>Ga0307473_10000004_pt1 | contig 58865 bp, 52 predicted proteins | sample atmos_gasesAM5C__FD_203744 | JGI IMG/M metagenome (GOLD analysis project Ga0307473, IMG submission 203744) | Hardwood forest soil microbial communities from Morgan-Monroe State Forest, Indiana, United States - atmos_gasesAM5C_515 | ecosystem: Environmental > Terrestrial > Soil > Temperate...
GAGAGCTGCGAGGGGAAGGGAAGTGCTACGAACTTACTTGATCGCGTAAAGGACCTTGTGTGTGCATCCGATGATGTCAAAAAAAACATGCTGGCATCGAGAAGTCGAGGCGTTTAGCTGCCACCTGAAAAAATCTCCGAGTGCCAGGACACTTGGTTCCGCTTGTGCGTTGCATTCTCAAGTCGATACCTGGTTAGCAGCGACAGCCTAAAGAGGGCAAGGGTTTCATGAATGAACAGCCGCCCTTCTGGTTCGCGCAGGTGGCGGCGGGCATACGAAGCCAGGAACGCCGATCGGCGATTCAATCGTAACTGTGGGCACGAGCGCCGGCGTTCTCGCTTTCTTCGGTTGCCGACATGGTGTGGACTGCCGCATAAGGACATAGCTGGGATGACGGTATCGAGGTCATGTCGGCAAGCCGGCATCAGTCCAACCCCGTCAGCCGCTGTCCATTGAGATCGCGTTGCGATAGGCCAATCTTCGGAGATTGTCCGCATCAAGAGCCGAGCGGAACCCGCCGTTCGGCGAGAACGAACCAGGCCCAGGATCACAGATAACGCCGTTGTCGGATACGCGAATCAGTAAAATCGCATAAGATTTAACAGTGGGTTGCAGGCTCAAGTCCTGCGCGGCTCACCACCTGTCGTCACTAGTTAACTGATTCGGCTTCCGCCGAGGGAGAAGCCTGCGTTCAGCCTTGCACCCCGAGGGGCCTGAATCGGTCCCTACACCCGCACTTGCATTTCTGTGGTCGGCTCCAACTCCTATTCCCCGGGGCCTATTTGTCCAGGCGCCGCGGACTTTCCCCCGGCGATCACCTGGGCGATATCGTCAAAGTATCCGGTGCCAACGAAGCGTGCGTGTTTCGCGGCGCGATAACCATGCTCCTTCGCCGCCTTGCTCCCGCGTTCCTGCAAATCTGCGTAGCCCCTCACACCTGCTTGCAGATACTCGCGCGACAATTCAAACATCGACATGTTGAGCGCGTGGAAACCTGCCAGCGTGACAAACTGATACTTGTAGCCCATGGCAGCAAGTTCCGCGTGGAAGCGGTCCATGTCGGCCTCACCAATCACCTTCTTTAGGCTGAGCGGCGAGGCGCAGTCGATGGCGAGCATCTTGCCGGGGAATTTCGCTTGAATGGCCTCGGCAAAGCGGCGCGCCTCGCCAAGGTCGGGCTTCATAGTTTCGCACCAGACCATATCGGCATAGGGCGCAGCAGTAATGGCGCGAGCGATGGCAGCTTCGAGGCCGCCCCGAAATAGGAAGTCACCTTCAGCGGTGCGCTCGCCTGTGAGGAATGGCCGATCGCGCTCATCAAAATCACTCCGAATCAGCTTCGCGCCGTGTGCGTCTGTGCGCGCGATCAGCACCGTCGGGACACCCATAATGTCCGCGGCCAACCGGGCGGCGATGAGTTTGTTGATGTATTCTCCCGTCGAGACGACTGCTTTGCCTCCTCTTGCGCCAAATTTCTTCACCGACGAAATCTGATCCTCAAAATGCACGCCTGCTGCCCCGGCTTTAATCATGGCCTTCATCAATTCAAAGGCGTTCAGATTGCCGCCGAATCCACCCTCTGCATCGGCAACAATCGGTGCGTACCAGCGCGTGCCGTCCTCCCCTTCGGCATGATCGATCTGATCGGCGCGCTGCAGGGCGTTGTTCAAGGTACAGACAAGCTTCGGGACGCTATCGGCAGGATACAGCCCCTGGTCGGGATACATCTGACCGGCGTTGTTCGCATCTGCGGCCGCCTGCCATCCGCTTGCATACACCGATGGCAGACCCGCAGCCACTTGTTCGATGGCCTGGTTACCGGTCATCGCGCCGAGAGCCTTTACGAACGGCTCGTCGTGAAGCAACTTCCACAAGCGCTCGGCGCCGGCCTTCGCGAAAGTGTATTCGATGCGCAGAGTCCCGCGCAGCCTCTCGACGTCGCTCGCCGAGTAGGGCCGCACAATGTTTTCCCAACGCGGGTCAGTCTTCCAACTGGCCTCAAGATCAGTGATGTTTGCTGCCATCGTGGTGTCCTTGTCCGCGCTTACCATGCGCGGATGCGGCGTAATTTACACTGGACTGCACTCGCACACAAAGCACTGGCGAAATTATTTGCGCCTACCACTTCGGATTCTTGGTGATAGTATTCGCGCCGCGTGGATGCGCTTCAAGAGGCGCCAGGCGCCAAGCTACATGGTCGCGTAAGGATATTTCTTTAATGTGGGAGATGAACAAGGATTCCGTTGATCTTGACAAGAAGCGGTTGCGGCGTGTTCTTTTGCTCGCGTTCGCAGGCACCTACCTGAATATCGTTGTGTATGGCTTTTCCTATGGCGCAGGCGATCACGAATTTGAATTGCCATTGCTCAACTGGCTTCGCGACTCGAACTTGTATCCGCAAGATCCCATCAGAGATGCGTTTGCGCGCTTCCCCTCAATTTATTGGCTGGGCGTTGCGTACCTTTCTCATTGGCTTAGTCCAGAAAGAGCAGCTTTCTTATTCTTTCTACTCACCAAAATGTTGTTTTTCCTGGCGTTGGCACGAATGGTGGAAACCAGAGTTAAGGACGGTCGACTGGCCGCCTGCGTTATTCTTTCGGTGGCGCTGTCCCCTTTTTTGAATGATCAGACTCCGCTGGGCGCTTCGACCATACTGCACGCCGTCCAGACGCACGCTACGCTCGCGGTTGCTTTGCTCCTGTGGGTCGGATGCTTGCTGCTCGAAGAGCGATGGATCCCCGCGACCGTGCTGTGCGCGCTGACCGTATATCTAGACGCCCTTTATTTCGTGTTCATGCTTTTTGCCTTCGCGGCCTTCGCGGCCTTCGACTGGCGCCGACGCAGAGTAGAAATTCTGATTGCGGGTCTGCTGGGTGCCGCGATCTCCATCCCTTGGCTTTTTCTTTTCCGGGGCGTGACTTACAGGCAGTTTCCCAACGGCTACGTTGAAGCGCTGCTGGCGTTTTATCCATTTCTACTCAATCTGCGCGGCCATGAGGCGTATGAGCTAGTAAGTGGCGCCGGATTAGTGCTCGCCGCAGCCCTTATGTGCGTCGCCGCCTGGAAGTACACTCAGTATCGAGACGCTCGATTCGAGGTGCTCACGGCTTCATTCATCCTTCCCGTCTTTCTGGGCGCTGCTTTCGGAGAGTTTCACCTGACTTCAATGGTGGCTCGTCTGCAATTACTGCGTGCCGATTCATTTCTCCTGCTCTATTCGATTCTTCTTTTGCAGATCTATGGTGCGAACCTCTTACAATTGTCGGCCAAGGGTCCCGCGATGACATTCTTCTTAGGTGCCACGGCGATAATGATGCCATTATCTGATTCGGTCGGCCTGCTCTGGTTGATTTTCATTGGCATGGCATTGTGGGCAGATCCTGACGAGCGGTTCGAACGATTGATTCGGGGGCTGGCTTCTCTGCCGCGCATCCGTACATTTGGGTCGGGATTGCTGCTAGCGGGTATGGTCGCCGCGTGGCTGAAGCATGAAGAATGGAGCTTCACGGTCGTCATCGCTCTTGCCATCCTGATGGCGTGCTTCTTTGTTGTAGACGAACGAATTACTGCACTTTGGACTCGCCCTGTCGGATTCACTGTCGTAGTGTCCGCCGTCGTAATCTTTCTGCTGACCATGAGCCGCGTCCCAGCGATTCCGCGGCTCTGGAACCCTGTGATTGCACCAACCGCGCAGGAGTCTAATTGGCGCGCTGTGCAAGACTGGGCCAAAACAAACACGCCACAGGACTCTATGTTTCTCGTGCCGACCTATCCTGGTGGGTTTCGCGCATTTTCCGAGCGATCCAGTTGGGGAGAGTGGAGAGATGGACAAGCGATGTACCTCTATCCTCCGTTCGAAAATGAGTACCGGAAGCGCATGATGGCTGTCGGCTATTCATGGGAGAAATGGAATGGGACCGAAGCCATCACCGAGACCTACAAACATCTGTCCTGGGAGCGATTGTCGGCGATCGCTCGCCAGAATCACCTGAGCTACATCATTCAATTTCGCGACGTGGCCTACTCAGCAACCCCTGGATTTGCGAACAAGGAGTACTCAGTGTACAAAGTGGCGTATTGATTTGATGCGCGCATGATTTCACCCGGCATATTTATGGAGGCCGTCCGCGCACTTCGGGCCAGTAAGCTGCGCTCGCTCCTCTCCACCTTGGGGGTGGCAATCGGCAGCGCCTGCGTCGTTCTGGTTGTCACCGTTTCCCTGAGCGCGAAAACCTACATCACGGGTCTGATCGAGGCTGTCGGCTCGAATCTTGTCTATGCGGAATTTATCCCCGGAGAAGCACGTCCCCCACTTTCCGATTTCTTGTCCCCGGGCGATTTGCAGGCTATCCAGCCCAGCATTGCACAGGTATCCCGTGTCGCGGGTTCGCATGCCAGGCACTTGACTGTGGCGGCCGGCGGGACGGAACTGCCAGTCACCTTGGTGGGCGTGACCGCGGGGTACCAGGAGGTTCGCCGTTTGGTCGTCCTGCGCGGACGGTATCTCGATGAACGCGACATGGAGTCGGACGGGAAGGTCTGCCTGTTGACCGAAGACCTGGCAAAGCGGCTCTTTCCGGCAGACGATCCGGTTGGCAGGACGATCCGGGTTGGAGAGCTGATCTTCAGCGTGATCGGAATATTTCGCGAGCGCGGATCTACTTTCGGCGAAACGGACATTCAGCGCTACTCGGTGCTCGTACCGTTCCCACTTATAAAAAATTACATTGGCTCCGACCTGCTTTTGATCATTTATGCTCAGGCGGATCGAGCCGAGGATGTGCCCCTGGTGACGCGGGAGCTGGGCGAACTATTGCGGAGCCGGCATCGCGCCGGGCCAAAATACAGCGTTCAAAACTTGGGTTCGATCCTTGACGCGGCACGCAAGATCTCGTTCGCGCTGACCATTGTGTTGCTTGTAATCGGCTTGATTACCCTCACCATTGGAGGGGTGAACATCATGAACATTATGCTCGTAACCGTGACGGAGCGGACGCGCGAAATTGGGCTGAGGAAAGCGGTTGGAGCTCGCCGCCTCGATATCCGCTACCAGTTCCTGCTGGAAGCGGTGATGATCAGCAGCATCGGCGCTCTGGCAGGGATTCTGGTTGGAGCGGCCATTCCTCTCCTTGCGGAACCATTCTTGCCCGGAGATCTGACCGTACGATTTGCGTGGCTTTCGATGCTGATCGCGTTTGTTGTTTGCTGCACAGTTGGCATCGTCTTCGGATATTTACCCGCCGAAAGGGCGGCCAAACTCGAACCCACCGAAGCGCTGCGCCACGAATGAAACCTCAGTGCGGCAGCCCCCCGGCTTCAAAACAGGTGGAAGGGTTGAAATCTTAGGCCGTGTCTGCCGTGCCGCCCGTCACTAAATGTTTTTTCTTCGACCCAGAAAGCCAGCCGATCGTGCCGGAACTGGCCAAAATCACAATCAATGGATCGATGGGATGCCGGTAAGGCATCTGTGTGAAAGAGATGTAGTAAACGAGCGGGAATACGACCAGGGAGGAAGCGTATAGAAAGGCAGTGGCATTCCTCTCCTTAACCGAGCACCGCAATCCAACTAGCATCAGCACGAGCAGGATCATGCTCATCACAATATTTCCTGGGTCGGTCGGCTCGGATGTCAGGTATTCGCGTGAAAGACTCCAGAATCCTGTCCAGGTAAACACGAAGCGGCGAAGGGTAACCGAGGCATACCAAAAGGGGTGCGAACGGATAAATTCGATCACCTCGCGACGCTTTTCCGCCATGTAGTTCAATTCGCCCAGACGATTGTATTCCTGCTCCTCTTTTTCGCTTGTGGAAGGATGCGCTCCACTAGGGTCCCAATGCGAGCTGTCGCCATTATTGCCAACATGCATCGCGAGCCAGATTTGTTGTCTGAAAGGAATAAATTGATGAAATGTTCGGTAGTTCCGCACGAACCAGGGAGTCACCACAAGGACCAGAGCCAAAACTGCAGCAGTCGCCTGCAGACCCCACTGCCGCCCGCGCTTGTGCAGTCGATAGCATGCCCAACCCGCGAAGAATGGCAGCAAAGAGAGCACGGAGGGATTGGCCAGGGCGGTGACTCCCCACAAGAATCCAAATCCGGTCCAAGCCGCCAGCTCCGTCGAATGTTCGAGCCGAAGCGTGATCAAGAAAAGCAAACTCAGCAGCAAGGTCGTGAGGCAAGTTTCCCAGATCCAATCAGCAGAAAGATAAATGGCATAAGGGAAGAGTGCCCAAACCCACGCGGCCCAGCTAGCAGTCCTTTCACCAAAACTTTCACGGGCTATCAGGAAGACGGGGATGCAAGTGAGTGCTGAGAACGAGCTGTTGAGTGCGAGGAGAATGAGTGCCGATGGTTTCGTGTAAATCCCGGTGGTCTTGAACACCGCAGCGACAAGATATGGGTAGAGTGGGGTCATCCATGAGGTTGGCCCGGTCTTTTCGAAGAGGGGATTAGCAAATCCTTCGCCAGAAGCGATGGACCGCGCGATTCTGCCGGTCTCATAGCCGAACTGCCAATGATCGCGCCGGGGATTTAACTGATCGGGGTAAACAAGGGACACGGTGATCAATCGAACAGTAAATGCAATGAGAACAATGAATGGAAGGGAGTTCAGAAGTCCTTTGGGTGCGTTCAACGCGCTTCAAGCCTCTTGGAGAGCGTCCATTTATTTGACGCTGGACTTGAGTCTCCTTCCTAGCTTATCTGCCGGCTCGCAAGATACAACTGACGCACTACAGGGTCAACCGCTCTCTGACACACACTCTCTTGGCACGGGTAGAAGGCCAGGAGGTTGAATGAACTGCGTCATTCAGCTCTTCCGGGTGCTGCATCGAAACAATGTGTGTCCACAGCGATTCTGCGCTCGGAGTCCAGGGAACTCACACAAGCGTATACGGCAAGGATCACAAGCTCCGGATCTATAGGATGGCGATAGCGCATCTGGGATATCGAGAAATAGTAGAGCAATGGGAAACTAGTCAGTAGAAGAGCATAAAGCCACCGCGTTTCCGCGCCTTTGACGAACGCACGGCGAAGCCCCAGAAACGCCAGGGCAGAAAGCCCAGTACAAAAAGCGACATTCGCTGGATCGAACGGCTCGTCCGGATCAAAGTGCACGGCTATAGGGCTCTGGGGCAAGCTCCAAGCGCCGGTCCAAGTATAGAGGAATCTGCGGAAGGTCATCCAGGCAAACCATCCCGGTTGGCTGCGGATGAAGTCAATCGCTTGTCGCCGTTTTTCAGCCATGTAAGCCAGTTCTCCGACGCGGCTGAATTCTTGTGCCTCAGCGTCGTTTGTCGAAGGAAGAGAGGTCTCAGGAGTGAATAGTGACGCGTCGCCGTGATTGGTTAACCAGATATTCATCCACAAATTGTCCCGCAGGGGCACCAGCTCGTCGAATGTTCGATAGTTCCTGGCCTCCCACGGAAGCAGCACGAGAATGAGAACGACCGCGGCCACCAAAGCGGGCAGGCCCCATTTTTCACCACGCCGATGCAGCCGATGGCAGGCCCACCCGGCAAACAAGGGAATCACTGAAAGCACCACAGGGTTAGTCAAAGCGGTGATGCTCCCCAACAATCCGAAGCCGGCCCAGGCTCTGAGACGCGTCGAATGCTCGAGCCGCAATGCAATCAGAAACTGGCTGGTGAGCAGGAGAGTTGTCAGGCAAGTTTCCCAAATCATGTCAGCCGAGAGGAGAATGGAATAAGGAAACAATGCCCAGGCCCATGCAGCGATTGTTCCAGTTCGCGGGCCGAGGCTGTCGCGCCCAATCGAGAAGACCGGAACGCAGGTAAAAGCGGAGAAAAGGCTATTCAGAGTGAGTAGGACAATTGCGGACCCCACGGTGTAGATCCCAAATATCTTGAAGACCCCACCCACCAGATAGGGATATAGAGGAGCCATCCAAGCTGTGGCGCCGGTCTGGATCGAGAGGGGATCACTGAACCCGCGGCCTGACGCGATAGCGCGCGCGATTCTTCCTGCCTCATAGCCAAACGGAAAATGGTCCCGGCGCGGATTCATTTGGCCCTGATAGAGGAATGCGACCACGATCATGCGGATTGCGAATGCCACCAGCGTTATGAACCAGACCGACCCCGCGAGCCGCCGCAGCTTTTCAGGCATTCATTTTCCCGTGGGACATCGCTCCGTCCCGCCCGATCGATGATTTCACAATCTAATCAACACTGCCACGCAATGCAACCAGCAGCGAACTAGGATTCAAATTCGAGTGCGCGGAGCGGAAGCAATGAGGAGAACCGGCCTTATGTTAAAATTAGGAAGTCTGAGGCTAGACCGCGATTGTGGTCGCAACCACGGTGCAGACGGAGTGCATCCAGAGAATTATTTGGTTACGTCCAACAGATCGTTGGGGTAGATCCAATCATAGTTATGTCGCGGGTGGCCTGATCTGGCAGGCGGCTTTTGGAACGGGAACTCATGGACTACTCGATAATTCGCAACTTCATTTACATACTTGCGGTCGGACCTCTTGTCTATTATGCGCTGGCGCTGGTAACGGCCATATCGTATATCCTTTCGCGCAACCGTGCTCCATTATCCGCCCGCACTTTCGCGCCACCTGCCAGCATTCTGAAGCCCGTGCGCGGACTCGATCACTGCGCTTACAAAAATTTTGCCAGTTTTTGCCGCCTCAACTATCCGGAGTATGAGGTTGTCTTTTGTGTCAGCGATGCCCAAGACCCGGTTATTCCCGTGCTCGAGAAAATCCAGCGTGATTTTCCAGCGCGGCAGATTCGCCTGCTGGTCGGCGCGCACGAAGCCGGTGCAAGCAGCAAAGTGAACAAGTTGTGCCGCCTCGCGCGCGAGGCTAGGTATGACTTGCTGGTAATCAGCGATAGCGATGTCCGCGTAAGCCCAAGCTACTTACGAGACGTTGTGGCGCCGTTTGAGGACCCCAGGGTGGGCGCCGTCACGGCCTTATTCCGAAGCGAAGTCGCAGGCAGTTTGGGCGCGACGCTCGATGGCGTCGGTTCCGGCGTTGAATTCGCCACCGCCGCTCTGCTGGCGCAATGGCTCGAAGGAATTCGCTTCACACTGGGCGCCACCATGGCCACGACCAAGGCCCGACTCTCCGAGATTGGCGGCTTCGAGGCCATCCGCAATCACTATGTGGACGATTACGAGCTTGGCAGCAGGATCGCCGCGCTCGGCTATTCCATCAAGCTTGCGCGGGATCCCGTTCTGCTGGTCTATCCGCGCGAGACGCTGCACCAGTTTATTCTCCACGAGCTTCGCTGGATGATCGGGCTTCGAAATGTCCGCGCTGGCGGTCACGCAGCGGTCGCGTTCACCTTTGGCCTGCCTTGGACCATCCTGGCAGCCGCGGTGGCACCATCGCACGCGGTTGCCGCACTCTACATTCTGGCCTATCTGTTTCTGCGTTATTCCGTGTATGGGGTGGTCGGCATCTGGGCGCTGAACGATTCGGTGGCTCGGAAGTGGTGGATACTGGCGCCGGTGCGCGACGCGATCCAATTTGGTGTTTGGGTGGCGAGTTTCTTTTCGAACAAAATCTCCTGGCGTGGACTCGAATTCCATGTGAAGCGCGGCTTGCTCATCCCTGTCGTGAATGGAAGAGAAACCAAGTAAGCCTTAGCATCACTCCCCCTGCATTATTCTTTTATCCCGTGCTTTGACTAACGCGCCTCTGGCTTGTAATATTCGCGCCGCTTCATCAGAGGAGGGAATTGATGCGAAATAATTTCGCGTGCGCGTGCGTGACATTGCTGATGGCATGCTCCGCTTTCGGACAGCAACCCGCGGCGCCAAAAGGTCCCCCTCCGACCAACCTACACAGCAACACCGCTGCGCCGGCGGAATTGAGCGAGCTTCTGCAAGCGAACATTCGAGGCATGTGGGCGGCCTTCAGAGACAAGAAAAAGCAGGCCTACGCTGAGTACCTGTGGGACGATTACGAGGCTGTGGAAGAAGATGGCAATGGCGAACGCAACAAGCTCCGCGTGCTCCGCGAAGTGGGCGAGAGCGTCGTCAACGACTACAGCCTGCAAGCGTCCCAGGTAGATTCGCTCGGGCCGGATGCTGCACTGGTCACCTATGAAAACGTCATCCAGTTTCCTCGGGGAGCGGGTCTCCGTTTCGAAAAAATATTCATCAGTGAAATTTGGCTGAGGCGCCACGGCCAATGGAAGGCCTGGCGTTACCAAGCGACTCGCGTGAAGTAATCCGGCCTTTCTCGGCAGAGCACACTTTCCCGGTATTTGTTCAACGCTTTCGCCAGCCAAAAAAGTAGCCCGAACCCTGGATTCAGAGTCCGGGCTGCTTGGTTGCTTTCGATATCGGAGGCCGACTAATCCCTGGCGTAAACGCCAACGCAACCGTCGATCTGCTGTGTTCGGCAAAGGGCGCCTGCGGGAAGCGGCAAGAAGATCTTGTTTAAGCCGCTATCAGCCGCGACGCTGTGAGTGTTGCCTTGGGTCGGTACGTTTTGCAGCCACTGGCGGCCGATGGCGTCAATTACGCCCAGGACCGGGCCAGTAGGCATGTCACGAGCCCCCAGGTAATAGCGGTTATCGCCCGGGTTAAACCATCCCTGGTCAACGCCACCGACGTTGTTAATCGTACTGAGGATCGCGCCTGTGGTGCCGTTGATGATGTATGTGGTCGGCGCGAACTGCCTGCCATCATGGCCTGCGCATGTAACGAGGGCGTCCGTTCCCGGCCCAATGGCTACACCACTGGGCATGCAGCTCGGCACAAGAAAACTATTCACCACAACTGGCCCAGCCGGATTTCCGAGTCTCGGATCGATTTCGTCTACGGTTCCAACAGTGAGGTCCGTCGTGGCACTTCCATTGGTCAGCAGGAAATGGCCGGTGTTGGGGTTATACACCATCCCGCCCAACCCTGCCAGCGCAACCGCTCCAAAGCAATCAGGGAACGAAGCAGCTGTGGCGCAGAACTGCCCGTTCGTGACAGTTCCTTGCGGACCATTGCGAAGCATCGGCCCATGGTGGCAGGGAACATTCACCCCCGCGAGGTGAGTAGCACTCCCGACACCCGTACCGGAAGCGCCGGAAGGGACAGGTACTCGAGCCCCGCCGGGTGGGATGAAGAACTCGAGGGAGGGATCGGGGCAGGCAAACCCATTATTCTCATCGACTGCCACGGTCGAGTCAGTTGGCAAAGCATTGTCATAGTAAATCTGGCCAAGGACGCAGGTGGCAAAGTTTCTTGGGAAGGCTGCGTTGTTCGGACCACCGGGACTGAACGGCATTTGATTGACGACGGGCAGACAGTGCTGCTGCTCTAGGGTCCCGGTCTTGTGGATGACGTGCGTGACATCGAAGATTGTGACATAAGGAAGCCCGGGATCACCGTTAATCATCATCACCAGATCGTGGAGGTTTCCGGCTGCGTCCTTAGCCGGGGTGGCTCCCGTGGTGGCCAGCTCGTCGCCGCGAAGATCGCCACAAGTGGGATCGGAGAAGGCTCGACCGTTGGCGGACGCCTGGCAGGGGCCAATACCGTTGGGTCCGTCATAGTCGGGAGAGGTGCCGGAAACGAGGTCTGCAATGGCGAGTGGGGCGGTAGGGAATAGAACCTTGTTCTTTACGTCTGCTATCGTCTGAGTCATGTCGAAAACCATGGCGTTTGAGCTGCCGTTCCCGATCACCGCGGTCAACCCATCAGCGAAAAGTTCGAGGCCATTTGGACCCGTCAGAGGATTCAAGTTATTGGAGCGGGAAGCGCAGCACTGCCCGCCCACGAATCCACCGAAATGGCCGTTAGGGCCAAAGCCTCCCGCGAGACGGAAACCGAGCGTCTTGCAGCCAAACCGGGTGTAGTTGCCCTGCGCGGTTATGATCGGAGGGATGGTAGTGGCGGTCGCCACGTCCGCGAAACACGTGCTGACATTATTTCCTGAGTCAGCAATAGAGTTGTCACCGCCGATGTCGAACACGGCCACGTCTCTAACAGTACTGAACATCGGGACATCGAGGCCAACGCGGTCGGTTACGTAGTAGAAGTGGTTGACCGGATCCACCCAGCCAATGTCAAAGATATTGAAGGGCCCGCCGGGCTCGCCGTTGCCATTGTGCTCGGGCACGAGCATGGTATCGATCAGAGTGACCGTCCCGTGCGTATCCGTGCCGCAGGTAGGACAAACCGAGGAACCGTTCCCGCAACTGCTGGCAACCAAAAACGCCGCCAGCACTCCTGCCAGAACAACGAAGGGCAACATTTTCGATCTCATTGAATCTCCTCCAACGATTTTTGCTAGGGGGCCGACCAGCTTTAAGAAGCCTTTCTCGCTTGCACAGCGCTCCCGGATGCGTTCTTGCCGGCCCCCGTATGAAACCAGCAAGTTTTCCCATCCGGGGCGCTGCCGATGCCTGTTAGAACCGGAACTGGACCCCCTGCAACGCCACGAAGTAATTCCGTGGCAAGATTCCTTGCACGCTTGGGTTCTTCAGACGGTCTACGTTGAAGTCGAACTTCAACAGGACCCAGTAATTGAGATACCAGTTGAGCCCAGTGCTAAACTGATCTGTATGATCGCTCTGGGTCGGGAATACCGCTGGAGTGATTGGGCAGGCTGGAATGGTATTTTGATCGCATGTCGAGCCTGGTGCCTTCCCTTGTAGGTAGGAATACCGGAACTTCAGTGACCAGGCTCCCCAACCGGGGCCGCCCGTTTCTCCAGGGGAGTTCGGGCCAATCACCGGGTGCTTAACTCTGGGGATTGCGTTTTCAGGTTCCTTCTCGCCCGTCAGCAAGTAGGTAGCCTGCACGAAGGCTCCTTTGCCGACAATTCCCGGGAGGGATTGAAACGCAATGCCGCCCAGTTGCAGCGCGCCAACGTTGTCGCGCTTTTCGAGGATCTGTGTGTACTCCCCGCGCAGCCCCCATCTCCCCACTAGCCATTGGAAATGTCCGTTATAGCGCTCGATTCCGCCATTGATCCGAAATTGCGGGAAAAATGTGAACTCGGAATCGTTCGTCAGGCCGCTGAAGCTCAACTCGTTCGAAAGGCCCCTGGAACGGCTGTGATTGATGGAGCCGCCGACGGCAAAGCCATTCAGCCAACTGTTCGAACTTTTTTTCCACGGGTAGATCCGCATCCTTCCGACCACTTCGGGCTCGTTGGTGGTGTTATTCGTGACGAGGCCCTTGCCATTGAAAACTCCCACCCAGTACTGAACTCTGTCGTCGAAAAGAACCCCGTGTGCGGTGGCCCCGGGTGCCCGGAACGTCCCGCCCGCGTCAGGATAAAGCACTGAAACGAGCGAGCGCTCAATAAGCTCTACGTTCGTGTCGCCCGTGCCCACTTCCTGGGAGAACGGTACTTTGTACTGGCCGGCTTGGAACTGCAAAACCTTCCATGGCTTGAAATCGATGTACGCATCGCGGATGGTGACGCCGTTTGAGGCGGTATTTGCGGTGTCGAATAGGAAGGCATAATCCAACTGCTTTCCATAATTTCCTTGGACGCCAAAACGGGCCCTGCGAATGTTGAAGGTGTCCGGCGGGGCGCCATCGCCGTGGTTGAATTGGTACTGTGCGTTCAGATAGCCCACAGGCATCAATGTAAATTGCCCGTCAGGACTTTTCAGGAAAAAGTGCTCGCCGTTCCAGCCGGAAGTCGCCGGCGGGCCCTCGGCGGCCTTCTTCTGAAGTACCTCGATCTCTTTCTGGAGCACATCGATGTCCGCCGAGGTTGGCTCTGGCGCTGACCCAGCGTCTGACACGACGGCGTTGGCCTGGACCAAGCGGCCGCTGCTGGCCGCCTGCTGGTGGTTGGTCTGGACCAGTTGCTGAATCGTCGCCTTCAGGTCTGCCACTTCGCGGCGCAACTGTTCTACTTCGTCCTTTGTTGCGGCCTGTGATGCCGGCTTTACCCAGTCATTCGCGGCATTGGCAGGTTGATCGCTCTGGGCGTGAACCAGCGAGTCTGGCGCGAATGAACACACGACCAGAAGCACGAACAACCTTGTTGGCCAGCGCATATTTTTTCCTCTCGAGAAAAGATTTGGGGCCCGATGAGGCGCGCGTTTAGCACATTCTCCGGAACCGTGTCAAGAAAATCCTTGTGGCTGAAAAATATAGTTGACAAACAGGCAGGGCGGTTGTATTGCTTGGGTGCTGATTGGTCCGATAACCGGACCTTATGGGTGCCCCACATACTGATGGCAACGGCCAGGGCCGAATTCGAGGCTGTTAAGAAAACCAAACTGTACGAGAAGGTAGCCCAGCAGATCCAGGGGCTAATCCGTGATGGTCTGCTCAAGCCGGGCGATAAGCTCCCCCCAGAGCGCGAATTGGCAGAAACCTTTCAAGTGAGCCGCAGTTCTCTCCGCGACGCAATTCGCACGCTCGAGGTGATGGGCTTGGTTGAGCCCCGCCAAGGTGAGGGGACCATTGTCTGCGAACTCTCCGCTGACTCGTTGGTATCTCCGCTCTCCACGATGCTTTTGGGAAAGAGAGAACTCGTCAGCGAACTTTTGGACCTTCGCCGTATCCTCGAGCCGCCGCTTGCTGCGCGCGCCGCCGCGCACGTTACTCCTGATGAATTGAGCTACATGGAAAATATCTTGGCGCGACAGAAGGAAAAGGTGGATCGCGGTGAACTGGCGGTCGAAGAGGATTCCGAATTTCATTACGCCATCGCCAGCGCGGCAAAGAACGGTGTAGTGCTGAAAGTCGTGGACGTGTTCATGGATCTCCTGCGAGAGAGCCGCGCACGCTCGCTACAGGTGAAGGGTCGGCTGCAGAAATCATTCGCAGGCCATCGCCGGATCTTGAATGCCATCAGGCGGCACGATTCGGCCGAGGCGGAATTGGCCATGCGACGCCACATCGAGGAAATTGAAGCGATCGTATTGAAAGAGATTTAGCGAACACGGAGGATTGTCCAATGGGCCGGCTCTTCGCTGTTGAAGTGGTTTATCGCGGAATATTCCAGAAAACTTTGGCTCGGAACATCACGCGCGCGATCGTCTTGGCGGCGCACCATGAAGGCAAGCCGGGCATTTCCTTCGGGCGGTACGGCGACAGTCCCGAGCGCAATGGTATTCCTGCCAAAGCGTTCGCCATCGTCGCCACTGACGACATTACGCTCGAAGAGGGCATGGCCAAGTACGAGCCCAAAGAGGTGGACATTTCCATCGCCGTGGACGATACGCTCTGCAAGGGTGTCGAGTCTTGGGCATGGTATGGCTTACAGCCAATTAATCGCCTGACCAAACCGAACGGCACATTGATCGTGACCTCGCGCGAGGAGCCCGCACGACTGATCGAAATGGCCCACCGCAAGGATACGCCTTACAACCTGGCGATTGTGAAGGGCACCGTCAGTTTTTCGGGTCTCTGGGTTTACAAGGACGACCACACTGACGTCCGCATTCTCGGGGCGATTGCCAAACTCCTGCCCGAGTTGTTCTGCCTCGAATCGGTAAAGAAAGCTATCATGCAGGAGTGGCACGATCCGGTGAAGGCTACTTCGGCTGAACGCTCCTACGAGCGGATGACTTCAGTCCCTGTAAAGCCGGGGCAGGGAAATCCCGAGAAGCCGTATGAATTTGTGCTGCCCAAATGGTACGAGATGGGGGAAGGCGTCACAATTCCCGCCATTCCTCAGGGTCACTTGATGAAAGACGCGCAGAGTGCGCAGACCGGCGGCTACCAGCCGGCCCGCAATCCGACGTTCAAAAAGTTCACCACCCGCACCATGCGACCAGTCGTCAATTTCGATACCTGTATCAAGTGCACTCTCTGCTGGCTGCAGTGTCCGGACTCCTGTTTCGACGTCACGCCCGAAGGTCTCTACGACGCGAACATGGAGGCCTGCTGCGGCTGCGGAGTGTGCGAGGCAGTCTGTCCCGTGAAAGATTGCGTCACCATGGTCAACGAGGTTTCCTTCACCGATAACTCCAGCCAATGGGAAGCGTGGCGCAAAGACAAGACCACTTACAATGTGTGGCTCCAGGACAAGATCCACACCAAGCACGACCGCTCGCACGGCTTCCGCTACCGCGGGCAGTATCAGGAACAGGTACCCGCAATGCTCGAAATCGCCAAAGGCAACGTGTAAGGCTCGCCAAAGGGAGAATTTACGATGGCAACGGCACTACAAATTGAAGGGACGGTAAAAACCGAGCTGATCACCGGCAGCGAAGCTATCGCCATTGCTTGCCAGCTCGCCGACGTGGACGTGATCACCGGATATCCGATCCGGCCTTACGACACAGTGATGCAGTACATCGCCAAGCTGGTCGCAAATGGCGACTTCGACTGCGAGTACATCATCGCCGAGGGCGAACATTCGCAATTTGAAATCGTGAAGCATGCCTCGGCGGTCGGCGCGCGCGTATTCACGGGGAGCAGCGGCGTGGGCTGGATGTATGCGATGGAGTGTCTCACTGTCACACCGTCGCTCAGGATTCCCATGGTGGCAATGGTGGGAAATCGGGCGCTCGACGATCCCGGCGCATTTGGCGTGGAGCACAACGACGCGTTGGTTGTCCGCGACCTCGGCTGGCAGCTTGTCTGGGTCGATACTGCTCAGGAAGCTCTGGACACGGCGCTGATTGCATATCGCGTGGCTGAGGACCGCCGCATCTTCCTTCCATGCGCCATCAGTTGCGATGGCGCTTTCCTCACGCACTCGCAGGGACTGGTGAAGATCCCCACGAAGGATCAAGTCGAATCATTCCTCCCGCGTTATGATCGCGGCAATCTCCTGCTCCACCCCGACAATCCCATCACTGTTGCTCCGCAGGCCAACGAAGACTGGCTGATGGAAATCCGGCGCCAGACCGCGGCGGCCATGGAACGTTCGCAGTCCGTCATCCGCGAAGCCTACCGGGATTTCGAGAAAATCTTCCATCGTAGCTATGGCAATCCGTTTTTCGAGGAATACATGACCGACGACGCGGACGTGGTTCTCGTGGGAATGGGCACGCTATCCACCCCGGTTAAGGTGGCTATCCGCGAGATGCGCAAACAGGGCAAGAAAGTCGGCTTCGTTCGCGTCCGTTGGTTCCGCCCCTTCGCCGCCGAAGAACTCGCTAAGTCGCTCGGCCGCTTCAAAGCGATCGGCGTGATCGACCGTGACTTCTCCCTGGGTTCGCCGTATCTCAGCGGCGTTCTCGCAACGGAAATTCGCACGGCATTGTATCCCACGGCGAAGCGGCCCCCTGTAATTGGCTTCATTTGCGGCCTCGGCGGGCGCGAAGTCACTTTGCCGGACGTTCACAAGATGAGCGACAACATTTATCAGGCGGCCGAAGGAAAATCGCAGCCGCTGACGCAATGGATTGGAGTCCGCGAGTAACAAGCATGCTTGCCTGCCCCTGATCGGGGCAGTGAGGAGGATTACGAAATGGCTTCCACGATTGAACTTTATCCGATTGGAAAGCTCGAACCCTTCAAAGGTGTAAAAAAGATTCCGCTCGACGAGTTCTTTACCTCCGGCCACCGCACTTGCCAGGGATGTGAGTCGGCTCTGGTCATGAAAATGATGGCCAAAGCGGCCGGCCCGCGGACAATCGTACTGGGCAGCACGGGGTGCATGTACGTGGCCAACACCACCTACAACAGCACAGCGTGGGTTATTCCCTGGATGCATACGCAACTCGGAGCCAGCGGCGCTGCCGCGCTCGGCACCGCCGCAGGTTTGAAGGCCCAGATGCGTAAGGGCAAAATGAAGAAGGAGCCCATCAACGTGATCGCCTTCTGCGGTGACGGCGGCGGAGCTGACATGGGCCTCTCCGGAATTTCTGCGACCCTTACTCACCCTAACTACAATTGCTTGATCCTGATGTACGACAACGAATCCTATGCCAACACCGACATTCAACTTTCCGGCAGCACGCCCTACGGCGCCAACACGACTTTCAGCCCTCCGGGAAAAGTGAAGCGCATCATGCATCATCGGTGGAAGAAAAACATGGCGGGGATGATGGCAGCTGGGCACCCCGAGTGTAAGTATGTAGCAACCGTCTGCATGTCGTATGGCCTAGCGGCGATGAACAGTGTGCGCAAGGCGCTGACGATCGGCGGGCCCACGTTCATCCATTCGCTCGACCCGTGCCCCAAGGGCTGGGACTACGATCCCATCCTCTCCCACGAACTCGGAGAGCTTGCCGTGACGACCGGCATTTGGCCCCTTTACGAAATCGAGAATCATGTGTTAAAACTCACCGGAAAAACAAAGGAGATCGCCGAAGGGCGCACGCGGCGACTCCCCGTCAGCGACTACCTGCTGAAGCAGGGACGTTTCGCGCATTTCGAGAAGGAAGATCTCGACTACTTCCAGAACAAGATCGATCAGATGTGGGAGAAGTGGCTAATCCCGGGCGTGATTCCCTTCCGGACGGAGGTCGAAGCGGACAAGCCGCCTGCATGACAGTTTTTTGGTGAGGGCGACGGCTCCCGCAACTTCCTTCGCGCGCCCCCGTGAGGTCGGGAAGCACAACCATAGGGATTAGCAGGGCGATTCACATTTTCGCGCTGCAAGAACCTATGAGGAGGTGCGTCCGTGGCTACTGTTCCTGCGGAAAGAAATTCAGGGCTCCAAGTTCTCCTCGACAACCGCTGGATAATTCTCTTTTTCAGCGTGCTCAGCATGGTGGCAGTGGCTAACTTTCAGTATGGTTGGACACTGTTCGTCAGCCCGCTGCAGAAACACCTGGGAGTAGAGCAGGCTCTCATCCAGGTCACATTCACCGTTTTCGTGCTTCTTGAAACGTGGTTGGTCCCCTTCGAAGGCTGGCTCGTTGACACCTTCGGACCGAGACTTCTCGTTATGCTCGGAGGAGTGCTCGCGGGGTACGGCTGGTATGGAAGTGGAAAGGCCGAGACGCTAACAACACTGTACCTCTCCTACGCAATCGCAGGGCTCGGTGCCGGCATCGTGTATGGCACGGCTATAGGTAGCGCCCTGAAGTGGTTCCCCGATCATCGAGGACTCGCAGCAGGTCTAACCGCCGCAGGATTTGGCGCCGGGGCTGCGTTCACTGTCGCTCCAATCGCCAATCTGATCGCTTCCGCAGGATATCAGACAGCTTTCATCAGATGGGGGATCATCCAAGGAGCGGTTGTGATAATCGCAGCGCTATTCCTTAAGGCTCCGCCACCTGGATGGTTGCCCCGCACATGGAGGCAAAAGGGCAGCGAGGAGGTGAAAGCCCGCCAGAGTCCTGTAGATTTCAAGCCGGGCGAGATGGCCGCGACCCCGCACTTCTGGCTTATGTACCTGATGATGGCCATGGTCGCAACCGGCGGCTTGATGGCTACCGCTCAGTTGGCCCCGATGGCCAAGGATTTCAACGTGGACAAGATTCCCGTCCAACTTCTTGGACTCAGCATGGCTGCTCTCACGTTTGCACTCTCTGCCGACCGCCTAGTCAATGGACTCTGTCGGCCCTTCTGGGGCTGGGTCTCCGACCACATTGGCCGCGAGAAGACCATGACCGTCGCATTCGGTTTGGAAGCGATTGCCATCTTCGCGCTCCTCAAGTTTGCCCACAACCCCAAACTGTTCGTAATTTTCAGTGCCTTCACTTTCTTCGGATGGGGCGAAATCTACTCGCTATTCCCTGCACTCTGCGGAGATTTTTTCGGCCGCAAACACGCCACAACAAACTACGGCTTCCTCTACACAGCGAAGGGGACGGCCTCTATGTTTGTGCCCATCGGTTCTGCACTCGCAGCAGGCAAGGCTTTTGATTTCCGTGCCGACACTTTGCTGCTACTCGGCGGCGTGATGGTGCTGTTTTCGGTTTTCCTTGCTCCCACGGTGATGCACATCCAACTCGGTCGTGCGGCCAAGAGCACACTGCTCGGTGTGGCAGGAGCGCTGGTCGCTTATGGGATCATTCTCACCGTAGTTCCGAATGTTTGGACGCCATTCGCGGCCAAATACACAATGCCGAAGATCGGCTGGTTCGGCGTCTTTACGGTGGCCATCGTCTGCGACGCCGTCGCGGCTATACTTGCCTTCTTCGTCCTCCGCAGGATGAAAGCGCCAGCGGTTCGCGAAGTGGCGGCGGTCGCAACAACCGATGCAGGGGCAGCATCAGCGGCACGTGCCTGAAGGTATGCGGTTTGAGGGGTGCCCCAGGGTCAGCGGTTTGATCAGTTCCGCCGCCGAAGTGCGGGGCATGATTTCCGCGGCCTTAATTTCGGGCGGCAGCCGCATCTTGTGGGGTTATATGAGTGCAGGTCATGCTGTATCAGCGCGGCATGGCCTGCAGCGTTTTACCGAGGTTTTGCTCGCGCGAATCGGCTTCCTGTTTACCGAAGTGAGTTGGCTTTCGTCCTCACCTTCGTCAGCAGTTGTTGCGGCAGTTCGGAATAACCTTCCTGCCCGGCGAGCAGTTCCCCATCCGTGTACGCCCAGTTCAAGAAATCACCCAGTGCCCCGGCGCGTCGCGGGTCGGTGCCAGAGGCTTTCAGGTACAGCCAAGTGAAACTCGTGATGGGGAACGAATCCGCTCCGGGTGGATTCGTCAGCGAACCGGCGAATTTATCCCAACCCGGCGCTTCCACCGCGCGACAGGCCGCGGAGATTGATTCTGGTGAGGCCTTTATATATTTTCCGGCCGCGTTCAACACCTTGCCGTAGGCAATATCCCCCTTCACCGCATACTGCAGCTCCCCGTATCCAATCGAGCCAATCTCGCCCTTTACCTTATCAACCATGTCAGAACTTCGTTCCGCCGGCGCTCCCACAGGCCAACTCGGAGAAGGAGTGACGCCAATGCGAGTGCGGAATTTTGGACTCGTCTTCGACAAGAATTCCGTGAAGACATAGTTCGTGCCCTTGCCGGCTGGCCGGTAGAAAACCTTGATCGGCATATCCGGGAACGGGACTCCTGGATTTATCCTCGCAATCTGCGGGTCATTCCAGTTCTTGATGTCCCCCAGAAAGATTTCAGCGAGTAATTCACCCGAAAACCGAAGTTCCTGGTGAATTCCCGGCAGGTGATACATTGGCACGATAGCAATCATCACCGTCGGGAGCTCAATCAGGTTCATTTCCGTCCGCTCTGGCGCCGTTAGTTGCACTTCACCTGCTCCAAAATCGCCGCTGCCCTTCGCGATTTGCTTGATCCCCTCACTCGTCCCAATGGCCAGATACCTAAGTTGGATCGCCGGTTTATGCTTGTTGTACTCGGCCACCCATCGATTGTAGAGAGGAGCAGGAACACTGGACCCCGACCCCACAAGAATGATCGCATCTTGTGCATGGAGCGTTTGGGGACACAAAGCTGTTACCAGAAAAATCGCCAACAACAGGAGTCTGATTGAGGGGCCGGAGGATCGTAATGTCGACTCGGAGCTTGAATCTCCTAGTATCTTCATCTTGCACACCCCCATTGGCCGAAGTATCCGCGCCGAAGTCAGGTCGTGTCAACAATCGAAGGCCGGAGTGTTCCAGGATGAGCATAGAAATGTCTGAGAGACGAAATGATCGGCCCGGTGCCTAAACGCTAAGCAGGCTTGACCGTTGCTGCAGATCTGCATTCCGAAAGAAGCTTCGTACAAGAGTAGACCACGCGCGTGTGAGTCATCGGAAGGTTCATCCGCTCTCCCAATTCCATCACCGCACCCACCACTGCCTCGAGCTCCAATGGTCGGCCCGCTTCCAGATCCTGGAGCATCGATGTCTTGTGTTCCCCGACCTTTTCAGCGCCCGCGATGCGCTGCTCGATTGTGATCGGCAGTTCCAGGCCCAATTGTGTAGCCACCGCCTCCGCCTCGCTCATGATATTCCGAACGAGCGCGCACACTCCGGGATCACGCACCATTTGCGCCAGCGTTGCTCCTGTCAGCGCGCTGATTGGGTTGAACGCCACATTCCCTAGGATTTTTACCCAGATCTCATGACGGATTCTGGCCGTCACGGGACAGCGCAGACCGGCAGTGTTCAGCGCGTCCGCGATCCGCCTGCACCGATCCGACCGCGTGCCATCCGGCTCGCCGAGGGAAATGCGATCGCCTTCCGTGTGCCGTACCACCCCCGGCTCTGCGATCTCAGTCGCAAAATATACCAACGAGCCCACCACGCGCCGCGCTTCGATCAAATCTGAAACCACGCCGCCCGGATCTACGCGCTCAAGCCGTGTTCCTTCCCACGCCCCACCGAAGCCCTGGAAAAACCACCACGGCACTCCATTCTGCGTGCTGATCACTGTCGTGTCCGGGCCAAGCACCGACTTTAGTTGGGGCGCCAGCTGCGGCAGCCCATGTGCCTTCACGCCAAGAAGTACCACGTCCACGGGGCCTATCTCTTCAAGCGTGCCCGCTACTTTCGGCCGCGCCTCAAAATCTCCTTCCACGCTCTTCACGCGGACGCCGTGCTCTTGCATGGCGCGCAGATGTGGCCCGCGGGCATAGAGCGTCACGTCCAGCCCCGCCTGCGCCATGCGCGCCCCAACGTAGGCTCCGATGGCCCCGGCCCCCGCGATCAGAAATTTCATCTCTTGGCATCCAGCAGCGCGGCAGCCACTTCATTGCGGCGAATTTTTCCCGTCGCCGTCTGCGGAATGCTCTCTACAAAGAAGAGCTTCTTGGGGCACTTGAATTCCGCCAGCCTCTCGCCACAGAACCTCAGCAGCACCGACTCGCTCACCTGCTCGCGCAGCACTACCGCAGCAGCCACCTCTTCATTCAGCGTCGGATGCGCGAATCCAAATGTCACTGCTTCCGAGACCGCCGGATGCTTCAACAATACCTTGTCGATTTCCCGCGGCGAAATCTTCTCTCCTGCGCGATTGATCTGCTCTTTCAAACGGCCGGTCAAATGCAAGTAGCCATCCTGATCCAGGAATCCTTCGTCGCCAGTACGAAACCATCCGTCCTTGAACGAGCTCGCGTTCGCTTCATCATTATTTTCATATCCTATGAATACACTCGGCCCCCGGACCACGATCTCGCCTCGCTTGTCGATTCCCAGGTGATGCCCATGACTGTTGATAATGCTCACCTGCACACCAGACGGGACTCCCACCGACCCCGGCTTGTGCGCTCGCGGCGGCAGGGGATTCGACGTCATCTGATGCGCTGCCTCCGTCATGCCGTAGGCTTCCAGCAGCGGCACGCCAAACAATTCCTCCATATGGTGCATAACCTCTGCCGCGAGCGGCGTGCTACACGACCGGACAAACCGCAACGATTCCGCGCCCGCCGGCCGGCCATGGCTTCCGGCGCGTGCCAACAAAACTTGATGAATCGTAGGAACGCCCGAATACCAGCTCACCTCATATTCCTTGACGGTCCGCCAGAATCCCAGAGGATCAAATTTTCTCGGCGCCACTACCGTGCCCCCTGTCAGCAGCGTCGCCAGCGTCGAGGCCACCAACCCGTGAACATGGAAGAGCGGCATCACGCAGAGCGAAACGTCCTGTATGGAGAGCACGTAGGTGTGGGCGATATTTTGCGCGGACACCAGCAAGTTCACGTGACGCAGTGGCACTCGCTTCGGCTGGCCCGTGCTTCCGCTGGTATGCAGAATTAGGGCAATATCATTTGGCGCCGGCGCCGTGGCCGCGCCCTTTCCGTGCACGCCATGCAGTCGGACATTGCCGTGCGCATCCACATCCGTCGAAAACACTGGAATGTTATGATCGGCTGCAGCCCGCCTTGCCTCTTCCGCCCCCTTTACAGGACAAATCAACACACGCGCGTCCGTATCTTCCAGGAAGAAATTGAACTCCTCGTGACGGTAGGCGGGATTCAGGGGTGCCGCCGTTCCAGCAATCGAAGCCGCCAAAAAGCTTACGATTGCGGGCAAGCCGTTCGGCAGTGCGATGGCCACGCGAACATCCCGGTGAACCCCGGCCCCAGCCAGCGCACTTGCCATTTCCCAAGTCTGCTGCCGCAGAGACTCATAGCTGACGCGCAGCCCCAGTTCGGGCACGACGACGGCCGTGCGCCCACTCCCAGCTTTGTGGAAAATGTCGAGTAGCGTGCCCGAGGACCTCATCATCCTTACTTACCATCCCTGGCTAGTGATGCGATTGAACAACTCTCGCTACTGTACACAAAACGCCAGCGATGACTAGTAGGCGGTACGGGCGGTCTTCCTGGGGCAGCGATTCCGGAGGAAGTAAACTGTCGGCCTGGCACGCCCATACTCCTCCCCACACCATTCGGCAGCCCAAACCATGCAGATTCTTGGTTGAACTTGGCAATCAGTCAAACTGATTAAGATGATCGATGTGATAGGCAAGGATTATCGGGAGATTTCCCCTGGACGCGGGCTTCGATCGCAATTGGTGATCAAGCACACCGTGGGTAGAGGAAAGACGGGGCGGCCATACTGCGCGCATATTTGCATGATAATCTCTCGCCACAAATCAGGAGCAGGGCGCGCGCAGGCACCTCAACCGTGCCAGGGGCGTAGCGGCTGGGCTAGGAGCTCGTCATGGCTGACAACAGCATAATTGCCGTCGATAAAGAAGCATGGGCCTCCCCGATTCTACTGCTCACGTGGGCAGCCGGCACGGTGGACGCCATTGGCTATCTTGGCCTCGGTCATGTCTTCACGGCAAATATGACCGGGAATGCCGTCCTGCTCGGTCTTGCCTTCGGCCAGGGGCAGTTCCTTGCGGCTTTCCGCGCGCTGTTTGCTTTGGGAGGATTTATTCTCGGCGTGGCGATTGGTGCCATCCTGGCCCACCGCGCCGGTACAGATGTAGATCAGCGGCGCGCGTTCGTTGGCCCCGTTATCGTGGAAGGGCTAGTCCTGGCTGTGTTCGCGGTGCTGCTACACCTGCCAATGATCCAACGTAATCAAAACACTCTCTACATTCTGATCGGACTCTCCGCTGTCGCGATGGGTGTGCAGAGCGCTGCCGTCCGGCGTCTGAATCTCCCAGGCATCGCAACCACCGTTCTCACCGGCACAATCACAAGTCTGGTCGCCGGGCTTGTCCGCTTACTGCACATCACCTACGTACCTTCGCCCGCAGAGGAACCGGCCGCTAGTGCGCCCGGCAGAAGTCGTCACCTTAGACTTCAAGCCGGTGTATTCATCGTCTACGTGGCCGCCGCCACCGCTGCTGCGATTTTCGAACATCGCGTGCCGCTGATTGTCGGATTATCACCGGTCGTCGCCGTCGGGCTGGTTTTGTTTTTCGCCACGTCATCCGCCTCCCGCCCCAAAGCTTCCGCCTAGCTGGAACGGCCTCTCATCTGCCGACTTTCGGTTCTGCAGCTCAGCGGTCAGTCGCGCCGAATTGGAGTTGCCTGGACGCAGGCTCCCTGACAGATTAGAACTCGCTAACACTAGTCGTTCCACCGAGTCCAAGTCTTGCGGAGGCCAGTCATGTTTCCATCCGTCTTTTCCCGCACATTCTCCCTCGCAATTTTGTTTCTGGCATTGGTACCCAATGCGTCCCCATATACCGATCCGGGCCAATCCCTTTTGCCGAGCGACCTGGCCGCAATCCGCGCCGTGCTCGACCGCTACCGGATGGGTTGGCTTGCCGGCAACCCCGACACGGTCCGCAGCTGCTTTACGCAGGACGCAGTCCTGCTGCCGCATCACGGCGTTCTCCCCGTCGTGGGGATCGCGGCCATCAGCGAGTTCTGGTTTCCACCCAGCTCGGCCAAGACAACCATCACCAAATTTGTTCAGACACTCGATGAAGTCGGAGGCGAAGGGGCCCTCGCCTATGTGCGCGGCAGAAGTGAAGTGGCCTGGACAGTGGAAGACGGTGCTGAATCACAGCATTGGCGGAATGGCGGGAATTTCCTTGTAGTTTTGAAGAAGCAGGCCGACGGCAGATGGCTGATGTCCCACTTGATCTGGGACGACCCGCCCAACCAGCAAGTAAATTAAGTTTTGGGAACCAATGGCTGCTTCGCCACCCGCTCAGTCGCACGGCCAGCAGCACGTTCCGAGGTCCAATCATCCGGTCGGGGCGAGATGCCCCAAAATTCAGGCGCGGGCTTGATGAATTCGATGCCCACTTGCGCCTTGCCCATAAACTCAGTCCCTACATGTGTTACGCGGCACAATATTTCCTGCCCTGTGCTCGGATTTTCCAGCACCACGAACTTATTCACGGATACAGGAATTCCCAGCAACAGTAGGGCTCCGTGTGCGTTTACCAGCAGCGTGTGTGTTTTTTCCGAGAGTGCCCGCTTTTCCTGCGAGCGCACCACCACGGCGATGCGGATCTTCACGCGCTTGCTGCGCCGGCGATGATCCGGCCGTAGGTCATCCGAGGATGAGACATCCACCATAGGAATACCCTAGCGGTTTCGCCACGAATTCTCAATGCACCTGTGCAACTTTGTGTTAGGAACGTTACTTAGGCTCCGCACCGCGGCCCAAACCCAACAGGAGTTGCCAAAAATCACCGATCAAGAGTCGCTCGGTACCCCTCAGTGCTTCACCACGGGCGAAGCACTCCCCCATTTCCCGGTGAACACAAAAGAATCGAGCGGTTTGCGCGACCGCGGCGCATGTTCCTGTTCTCGCAGATGGTCCGGCAAACCAGCCGGATTGCCCGGATAGCCAATCGCAAAGCCAGCCACAGCCTCATACCCTTCGGGAATTCCGAAAATTTCTCTCGCTTTCCCGGGGAGGATACCCGCCATCTGGTGGACTTGCAGACCGAGCGCTGTCGCTTGTAGAGCGAGATTCGCGGCGGCCTGGCCCACATCATGAAACGCATGATTGTTCGGTGCGCCGTTGTGCTCGAATTTCATCCGCGCCACGCTCAAGGCAACTACCGGGGCACCTTTCGCCCAACCCTGGTTAAACTCCACGAAGCTATCCAGAATTTTTTTGTAATTGCCCGGATCGTCTTTCGTGGCCACGATGAAATGCCACGGCTGAGCGTTGTACGATGACGCCGCCCACCGCGCCGCCTCGAACAGGCTTCGCAACTTCTCCGGCTCGACCGGCCGGCTGTCAAATGCCCGCGGGCTCCAACGTTCCCGGATCAGATTGTGAACCGGCACCGACGTCTCCGCCGGCTTTTGTAAGGCTGTCATGATTCCTCCTTGAATTTATGCTAGATCAAACAGCAGCACTTCGGATGGTTCCTCCGCTTGCACACGAATCTCAGTTTCCTTCGAAACTGCCGCGCCATCGCCCTGCTTAAGTTGTTTGCCGTTCAGGCTCATCGTCCCCCGCGCAACCTGGATCCAGGCATGGCGCCCTGGCTTCAGCTCATGACTTGCCTGTGAGCCCATGTCGAGACGCGCGATATAGAGGTTCGCGTCCTGATGAATCGTCACCGGCGCATTCGGCCCCGCCACCAGACCGAATTTGCCGCGCAATTCCGCATCGGAAAACTCGAGCTGTTCATACTCCGGCTTCAAGCCGTTGCGCTCCGGCATGATCCAGATTTGAAGCAGATGCGCGGGCTTTGTCTGAGATGGGTTGAACTCACTGTGCATCACACCTGTTCCTGCGGACATATGCTGCAATTCGCCGGGGCGAATCACCGCGCCCGAGCCCATGCTGTCGCGATGTTCAAGCGAGCCGTCCAGCATCCATGTCAGAATCTCCATGTCGCGGTGCGGATGCATGCCAAAGCCCTTTCCCGGCGCCACGTGGTCCTCGTTGATTACGCGTAATGAGCGGAACTGAACATGCCCCGGATCATAGTAGTCGGCAAATGAAAATGTGAACTGGCTATCTAGCCATCCATGCTCCGCGTGCCCGCGTTCTTCACTTGGTCGAATCTCTATCATTTTAATTCTCCTTCTTTTTGTCGTTGTTTTTGCGATCCCTCTCCGCGCCGCCCGAGCTTCCGGCAGATGCGGCGCAAACTCTCCTGCTCCTGCTGTGTGAGCACACTCATTTCTCTCCTGATAGCCTGGGCATGCTCGGGGAATACGCCTTCGATCAGCTTGCGACCCTGCGGTGTCAGGTGAACTGCTATCATCCGACGATCGTCTTCTTGCGGTTCGCGCCGCACCCAACCGTGCTTTTCCAGATTATCCACCACGAGCGTGATGTTTCCGCCGCTGCGGAGCAGCTTATGCCCGAGCGTCCGCTGGCACATCGGGCCGAGATGCAGCAGTGTCTCGAGCACCCCAAACTGACCCATGGTCAGCCCTCTTTGATTGAGCCCAAGGCTCATGCGCCCTAGCAGGGAATCAGCCGCTCGCGCGAGATTAATGTACGCACTCAGAGCGCGCACGACGTCTCGCCGTCCCTCGTAATGTGTTGGCATGTGTTTTACGTCCCACCTACTTGTCCAGAATCGTCGTCCCTTCAGTCCCTACGAATCCAGCGATCCCCATAACAAGTAGATCGTTTAACATTAAACGATTGGATGTGCCCGGCGGGAAAAGGATTCAACTGCGAGGAGTCACGGCTTTTGTGTTGGGCGCAACAGAACTTCGCTAATGAAACTTTGCGGGGCCTGCGTGACGATCATCTCCACCACGTGCGCTATGTCTTCTGACTGCAGCATCTTAGCGGGCTCCTTACCCGCATGTGGCGAAAAATCCGTGGCCACTGTGCCTGGGCAAATCGCGCTTACGCGGATGCCGTAGGGGCGTAGGTCCTCAGCCATACACTCCGTGAGGCCGAGCAATCCCCATTTCGACGCGCAGTAAATCCCGCCACCGGCGAATGCATTTTTCCCTGCCAGTGAGGCCAGATTGATGATGTGGCCGCTGCGGCGCTCGATCATCCCAGGTGCGACAGCCTTGCTCGTCAGGAACACAGACTTCAAATTGGTGTCCAAGACTGAGTCCCAAATAGATTCATCGGCCTGGTGGGTTGGGCCGAAATAGCCGATGCCAGCGTTATTTACCAGGATCTCGATCGGACCAAGGGACCGACCGGTTTTCGCGACAACGGCGGCGACGTCGTCTGCGCGAGTAACGTCCGCGGCCACAGCAAGTGCGGTTGTACCCTCGCTCTGGAGTTCGCCTGCGGCAACTTCAAGCTTTTTCGCGTCACGCGCGCAGAGGCTGACCTTTGCCCCCAGTTGCGCGAGCTTCCGCGCGACGGCAAAGCCGATGCCGCGGCTCGCGCCGGTAACCAGTGCGACTTTTCCTTCGAGAGGTTTTTTTTCGTCCACGGCGCGGTCTCTCTCAGGCGACACTTCGTCTCTATTCACCATCTTATCATCTAGGTGTCAGGGTCAAGAGGCTGGCGATTGCAATTACAAATCGGTCCAATAGGTGTATTAAACCTTGCGCCCTTGCGGTGCATTCCCTATAATCCCGAAGATTTTGCATTTTCCGTTATCCGCAGGGGTTGTGGTCCTGCATTTGACCGCTTGACCGCATGAAAACTGGCCCAGGAGGCAGGGAAGAAATGACGCGACAGCGTTTGACCATGAAGGGAATTTTGTTGATTGCTCTCGTCGTGCTGGTTCTTCCCGCACGACCGGCTGCCGCACAGGACCAGCAGCAGGATTCATCGAAGCAGCCGTACACGATGGCTGAATATAACGCCTTCCAGACTGCAAATGCGGAAACGAAGCCTGATGCACGAATCAAGCTGCTCGATGATTTCGTTGCCAAATTTCCAAACTCGACCCTGATGCAATACGTCTATGCGCTCTACTACCCCGCTTACACGCAGTTGAAGAATTATCCTAAGGCCCTGGAGTACACCGACAAGCTCGTGGCACTCGGTGACAAGGCGGATCCGTTGGCACGACTCCAGGCAATTCAAGCACGCGTTCAGTTGTTCCCCTTTGTCTATGATGCCAAAAAGCCAGACGCGCATGACCAGCTCGTAAAGGAGCGGGACGGAGCTCTGCTCGGGATCAAACTTCTCCAGGATCTCAAAAAGCCCAAAGACTCCACGTTAACGGATGCGCAGTTTGCGGACCAGAAGAAGCCTGGCATCGCACTTTTCTACGGTGCCGCCGGCTTTGCCGACCTGCAACTGAAGGACTATCCCGCCGCTGTGGAAGCTTTTAAGGCCGCGCTCGCAATCAAGGCGGATGATGCCGTCAGTTGGTATCGTCTTGGCCTCGCTTACCTGGAGATGAAGCCTGCGCATTACATGGACGGATTCTGGGCGGTGGCCAAGGCCATCAATCTGAAAATCCCAGGCGACGCCCAAATAAAGGACTATCTCCGCAGGCAAATCCTGGCCTACGAACAGCCCGGCTGCGATAGCCTCGCGGATGCCCAGTTGAATGAATTGCTCCAGCTTGCAGCCGGCGCGACGGACCGTCCCGCGACCTACAACATCCCAAGCGCGGATGACCTCGGAAAGATTCGGGCATCCAGCAACATCTTGACACTGATCACGGATCTGAAAGCCGGCGGCGACAAGGCGAAGCTCACATGGTTGGCACTCTGTGGCGCCGAGTTTCCTGAAGTTGTGGGCAAAATTATCGAAGTAAAGCCCGGCGCTGATGCCGTCGAGCTGTTCCTCTTCACTGGGGCAACGCCCGAAGAGATTGACGCAGCCACGACCGCAAATCTGGATGTGAAGGTGGCCGGGCAGGCAGATGCCGCTCGTTTGCAGAAGGGCGACGGAGTTCGCTTCAGCGGCACGCTCGTCAGTTACGATCCCGACCCGGCGTTTATGCTGCACTGGGATAAGGCCAAGGTGAACCCGGAAGACATCCCGGCGGAAAAGGCTGCGCCCGGCAAGCGCACGCCGCACAAAGTCCCGCCGAAGAAGCCCGCGGGAAAGCAGTAATCGCTCCCGAGATTTCAAGAAAAATGGCCGGTCCGGTAACGGGCCGGTCATTTTTATTTTCGGCGGTCACCCTTCAGGAAATCCGGCAAGTTCGCATGGGAGGGATGCTACGAATTATTCAGCCTACGGGACGCCGGTGCTACGAGCGACGTCGGGCGTGGTCGAGCTTGTATTCGTCCACCTTGCGACTCAGAGTGTTGCGATGAATGCCAAGGATCTTGGCGGCGCGGGATTGGTTTCCGTTCTGGTGTTCCAGCACTCGTTTAATGAACTTCTTCTCGAATTCGGTCACGGCTTCTTCGAGAGGGATGCCGCGCTCCACCATCATTCCCACGAGCGATTCCAATTGGTCTTTCACGATGCACGCTCCGGATTGACACTGCATGGGACTGGGACTTGGCTAAACTTGAGTAAGGAGCAGCTCGCTTCGCGCCGGAGCTCCACGCCAGATTCGGCACCATTTCAATCCAGCACGTGGCCGGTGATGCGCTGATACGCTTCCCTATATTTATTGCGCGTTCCAGCGACAACGTCCAGCGGCAGAATCGGCGCGGGAGGCTGCTTGTTCCATCCAATGCGCTCGAGATAATCACGGACGAACTGCTTGTCGAAGGAAGGCTGAGCTTTACCGGGCGCGTACTGGTCACCGGGCCAGAAGCGCGAGGAATCGGGCGTGAGAGCCTCGTCAATCCAAATGAGCTGCTCGCCGATGAGGCCGAACTCAAATTTGGTGTCCGCGATAATGATGCCGCGTGCAGCCGCGTATTCGGCGGCGCGGCGGTAGAGGGCGAGGCTCGTATCTCGCAGGCGCTCGGCCAGCGGGCGGCCGACACACGTGACGGTTTCCGCAAAGGAAATGTTTTCGTCGTGGCCCGTGGTGGCTTTTGTCGAAGGCGTGAAAATCGGCTCGGGCAACCGGTCGGATTCGCGCAGGCCAGTGCGCAGCGGAATCCCGCACACCATGCCATTCTTCTGGTAATCCTTCCAGCCGGAGCCGGAAAGATATCCGCGGACGACGCATTCGATGGGAATTGGTTCCGTTCGGCGGACCAGCATCGCGCGGCCATCGAGAGAATCGCGGTAGGGCGCGAGCTCTCCCGGAAATTCCATCGCCGAGATCACGTGGTGCGGAACGAGGTCATCCAGCTTTTCGAACCAGAACATCGAAAGCTCTGTCAGCACGCGGCCTTTGTCCGGAATCGGCGTCGGCAGGACCACGTCAAAGGCCGAGAGGCGATCCGTTGCGACGATCAGCAAGCGATCGCCGAGCTCATAGATGTCACGTACCTTTCCGCGGCCGCGAAGCTTGAGGCCGGGAAAATTAGTTTGCAAAACAACTGGACTCATTTTCGGAGACGCCACGGATAATCTTTCCTCGCAGAGAGGCGGCCATTCTAGCGCAGGGGGATGAGTTGTCAACCGCTAAGAAATGGAGGCGGCGGAAAATTTAGGGGATGCGCGAGAAAAGCAGGAGCGTCCCGAGCGTCGCGGCGTGAAGAATTATGTGCAGGGTGTTGGGGATGATCCCGTTTCGCGCGGGGAGGAAGGAGTGCGTGCTGGCGAACAGCTCGTGATAGCGTGCGGCGCGCTGCGGCTCGGCGTGGATGAGATACGGGACCCACCAGGCGCGGAGTTCACCGAGGAAGAGCAGACCATAGCTGACCCAAAGCCATGTGCGCAGCCAGCCGGGGTAAGCGCGGCCGTAATACTGGAGGCTTGCGACCAGACCGAAGGCGAAGAGTCCGCCCACGACAAGCGTGTTGACTATCAGCGGCGGCAGCGAATTCTGGCGCCGGACGGCGGACACGTCATTCAAGCGGCCGAGCGAAATCCAGTCGTGCAGGAACAGGAAGGCAACGTGAAAGGATTGAAGCGTGAGGAGAGCCAGCTCGGAAGCGCGCGGCATCGCCTGGATATTACATGAATATGGGCGCCCTCAGGCGGCGCTGGCGGTTTTTTGCTTGCTGACTTCGGCGGCCTCTTCCCACTTTACGGAGACGAGCTTGGAGACGCCGGGTTCCTGCATGGTCACTCCATAAAGCACGGAACCCATCTCCATGGTCTTGCGATTGTGCGTGACGACGATGAATTGCGTCTGGCCGCACATATCCGCCAGCATTTTGTTGAAGCGCCCAACGTTTGCTTCGTCGAGCGGCGCGTCCACTTCGTCGAGGATGCAGAAGGGGCTTGGCTGGTAACGGAAGACGGCGATTAGCAGCGCAAGCGCCGTGAGCGCCTTTTCGCCGCCGGAAAGCAGCAGAATGTTCTGGAGTTTCTTTCCGGGGGGCTGCGCGACGATATCAATCCCGGCCTCACCAGAACTGTCAGGCTCGCTCAGCCTCATCTCACCGTGACCGCCCCCAAATAGCGACTGGAAGGCAACAGCGAAATGCGCGTTAATAAAGTTGAAGGCCTCCTCGAATTTCTGGCGCGAGACCTGGTCGAGTTCATTGATCGTGAGCTGGGTGTTCTCGATTGATTGCACCAAATCGTCCCGCTCGCGGCGGAGGAAGGTTTCGCGCTCTTCACACTCTTTGTATTCCTCGAGCGCCATCATGTTCACGGGCCCCATGGCTTCGACGCGCGCCTTCAATTCGTTGTAGCTGATTTCAGCAGCGGCCAGATCTTCACCGACAAGCAGCTGCGTTTCCTGCGCCATCAGTTCTTCGGGTTGGGCGTTCAATTCAGCAAGACAAGTCTGGCGCAGATAATCGCGGTCAGCGTCGTTGCGCGCCTTTTCGATCTGGAGCTGGCTGCGCTCAGCACGGAGGTCATCGAGCGAGGTGCGCTTGCCGCGCAACGATTCGTCAAGCTGTCCCGCGCGAGAACGCGCTTCGTCCCATTGCTTTTCGAGTGATCCCTTTTGATCTTCCAGGTGCGCTTTTTCTTTTCTCAAATCTTCAGCCTGGACCGCAAGCTGTTCGCAGGAAGACTCCAGCCCTGTCTTTTCCCGAGACAGTGCGCCATGCTGTTGTCGTAGCGAGCTCACACGCTCGCCGGCCTGCGAGATTTCCTCCGAGAGGCGCTGTTCGATGGATCGGGCGCTCGCGAGGCGCTCCGACATTGTAGCGAGCTCTTCGCGACGCGCGACCACACGATCCTGAAGCACCTGGAAATCCTCGCGCAATCTTGCAAGTTTCTCGGTGGCCTCAGCCGCCTCGGCCTCCGCAGCGGCGCGTGAACGAAGTGCTTCCGCGTGCTCCCGACGCGCCAGCTCCACCCGCGCGCGAGCGGCCTCGGCCTCCGCATGCAGCCAGGCGATTTCCTGCTGCTCGGTGGCGAGCTGTTGTTCCACACGCCGGTGTTCTGCGCGAGCCTGGTCACGAGTGTGAATGGCGGCCACGAACGTTTTTTCGGATTCCAGGTGCAGGGCCATGGCCGTCGCGACCTCGGCCTCGCCCGCGGCAATCTCCATTTCCAGCCGCGTGAGTTCTTTCTGCTGGTCGCGCGCGACAATTTCCAGCCGCGCGGCTTCCGATTCATGCTGGCGGAGCTCGCGCTTGAGCGCGAGCGGCCCGGCGTCGCCTTGACGGCCCCCGGTGACCATCCGACCGTGGTAGCAAGTGCCCTCGGGCGTGAGATAGTAGCTGTGCGGATTTTCGCGCGCCATGCTCTCGGCGACGGCTTGTGAATCCACGACGTAAGCTGTACGTAACTTTGTGAGGAAATGCTTCGCAGCAGGGCCGAGTGGGTCGCGGAATTCGACCAGACGATCAAGCCGCGCGAGCACGCCCGCAGGCAAGGGCAGGGAAGCATCCGCTTCCGGCGACTGAAGATTCAAATTGCGAAGCGAGTCAACGAAGAAAGTTGCGCGGCCGCCCATTTCATCGCGGAGCATGGAGATTCCGGCGCGCGCCTGATCAAACGATTCGACCACCACATATTCAAGCTCTTCGCGAAGGAACTGCTCGACGGCGCCTTCGTATTGTTCCTGCACCTCTGCGTAATCGGCCAGTAGGCCTACGGCGCGGAAGCCGCGCGCCTCTCCATCGCCATTGGCGTTGAAAAGCTTCTGGACAGCATCTGCAGTGTAGGCGCGCTCGCTAAGGATCTGCTCGATAGATGCATGGCGTGCGCGCTCTGCAGATAGAGCTTCGCGGGTCTGCTTTAGTTCCTGCGCAGTCACTTGTTGCGCGCCGCGGCAGTCAACGAGCTGGGTCTGAGATCCGCGGAGGGCGGCGCCCAATTCCTGCGCGCGCCGCTCCGCTTGCTCGTAAGAATCTTCCTCGGTTTTCACGCGGAGCCCCAGCGAGGCCCACTCGATTCCCGTTGAGCGCATGGCTTCGGCTCGCTGCTCTTCGGCTGCGGCGTGTCGTGCAGCGGCTTCTTCGGCCTGCAGCGATTCCGCCTGCACGCGGGCGGTTTCTTCCGCCAACCGGCCGGCCAACTGCCGCAACTCTTCCAAGCGAGCTTCGAGTTTTTCCCGATCGACGATGCTCGAAGACGCGTTTTCGGTGGTTTCGCGCAGAACAGCTTCCACAGTTGAGGTCTGCGCGTGAAGCGCGGCGACAGACTCGCGCTGAGCGGTCATGCGCGCCGAGAGATCAGTGGCCATACTCTCGGCTTGCTCGATCTCAAGCATAAGGCGCGCCGCACGGGAATCGAGTTGGGCCGCTTGCTCGCGATTGAAAGTGATGCGGTTTTCGGCGCGATCCAGATCAAGCGCGGTCTGGCCGAGAAGATTCTGTGTTTGGCGCAGTTCCGCGTCGAGCTCATAGTTGCGGGCGCTCAGCCGCGCCTGTTCGTTCTCAAGCTCGTGCACGGAGCGAGCTTCCCGCTCTTCCGCGGCATCCATGTCACGGAGTAATTTTTCCAGGCGAGCGGCTTCGATATCAAGATGCTCGGCCTTGCCGGCGAGAACACTGCGCAGCAACCCGCGCATCTGTTCGCGCACTTCGGCATAGCGGCGGGCCTTCGACGCCTGGCGCTTCAGCGAAGCCAGCTGCTTTTCCACCTCCACCAGTATGTCGTTGATTCGCGAGAGATTGATTTTGGAGGCCTCGAGTTTGGCCTCCGCCAGGCGCCGCTTGGTCTTGTACACGGTGATGCCGGCCGCCTCCTCGATGATGGCGCGGCGGTCCATCGGCTTCGAGTTCAGAATCTGGCCGATGCGACCCTGCTCGATGATTGCGTAGCTGTCCGGCCCGAGGCCCATGCCCATGAAAATTTCCTGCACGTCACGCAGACGTGCGACGCGCCCGTTGATCAGGTATTCACTTTGGCCGGAGCGGTATAGACGCCGTCCCACGACAACTTCGCCAGGCTTTAGTGTGACGGCGTGCTTTTCTGCGGCGCGTTTGCGCCAGGGCTTCTTCTCGCCTCCCGCCTCATCGGCAGCCGGCTCTTCTGCAGCAGCCTCTGTAGAATTTTCCGCGCTGGCCGCGGGTGCCGCCTGCGAGTCATCATTTGCGACGACCAGCATAGGGTCGACCGCTTGCTCCTCTGGCGCGTCGAGAACTTTAGCGACGGCGTCAGCAAGCTCTGGGTCCACTAGCGTGAGCGTAACCTGGGCAAGACCCATCGCTGGACGCTTGGCCGTGCCATTGAAGATACAATCCGACATTCGCTCAGCGCGCAGCATTTTGTGACTCTGCTCACCCAGAACCCAGGAAATTGCGTCCACGACGTTCGACTTACCGCAGCCGTTGGGACCCACAATGCAGGTAATCCCACTGCCGCTGAATGTAATGGGCGTCATCTCAAAGAACGACTTGAAGCCAAGTAGCTCGACTTTACGGAGTTTTAGCACCCAGACCCTCGCAGAGTTCGTTCCTCCACCTCATCGGCAGAGGAATCTTCAATCTAAACTTTCGCAGGAGGATTTTCGAGACAAAAACGTGTGGAGGGTCAATAGCAAGTGGCCCTGCCGCCTGGCGCTATCGGTTCGGCGGTTACGAGAAGAAAAGTTAGCATGGCGCAAGAGGCGTGTAAAGCGCGATTCGTGGAATGTGCGAATGTCTCCAATGCCCAGTCCGGCTGTTCCGTGCTATCCGGCCGGCTTTTGGACGACGGCGAAATGCAGCAGAACGCGCTTTCTGAAGCCGAGGCGCTCGTAGAGAGCGATGGCTCTGGTGTTGTCTTCGCGCACGTGCAAGAAAGGCACTTCGCCCTGCCCTTGGATGCGCTCCATAAGCGTGGCCATAAGGGCCGCAGCGTGCCCTCTGCCCAGATGGTCAGGGTGCGTGCAGACGGCGCTAACTTCTGTAAAGCCCAGAACGCGCAACCTTTCGCCGGCCATCGCAACCAAGCGGCCCTTGTGCCGGATACCCAGATAAGTGCCCAATTCGCGCGTGCGCAGGCCAAACGGGCCAGGCTTGGTGAGCTGCGCGAGGGTCACCATTTCCGGTGCGTCCGCATGAGTCAACTCCAGAATCTTCCTTGGCGCGGATTGCGACGCGGAAGCTGCGGCCATCTTGCCGTTTTCGTGGATCATCTGGAGAAGCGGGGCGCCAGTGATGACCGTCCAGCCCGCAGGGGGACGCTGAGGGGAGCCGAAGACCAAGCCAGTTGCGTTCACATCGTCCAAAATAGCAGCGAGCGAGTCGTAAGCATCTTGCACGGGCTCGGCGAAGCCTCCCAGCGAAGTAACGTCGTTGGGAAATCGGCGCGCTAACTTGCCGGTCTTGGCAAGGTGCGCCTGACTGGTGGTGAGAGCTTCCCAGATCGGGTTGTCCAGGGGATGCACAGTTTATGAGACGCTCCAAACCTCACCACGGCTCCAGAAAAAGCAGGAGTTCAATTTACTGGTGCACCTGCCCAGAAACTATCCGAATCTTGCGGGCAACATTTCTGGTAGTTCCGTGAGCAGTTTCTGGGCCCGTCCAGCGCCCGGATGTCAAACCAATGCCGATTGACTTGGGGCGGGGCAGAGCCTAGCATGGCGCGCACGGGAGGGAAGTTTGGCAGGGGAAAGCGCGCGGGGCATCCGTCAAATCCTCCTTGCTGTGGCCGTTCTGGCTGCGGTGTTGCTTCTGACGCTATGGGGTTTGCGGCCGCCTGCGCCCAAGCCCGTCAATGCGCCCATTACGGAATTTTCTGCCCGCCGCGCACAGGTAGTCCTCAGTCGTTTGGTTGGCGACGGCACTCCTCATCCCATTGGCGGCGCGGCCAACGACTCCGTTCGGGCTCGCGTGCTCGCCGAACTCGAGAGTTTCGGCTATAAGCCGGAAGTACAGACCGGCTTCGCTTGCGATGAGTACGGATCCTGCGGCACAGCAAGAAACGTAGTCGCGCGACTCGAAGGGAAGGAATCAGGCTCGGCTGTTCTATTGGCGGCGCACTACGATTCCGTTCCGGCCGGGCCAGGCGCTTCTGATGACGGCGCGGGAACCGCCACCGTTCTCGAGATTGCCCGCGCGTTGAAATTTCTGCCGCAGCCGCGCCATTCCGTAATTTTTTTAATCGACGACGGCGAAGAAGCCGGCCTACTCGGTGCGCGCGTCTTCGTAGATCAGCATCGCTGGGCCAAGGAAGTGAGGTCGGCCGTGAACGTGGACACGCGCGGCACGTCCGGGCCGAGCCTGCTGTTCGAGACTGGCAGCGCCAACGAGTGGGTCGTACGCCTCTACGCGAAGGGCGCCGCGCATCCAGCCACCAGCTCTCTCTTTTACGCGGTCTACAAACAAATTCCGAACGACACCGACTTTACCGTATTCAAAGCCGCAGGCTATCAAGGAGCGAACTTCGCTTACATCGGCGACGTCGTTCAATACCACACGCCGCTCGACAATTTCGAGAACACCAGTCCTTCGAGCCTCCAGCACGACGGCGAAAATGCACTGCCGATGCTCTTGGCGCTAGCAAATGACGAACTCTCAAATCCGCCGCAAAGGGAAGCTGTTTTCTTCGATTTGTTCGGGCACTGGACAATCTGGTGGCCGTCATCGTGGACGCTGACCATGGCAATGACCGCCGCAGTCGTGCTGCTTCTTGAAATCGGATGGCTCATGTACAAAAAGCGTCTGAGCCCAACCGCTTGTCTATGGGGATTGCTGGGCTGGCTCGCAATTGTGATTGTGACCGGCGCATTTGGATGGATGCTTCACATGCTTGTGCGAAAGGCAGGCGCGACACCTGTCGAATGGATTGCGCACCCGCTGCCGCTCCAAATTGCTTTCTGGTCGCTGGGCCTCGCTGTCGTTTCGTTTCTTGGATTCACCTTTGGCCGCTCGGCCGCTCCGATAAGCTTATGGGCGGGCGTGTGGACTTGGTGGGCGCTGTTCGCCGTCGTGATTGCATTGCACACACCGGCCATGAGCTACTTGTTTCTGGTTCCCGCAGTTGTTGCAGCAATCGTGGGGTTTCCATTTGCTATTTGGAGCGGCGAAGCAGACGAAGGCGCGGCCTGGGCAGCAATTGTGCCGATGGCAGGTGCCGCGATTGTGGGATTTGTGCCTCTGCTGATGCTTTATGACGCCCTCGGTTCCCACGCCCTCGCGGGCATCACTCTGCTCACTGGCCTGGTTCTCACTCCGCTCGCCCCTATCTGCGCGGAAACACGAAGGGTGCGCGGCTTGGCGCGAATAGCTTTGCCCAGCGCCGCAGCCATCGTGACAGCTCTTGCAGCTTTCACCGCCATTGTGGTGCCGGCCTTTTCCGCGAAAGCGCCCGAGCGAGTAAATCTGGAATACTGGCAGGACGGCGACTCGGGGAAGTCGCAGTGGTTGGTCCGCCCGGCTTCTGGGCGATTGCAAGAGCCGATACGAGTGGCGGCAACTAATTTTCGCCGCATGGACAAGGGCCCGTTTCCATGGAGCGGGACTCCCGTGTTTCTTACGGACGCACCGAGCCTGGAGGGTCTAGCCGCGCCGACGTTTACGATTCTGGAATCGGCAGGTACCGGTGACAAGCGCTCGTATCGCGCCCTCCTGCGTTCGGAGCGCGGCGCGCCGGATGCTTCCGTTCTGTTTCCGCCGGATGCTGGGATCGAGTCTGTGCGCATGGAAGGCGAGCCGGTCCCACATGAGACCGAGCGACAGCGCAAATATCTGAATGGGTGGTCCTACTATAATTGTCCGACAATGCCTGCGAAGGGGATCGAGATCAGCTTTACACTGCCGACGGGGAAGCCCATTGAAGTCTATGCCCTCGATGAGACATATGGCCTGCCGCCCGAGGGATCGTTCCTTCTGAAGGCTCGCCCGCTCACAGCCACACCATCACAGGATGGCGACGTCACGGTAGTCAGCCGCCGCGTTCAACTGCTTCCCTGACTCCCCCCACCTGCACGTCTCAGCCGGACCGGCATAGTTTGGATGCGAACTGGTGATCATCCTGACTTACTGATCCGGCTCAACGATCAGGATGGCCAACGGGTGCTACAGGGGGTTCTTTAGAGCGGGAAGGCAATTCAGCGGAGCGGCCGGGCCACCCCGCTGAAAAGAAGGGAGATTGGTGTGCACCCACAAGGTTAGGGCGCGTCTAGAAATTGCCACTGGCCGCCCGTGGATTTTACCTGCAGAACTCGCCCATCCTCGGAGTGCAAGAAGTAAGTTCCATCCGGAATCATCCGGGCATCGGGCGAACGTACGGAGCATTTGGTCCAACGCGTGTGCGTCGTTGTGGCTGAGATTCTCCCGTGCTGGTGCACTTCCTTGGTGATGTGAATTACATAGTTCACCTAATACCGGACGCCCGTCGGCTGGGTCGGGACGAGCCGCCCGCTGTTCTTCAGCGTTTCAGTGCCCATTTTTCACCTGTCCTCCCTCACTTGCATTTCTTGAGCGCGCGTTGCCACTAGCGACATTGCAACTAGGCTTGGAACACTTCGCCCGGAAGCCGGACCATCCGGGAACCGGGGCGCAAGTTCATGGCCGGGGCCAGTCCGACGCGAACTGGCATTGGGTCATGGTCAGCCTGCATTCTCTCAATGCGAATTCCCAGCGTTCGCTCCAGTTGCTGAAGCTCAAGCCGTTGATCCCACGTGATGATCGTGGAAGCAACGCCGCGTCCACCTGCGCGGCCGGTGCGGCCGACGCGGTGGATAAAGTTCTCAGCAATTTCCGGTAGGTCGTAATTAATCACGTGAGCGATTTCCTCCACGTGAATCCCGCGGGAAGCCAGGTCCGTGGCAACGAGAATGCGGTAGCGGCCCTGCTGAAATCCGGCCAGTGCCGCTGTTCTCTGGGATTGCGAGCAGCCACCATGAAGCATGGCAGCGGAGAAGCCTTCGCGGCTCAGGCTCTTGGCAAGACGCTCGGCGCCACGCTTCGTGCGCGTAAACACCAGGCACCGGCCCGTTTCTTTCGCCAGTAGGCACTGCAGCGTTTGCTGTTTGCGATCGAATCCGACCTCAAAAGCCTGAACGCGAACATTCTCTGAAGGTTTCAGCGTCGAGCCGAATGCGAGCCGCACCGGGTTGCGCATATAGTCGTGTACCAGGTGCGCCACGGAAGCCTCCAGTGTTGCGGAAAAGCACATTGTCTGGCGTTCTTTGGGCAGCACGGCCGCAATCCTGCGGATCGCCGGGATAAAGCCCATGTCGAGCATCCGGTCGGCCTCGTCCAGGATGAGCACTCGCAGACCCTGGAAGTGAATCAGTTTGCGATCGAGAAAATCTTCCAATCGGCCGGGAGTTGCGACCACCAAGCGGGCGCCCTTGCGCAGCGCACTGAGCTGGTTGACTTCGGATAAGCCGCCGACGACCAGCGCCGCGGGCTGCAGCAGTTTGCCTCGCAGAGTGTTGTAAACTTCTGCGACCTGCATGGCCAATTCGCGCGTGGGAACGAGCACAAGTGCGGCGATTCCAGGCGATTTTCGCGCCAGAAGCTGTTCCATGATGGGGATCACGAACGCCAGCGTCTTACCTGTTCCGGTCTGAGCGGTTGCGAGCACGTCCTCGCCTTCCAGGGCCTGGGGGATTGTTGCAGCTTGCACGGGAGTCGGCGTCGAAAAATTGGCAGACGCCAATCGCTCCTTGGTGTAAGCGGAAATCTGTAAATCTGAAAAATTCTGCATTTCGGTGTTAACCTTTTTTTCCTGGCGGTAGCGATTGCGGCGCGCACTTAAATTTCCAGGCGGGCACTGCAACTTGCGTTGCCAGGTTTCTTTTGAATTACGCTGAAGACCTACGGAGAGAACTGAGGGCGGATATACCTACGTTAGACACTGAGCAGAGTCGCCGCACCACACAACCGCTGTATTAAGCGCAACAACACTATATCACATCTGAGGGCAGGTTACTTACCCCAAATGATCGGATGGTGTGCCTGATCGCAAAGTGCCCACCGCGCGTAGCCCCTGGAGTCTATTACTGTTCCGCACGGTAGTTTGCTGCCGGAGAACCTGTCGGATAGAATGACCCCTTTGTATCCACGGCAAAAATGAACGAGATACGCCTGCACAATACGATGACGAACCGCCTGGAGCCGCTTCAGCCGCTCCATAAGGGCGAGGTGCGCATCTACACCTGCGGGCCGACGGTGTACGACTTTGCGCACATAGGCAATTTCCGCACTTTCGTGTTTCAGGATGTGTTGCGCCGGTTTTTGCGCTCGCGCGGCTTGCGCGTGCTGCAGGTGATGAACTTGACTGATGTGGACGACCGGATTATCGCAAACGCCGCTGCCGCCGGAGTGAGTATTCGAGAGTACACCGAAAAATATATTCAGGCTTTCCTGGCGGACATGGATGCACTCCATCTCGAGATGCCGGAGGAAGTTGTTCGCGCCACGGATCACGTCGAAGACATGGTGGCTCTCATCGAGCGGCTCGAGAAAAAGACCTTCACATACAAAAGTGACGGCTCAATTTATTTCCGCATCGCGAAATTTCCCGCCTACGGCAAGCTCTCGAAAATCGACGTGAGTGGCATGAAATCCGGCGCGCGCGTAGATTCGGACCGCTACGAAAAGGACGACGCGCGAGATTTCGCGTTGTGGAAAGCGCCGAAGCCGGGTGAGCATTTCTGGCAGACTGAGCTTGGTCCAGGCCGTCCCGGATGGCACATCGAATGTTCGGCCATGGCCATGAAATACTTGGGCGAGACCATTGATATCCATTCCGGGGGCGTGGATCTCGCCTTCCCGCATCACGAAAACGAGATCGCGCAGAGCGAAGCGGCTACCGGCAAAACATTCGTACGCCTGTGGCTTCATGCCGAGCATTTGATCATTGATGGCGAGAAGATGTCGAAATCTCTCGGCAACTATTTCACTCTCCGCGACCTCTTCGCCAAGGGACAGAAGCCCTCAACGATCCGATTTCTCCTGCTTTCGGTGCCCTATCGCCGCCAGCTCAATTTCACCGCGGATAGCCTGAAGCAGGCGGAAAGTTCAGTCGAGCGGCTGCGCAATTTTGTTGCGCGCCTGAGAACGGAAAAGTTTCCGGCGGGCGCGACCCCGGCAATGGGAACTCGTGCCGAAAAGGCGGAGCAGGAGTTCGATGCCGGCCTGGCCGATGATTTGAATACGGCCGTGGCGCTTGCTGCAGCTTTTGACCTGGTCCGCGACGCAAACACGGCAATGGACCGGGGCGAGTTTCTCCAGCAGGATGCGCCGCGTCTGGTCGCCTCGATGGAGAAATTCGACACTGTTCTGGCCGTGCTGGTGGATGACGACGCGGAGAAACTTCAAAAACTCGGCATTGGGTCAGCGCAACCCCGCATAACCCCAGATCAGATTGAGACATTGATCGAAGAACGCAATGCGGCCAAGAAGCGCCGCGACTTCAAGCGCTCCGATCAGATTCGCCTCCAACTGGCGGATTCTGGTATCATACTAGAGGACACAAAGGATGGCAGTGTCCGTTGGAAGTACAAATGAGCTTCTCCTCGCAAAATTCGCTGCTGTTGCACAGCCAACCCTCGCATGAGCGCCCGAATCTCTTCGGCGTTGACTAAGTAAACCTTCCTCCGATTGTTGTTCCCGGCATGCCCCGGCGGAAACCGGTCCGCGCGCGCCGACCAAAAATCGAATCCATGGAGGAAGTGATGCAAGCGATCGATACGAAGACCGACACAAAGGTCAGTGTGAAACTGCCGCACTTGGTGACGGCTCTGCCGGGACCGAAAGCGAAGCAACTAGTTGATTTGGACCACAAGATTCTCTCTCCTTCTTACACACGCGATTACCCGCTGGTTGCAAAAAAGGGCCGCGGCGCGCTGATCGAGGATCTAGATGGCAACACATTCCTCGACTTTGCGGCGGGAATTGCCGTGGTGGCCACCGGGCATTGCCATCCCGATGTCGTGGCGGCAATTCAGAAGCAGGCCGCCGAACTGATTCACATGTCCGGCACGGATTTTTATTATCCGAACATGGTCGAATTGGCCGAGAAGCTGGCCTCGATCGCACCGGGCAGTGAACCGAAGCGAGTTTACTTCGGCAATTCCGGCACGGAAGCAGTGGAAGCGGCGATTAAGCTCGCGCGCTACCACACCAGGCGCGACAAACTGATCGCTTTCTATGGCTGCTTTCATGGCCGGACGATTGGGGCCCTGTCTCTGACAGCGAGCAAAGCCGTGCAGCGCAAACATTTCGGTCCGCTGCTCGCTGGTATCTTCCACGCGCACTTCCCTGATACTTATCGCGGCGCTTTTGGTGTTCGGCCGGAGCAAGCCTCAGCAGATGCGCTGGCTTACATTGAAACAGTGCTATTCAAGCGCATCGTTGATCCCGAGGACGTGGCCGGAATTATCATCGAGCTGATCCAAGGGGAAGGCGGCTACATGCCAGCGCCGGCGGAATTCCTCCAAGGCCTTGAGAAACTTTGCCATAAACACGGCATATTGCTCATCGCCGATGAGGTGCAGTCGGGTATGGGCCGCACCGGAAAGTGGTGGGCGGTGGACCACGCCGGTATCAATCCTGACATCCTCTGTGTGGCGAAGGGAATTGCATCGGGCATGCCGCTCAGCGCCATCATTACCAAGGCAAGTGTGATGGATTGGAAACCGGGTGCCCATGCTTCCACGTTTGGCGGCAACCCGGTCTCGATCGCGGCGGCGCTTGCAACCGTCGGCTTGCTCGAGCGCGAGTACATCGCGAACGCCGCCCGCATGGGGGACTACATTTTCCGACAGCTCTCAAATTGGCGCGAACGGCACAAAATCGTCGGCGACGTTCGCGGCAAGGGACTAATGATCGGCATCGAAATCGTGCGCGATCAGAAGACGAAGGAAAGGGCCGCAGACCTCCGCAACCGCATTGTCGAGATGGCGTTCCACAAGGGGCTGCTCATCCTCGGCGCGGGTGAAAATTCACTGCGGCTCGCTCCACCGCTTATGATTGACGAAGAGCAAGCCGAATTTGCCGTGGGCACGCTGGATGCGATCGTCACCGAAATCGAGCGCTCGTTGTAACTTTGTGGGGGCGGCTCCCAATCGATCAGGGTCGGCCTCTGCAATGCACGGAAGAGAACATCCATGATCGCGAATTTGATGTTTTCCATTTTGAATTACGCCGCCAAGAAAGGCGTCACAGAGGCCCGCGTCGAAGCGGAATCAAAGCACGTGGCGCGGCAGACCGGCGTGAAGGGTGAAACGTATGCATATTGGTATCTGCGCCGGCAGGGCTACACACCGGTGGCTCGCAATTACACCGTGACCGGTATCAAAGGCGAGATAGACATCGTGGCCTATGATGGACCGGTGCTTGTGTTCGTCGAGGTCAAAACCCGCTCGGCCTCCGGACCGTGGCAGGCGCGGCCCGAAGAGGCCGTGAATCATGAGAAGCGGCGCAACCTCTCGCGCATGGCGCGCCAATTTTTGCGTTCACGGCGGATTGAATCGGCGACTTGTCGGTTTGACGTCCTGGCCATCGAGACGCGTCCCGGCCAGAAGCCGACTGTGCGCTTGCACAAAGATGCATTCGGGATGGGCGCGGAGTAAAGGGGCGCGCGGGGAGCTGCCAGCGGGACGGGGGGCCTTCGCATAGTGAACAGCATGGCACCACTGGTTATCGAACCCCGCCTCTGTTGGTTCAGCGTAGTACAATTATCAGCTTGAGGGAGCGCACCGGCCCGTGCATTTCCACACCGGGTCGAGGAGGAAAGTTTGCCGGAGCTTCGCAAAGATCCTATCACTGGCCGTTGGGTAATTATTTCGACAGACCGCGCCAAGCGTCCCATGGATTTTGTGCGCGAGAGCGTGACCATCAAAGGCACGGGCATGTGCCCGTTCTGTCCGGGAAATGAAGGGAAGACACCGCCGGAAATTTTGGCCTACGGGCGGAATGGCAGCGGCAAAGACACGCCGGGGTGGTCGCTCCGCGTGGTGCCGAATAAATTCCCTGCGCTCGGAATCGAAGGCGGGCTCGACCGCGAAGGCGAAGGGCTATTCGATCGCATGAATGGAGTCGGCGCGCATGAAGTAATTATAGAAACGCCGGACCACCAGCTCACCATGGCCTCGTTGGCGGAAAAGGGAGTCGAGGAAGTTCTGTGGGCCTACCGTGACCGCATGCTCGATCTCAAGAACGACCGCCGCTTCCGCTACATCCTGCTATTCAAGAATCACGGCGAGCCCGCCGGAGCGTCGCTCGAGCACACTCACTCACAATTAATTGCTTTGCCGATTGTTCCCAAGCGCGTCCGCGAGGAAGTGGACAGCTCGAAGCGTTACTACGACGAAAAGGAGCGCTGCATCTTCTGCGACATGATCCGGCAGGAGCTCGAGACTGGAACCCGCATGATTCTTGAGAACGACTACTTCATCGCCCTCGCACCATACGCGCCGCGATTTCCCTTTGAGGCTTGGATTTTACCGCGCCAGCACAGCTCGGCTTTCGAGAACATGCCCACGCCGTATTATGGCAGCCTCGCGAAACTGCTGCGCGAATTCCTCGCTCGTCTCGACCAAGTGCTCTCGTTTCCTTCCTACAATTACGTTATCCACACTTCGCCCATCGGCGAAGAAATCAACGATCATTATCATTGGCACATCGAGATGATGCCCAAGCTGACTAAAGTGGCGGGCTTCGAGTGGGGAACTGGCTTCTACATCAATCCCACGCCCCCCGAAGAGGCAGCCCGCTTCCTTCGCGATGCGAAGGCTTAGCACGCTCCCCGCCGGTCGCGAACTTCACACCAAATATTAATCCGCAGGCTGCTGCTCCGAAGCGGTCACGATACTCGGTTCGTGCGACGGGGAAGGCGCGGGCGATGTTGCAGGCGATCCGGTCGTGCTGCTCGGGTTCGGCTTCAGCCAGAATTTCACACCCCGCTTTCCGTTTTCATCCACCGTGCGCTGAAAGTCCACTTCATTCATGTCAACGGTGTTCTCGCCGCCATAGCTCACCAGGTAATACAGCTTGTTGTCCGCGATCCAGTAATCGCTCGCGGCCAGCATCGTGCCGTCTTTGAGGTAGAGCAGAATCGTGGGCGTCGAAATCGCTACATTGCCCGTGAGCGGGTTCGTGTTCGGACTGCCAACTGGCTCGGAGTTCAGCGACCCACTGAGGGAATTCGAGCTGTCATACCCAGTCGAGGGGTTGTCATAAGGCGCATTGTAGGTGCTGTTCGAGTCGCCGTAATACAGCGAGTAATCCCCCGGCGCCGTCACCGGAGCAGCTGCGGGCCATCCCCACCAGGGGTAGTATGCCACGGGCGGTCCCCACCAAAACGGATCCCACCACCAGGGACTCCACCAGCCGCCCCAACCCCAGCCCCAGCCGAACCCAAAACCAAAGCCCGAGCCGAAACCAAATCCAAAACCGCAGCCGAAACAGCCGAACCCAAAGCGGTCATGGAACCGGAAGCCGCGATCGTGATCGAACCCGCGCCCGAAGCCACGATCGAATCCGCGGCCGCCGAAGGGATGTCCGAACGTCGAGCCAGTAAAAGACGAGCGGCCGAAGGTGTTGGTGCCGCCCAGCCTAGCGCTCGTGAACGCCGAGTTATTCAGCCCAGTGTGGTTGAGTGAAGAGTTGTGGATGGCCGACGAGCCGGACATGCGCCCCGCGGAGCGCGAGCCAGCAAAAGCGCTGCTATTAATCCGCGACCCCTGCATATTGGAAACCGCGCGACTCGGAGAAATCGCTGAGCTGCGCGCACCGCTCGACCTGGACGCCGGAGAAGCAGCCCTCATCCCAGAGGATCCCGCCGCGGTACCTGCACGGGCGCCGCCCGCCGGGCCTCCGTGGGCCCACGCAAAGTTTGAGTTTCCTGCGCCACGGGCTGCGCTTGATCCGCCGCCCGCCGCGCCAGCGAAGGAATGCCACTGGCCGTCTGCCCTAGCCGCTGGCGCCGACGCGCGGCCTCCACGATTACCGGACGCGCTGCCGGAGGACGCCCTGCCGTTGTACGTGCGGTTAGTTCCGCGTCCTACGTAACTATTTGCTCTCGCGCCCGACCCGTACGATCGACCATACGCCGGTCCGCCTCTGTACGCTGACGACGGTGCACTGCTACGATAGCCCCCGCCGCCATTGAAAGACCGCCCGCTTGGGGCGCTGTAGTGCCCCCCGCCACCCGAAACGTGCCCGCCACCTCCCGAAAAGTGGCCACCTCCACCGCCTCCATGGAAGCCACCGCCACCGCCGCCATGGAACCCGCCGCCTCCACCACCGCCATGACCTCCGCGTTGAGCGAACGCAGGATTCGGCGCAAAAGCTACTGCCACGATTGCAAGGAATGAAAATAAGATCTTGCAGAAGGTGGATTTCCTCATATCTTTACCCTCCACCCAACGACGATGGGGAGCCGGAAGGCATCCTCCAGGGTCCGTTGAAATCTTGCCACCATCTTACTGCATAAGATTCCCGGCGCAACCTTTAGGTTGCAATTTTTTAGCACCACGCCGGTGTGGGACCTAGTGCAGGAGACCACTGCTCACGAGATTCAACACACAGGGTTTGATTTAGTTTCGGTCGGGGCGCCGGGTAAATAGGCCGCAAGCTCGTCTCGCGTGCCGCCGAGTTCGCCCGGTGTCCAGCCGGATCATGAGACGAAGGCGAAGCTGGCCGTGTCACAGGCGATAAGTGAGCGCGCCAGAGTCTGAACCCCGCGGGAGGAAGGACCTCACCGACGCCTGGCCAGACGCCGGGATTATCCCCCGGCGCCCGCGGCCTGCGCCTTCGGCTCGCTCTTCGCGCACGCCTTGCTGGCCATCTCCACCATCTGTTTCAGGTTCCACCATTCGCGTTCATTCATCAACCGTCCGTCGTTGCTCCAAAAATAGATTGAAGCGTAGCCGTCCTCAGACAGTGGCGCGCGAATTACCAGGATGTTTTTTTGTTCCTGTGCTGGGTTGTCAGACATTCGGATCCTCCCGGGTGAATTCAAATGGTCCTCATTCATATCCTTTTCTTAACTCCGCGTCCAGCGCGAAGAATTCATTGGCCACCAGTTGGCGCTGCATCCTCGCCCGGCCACAGCGCAGTGAGAATCAATCCGACCACGATTCCAACCGAAACCTCAACGAAACGGTGAACCGCGATCACCCACGCGGGCTTCGCTCGGCTTACCAGCAAGACGATTGCGAGCGTGACCCCAGCAAATCGGTAAGCCGCCCTGTCCAGGCCGATCGCCGAGCAGATGATGCCGAGCAAAAATGCGCCGACGGCAAACCACACAACATTAGGCGCGAAGTAAGTAGCGATCAAGGCTCCCAGGCCTGCGCCAAGCGCGGTTCCCGCAAAGCGGTGTTCAGAAATGGTAAGCGCCGCACCAAGCGTGGACTGCATCACGATCAGAGTCGTGATGGCGGCCCAATACGGCTCAGGCAATTTGAGGAGGTTTGCGATCTCCAGGGATATCCTTGCTGCGGCTGTGGTTCGAGCCGCGTGCACGACGTCCTGCCGCCGCCAATGTGGCCACTTCCATTTCTTGCCGTGCGCCATGTGCCCCTCTCGAGACCGGCTATTCTATCCTCTGCAGTTCTGCTGTCGAGGCAATGCTCGGCTGAAGTCCGTCCTCTCCGTGTAAATTGGAATTTTGGAGGGCTGAGTGCTACCTTGATGTCCCCGGAAGTTTTCAGCGGGGGATTTTGACGAGGTGAATGGCGATGACCTGGCGAAAGCGGCGGGCACTGATCATTGGGCTGCTAATTTTTATCTTCGTGCTGTTGGTTTGGGCAGCCTCCAAGCCAGCTCGGCTGGCCTCCAACTCCGTCCTCGTGCTCGATGCGGACGGCGAGATTAGCGAGCAGCGCCAGCCCGACTTTTTCACTGCGTTCAGCGGTTCGCGCGTTCCAGTGCTCCACGACTTTGTGGACGCGATTGACACTGCGCGAACCGATGCGCGCATTGTCGGAGTGGTGGTAAAAATCGCGCCACTGCAGACCGGCTGGGGAAAGCTCGAGGAAATCCGCACCCACTTGCTTGAATTTCGCAAGAGCGGCAAGCCCAGCATCTGCTACCTGGGCTACGACGGCATCGGGAACCCGGAGTACTACTTGGCGAGCGCTTGCCAGCAGGTCTGGTTGGTGCCGACTGCACCCGTAAATATTCGAGGCATGATGGCGGAAGCGCTTTTTGTCCGTGGGACGCTCGACAAACTGAAGGTCGTGCCGGAGTTCTACCACATTGCCGAATACAAGACGGCCGGCAACATGTTCACCGAAAAAAAATTTACAGCGGCGCATCGAGAAGAAGTCGCGAATCTGCTGCATAGCGTTTACAGCCAATACCTCACGGAGGCTTCGCAGGCCCGCGCAATTGACCGCGCGAAGTTCGAATCATTGGTCAACCGCGGGCCTTTTCAGTCGAACGAAGCGGTGGAGAACAAGATCGTGGACCGGCTGGGTTATTGGGACCAGGTGCAGGATTTCTTCAAGAAACGCCACGGCGACTGGAATCCAGTTCCGCTCAACCGCTACCGGACATTTGTAAGTAAAATGGCCCACGGCGGCGAGCAAATTGCCGTGGTGCACGCAACCGGCATGATCGTTTCCGGCGCTTCCGAAACCTCGCCAAGCGGCGGCTCCGTAATGGGCGGAGACTCGGTTTCGACCGACATTCGCCGCACTCGCCTGAACTCGAACATCAAGGCCATCGTGTTGCGCGTGGATTCAGGCGGCGGATCCGTCGTTGCGAGTGAAGTGATTCGGCGCGAAGTGGAGCTCACGCGCGCGGTGAAGCCCGTGGTGGTTTCCATGTCCGATGTGGCGGCATCCGGCGGCTACTGGATTTCTATCAACGCCAACAAGATTGTGGCGGACCCGAACACGATTACCGGTTCCATCGGCGTGCTGATCGGCAAGCTGAACATCTCGGGACTCTACAATTTGCTAGGGCTGAGCACGGATTACGTCGCCACCAGCGACAACGCAACTCTTTTCTGGGACCAGCAGAATTTTTCGCCGGCACAGCGCGCGTATATCGAGCGGTCCATCCGCCAAACGTACGCGGAGTTCACATCTGGCGTCGCCGCGGGCCGGAATATGCCCGTCAAAAAAGTGGACGAGATCGGCAAAGGGCGCGTCTGGTCCGGGACGCAGGCCAAAGAGATCGGGCTCGTGGATGAGCTTGGCGGTCTCGACCGCGCCGTAGAAGTCGCGAAGCAACTAGCACACATTCCAGCGAGTCAATCGGTGCGCATCATGCGATTTCCCGAAGAGAAGTCATTCCTTCAGATGATCATCGAGCGCGAGCGGGATCAGTTGACGGAAGGCCAGTCGGCAAACACGACCCCGGTGACGGCCCGTTCGCTCGATACCATGCTGCGAAAGTTAGTGGACACCATGGAGCCCGTGCAGGCGCGCATTCCGTTCGAGTTGCACATCCGGTGAGTTGCACATGCCCTGCGGTTTGAATCGTGGCGACGAGCGCGGCACGAGTTGCGCGACTAACGACAGCGAGGCAGAATCCGGGCTGAATCCGTGCTCAACTTTCGATATACTGTGCTCTCAGGGCGCGGTACCCAAGTGGTAAGGGAGAGGTCTGCAAAACCTTTATACGTGGGTTCGATTCCCACCCGCGCCTCCAAAAATCCCGTCCCGTCACTCCAGGATCGAGACTCCGCAGCACCTATTATCTCTGACCAGGCAGCCGGCCAATGCTGGCCCTCGTTACACAGTTCGCGCGGGGCGCCGAAGCAGCGGCGGGCGGCGGGGGGGCGCACGTTTTCGTTGTGGCCACGCTTCGAACCACTACAGTGGCCACAGTAGCCGCAACTGCCGCCGAAACTCCCACGATCGCACCACCGGCCGCGCCGATTCCACCGCCCGCCGCGCCGCCAGCGCCTGCTGCACCTGCGCCAGCCCCCGCCCCGCCAGCCGGACTCGTTGCATTCACGGCTGAGGTCAGGTTCGCGGGTGTCGGAGGTTGCGGCTGGGCAGGCGGCTGATTGCTTCGCAGAGATGTTACCTCGCCACCCTTCAAGAGAACGCAATTCAGGACTAGGTCGCAGACCTGGCAGGTACCCTCCATGCAGAACACCTGCATCTGCCCGCCGACATCAAACAGCACAATCATCTCAGTCCCAACAACTCCGGCGACGCCTACCGGCGTGCGAACGCGGAAGTGCGCATCCGGCTTCACCAGTTTCACAGCGCGGGCACGAACCTGTCCATAATTCAAGTCAAGATCAGTTTGCTGCTCCGCGGCGTCATGCTTCGCAATTGTCAAGTTGGAGTCAGAGCCCACGCTCAAGATCGAGCCATCCGTCAGCGCGATGCGTGCGCGCGCTAGGTGGCCCGTGTTGATGACGTCGCCCCAGTACACTTCCTGGGAAGTGTTCGCGGGGATCTGTTGCGGGCCGCGTACCACGTTGACGATGGGCAGCACCGTGGTGATCTTGCCCGCAGGCTGAGCCCCTTGTGCGCCCACCTCGGCAGGCATTGCGAGCAGCAGAGCCATGCACAGCGCGATCCCGGAATAATTCGGACGGCGGAAGTTCATAGTTTCGTTCCTCCCCAGAGGTCCCCGCCGGCATCAGAGCCTACGGGCCACAGTTTCCCGCGAGTCAGGATCGCCATTGGGAAATTTCGATTCGGGGGACTCGCCAGAAACTACCACAATTTCAGAGGGAGCGCCTAGCGAAAATGCGCAGAATGAAGGTCCGGGCGCCCGGTATTCCAAGCACCCGGAATGAATGTGAGGAGAATCAGTTTCCAGCCGTGCGCGTCTTAGTTGCAGCCTGTGCCATTTGAGCCATCAGTTGCCGCATGGCCTCGCCGGACCCGGGAGCGCGCTTCTCGCGCCAGGCTTCCAGGCGTTTGATGTGCTCTTCGAGTTGTGCAAAAACCAGCGGATTCTTGAACATGGCGCGCCAGACTGGCATGATCGGCTTCAGCCGCTCCCACACCGCCCACTGCTCTCCAGAGTTTTCAAAGAACAGGTCCTCATCTATCAAACCGCGATTGACGATACTCGCCACCATTTCCCAGTAACTGATCACCATTCGCATGAACGCGTTTTCCCGGCTTCCCGGCGGACACACCTTCATCATTTCCTCGGCCGTGGCGGCGTTGAAATTGGCCATGAACCACTCGCGCGCTTCCCTAAGCCGAGGCTCGCGCCGAATGTCGTACAGCCGCAACATCAGATTCACTTGTTCGTGTGTGACATCTCCCATGTTTTCCTCCCAAAAGAATTGCGAAATCTTACTGGTTCGGCTGCGGCAGCTCGCCCTGCAGCGTCACCTTGTGTGTATGGCTCAGCGGAATGCGCGATTGCTCGAAACCGAGCTTGATTCTCCTGCGGACCTCGCGAGCAACATCATCCTTGCGATTGAGAACGGTTCGGACCTGTAGGCGCAGCACGGTGCCGTCGAGCGTCAGGGATTCTACACCGAGCACTCGCGGCCCGTCCAGAAGTGCCGGCGACCAGTCCGCATCGTTCCGAAAATCACCGGAAACTTTTTCCAGCGTGGCCAGTGCGCGCCCCACGTTTTCCTCCGAAGGAACCGTGACGTCCACAAACACTTGCGACCAATCCCGGCTGAGGTTGGCTACCTGCCCGACCAGGCTGTTGGGCATCGTCACCAGCGCTCCGGCGGGATTGCGGATCACCGTGCGCCGCAGCGTGAGGTGCTCGACGCGGCCAATCTCGTTGTTGGCCTGGATCAAATCGCCCACCACGTACTGATCTTCAAACACGATGAAGAAACCGTTGATCAGGTCCTTGATCAGGTTCTGCGCGCCGAAGCCCAGCGCTACGCTCGCGACGGCCGCTGCCGCTGTCACCGGCGAAACGTCGAAGCCGCATTCGCGCATCACCATCAGCGACGTCACCGCGATGATCACGAAAATACCGGTGCTGTAGAGCAGGCCGGCCATCGTGCGCGTCTGCTGCTCGCGCATCTGTGCCACGCGCGAAGGCGACTTGGCCAGCTCGATCAGTTTGGCGGTGAGAGCCTTCAGAATTCTCGCGACTACAATCGCGATGATGATGATTCCCATCACCCGCAGTCCGGGCGCCGCCGCAATTTTTCCCCATCGTTCGAGCAGTTCGTTCATAGCAGATTGGGACGGGGATTATACCACTCGCGCGCCGTCGCGCCGCCCGGTGATAGGTTTTGCCACTGGCAGGGAAGCAAGGTAAAATCATCCCGCCGGGCAATCCGCCGCGCGTCTCGCAGTAGTGATGCGCGGCTGGGATTGAGCGTCCCGCGCACCCGCGCTGGACGCATACCGCGCGCCCGTAGCTCAGCTGGATAGAGCGTGTGCCTCCGGAGCACAAGGTCAGAGGTTCGAATCCTCCCGGGCGCGCCATTTTTCATCGAATCGCAGCGCGTTTCCGTCTTTTCAGATTGAACCACTCGTGTTGCGACCGGAATGAGAGCCCACCGAATCGGCTTCTATCGAGCTCCCAGACCGGCGCACGATGCAGAGTCACACCTATTCCAAAGACTACTTGCTTGCGGATTCTTTCCTCGATTCGTTGCGCGGTGAACTCTTCTGCAATACCGCAACCAAGTGGCGGCCGGATTTGGGAACCTGGACATTTCCGCCCAGCACGATTTCCTTTGCCGTCAGCTTGCAGCCATAAACGTCGGCAGTGGCGTCGTTGTCGGGGCGGAGCGTGGATCCCTCGAGCGAAATGCCGGCAAAAAGACCGCGCGAACGCGAATAGCTGAGAATTTCTGCCCGCATGTAGGCATCCGTGTTTGCAGCCGCGTCACGTCCCACGGGACCTGCTGCTACGGAAGCATCCGCGCCCAGCTTGACTTTGCTTTCAAGTATGGAACTGGCGCCTCTATGGTTCATGATCAATAGGACGAGATCAGTAGCCTGTCCGCCGATTTGAAATCCGATGCTGCCGCCTTCCAGCGCAAACATTGCTGGGGCGCCCCACGGTCCTCTGAAACCCTCGCCCGTGCGGCAGACCATCGCGCCGCGGCCGTAGCTTGCGCCGACCACGAACGCCGCCTTTAGAACCGACGGAAATACAATCACGCACTCGGCCTTCTCGATTACTTCTTGAGGGATGTTATCGGGTATGTTCATGATTTCTTGCATCACCACCCCGGAGTTTTCCAGACGCTTCTGCTCTTTGTTCTCGCCAAAAAGTGGCGCGGTTGCAACCAGTCCTAAACAGACAACAAGAATTGATTTACGTATCATCGCTGACCTCCATGATCAGAATTGCGGCTGCGGAAGTTGGTTCTCTCCGAAACCTTTGTGAAGGCGCTTTGCACCACGCCATTAGCCGGGGGAAGGGCATCTATTGCAGTTCCTTCTCAACTCATCCCCAACCGAAGACTTCCGTTAGACTTTTTGCCTTGCACCAGTGACAAGGAGAACAATTCCTCCAACCAGTGCTATGCCTCCGAGAACTGGAGGAAGAGGAATTTGTTCCTCAGTGTCTTTCGTCGCATGGATCGGCCCAATGTCGAGCACCTTTTCTCGATGCGTGTAAGTAATTCCCTGATAGGCGAGAGCCAGAGCACCCAGTACCACCAACAGAATCCCGACTAGAGAAATTGGTTTCATGTTTTCAACCCCTCGATCAGGAGATTATCCTTCGGCCCTGGATGACCCTGATGAGCACGGTTACGACGGCCAGGGCCAGCAGAATGTGAATGAAACCGCCAAGCGTGTAAGCAGTGGCGACTCCCAGGAGCCATAAGACGAGCAAGACGACAAAAATTGTCCAGAGCATTTTGACCCCTTCTTTCTTTTCCTTACTGCAGGCGTGAAGCCGGGACGGTCAGCCTGAAAGGGGTGAGCCGATTTGCGAGACAGCTCTCTTGCTCCGCCACGCACCAGAATCGTATACGGGTTCTGTCGTGTTATCTGTTCACTTGTGCACACAACTCAGTGTTGCGCGCGCGGTCACTTTCCCGCAGTGGCCGCGAGGGTCGGAAGGGGACTCATCAACTTCAACTGGTCAAGTGACGACAACAGCCTGTCCCACTCAGCAGGGTTCTTTTTGGTTTCAAGTGGAAGCGAGAGGTCAGAGTAGAACATCAAGATGTTGTCGCGAAGTTCCGGTGTGGTCAGATCGAACTTCCGCTTCGTCAGCTGACCCAACAACTTTACATACGTGTCGTCGGTCAAAGAATACTCCGTTGCCTCCGTCTCTTTGCCAGTGTCTAAATCACAGTTGGCAAGATCCAGTGAGTCGGCGCGAACCTGTTCCAGATAAATCCGGTATTGGTCCACTGTTGTATTGATACTCTTGAAATACATGTCCTCCGTCTGCGGCGTGGGGTTGTTGAATGCAAGCACCTTAAAGGGGCCAATTTTGGGCATGTATCGCAAGAGCACTGACCACACGCGGGTGCCGAAATCGGGCTTCGTGTAGTCCTTTCCCCACTCTTTTTCATATTCGGAGCGCGACAGGCGGTAGAGGAATTTCTTTTTTGCGAAATTGGGGGTCTCCTTCATCATGTCCTTCTTGTGGGTCCGCAGCGCGATCTGGGTCATTTGCGGGATCATCCGGCTGACGGCGAAGCGATAAGATCCGACCGCCAGATCCTCGTGGGTCAGCACGTCCTTCAACTCCACTCCGTAAACGATGGGAAACGTCCGCTCCAGCAGCGGCTTCGAAACTTGGAATCCGATGAAATCGTGATACTGCTGTGAGGCATAGCGGTTCTTCGCCACCTGCACCATGTCGAATCCGAACTCGGTCTTCAGATGCGCGGTGTGGTCCTCCGCATACCTCACCGATTTGCCGTACTTCGCCCGCAGCTTCGGATATTGAATGGAAACGGCCTGGTTGACAGCCGGGTGGCCTGCGATATCCGAAGAATAGTGCGCCAGCGCCCCCAGCGCAAAGGCGTACTCATTTGCATCCTGACTCTGCCTGAGCAGCTCCATTACGAAGTCGCCGCTGCGAACGTAATGCACCAGATTGCTGAATTCCACGCTCCCAAACGGATAGTAGCCAAGGTCTTGAATGACGGCGCCTCCATAGGCGTAGGCATGCGCCTCCTTCAGTTGGTCTTCCGTCAAGTCCGGGAATCGTTGGAGAAGGAGCGGCCGTATCTCATCCGTCCAGAGAAGGTCCACGATTTCCTCGTGAGTCAGGACGGAATATGCAAACGACCCGCCGCCGCACAGAAGCGCGATCAGGAGGAGCGCCAACACACGGATGCAGAAGCGGCGCCAGCCGCCTGGAATCGCAGCCCGAGGTAGTTGCCCCCTAATTTGGCTTTCTGAGTTCATTGACGATCTTCCTTGCCTCTCTCATCCTTTCCTTATAGTAGGTGGGCCCTATGAGGACTTCTTTGTCTCCCACCTGCACGCGTTCTTTGATGCCCTCTTTTGATAGAAATAAGGCCAGCGCTATGTACGTCTTGATTTCCTTTTCCAGAAACTCAACCGCTTGTCGTTTGGATGTATCCATTTTTCACCTCAGGATTGCCACTGATAGTAAACATTCCGCGCAAATGCGGCCCGCCTCTCCTCGATTGATCTCGGCCAGTCACGCGAGCAGAATCACTTGGACGAAGGGAGGCTCCGTCAAGGACTTCACAGTTCATTGCTCCTCAGATCCGGCCGAGAAGCAGGAGAATGAGGACGATGACCAGAACCAGGCCAACTCCCCCCGTTGGGGCATAACCCCATTCCCGGCTATGCGACCACCTCGGCAGCACGCCAAGGAGCGCCATTATCAGGATGACGATCAATATTGTTCCGAGCATTGTTTGCTCCTTTTTCTCAACTTCATACTGGTCCGTTCAATTCCCACACTCTTGCTTCGCTCTTGCTCATTGCTGCGGCTCGAGTGCTGCGGCGGAGCCTCCCCGAGGCTCCGCCATGGTGCGCGCTAGTTCAGGGACACGCTAATGGCAATGCGATCCCGGGGATACCTGCGGTCGTACATGTAGTATCCGTCGTCGGCATACACCACATACACGTCATCGTTGTCGTACCAGTCGTCTGACCAGTATTCCGGCCACGGGTCAACGAAGCCGAACCAGAAGCCTCCGTACTGGAAGCGTGGCGAGCCGCCGACAAACACCACGGGTTGGCTGTAGATGCGAAACCCGTGCGATTCACCGAAGTAACCATTGTACCGGTCGTCAGGAATGCGGTAGCCGTTGTAGCCGCCGCGTTGCTGCCAGGTGCGGTGCTCAGTTTTCCAGCTATGCGCGCGATCACCTTGCCAGGCGGACCGCTGTTCGTGCGCTTCTCGATGCTGCTCTTGCGGCGTACGATTGGCAGCCTGCTCGTGTCGCTGGCGCTGTTGATCCTGTTGGCCCCTCACCTGCTGTTCCTGTCGGCCCTTTGCTTGTTGCTGCTCTTGCTGTTTTGCGGCCTTCTCCTGTTGCTGTTGCTGGCCCCTGGCTTGTTGCTGCTCTTGCTGTTTTGCGGCCTTCTCCTGTTGCTGTTGCTGGCCCCTGGCCTGCTGCTGCTGTTTCTGCTGCTGCTGTTGTTGACCCCTGGCTTGTTGCTGCTCTTGCTGTTTTGCGGCCTTGTCCTGTTGTTGTTGCTGGACCCTGGCCTGCTGCTGTTGTTTCTGCTGCTGCTGTTGTTGACCCTTTGCTTGTTGCTGTTCCTGTCGAGCGGGCTTTGCCTGCTGCTCCTGTCTCTGGGGCTTGGCTTCTTGCTGCTTTTGAGGCTTGGCTTGCTGCTCCTGTTTTTGTGGCTTAGCCTCTTCCTGGCGTTGCTCCTGCAGTGCGAACGTAGGAGCAACAGCTCCGAGAAGAAGGACCAAAATTCCCGTGCTGATGAGTCCAACTGGTTTCATAGGTACTGCCTCCATGACCGCGATTTCATGCGTCAGACGCTCTTCGCATCGGGCGCGGCAATTGTTTCGCATGATTACTTCGGGCAGGCGACATGCGGGTCGTCCCGCTTCCGCCCATTCAGGCTCCCTTATGCCCCAACGTGGATTCGGGAGAGCGAGTGAAAAATTCCGAAAATGTTCAAAAGCCACAAAACCGTGGCGATCACCACTA
>Ga0307473_10000005_pt1 | contig 56082 bp, 74 predicted proteins | sample atmos_gasesAM5C__FD_203744 | JGI IMG/M metagenome (GOLD analysis project Ga0307473, IMG submission 203744) | Hardwood forest soil microbial communities from Morgan-Monroe State Forest, Indiana, United States - atmos_gasesAM5C_515 | ecosystem: Environmental > Terrestrial > Soil > Temperate...
TCGTTTCTGTTTGGATATGTTCCAAAGTTATCCATTCTGGATTCGTAACAACAAAAGCAGGTACTAGAATGCCATGCAAAAAATATAGATTTTCCACATCGGATTCGTGCGCCGCATATTTTTCGTTGTGCAACCTTCTACCATTCTCCGTCTTTTCAACATGTACCGTTGGCTTTGCTACCCAATATAACGTGTCCTCTGTCCAGTGGAGGATCCACGCCCCGGAGATGAAAGCCTCAAATAGTGGTTCTGACCATTGGCATACTTTCGCATCATTTCTCTGCATAGCGCCAAGAAATGTTGTAACGAGCCAAGATAAATCGAACCTCCACCATTGCCCGCGATAAGCCTGAATGCACCAATTGGCGAATCGCTTAAGTGCGTCCCTTGCGTCCATTGCGGATCTTGCATCCCTTGCATCCCTTGCGTCCCTTGCGGCCCATGCATCCCTTGCGTCCCTTGCGTCCATTGCGGATCTTGCATCCCTTGCATCCCTTGCGTCCCTTGCGTCCCTTGCGTCCCTTGTATCCCTTGCGTCCCTTGCGTCCCATGCGGTCAAGGCGTCCATTGCGGCCCATGCATCCCTTGCGTCCCTTGCGTCCATTGCGGATCTTGCATCCCTTGCATCCCTTGCGTCCATTGCGTCCATTGCGTCCATTGCGGACATTGCAGACGCAGCGTTCCTTGCGGATTGTGGATTCCGTTTTGCGAAATCATCTAAAACCGCATTTACATATTTCAATAATGGAGGATGATCTTTGAGCTCCCATCCTTGTTCCAACCGAACGACGTTCCTGTCAATCCCTAGAGTTTTTAAATATTTTTTTAGACTTTTTTCGACAGCACGTTCATCTAATACGCCAGGATAATTACACGCTTCTGTGTACCGTTCTAAAGGACTCGCAGACATAACACCCTCCAATTGTCAGTTAATCTTGCACTCGCCTAAGCATGTTGTGAGGACCAGCTTCCACTTGGACTCCTACTTCGATCGTTCCAGGTCGCAGCAAAACGATGCTGTGTTCCTCGTGAGACAGTTCGCCTTGGTCTAGCAATTGTATGTACCGTTCTGCGGAAGCATCGAATACAGGGATATCTGGTGACGTGATGCCTGAAGTTTTCCGTCGGAGTTGGTGTCGATGCCCTGTAGTTTCACCAAACGCTAACACCACTGCCTGTCCAAGCTGAACGACCAACGGATTAGTGTCGGTTTTTCCTCTGTAGACCAGTAACACGTCGCCTTGCCTTAAAATATTTTCGTCGAGCTTCATTTTGTTTCCTTTCCAGTTTCTGTGTGCGCTCAAAGGCGGCACGCTTCGCCTTGCTTCTGCGTGACTAATTCTCAAATTCTAGAAGACATGTCACCAAAGGCCCTCAGGCATCGAAGCTCCAAGAGTATGTCGCGAGCCTCTCGCTTCAGGCGAAGGAGCATGCGGGATGCGATATCGTGACCATGGATTGTCCTCAGCTCAGGGAAGACCTCTCGCTCATTCCGCGCCTGTGCTGACCAACCACGAGCGGTCCGCACGAGGTGTACCGCCAGACCGCTATGGTCGTGTGTAGCCACAAGTCCATCTTGGATGTCCCAGCCGTTCCTATTAAGATTTGAATGGTTTGTCATTTTGATACCTCTTCAGTGCAGTTGATGTGAAGCATCTTAGTATAAATTTATTAGTATGTCAAATAATTTTTAGATGTCTTTGGGCAAATCAAGTGCCGTAAGAATCTCCGCACGTCTAACTTCAAACGTATGAAGGACTCTTTTATAACCTAAAGGTTTAGGTCCCGCGACTCTGAGGTCGTCTATGTAAAGACAATCACCTGCACGACTGGATACAACTTCTATTACGATAGCTTCATTCCCACGTTGGCCCATTTTCCCTCCAGGGTTGCATCTTCATATTTCAATTACGTACACCCGCAACACAACTCCCTGCCGCAATTGACCCTTGTTCAACTTCCTTTAGTGTGACGGAAGCCTCTATCCCAAGTGCCCATGTAGATTTTACGTTCGTTCCATATCATGACACGTAACACGTCGTCAGGGTTCTCTCGGTTATCACGGATTAGACCTACGCGAGCAAATGCCAGATTAAGCGCCTTCGCAACTACCTCAGCAGGCGAGTTAGCCTCAATCTCCACGTCGGCAGCATCCAACCACTTGTAAGGTGCTTTCGTGCCAAAAATCGTATAAAGGTACTTAGCCATGTTCGTATCTCCTTTAGTTAGTGGTTCAGTGCAGTTGATGTGTAACATATTAATGTTAATTTATTAGTCTGTCAAATAATTTTTAGTCTAACAAAATCCTTGTCTTGTCTTTACAAAATCCCCTTCTTGGGGTTAAGCCTCACAACCTTGTGCGCCCTCTCCAAAGGGGTCTCTAATCCCTCCAAAATCTCCTGCCGAGAGAAGTTCAGGTCCCGCTCATCGAGGTAGCTCCATACCCGTACGCGACGGACGCCCGAAGATCCGTAAATTTGGTTTTTGAATTCCACATACAGCTGATTCCCAGAAAATAATCTGCGAAACCCGCAATTGGCCATTCTATTTGGCAACGTCCCAGCGTCATACCTATGCTCTTGAATCTCAGGATTCTCTAATCGAAATAGTACGAACAGTTCGAGATACCCAAAATACGGCCGACTCAAATCTCGGGACTCCAGCAAGTCTTCCAGCCACACATTGAGGACATCCCCCACGCCTTCGCGATAGGATAGCTTAGTGTTGGTCGCGGGAGCATCGCCCTGAGGCGCATACCCTTGCTCGGAGTACTTCTCTCGGGCGTGCCATAGCAACGGTGCGCCTCCATGCTCCTGGAACATTCGATATATCGCGGTCAAACGATGCTCGTCCCGAATCGAGGATTTCCCTGGTCTGTGAGAAGCCTCTCTTCGCTCCAAACCTGCCGTACCAAAGGAAAACGCATTAGCTGTGAGATAGTAGTTGATGTGGTTCTCGTCGAACTCTATGGGATGCAAGCCTTTCCGCTCCACGGTTAGCGAGGTATCCGTCACAGCGCTCTTCAAGTGCTCATAAAATTTTCTAGCCCCTCCCACAACCAACTCATCTCCCCATAGGAAACTGACCGCATAATCACAATAGTTGAACCGCGAGTTATCGCCTCCGATATCGGACTGCCGCAAATGCCTGCCGTGCACTCCATATACAAACTCCAGCAATATTTTAGCGATGAGGTCCTTTCCAATCCCCTGGAGCTTGGAAACCACAAACATATATTGAGCCAGTTTCGCGCCCGGAAATTTAAGGGGATAGAATAGGAAATGCTCCACAAATTCCCGCATGACAGGCTCATCTTGGAACACGTTGTCCAGCAACCAAAAATATTCGCCCAGCATGTGCTCTCGAATTTCTTGGGGCGGCAACTTCACCAAAGCCTTGGCGCCTAGGTATTCAGCCCGCCAACCTGTCCACAAATTAACCAAGAGCTCGTCGCCTTCCTCCACCAGCTTACCCGCACCCGGGCGGTAAATCATCCTAGAGGCATTCTTGGCCCCCGCCCAAGAAATAAGCGCCTCGGATATTGGTACTGCATCCATACGCATGACGGGGAGATCGTTAGCCTTCCTGGAATTCGCCAATACAGGATATGCAATTTTCTCCAGGTGCAAATGCCTGTCCAACAATTTCGCTGGAATAGGAACCACGCGAGTATGCGCCTCGTCCAAAGGCACAAAACAGTCATGCGAGGGAACAAATACATACCTCTGACGTAAATCCAACAAGCGAGAAGCTGTCCCGTGAACAATCGAGTGAGACGCGATGTGTGCCAGCAATTTCTCCACCCCCTGGGTCAGCAAGAAGTCGTCCAAGCCAGTCTTCCCAGAGGGCTCTAGGCAGGGCAGGACGCACAATCTAGGGATGGCCCCACGAGCCAATAGCCAGTTCATAAGACGCTGCAATGCTCCAGCCACAGAATCTTTCAGTCCCATGGGAGAGTCCGTGTCAAACACAGGAGTTACCACGCGTTTTGCCCATACGAAATCCTCTAGCGGAGGCAAGCTCGAAACTCCTTTGGGGCGAGATGCCAGCATATCCACACCCCCCAGAGCCAAGGTAGGCAGGCCGTAAACAGAACACGCACACAAACTTTTTCCCTCACCTTCCGTGATAAATAATTGTATGTTAGAGTCTTCCGAGACATGTCGCCAAGTGCGCATGCGGGATTCCCCCTCCAGATGGCGCATAATTCTAGGTAGATACACCCTATTTAGACTTCCAGGAGGTTGATCATATTTGCGCCAGGCATGGGAGTCCACTTGAGCATTGAACCCATCGGAAGGAGTCGTCAAGTATCTAACACGATGAAATTCATCCACACTTATTAGCTTGTCATCTAAGTCCCGATACCTAAAAAGTAAGGCTGGGAGTCTCATATAATGAGAACATATCTCTTGTGCATTTTCCATATAGGAAACATCACAAGACAAAGCTTGTTCCTCGTTAAGCCCATAAGTTTTTAATCGATCAAGCGCTAGTTGCGGGAAGAAAGGTCCCTTACGCGATCTAGTCATTTGAAGAATTCTCCTGTTTGGCTCGATAAAGTTTTTCCAATTTCGGAGCAGCGAGATTTATCACTTCGATCAAAACCTGTCCAATTCTCGCACCTAACCGGAGGGTCTCAGAGCTCAAAAGAGGACGATGTGAAGGGAGAGTTTTGTACTCAGGATGCGTTTCGAGGAACTTTGAAAGCATTATTTCGTCAACGCGGGCTTCTGAAACCTCAGGTAAAGAGAAGAGTTTTAACGCTAACCAACGTCTTTCGGGGTCGCTTAGACCATTTTTACAGTACTCTTGGGCCAAATTTCGCAACTCTTTCTTGGTCACTTTGGGCTTACTTTTCACGATTGGGCAACTCAGTTGGTCAGCGAGCGAGTGGAGAATGGCCCGAAGTTGGGGGGTCATAACGACCCTTTCTATGGCGGCTTCCCCAGTTGCGAGCTTAAATGTGTCGGTAATTTTGAAGGAACGTTTCCTCATAAAATCAAGTCCTTATGTAGTTAAATTGGAAAAACGTTTCATAAGTATACGCATAGTAAACTTAGAAGTAAAGCCTTTAAAACGTTTAAATGTCGGATTTCACTCACCCCCACCCAGACCCCCCCTATTCCCTATTGACTCTATATGCTAAATTTATAGATAATGTGGATTCTTATTTAATATATATATTAATCGGAGTTGTCATTCTAGATGATTGATTGAGTAGGTGAGATAGAAAAAATAATTTCAAAAAATTCTTGACACAGCTCGAAAAATCGTGGATAACTGCGGAATTCCCCAACCGCCCAGAGGCTGCGATGTGGCAAAACACTCACCCCGACCCGGTCGCCCCCCGGCAATGGGGGGGAATTTGCCCCACGCCGACAGCCCTAGCCCGTTCCACGCCGACAGCTCCAGCCCGTCCTATGCCAGCTCTAGCCCGTCCTCCGTCGGTAGCCCTAGCCCGTTCCACGCCGACAGCTCTAGCCCGTCCTCTGCCAGCTCTAGCCCGTCCTCCGTCGGTAGCCCTAGCCCGTTCCACGCCGACAGCTCTAGCCCGTCCTCTGCAGGCCTTGGAGCGTTCGCTGTCGAGCTCATGGAGGGCGAACTCGCGAAAGCCCGAGCTGGGACAATCGACACAGGGGATCCCGCCCTCGACGCCCAATGGGTCCGTGCTAGTGGGGTCACCCCGCTGGAGTTCCTCTGCACAGCCTACCGAAACCCGGCGGTTCGCATGACTGACCGGATCAGTGCTGCCAAGCAAGTGCTTGATTTTGCGCACAAACGTTTGCCGCAATCGCTGACTCTCCAAGGGGACCCTGTGGCCCCTCTCCTGGGGCGATTGGGACCTGCAAGCTTGGAAGCGCTCAGTGACGAAGAACTGGATGTGTTCAGAAAAATATTAGAAAAAATGAATGCCTCAGGAAGTTAGTTGTCGTTGTTATATTGGGCACCCCTTAGCTGTCGTTGTTAGATTAGTAACCAGTTAGCTGTCGTTGTTAATCTTGACAACAGTTAGCTGTAAGGTTAGACTCGTAATCAGTTATGTGTTAAGTCATCGTTGTTAAGTTAATCAGCCCTTAGTTTAGGTCAGTCATCATTGCATGTTAAACCTCAGTGCCCAGGAACTTAACAACTTGACCTCCGCTGTGCAAAGGGAGCGTGCACGGAGGCAGGAAAAAACTTTACATGGGTTCTCCCGTCGTTACTGGCATGTCGTGGAGGGCGCAAAACTTTTTTTGGACAACTGGCATCTTGGGGCCATACACGAACATCTCGAAGCTTGTGCAAGGCGTCAGATACGTAGGCTCATCATTAACATCCCTCCTAGATCGATGAAAAGCACTTCCACGGCTGTGATGTATCTGCCCTGGATGTGGGGACCTTTCGGGCACCCTGAAGAGCGATTCGTTTACACATCGTACTCGGGCATGCTGAGTGCGAGAGATTCTCGAAGTTCTCGGCACATAATTCGCTCTGCGGAGTATCAAGCCGCTTGGGGCGACGTTTTCCAGATACGTAAGACCGATCAGGATAGTTCCATCCGCTTCGCTAATGACAGGACGGGCTTCCGCCTTGCCACGTCGACAGGAGGAACCCTCACTGGCGAAGGAGGGTCTTGTTTAGCGACGGGAACGCGAGTCTCCACGCCCAGAGGTAGGATCTGCATAGAGTATTTGCGGAAAGGAGATGTGGTATACGGGTATGATGTATCGAGGGCGCTGAAGGTGGAGTGTGAAGTATCCGCGATTTTCACCACGACAACAAAATGTCTGTATGAGGTGCATACGACTAAGGGAAATACTTTCCGCTGTACTGCGGACCATAAAATTTACGTGAAAAGGCGTGGATATGTCAGAACAGACTCTCTCAGACCCAGGGATATTCTCATTGCAGAAGATGGGTCGGAGGATTCTATCATTTTCAGCATGAGGAAGCATAATAACGATTTTGATGTCGACTATGTGCATGACATCCAGGTAAAGGGACGTCACAATTATTTCGCGGAAAATGTCCTCGTCCATAACTGCCTCATCTGTGATGATCCTCTGAGTGCGAATGATTCACAGTCTGATGTGGTTCGGGAATCTGTAATCGATTGGTACAGAAATGTGTTTAGCACCCGACTCAATGACCCTAGAAAAGACATAGAAATAATTGTCATGCAGCGATTGCACGAGCGAGACTTGTCTGGATATGTCTTGGCAGAGGTCGGAGGCTTCGAACATGTTTGCTTGCCCATGGAGTGGGATGGTGTTACACGCAGCACGAAATTGGGAAGCTATGATCCTCGTTCCACGCCTGGCGAATTGTTGTGGCCAGAACGTTTCCCGCAAACGGAAGTGGATTTACTCAAACGGAAGCTAGGCAGTTACGGGACTGCGGGGCAACTTCAGCAAAAACCCGCTCCTGAGGACGGAGGATTGATTCACATCTCAGATTTTCAGTTGTGGCCTGCCAGCTCCCCTCTCCCCATTTTCAGCTATGTGATACAGTCCCTTGACACAGCGTTTACGAATGCTACAGCGAATGACCCTACAGGCTTCTTGACGCTTGGCGTCTTCGAGTATAGAGGCAGGTCTGGGGTTATGATCCTTGACGCATGGGAAGAGCGCTTGGAGTATCCGGAACTACGTCGTCGTGTGCAGGATGAGTTCCTCGCTGTCTATGGCGAGGAAAAAGGGGGTCAACGCAATGTGGATTGTGTGTTGATCGAAGAAAAGGGGTCTGGTATTTCCTTGAGACAGGATTTGCAGAGAGCTGGTGTACCTACCCGAGCTTACAATCCAGGAAAGTTGGATAAAAAGCAGCGTGTTCATCTCGTGGCACCGCTCATCGAAGCGGGATTGCTCTGGGTCCCTGAGTCGACTAAGCGCCCCAAAGAATTCGTCAGCTGGATTGATTGGGCGGTCAAACAATGGAAGCTGTTTCCTAATGCACAGAATGATGAGGCTGTGGATTGTTTGACACAGGCAATGATATACTTACATGATTCCGGGTGGATTTCCATAGATGCGAGGGAAGAGGAAAGCGAACTTGATGAGGTTCGTAGAGTGATTAATCCTTATAGCAACTGACCACAGAAAGGCTGGATGATTCCATGGGTACAGTAACAGGGATGCGGGAATACAAAATCTTGAAAGATAGTCAGAAAAGTATTGTATTAGAGCTCTCCTGGCTTTCGGGCTGGATGGCGGTGTATTTGGGGGCTTTGTGGCTTGTCTTATGGTGCGTCCGTGCATAAGTCTCCTCAAGGTGCTCTTACGAGATTAGTTGAGCCCGATGTGATAGAAGCCTTGTTCGGTCCGTCGGACGAGTGGAATGCGTCTAAGGCTGCGTGGGATGCCGCGCATGGCCATGCTGATGGGGGCTCTGTAGAGGGGTTCAGACACCTTCCTAGTCATAAGCATGTTCCTTCACACCAATCTGGGTTCACCCGATTGCAAAGTAGTGTCCCTGGTCCTGATATGGCCGACGGAGGGGCTGTTCCGGCACCGCTTACCTTGGAAGAGTTAAGGGCTCAGCTGGCAGCAGTCGAACGTAGTGGATATTATCCTTGGAACTGGAGTGATGCAGCGCGGGATAAGCTAGCACAACAGCGGCAGGCGCTCAGGCAGAGGATTGCGGGGGCTATGCCCATAGAGGTAAGTTCCACGTGGAACAATCGGCCGGGATACGCCTCTGGAGGTGGAATCTCGCCTGATGTGGTGCGTGCTGTGATGATGACGGAATCCGGCGGGAACCCTAAGGCTGTCTCGCCTAAGGGTGCCTTGGGGCTAATGCAGTTGATGCCTGCCACTGCTAGGGATTTAGGCGTCGATCCTTTGGATCCTGAGCAGGCATTGGCGGGAGGAAGAAAGTATCTGGAGCAAATGCTGAGCATGTTCGGGAATCTTCCTGCGGCATTAGCGGCTTATAACATGGGTCCTGGAGCCTTGAAGAAGCGAGGCATGAATGATTTACCTCAGGAGACGAAAGCCTACGTAGCTAAGGTCCTAGCTCGCTTAGGGAAAGCCGAACAGAAGGAGCCTGATACGCTCGTGAGCCAACCTCACAATGCAGCATCTCCTGATGCCCCTCCGGAACCTGTAGGGGGTATTGGGAGCGAGGCTGCTGTGCCCGCTGAAGATGCCGCGCTAAGTGAGGGGGCTGCTATGCCTATGATGGCTGCGGGAATGGGCAGGGCTGCGCCTAGATTGTCGGCTCCTCCCGCAATTGGGGATGGAAGTTCCCCCGTGGCTAAAGTGGCTGAGCTGCTCAGAGACCCTATGAGTCTATCGAGAGGTTGATTACATAATGCCTGTAGATACTCTGGCTTCCCAATTTCCGGAAGAACCTTCGCCTGAGGGATTGGAAGTTGACGTTGCGAATCCTACGCCCTCTGACATGCAAGACCTCCCCGATGGTGGAGCGATTGTCATTACCCACGAAGAGCGAACGACTGTTAGCGTAGGTTTTGAAGCGAATATGGCGTTGGAGATGGACGCTTCGAAACGCAGAAGAATTGCTAGCGATTTGTTGGATTTGTTGGAGCGGGATGCCGAATCTCGACGTAAGCGAGATGAGGATTATGAAGAAGGTCTCCGTCGTAGTGGATTAGATCGTGGCAGTAGCGTAGGTGCTAATTTCGAGGGTGCTAGTAGGGCGGTACACCCCGTGCTTGCTAAGGCCGCTATTGATTTTGAGGCAAGGGCTATCAAAGAGCTTTTCCCGGCTAACGGACCTGTTAGAGTGCATATCCTTGGGGATGGCACTAAGGCAAAGGTTTCGAAAGCTGAGCGGAAACGGGATTACCTCAATTGGCAGTTGACTAAGCAAATGCCTGAATATCGGAGAGAGTTGGAGCAGCTGCTCTCGCAACTTAGCCTAGCGGGTTCGCAGTTTTTGAAATTCTACTGGGATGGAGGACTAGGCCGTGCGGTGGCGGAATATGTCCCGTCGGATAAGATACGCCTGCCATTCTCCGCGTCCTGTTGGCAGACTGCTCGGCGGAAAGCGCATGTCCTCGATTTGACGAGTATCGAGGTGAAAAGCAGGATAGCTTCCGGGATGTATCTGGATGCGCCTTATGGGGATCCTGCCCTGCTCCCTGAGGCTTCTAAAGCCCAGGAAGAAGCTGATAGGATTGAGGGCAAGGAGGATTCTGGCTACAACGTCGATGGACTGCGTAGACTGTATGAGACCTACGTATGGCTGGATTTGGGAGCTGATGACCCTGTAGCGGAGGGATTAGCTCCCTACATTGTTACGGTGGATGAGACTTCCGGGGATTGTCTGGCTATATATCGCAATTGGAATGAAGGCGCCGCATGTAAGCGCGAACTTGCCTGGATCGTGGAATGGCCGTTCATCCCGTGGCGAGGGGCGCTGACTGCGGGATTGGTGCATCTAATTGGGGGCCTGGCTGTGGCTGCTACAGGGGCACTCAATGCGCTTCTGGACTCGGCACACGTCAACAACGCGCCTACGGCCGTATGCCTCAAAGGGAGCCGCTTGAGTGGGCAGTCCAAACAGCTGGAGCCCACTACGGTACAGTATGTGGAGGGGCCTGTCGGGCTGGATGACATCCGCAAGTTGATGATGCCGCTCCCTTACAATCCGCCCAGTCCTGTGTTGGTGCAATTGTTGGGGTGGCTCACCGAACAGGCTGAGGGTGTGGTTACTACGGCTAGTGAGCGCCTGGCGGATGCGAGCAACACGGGACCTGTGGGGACTACCTACGCACTGATTGAGCAGGGGTCTGTCGTGATTTCCGCTATTCATGGGAGACTCCATGCAGCGCAAGCTGAGTGTCTGGAAATATTGTGCAGACTGAATGCGCGATATTTATCAGATTCGGAGACTGTGGAAGAGCTTGGAGAACTGACAGTCTCTAGGGAAGATTTCGAGGGTCCTCAGGATGTGATTCCTGTTAGCGACCCTAACATATTCTGCGAAGCACAGCGATGGGCGCAACTCCAAGCGGTCCAGCAGCTCTCTCAGGACCCTAGGATACCGTATGATGTGCACGCCTTGCATAAGCGCATGTTGGATCTCCTCAAAGTGCCGCAGCCAGAGGAACTGCTCCCTGACAAGCCAGAATCCGAACCCACCAATCCTGTAGCTGAGAACGTCAATGCCACGCGAGGCTTGGGGCTGAAGACATTCCCCTTTGAAGACCATATAGCACATCTTCGGGTGCATCTTTCCTTCCTTACGGACCCGGATTTGCAGATGGTGAGCCGAGGTGCGGTATGGCCCTTGGCCATGCATATACAAGAACATTTGGTGCTGCTCTATGCGGGGTTTATGCAGACCGTGGCTAGTCAAGCTGTGGGTAAGGATGTTACGGCGTACATGATGGATGCACAGTCTCAGAGAGAAGTAGATGGTTTGTTGGCAGAGGCTGCACCACATGCGCACGAGTTGTTCAAGACAGCGCTAGGACCTATGCAGCCAGCATTGGCTCAGCTACAGCAGTTAGCGGCCCAAGCGCAGCAGGCGCAGAACCCTCCGACTATGGATCCAGCAAGCCAAGTAGCTATGCAGGTAGGGATGGCTGAGGTAAACAGGAAGGTACAAGCGGACCAGCAAACCTCGCAGTTCAAGCAGATGGAGTTACAGCAGAAGGCTCAGATTGAGCAGCAGAGGCTGCAAGCTGAGACGTTTGCACAGCAGGCTAAATTAGAGGCGGATGCGCTGAAGGCACATTTGGATGCTGGACTGGCTAAGGTGCGAATTGAAAATGATAGGTTGATGGCACGTTTCGCGGCGATGGTGAAATTGGAGCTAGCTGAATTGCAGAGTAAGACAGCTTTGAGACAGGAACAGTTGGATGCAGCCATGGAAGCGGATAGAAATATTTCCGAAGGTACTTTACAAATACCTATAACAGGAGTATAAGCGACTCAGAGGGGCGTGCGAATGTTTGGAGGGATACGCTGTTGAAAAATAAAGACCAAAGCAAGATTTCCGCAGCCTTCCACGAGGTGGCTACGAATGTGCCTAAGGTAGTGGAGGGTACTCGACGTAAGAAGGGTGCTGCGGCTGCGAAGAAGCAGGCTGTAGCAATTGCGTTATCCAAAGCGCGGTCAGCGGGCGCTAAGATTCCTAAAAAACGCTGAGCTTAACTTGATTCAAGGAGTAGATGAGATGCCAGATTTAGGACTAAGATTATCCCGAGAGTTAGCGATGGGACATTCGCCTCCGTACCTCGAAAATAAGTTGCCCGAAGGTACTGAGGATCTTACTAAGAAACTGCCTCCAGGGCTTCTTCTGAAGCAGTCTCCGGGCCCTAAAGCAAAACCTAAACGGAGATTTTGAGTATGGCTAAGGATAGATCCTATAGCACGTGGGGCATGCCTAAGGCGCTTAAGGACTTTTCGGAGGATTTGGAGAACATAATTCCTTATGTACAAGATGTAAAGAGGGCGTCTTACGATGAAATCATGGAGGAAATCACGCCAGTTCACTCGTATAAAGGCCGGAAGTTCACAAACAGGTTTTGAATTTTAGGAGCATGTTGATGAAAAAGATTATGAAGCTTGCTGAAGGCGGTAAGAAAGAGGATAAGCTTGAAATCAAGAAAAGTAGCAAAGGCAAAAAGAAGATGGCAGAGGGCGGTTCTACAGCTAAGATAAAAGTTAGCACCTATCGGCAAACGTCTGGAGAAGGGGAGTTCTAATTATGAAAGGTCGTAAGCCTAAGATGGTTCCAAAGGTGACCAGAATCCCTGCTGCGCCGTCCATGCCTCCAGCTGCTCCCACTATGGGAGGGATGCCTGTGGGAATGAAGAAGGGCGGACGTAAAAAGAAAGGTTCTTAGTGTACGAGCAGGTCATGCGGCAATTGCAGGAGAGAGTGCGTAGCGTGGAAGAAGACTCTTTAGCTTCCCCATTGCTGGATTACGCAGCTTATCGCGAAGCTGTTGGGTTGCGTAAGGGGTTGTTGACTGCGATGAACATTTTACATGCTGTGGTAAAGAAAGGCGAAGATGACTAGTGTAGCACATAAATACAATGAACTTGTGGCACTGGACCCTGATTTGGATTGGGCTTTCCCGAAAGTGGATCCTGAGGCTGTGCCTTTGGGGAGTCGGGTGCTGATTCAACTTAAGCGAATCCGGAAGACTTCCAAGGGTGGCTTGGTATTGATTGAAGAGACTAAGGAAACTGAGAAGTGGAATTCCCAGATAGGCTTGGTTATTGCCATGGGACCCTTAGCTTTCCGGAAACGAGATACCATGGAGTTGTGGCCCGAAGGAACTTGGGTTAAGCCTGGCGACTTTGTGCGGGTCCCTAAATATGGTGGGGATCGTTGGGAAGTAGAGGTTGTGGGAGAAGAAGAGCAAGTTCTTTTTGCAATATTCAATGACTTTGACATGATCGCTCTGAAGAAGGGTAATCCATTAAATGTTAAGGCATACTTATGAGTAAAGCTGAAGAGGTTTTACAATCTGAAGAGATTGGGGAAGAGCCTGGCGTCGAAGTGGACGCAGAAGGTGCTGTGATTGAGCAAGGGCAGAAAGACGCTGCTGAGGATGCGCAAGCGACGGCAGGAGAAGATCACGATGAGCCGATTCGGGAGCAGGAGCTCTCCGAAGAAGATCGAGAGGCTATACGCCAGAGACGTAGGGAAGATCGCCAGAGAAAGAAACATCATCGCCAAGAGGTTGTAGCAGCTAAGGATAGGCTTATATCGTCTCTCCAAAGGCAAAATCAAGATTTAGCTTCAAGGTTGTCGCATATTGAACAGCGACAACGGGGCGTTGATGTTGCTCGTTTGGATGCAGACTTGAGCGAGGCAATATCTACGGCTGAGGAAGCGAAACGGCATTTGGGGAGTGCTGCGGAATCTGCGGATGGTACGGGTGTGGCGGATGCTACTGAGCTTTACTATGCTGCTCGACGCAAGGCGGAGTATTTGGGGAGCGTAAAACAAAAGCTTGCCGAGCAAGCTCGGGCACCACAAGCGCCTCAGTTGGACCAAGAAATGGTTAACCACGCTGCGCAGTGGATGAACAAAAATAAGTGGTACAACCCGGATCCTCGAAGTGTGGATGAGGATAGTGCAGTGACTAGGGCTGTTGATTCCGCATTGGTAGCCGAGGGATACGATCCGAGAACTAGGGAATACTGGGAAGAACTGTCGGATCGCGTTTCCCGCAGATTACCGCATAGATTCGAGGATGCCAAAGGGGTTAAGAATGGCAAAAATGGATCGAATGCACATTCTCCGGTCGGAGGGAGTGGTAAAGAATCCACATCGCCTGGAGAGTTTAGTAAATTTTATGTGTCTCCCGAACGTGTCAGAGCTATGCGCGATGCGGGAATTTGGGAAGACGATGTTAAAAGGGCTGCTATGCTAAAAAAATATCAGCAGTACGATAAAGCTAAAGGATCTCGCTAATGAACCCGTTGCCGGATAATAGATTGAAGAAGTCCTCGGATAATACTAGAGCATCACGAGAGGGTGAGGACATTAGAAGGGCTGCTGAATTGCAGGCGCCGTTGGCAGCACATTCCGAAGTTAGGTCCTATCGAGATGAATTTACGTTTGAACCCCTACCCAATCCTCCACAGATTCCAGGATGGCGTTTTCTTTGGGCAACTACCACTAACCCTTCTGACCCTATTCACAGACGAATTCGCATGGGCTACCAGCTTGTTAGGGCTGAAGAGCTTCCAGGATTTGACCAGTTGAGGATTAAGAGCGGAGAGTGGGAAGGCTGCGTTTCGATTAATGAGATGCTGCTCATGAAAATTACTGAGGATCAATATCAAGCCATTATGTCTGAGTTCCACCACATAGCCCCGAATGAGGAAGCCGCTAGGTTGACGGTTAATTCCCGAGCAGATGTGCGGGATTCTCAGGGTAAACGGCTGATAGAGGACGTTTCTGAGGGGGGCGACGAGAGGGTTGTTAAGCATTCACCACATTTTGATTAGAGGATTTATATCATGACTGCAACATCTGCACCTTTTGGCTTGGAACCCGTGTTCCATCCTAGTGGGAATCTCAGGCCTATCGCCTGGAAAGATTCTATTGACGTATCCGTTACGCAAAGCTTTTTCCGAGGGACTCCCGTACAACTAACCACAGCAGGGCTCATAGTACCTTTTTCCGACCTTACGTGGGATGCTGCGGCAGATGATCTTATAGGTATATTCCAGGGGGTGGAGTATACGGATAGCTCTGGTCAGCGGAAACTTCGCAATAACTGGGTGGGGCCTATAACGGGAGCTACTCAAATCGTGGCTTACGTGTGGAGCGACCCCGCTACTGTGTTTCGTGTCCAGGCCAACGGTTCCCTGGCTCAGACATCCTTGGGGGATCAAGCGCAGTTCGCCGCGCTGGATACGGGGAATACTGTAACAGGTATCAGCAACGTTCAGATAAGCACTACGCTTGTCGGGGCGGGTAATCAAGGGTACGTGCGTATCATTAATATAGAACCCCAAATTGATAATGATTGGGGGGATGCGTTTACGATTGTTCAAGTGCAAATTGCAGCGCATCAGTTTGTTGCCAGCAAGGTTGCGATTTAAGGAAGTAAATTTGTAGAAGTCTGTATCTGGAAAAAGAGTGTGGGCGAATCCTGAGTATCGGGGTCGAATGAAGCTTGTTCGCGAAGAGCAATGGATAGACTCACAAGCCCGACAGAATCTTAGCAATGCCCGCAAAGGAGAGAATAATTCTGCGTACGGTAGAGTTTACACTCTAGAGATGCGGGTGAGATGGAGAGCAGCTGTGAAGGCTGCCATGGCGAATCCAGAGATTAGGCAGTGGTACGTAAATGGCTTAGCTAAGCGAGGAACTAATCACGCAAAGCTAGAAGTTAAATCTGGAAAGGAGTATTAATCATGGCTGCAAATATTATGCGTTCAACGGACTTTCGTAGTGTCGTTAATTAAGGTTCAGCGTCACTCTAAAAACTGTGTGAACTCAGGGGAAATCTGACCGTGAAAACGAAGACAATCCTGACCCAAGCCTCTACCCAGAGGAAGGAGCAACGACTATCCCGCAAGGGAGTACACTCAAGTGAGTGGAAGCGCACAGCCCTGATAAGTCAGGTGATGATATAGTCTAATCTGCATAGAAATATGCAGCAGCCTCTAGAAGGCGGCTAAGGAGTAACGAACTTTAGTGAATAAACAGTACTTTGTGAGCCGATACTTAACGAAGTTTTTGACGGGGTCTATGACCAGCGGGCGGATGAGTACAAACAGGTTTTCGATGTAAGACCTGGCATCCCGCGTTCATACCATGAAGAGCCTGTGTTGTACGGTTTTGGTGCTGCTCCAGAACTGCCCGACGGGACGCCTGTCGAGTATAGGGCAGGTGGAGTTTTGTTTGTGCAGCGCTACATCTATAAGGTGTTTGGACTAGCATTTGCGCTCACTAAGGTGCTGGTCGAGGACGGGGACCATATTCGTATGGGGGCAACGTACTCCAAGCATTTGGCTCAGTCCATGATTGAAACCATTGAGACTAGATGTGCGAACATCTTGAATCGGGCTTTCAATGCGTCATTTGTCGGGGGAGATGGTGTAAGTCTCTCCAATGCTTCGCACCCGATATTTGGAGGCACATTTAGCAATATCCTAGCCACGCCAGCTGTGTTGAGTCAGACTAGCTTAGAGCAAATGCTGATTCAACTGAGGCAAGCGGTTGACAATAACGGGAAAAAGATTCGTCTTTCTCCGTTGAAATTAGTTGTACACCCAGCTAATGCATTCCAAGCTGAAGTTCTGGTGAAGAGTGTTCTTCGGGCGGGTACTGCAAATAATGATATTAACCCCGTCAAAAGTATGGGCTTGCTGAGTCAAGAAACTGCAATTCTAAGCCGTTTAACCTCCACAACTGCGTGGTGGATCAAGAGCGATGCGATCAATGGTTTGTCTGTGCTTACAAGACGTAAGCTAGAGAAGACCATGGAAGGTGATTTCGAAACAGATTCAATGAGATACAAGGCTACCGAACGCTCAACCATTCATTAACGTGGCGTTCTAAAACTGTGTGAACTCAGGGGAAATCTGACCGTGAAAACGAAGACAATCCTGACCCAAGCCTCTACCCAGAGGAAGGAGCAACGACTATCCCGCAAGGGAGTACGCTCAAGTGAGCGGAAGCGCACAGCCCTGATAAGTCAGGTGATGATATAGTCTAATCTGCATAGAAATATGCAGCAGCCTCTAGAAGGCGGCTAAGGAGTAACGAACTTTAGCGAATATTGTGATTCAGAAGGTTGGACTGACCCCAGAACTGTTTTTGGAACAGCTGGAGTTTAGTTGTAGGTGAGGTAATACGTAAGGGCTAGGAGGCATCCGAAAAGACGGCAACCATATTGCCGTTCTGCCCTAATTTTCAGGATTGGGCGACAGGTATGAAAAGAATAAGGGAGCGGCTTTTTTATACGTATCTCTATTTTGATGTGCGTCCTGGGAAAGAGTCTGAGGTGATCTATGTAGGCAAAGGTACCTGCCAGAATAGCGCAAAGCGATTGAAGCGAATGTATCAGCATTGGCTTTGTAGGCAAAATCACCCCAATGTGCTTTTTGGTCGTATATTGCGACGTATTGAATCTGCGGGGCTGACTCCTCGTATAGTGTTGGATCAATGGCATGCTACGGAGATTTTAGCTTTTGAGAGAGAAATGGAATTGATTAGTGTGCATGGCACGAGGGCTAAACGGACAGGTACGTTGTGTAATTTGACTCTCGGTGGGGAGGGAGCATGTGGGCGAGAGGTAACAGCCGCCACGAAAGAGACCTTGCGGCAAAAAGGAATATCTCAATGGACGGAGTTTGCTTGTCGTGAACAGTCCGAAAGATTGCGGGAATATAGTAAGAATCCCGAAGTTAAGATGAGACTTTCTGCTCAGCTTAGCCAGGCTCACAGTGTATTAAAAGCTAACCCTGAGATTATAGCCTCACGAGCTATAACGTTGAGGGAAACTTGTAAAGACCCCGATTTACGGAAACGATATTCTGAGAATAGGAAAGCAGTTCTTGCGCGACCCGGATTTTTGGAGAAGCTTTCGGCTAATGTAAAAAAAGTTTGGGAAGACCCGGAACTTAGACATACTCAAAGGATGCGGTCTATGGCCGTATGGGGTAGCGAAGAGCTTAGAGAAAAGCAAAGTAGTACAATGAAAAAGAAATGGGAAGAAAAGAAAGTTGAAGGAATGTCAGTTGAAGAAAAAGTTCGTCGTTCTGACGCAGCAAAAAGGCGTTGGGCAGAGAAACGAGATAAAATAGTGGGTGGAATACGCAAAGCGATGACTTCTGAGGAGACTTCTGCTAAGTTGAAGCAGGCTTGGGCACTTAGGAAGACTAAAAACAGACCAAAGAGACTTCGGCGCAATATGCTGCGCATTTTAGTAAGGGATGGGTTGGCCCGTAACCAATCTTCATAGGACTTTCCTTTCATGAGGAAATTATCATGCAAATATCTGATGACCTATTCTTAGGTCCGGCATTTACTACTCAGGGTTCCGATTCCGCTTTGGGGAATCCCTCGCCTATGGAAAAAGGCGTCGGCCCCATGGGCAGGGTGTACATCTTTGACGTAGTTCCCTTAGTCCTACAAACTGCGGGCCTAGCGGCTTTGCAAACACTTCTGGCAGCAGGGAATTTAACGCTTACCGCAGGAACGGGCGTCACCACTACTACGGACGCAAGTGGTACGGTGCGATACGTACTCGATACGCCTCGGGTTGTGACATTCACCTCCGCAGCTGACGAATCCGCAGTCACCTTTACCGTTACCGGATACGACGTTTTCGGGCAGCGGATGACGCAAAGCCGAGCTGGCCCGAATGCTAATACTGTAGCAACGACCAAAGCGTTCAAGTCTATTATTAGTGTCGCGGCTTCAGCTGCAGTGGCCAACAATACTTCCGTAGGCTATGGTGACACGCTAGGCCTTCCTATACGCGTAACGAATGCGGTTTATGTGCTTGCGGTTAAGTGGGCTAGTACCTTGGCCCAAGATGCTGGGACGTTCACTGCTGCGGTTACTACGGACCCTGCAACCGCTACGACTGGGGATGTGCGCGGTACCTACCTACCATCGTCCGCCACAGATGGAGCCAGGCGGTTAATCGTCGCTATTGCAGTGCCTGCGATTGGATGTGGACCGAATGCAACACGTGTAGGAGCTTTGGGAGTGACCCAAGCATGAGGACTATAAAAATTGATGAAGAAAGGCTTCTTTCTAGTGTCATGAAAAGGAGACTCCCATGCTAACCAACTTCCAGAATGGCAGCACTAGTTTCGGCATCCCTATGGTTGGTGCGGGGGTCAGTTTGCCCAAGACTTTCAGTGGCAATATCTGGTTCGTGGATAATACGCTGAATGTCACGGCCAACTTTGGTCAGCAGAGCCCCTTACCTACTATCTCGTCAGCTCTAAACTTGGCCCAAGCCGGGGATACAATCTATGTATTTGCGGGGTCTTATGCGGAGAATGTGGTTGTCACTAAGAATTACATAACGATCTTAGGCAGTCAGTTAGCGGGGTATGCTCGCCCTGATGTGACGCCAGCTAGCGGGTTGCCTATAGATGTGCAAGCGCAAGGATTCCGAGCTATTAACATGCGGTTCGCGGGAACGGCTTCGGATTCCGCTAGACAGAGTGGTAATGGTTTTGAGTTTACGAACTGTGTATTCGATGGGGATTTGACAGCTGCTAAAGCAGGGCTTCGCCTGGTTGGAGCGCAAGTTGGGACAGATACGACTCACTATACCGCTTCAGAAGGGGTTGTTCAGGGGTGTTTGTTCCGAGGTTCTGCCGTAGGAATTATTTTCGACACCGCGCCCGCAGTGGTGGGGGTCGGCTCTACAGACAATTTAATTCAAGATAATATTTTTGATCGCAACACGCTTGATCTCGCTACGGCAGATTCTGGGCCAGGTACGTACTCTGTTCAGTTTGCCAAAGTATTAAGGAACCAGTTCATAGACAAGAACAAAAGTGTATACCTGGATTTTACAACGGCCAATGGTGGGGCGGCGAGTGACCAGTCCGGGGCGGTCAATGGTAATTACTTTGCTAGTGATACAATGACCACGACGAAGATAAAAGCTGTGGGTACAGGCTTCACGTTTAGCGGAAATTACATAACCACAGGTATATTCGATGGGAGCGGTTTAGATTGAGCGGGTAGCTTAAATGGTAAAGCGTCCTATGACTATTGCCCAGGGAAGATGATTGTGGGTTCGAATCCCTCCCCGTTCACTGTTAGGAGTTCACGATGGTTGATGCTGTAACGAGTCAGATAATCTTCGATGGAGACCAGCATACTGTAATAAAGTTTACAGATATATCTGATGGGACTGGAGAATCCGCAGTCCTTAAAGTGGACGTATCGACATTGCGAGGCGCTCCAACAGAGGTAACAATTGATAGAATCGAGTATGACATCTCGGGGATGCAGATTCAGATTTTGTGGGATGCCACGGCGGATGTGGTGGCTTGGATATTGAGTACGGGTCAGTACGAGTTAGATTTTTCGGAATACGGAGGTATTCCTAATAACGCGGGAGCGGGTAAGACTGGAGACATCTTGTTCACTACTATAGGTGCTTCAGCCAACGACACATATGCTGTGACACTGACCCTGAGGAAAAAAGGAAACGTTCCTCCGCAGTAATTACCTCGTAGTCCCTCGCAACAGCTTAAAAGGTTAGCAGCGCGATGGCGACAAGTGGCACTGTAGGCAATATAGTTCTAGATTTAGCGACCATTCTTGAGCACGCTATACGGCGATGCCGAGTGCCTACGTCCGTACAAACCCCTGAAGTTGTGCAGTTGATGTTGAGCAATCTTCAGAGGTTGCTCAATGAGCTTTCTAGTCTCGGGATAAATCTTTGGTGCGTAGAAAAGATTATCGTGGGATTGCATAAATTCCAGGAGAGCTACCAACTACCCGCTGGGACTGTGGATGTTCTCAACGCATTTCTTCGTACTTCTCCCAGCGTGGGGGGCACACTCTCCAGTAGTGACGGGCAAGGGATAGGCCCTCTACAGGACGGGGATGTTACAACCTATGTCACGCAGAGCTCAACAGGCGGTAATTTTAAACTAGTTTTCTCTGCCGCAACAGCTGTTAGGACAGTGGGATTGCTTCATAAAGGCACTGCGACGCGCTCTTTGGTATTCGAGACTTCCCCTGACAACGTTGTATGGACCGTGGTTCGGTCTGTGGGGACAAAGACTTATTCTGAGGGCGAATGGATTTGGAACGATATAGACCCTACTAGAGAAGCTTTGTACTTCAGGGTTAGGGATACCTTGACGAATGCCTCTCTCTCGGCTTATGAGTTTTATGCTTCAGGGGGCGGTACGGAGATTGCGGCTGCAAGACTCAATCGGGATCAATTTACGAACATGCCTCAGAAATTTTTTTCTGGCAGACCGCTTCAGTATTGGTTTGATAGGCAAGTTACGCAGGCTGTTCTACATTTGTGGCCTAGTCCTGATGACATTTATACACAATATGTTGTATGGAGGCATCGGCTGGTTCAAGATGTAGGCACGGATCTTACTTTGGAAATAGAGGTACCCATAAAATGGCAAGAGGCGATATTTTCAGGGTTGGCGTTGCGAACAGCTTTGGAACTGCCGCAAGTGGATGTGCAACTTATCCCTATACTTAAGGCGTTGTATAAAGAGGCTTTAAGCATTGTAGAGACAGACGAATATGATAACTCGGTTATACAGTTAGCTCCCAATATCAGGCATTACACACGAGGCACTGGAGGGCGTAGGTGAAGAAGCAGTATAAACCTGTGAAATGTGCGTATTGCCGAAAGGTTTTTACGCCCAACAATTCTAGGAAGAAGTGTTGTAGTGATAGATGCCGAATGTTGCGGAATGCATTCAGTTTGATACAACGAGCTACTTGGAGACCTTCTTAGTGCCGCGTTTTCTGAACACTCGTGGGCGTTCTAGTTTAGCAATCAAGCTTTGTGATAGGTGCGGGTTTAAGTTCCCTTTTGATGAGGTGTTTACGGACCCCAATAATGGGCTTCAAGTGTGCCGAAAAGATTTGGACAACTATGACCCTTGGAGACTCCCAGCTCGAATGCCTGAAGACATAAGCCTGAGAAATCCTAGACCTGAAGTCAGCATAGCGACAACTTTGTTCAATTATCTTGTGACTGAGCAAGGTTATCATATAGTTACTCAGTCCGATAACCCCTTGGTGACGTGATGGCAGGAACCGAAACAAGAATCAGCGAACTTCCTCAAGCGACGACGCTAGATGGTTCGGAGTTATTGCCTGTCGTTCAGGGAGGTGTGACTAAACGAGCTTCTGTAATTCAGGTACAGTCTCAAGTGTTGCTTTCGGAATCTTTTCTTACCGTAGATAACGAATCCGCGACGGCGCCGGAGTCTCGAAGAGTCGCGTTTTCTGGGGGTTTGACACGAGTAGATGGTGGTCCAGGGTCCACATTCACATTTAATACTTCTGGTCTGCTCAATTCGCTTTCCGCTCTGGGGTCCAGTGGCTTCATGGTCAACAATGGCGGAGCCGCTGTGGCCAGGTCCTTAGTCCAGCCTTCGGCGGGGCTAACTATTTCCAATGCGGATGGTACTGGTGGCAATCCTACTCTTGCTTTGGCCAATGACCTTGCGGCTTTGGAAGGTATAGGTACCACAGGATTCGCCAAACGCACGGGAACGGATGCTTGGACCACTGCGTTAATAAGTTTGACCGCCGACGTATCTGGAACGCTCCCCGTAGCCAATGGTGGGACTGGCTTAACTGCGGGAACTTCTGGTGGAGTTTTAGGGTATACCGCAGCAGGCACGCTTGCTTCTTCTGCTGCGTTAACGGCTAATGCGCTTGTTTTGGGTGGTGGCGCGGGTGCGACGCCTACTACTCCAGTAGGTTTGGGCACTACAACTACCTTGCTGCATGGCAATGCTGCTGGAGCTCCTTCTTTTGCTGCGGTGTCTTTGACTGCGGATGTTAGTGGGACGCTTCCTGCCACTAATGGAGGAACGGGGTTTGCCTCTTATGCTGTCGGGGACATTCTCTATGCAAGCACTACCACAGCGTTATCCAAGTTGGCGGATGTGGCTGCGGGATCCTTCCTGCGTAGTGGTGGAGTGGCTACGGCTCCCGCATGGTCCACTACGGTCTGGACAAATTCCGCGACACAGGGCGACTTGCTCTTTGCCTCGGCGGCCAACACCTATACGAATCTGGCCAAAGATACTAACGCTACTCGATACCTCAGTAACACAGGAACGAGTAACAACCCCGCTTGGGCGCAGGTCAACTTAGCTAATGGTGTAACAGGAACTCTCCCCGTAGCCAATGGTGGGACAGGTTTAACGGGAGGAACTTCTGGTGGAGTTTTAGGATATACCGCAGCAGGCACGCTTGCCTCTTCTGCTGCGTTAACGGCTAACGCAATTGTTTTGGGAGGTGGAGCGGGTGCGACGCCTACTACTCCCGTAGGTTTGGGCACTACAACTACCTTGCTACATGGCAATGCTGCGGGAGCTCCTTCATTCGCAGCAGTATCCTTGACTGCGGATGTTAGTGGGACGCTCCCTGTAGCTAATGGCGGTACAGGCGTAACTACTGTGGTGGCTATTGCAGCGTTGTTCACACGCCCTACCACGCAGACTTTCACCACGGGAAGCGGGACGTATACCACTCCTGCAAATGTCAGGTGGATTAGGCGCCGAATAGTTGGTGGCGGCGGTGGAGGGCAAGGTTCCGGAACTACTCCTGGAAGTGGCACCACTGGAGGAAATACCACATTCGGCACACTTACTGGGAGTGGCGGAGTCTCTGGTGGGGGTGGAGGTACTGGAGGCGCTGCGTCAGGAGGGTTGATCAATGCTCCAGGAGACCCTGGTGGCGGGGCTGTTGCTACAGGGGCGGCTTATGGAGGCGTTGGAGGGTCCACCAGACTCGGAGGTGGTGGTACTGGAGGCAACAACGCTCCCAGTGCGGGCAACCCCGCACCCGCTAATACAGGTGGCGGTGGAGGTGGCGGTGGAGGTGCTGCCGCAGTCACATCGGGAATTGGAGGTGGAGGTGGTGGGTATGTGGAGGATGTCGTGATTGGTCCCGCAGCCACATATTCTTATGCTGTGGGCGCGGGAGGTGCGGGAGGTGCTGCGGGCACTAGTGGAGCCGCAGGAGGTGCCGGGTCCGCTGGGTTCATACTGATTGAAGAATATTACATATAGAAGGGTGAAATGCCTACAAATTACATACTTTACCCTGTCAACAACCTCGGAACGTCTCCTGTAGCTATAAGAGCCTCCGTTGCAGCGTCTACGCAAGTGTTGTGCTTATCTCTTACGATGGCCAATGTTACCGCAGCCACGGTTAACGGCAGAGCATACGTCACACGGTCTGGTGTTGATTATGATTTGGTCCCTCTAACAGCTATACCTTCAGGAGGCTCCTTGGTCGCGATAGGTGAATCTCAGAAGTTAGTGCTAAATACTGGAGATGTACTTAATGTGGTCGGGGATACTGCAACTAGTCTGGACTGCCTTTTGTCCGCCTTGGAAGTAACATGAGTCTGAACTTCGTATCCAGATATAAAGGTCACGCTCAGGATTACTTGGGCAACACTAGGCGTGTCATGAGCAAGAGTGCTAACTACACTGTAACGTTAGCTGATAGTGGGTCGTTGATCTCGGCTAGTTCGGTGGGGACCACGACTATAACTCTGCCAGCTTCTGCCGTGGCGGGAAATGGATTCACGATAGGGGTTCGCAAGGATGGAATTACGGGAATAGTTCTCGTTGTGGCCAATGGTGCTGAGGTTATACGTGTGCCTGATGGGACTAATGGACAGAATTCGTACACTTTAGGGCCATCCGGGGATGTGGTATGGCTTACATGTTCGGGAGGAAATTGGCAGGCTACTTCTTTTCACAGTCGTCCTAGCTGTCAAGTCAATCGAAATGGGGTCAACCAGACTGGTCTGGTAAGCGGAGTATTCACTAAGGTCCAGTATAACAATACTGTGATTGATACGCACGGGTTTTACGACAGTTCTTCGAATTTTAGATTTACGCCCTTAATCCCTGGAAATTATTTGGCATCTCACATCGTCACTTGGGCAGCATCGGTTGTAGGAAGCGCGATAGATACAGCTATCTACAAGAACGGTTCCGAGGTGGCGCGGAGTGAACTATTCGCGGGAGGTACTGGAGTACAAACTAGCGGGATGGTAAGCATTTTGTTAAATATGAACGGGTCTTCCGACTACATAGAGTTTTTCGCTAGACAGAATACAGGGGTTAACCAAGATGTCCGGGGAGATTCTGTATTTTCGTTCGCGCAAGTTGTTAGGGTAGGTTAATGGTACAAGCCCCTAAGCGGAGGAAAAACGATTCTACCAGCTTATTGTTGGGGGCAGCTAAGGCAACTGGAGGTTTCGTGTTTTTCGGGGCATTGTCTTTTGTAGGTAGTTGGGGAGTATCTCTGAATAGTTCAGTGGCGCAGCTTAAACAGGATGTGGCTGTGATTCATGAAAAGCAGGAGTTCCTTGCACCTTGGTTAGTAGGTGAGGTTCGAGGGTTGCGAGAGGACATTAAGGAGATGCGGAAGGAGCTGAGAGAAGCTAGGAAGTAACAGGTTCCCTCTGGGAACGGGGATGTTTTCAAAGGAGTATGTTAGTGATTTTGAGCGAACATTTTACGTTGGACGAGTTTATTTTTTCGGAAGTTGCTACAAGGCGAGGAATTGACAACGTTCCAGACATCGTTATTTTGCAGAATTTAAAGAATCTTTCCACACACATGGAAGCTGTGCGAAATGTCTTGGAAGTGCCGCTCAAAGTTTCCAGTGCTTATAGATGCGCAGCCCTCAATACCTTGATAGGGGGCAGTCCCAATAGCGCACACGTTCGAGGTTTAGCTTGCGATTTTGTACCTGTTGGCATGTCGTTACTCAAGGCGGCTTGTATAATAAGAGATTCCAAGTTGCTGTATGACCAATTGATTCTGGAATACAGCCAATGGTTGCATTTAGGTTTCGATAAAGCTATGCGTAGGGAGTGTCTGACTAAAAAGTCAGGTACAGAAGGATACTTGAGAGGTTTGGTGTAGCAGAAGGCTATTTACTTAGGAGCTTAGTGTATGGGGATGCGGACAGCAGGTAAGAACAGACCTACAACCACTGTGACTTCCGGCGCCATAGCTGGGGCGGGAACGGTCGTTGTGCTGTGGATACTGAAAGATTTAGCAGGAATGGATGCAGGCGTGGAAGTGGCAGGCGCCATGCAAATGGTTCTGACGTTTATAGTACAGCATTTGGTGGAGAATCGAGATGGTTAATCGAAATAGCGCGGCATTTTACTTATTCCAAGCTTTTCTTATGGCTTTGGCCTTAGTTGCTTGCGCTACGGTCCCGAAAACTTTCAACCAACGGTTGGTGGTGGCATATTCCAGCGTGACCGCAGCTAGAGAATCCGCGCTTCTTTTGTTGGAGAAAGACAAGATTAGTGTACAGGATGCTCAGAGGATTCAGGCTCAAATGGACACCCTTAGGGATATGTTGGATCGAACTAGGGTTTTGAACATGTCCGGGGAGACGTTAAAAGCTGAGGACGGTTTAAAGTTGGCGATGACGCTGTTGACTGAGGTAGAAAATTACTTGAAGGCTAAAGGGGGTGATTAGATGGGCAATGCGTTACAAGTCATAGAGCTACTCAATAGCTTAATGTCGGTAATCTCGGTTACTGTCGAACATGCGCAAAAGGTGGGGGCGATTCTTAAACAAGCTCAAGATGAAGGGCGAGACGTGACGGACGCAGAACTTTCTAAAATAATTACGGAAGATGACGTGGCGCGTACGGCTTTAGAATCTGCGATAAAAGCGAGAACCCGCCCGTGACTGTCATGACCTTTTCGTCGTTGAAGGCGGATGTGCAGCAGTATGCTGACAGGTCGGATTCTCCCTTTGTGGACCAAATTCCAAAGCTCGTCGCTTTAGCTGAGCTCAGAATCGCCACAGAAGTCCATGCTCTGGGTTATAGAAAGTTTGGCACGACCACTTTCGAGGCAGGCCAACCCGTATCTCAGAAGCCTTCCAGTTGGAGAGAAACTGTCAGCATAAGTATTGGTGTGGGTACGGGGCAGAATGAGCATAAACATATTTTTTATAGAGAGTATCAATATTGCCGGAGATATTGGCCTCTTTCTACGCAGACTGGAGAGCCTAGATATTACTCGGATTACGATTTTGAACATTGGTTAGTGGTGCCTACCCCTGATCGGGATTACGCTTCCGAGGTTGCTTATCATGAGAGACCTATCCCGCTCTCCGAGGATGTTCAGCAGAATTGGACTACGAAGTATGCTCCACAACTGATACTTTATGCGACTCTGTTAGAGGCGCAACCCTTTCTCATGCGACCTGAGCGGACTGCGGAGTTTCAGAGTTTATATGACCGCGCAGCTTCCGCGATAACCAATGAAGAGAAGCGTAGACTCTTGGATGATGCTAGTGCTAGAAAGGATGGGACTTAGGTGGGATTCGTATCCTTTGTGCGAGACTTGGACACGGTAGGCGATGGAACTGGAGCTACTAATGGGGCTCAGAATTTCTCCGCGTCCGCCACGGACTTTAAGCTTTTGCACACGGGGAAGTTCATGATACTGAATTCTTTGAGTCTGGTTCTGCAAAATAATAATTCTCAATTCTTCCCTACAGGCTACGGGTCCTTGGCAGCGTTAACTAACGGAATTTCACTCAGGTATAGGTTCAAGGGAGTGGATTACGATTTGCTAAGAGGAAAACTGATAAAAAGAACATCCCACCTAATGGAGTCTGCATCTAGTTTTTCCGCTTTTGACCTAGCGGGAGGTGTTAAGGATACGCTGCTCAAGGCAGTTTTCTGGTTTGATTTTTTGCGCCAAGAACATATGGTGTTGGACAGGACAGGAGACTTCTTTAAGGTCCGGCTTAATGATGACTTCTCCGGCTTGGCCAGGCACACTTTCACGATTTCAGGCGTGGTGGAGGAGTAAACATGTCATTCGTGGACGTTTTCAGTGGTGGAGTGATTCAGCCTGCTGAAATCTCTTATACCAACCTTACGCTCACATCGGCCACTACGCAACTGCAATGGCCTTCCTTAGCGCAAGACGGGGATAGTGTCCTAGCTCGCATAACGGAGATGTCTGCCAGTTCCGGGACTCCCGTGGTTAAGTTGCCGGATGCTACGTTGGTCTCCACGGGGCAAGACACACTGTTGCGGAATACAGGTTCAATCACGATAGCTGTACAGAAGAATGACGGTAGCGCTCTGTTGAGTTTGGCTTCAGGCGAAGTTAAATATGCGTATTTGACGGATGCCTCCACAGCTGCGGGGTCTTGGACAGTGGTAGCTTTCGGGGCCAGCGTAGGCTCACTTGACGCTAGCCAATTAGCCGGGTTTGGGCTGAAGGCGATAGCCTCCACACTCAATACCGCGCATCCTGTGACAAGCACCACAGTTGGGTTCACGATTCAGAATAGTGACAGAGCTAGAGTATACCAATTCACAGGGGGAGCAGTTACGCTAGCACTTCAGACGGCTTCAACCTACGGGGATAACTTTTTCTTTGGGTTAGCCAATACGGGATCCGGGGCCGTTACGCTAGATCCCGCAGGCACAGAGACGATAGACGGAGCCAGTACCATAGATATAAATCCGGGCGAATCGGCCTTTGTGGTCACTAACGGGTCCACTTGGATTACGGTAGGTCGCGGTAGAAGCGTTAACTTTAACTTCACGCAGTTGGTCAAGGATGTATCTGGAAGCTCCGATGTCACACTGACCACTACGGAAGCTGGGAATCCGGTATTTAAGTTTATCGGGACACTCACAGGCAACATAAACGTCATCGTGCCCAATGTTGTTGGTCTCTACATAGTTGACAATGAGACTAGCGGGGCATTCACGCTCACGCTTAAGACGGCTGCTGGGACTGGGGTATCTGTCCCACAAGCCAATAGAAATATTTTGTACAGTGACGGAACCAATGTCTTGAACGCGGTCACTGTCTCTGTGAGTTTCACTAGTTTTTCGGATGGGTCCGCAGCAAGTCCTAGCATAACGTTCACGTCGGATACCAATACAGGATTCTACCGTGCTGCGGAAAATACCGTAGGAATTGCTGCGGGAGGTGTGTCTAGAATGACCATATCTGACACAGCCATAGTCAGTGATTTTCTGGACAGGAACGCCATAGCTTGGGCTATGGCTATGAGTTGATCCATGCCAGCCCCTCAACAGCCTAGAACCTACGTTCCTTCCAGGCTTACTACGCAGCCAGGCATACGGCGCGATGGGACTATTCTCGATTCCCAATTCTATTCCGACGGGGTATGGGTGCGTTTTCAACGCGGCAAGCCAAAGAAAATGTCGGGTTATCGCAGCATCACGACCCACGCTACAGGACCTGTCAGAGGATTGCACGTATTTAGTAAGCAAATGCAAAACATAATTCATAGCTTCAGCCCTACTAAGGTTGAAGCTATGTTGGTCGACAGCAATGGCTTAGGCGCGGCTATATATGATCGTACTCCCGCAGGGTTTGTGGCTAATAGCGATTATTTGTGGCAGATGGACACGTTTTTCGATCAATCTGGCTCCAATAAAACGGTGATCGTGGCGCATCCGGGGCGTAACCTCAACAGTATAGATAACAATGTGGCTACGCCTGTCTACTATGGGGATGTGTCCGCGTCCACGCAACTTACAGCTTTGGGGCAAAGTATAGACGGTGGAGTTTTGGCTATACAACCTTACTTGGTGCTTTATGGGTCTAATGGTGAGGTTAGGAACAGCAACCGAAACAATTTGACAGACTTTACCAATGGGGATGCCAATGTGGCCAATGTGGTGTCCACCAAAATAGTTAAAGGGCTTCCTGTTCGAGGGGCCGGGCAATCTCCCGCGGCTGTTCTGTGGTCGTTGGACCAGGTGATCGTCATGTCGTTTGTTGGGCCTCCCTTGATATTTCGATTTGATGTCAAGTCTGGTCAAAGTTCGGTTCTTAGTTCCGCAGGAATCATTGAATATGATGGGCTGTTTTTCTGGGCAGGGGTGGATAGATTCTTAATGTTCAACGGTACGGTTCAAGAAGTTCCGAACCAAATGAATACGAATTGGTTTTTTGACAACCTCAATTTTGATAATCGACAGAAAGTGTGGGCTACTAAGGTCCCTAGATATGGGGAAATTTGGTGGTTCTATCCCCGAGGTAGCGCTACAGAATGCAACGCAGCTGTCATTTACAACGTGCGAGAAGGTAGTTGGTATGACGCGGAACTGACTCGGAGTGCGGGATATTTCAGCCAGGTGTTTCGCTTCCCTGTATGGGCGGATTCGTCTGCGGAAACGTCAGGATCCTACACCTTGTGGCAGCATGAGTTTGGTAGGGACAAAGTAAAGGCGAATGTGCAGACAGCTATTCTTAGCAGTTTTACCACTCACGACATAGGCATGCCTACTGGAGGTACCGTAGGTGAGATGGCGCAAGGGGAGGACAGATGGTTGCGAATGGAGCGCATAGAGCCAGACTTCGTGCAGAGCGGCAGCATGAAGGTGTCGCTGATAACCAAGGAATATGCGGACGCCACTCAGGTAGTGGCCGCTAGTGCGGATTTCATGCCTGATACTGAGAAAATAGACTTCAGAGTTCAAGGGAGAGAGCTACGGTTGAAGTTCGAGAGTAACACTTTAGGTGGGAATTATGAGTTGGGTAGCGTTTTATTGGATGTAAGGTTGGGAGATGTTCGACAATAAAGCACAGTGGAGACATGTTTAGTTCATGGGTGCGTCAATACTCGGCAATGCCCCGATTCCGACAGGGTTTAAGTCTTGGCAGGAGTGGGCTGCGAGTCTTGTGTTGTATCTCGAAAATCAGGGAGAGACTTTGACAGATGCACTTGTAGCTTTCCATACAGACGACCAGACATTGGATACTACTGGGCGTTTGCGGGTTAGCCTGCCTGTGACAGCTTTCGAGTCTTCATTTGATTTAGATGTTGGACCTTTGGTGTGGACAGACTTTACTTCAGGTACGGGGACAATCACATACAACACCACTAGAAGAATTGTCACCTTGGCCACTGGTGGAACCGCCTCTGGTGCTAGAGCTATGCGGCAGACCCGGCGCTACATAAGATTCCGTATAGGGAAGAGTACTAGGGCATCTTTTACTGGCGTTCCTGTAGCTTCGGGGACTTTGTCGGGTGCGGCAAAGCTCAGGGTAGGAATGTACGATGATTCCGATGGCTACTATTTTCAAGTCAGTGCTGCGGGACCCGCCTTTGTAGTTAGGTCTAGCACTTCGGGGAGTTTGGTAGAGACTGTCATTCCTCAAGCTTCGTGGAATCTGGATCGACTGAATGGTTTCGGGGATAGCAGAGCCACTTTGGACACATCCAAATCTCAGAGAATCGTCATAGAAGCTAATGGTCTCGGGGCTGAGAGAGTCCGTTTTGGGTTCTACATTGGCGAAGAAGTCGTTTTCGCCCATGAGCTTATGTTCTACAACACCGTTTCAGCTATACCCAATGTTGCTAGGGTTAGCCTGCCTATTAGGTGGGAGGCTATAAACGATTCCGCCACAGGGGCGAACGTTTCGATTTCTCAATACTCTAGCAACGTTATAACGGATTCTGACGGGACAGGAGAACAATATTACGTATCCTGTGCATCCACACAGACGACATCCGTAATATGTGGCACTGCGTCCTTAATCCCTGTACTTAGTACGCGACTAAAAAGCACCTTCGGCGGAGCTACGGTGAGAGGCGAGGCTCACCCCTATAATTTAGAGATTATGAACCTAAGTTCTAGTCCGGGATATTACGAGATTAGGCTGGATACAGCGTTAACGGGAGCCTCTTTCGCGAGTGTCGGGGCTAAGAGCATACTGGAGTATGATGTAGCGTCTACCGTCATGAGTGGAGGGGATATCTTACGTTGTGGTTACATACCTTCCCTAGCCGTTGGAGGTTTTATACTGGAAGCTCTGTTGGATGATCTCAAGCCCGAATTGCTAGCCACTGTGTACCCCAGTAGCAGAACAATTCTGACTCTAGGCGTGCAAGGCATATCCGGTAATGTGCAAGTCAACGCGACCATGAACTTCCGGGAGTTTTATTAAATGTTTATCCCGGAGAATTATTCGGTCGCCCTCAACATGAACCGACTCACAGGTCGGAAGAGTGTAACCGCTTTCGGTACAGTTACCAGCCTTCAAATCGCTAACACTCCTTGTGGTATTTGGGAGCCAAAGATACCCTTTATATGGGATGCCTCTCCCGTATCACTAGAGGTTGTATCGAGTAGCGCGGCAGATTCCGCAGCTGGGGCAGGGGCTAGGACTTTGCTGCTGACCACTTTGGATGGGAGTTATAACGAGGCCTTTAACTTCATTGCCTTGAATGGCGTAACGCCTGTGGCAGTACCGGGGACTCATCTGCGGTGCAATAACGGTATAGTCACCGAGGTAGGAACCGCTTTTGGGTCTAACATAGGCAACATCACTATACGTGTTGCTGGTGGAGGCACTACGAGGGATTTTATCACGGCTGGGAGAGGTGTAACACAGAGCGGGAAATATACCGTCCCAGCAGGGAATACGATAACGATAAATAACTTCTACTTAGTGTCCGCCAGGACAGGAGGCGCCACCTATTCGGTGGAATTTGTACCGCGCATAAGATTTAACACAGCACCGTTTGTGAACGGGCCGGCGTTTGACGGATTGCGTCAATATTTTTCCCAAGGAAACGCGCCTATCGTGGTTCCTATCGGGTTCGCATTGCCCGAAAAAACTGATGCGTATTATGATATAAATAGCATCAGCAATAATGACGTCAACTTCGGGATAGGTTTTACCGGGGTTTTGGTAAATAACTCTACTGGACTATAGAACCATGGCTAGCGACGACTACACTTACGGCAGCGATATAGGCGGAGACCAAGCTGTGGACTGGTCTCAGTATGGACAACCTCAGGAAGAATATTATGAGTACTCTCCAGGCATGGAGAACTATGCCCCCGCAGCATCACAAGAATACACGGAAGAGGAACTGCAACCGCTGTACAACTATTTAGGCGCTCAGGAGCAATTCAACCCTGATGAAGTGCTGGCTCAACGCGGGGCGTATAGCGCGCCTAATGAACCAGGAGCTTTAGCGGCGCTAGGCAGAATATTTAGCGGTGGAGGTTCTCTAGCCGACATTAAGTCACTTATCCCCTTAGCCTCATCTCTGGGGACGATGTATGGGGACTACCGACAGACTCAAGCTATGCAGGATAGGCTTAGAGGGCTTCAGGCACAACAGGCTGCTAGAGCGGCTAGATTCCACGCTCCTTTGCAACACCTAAAAATGAATAGACAGCTGGCGGTGCCAAATGTGGATTGGGCGCATGCGGGAGAGTCTCCCGGAGGACTTCAGTTTTACCAGGGCTCTGGCTATTCTCCCATGGCCGAAGGAGGTGCTGTGCAGGAGCCCTGGTATAAGCGGGTTTTCGAGTCCGCTAAAGCTAAACCTGCTCCCTCTGCTTTGGGGAGCGGAATGGCGTCCATGGCGGGGCAGGCTACACTTGATAGGGCTTACCAGAACTATTTGAACCTCAAAGCGGCAAGTGAGGAAACTCCCCTCCCGTACGATCAATGGAGAAATCTGCGAGGCATGGCATCGGGAGGATGCTACATGGTGGGCGGGCAAGGTGGCGGGCAAGATGATGATGTGGACGCAAGATTGTCTAGTGGAGAGTATGTTTGGGATGCGGATACGGTTTCTGCTCTTGGAGATGGCAATAACGCTGCGGGGGCGAAAAAGCTGGATGAATTGCGTCAGAGGCTTCGAGAGCATAAGCGCAGTGCCCCGGCTAGTAAAATTCCTCCAAAAGCTAAGAGCCCTGAGAAATATTTGAAAAAGTGAGTGTCTAAATGGGATTCTTCGAATCGGATTTGACAGGAGGGGAAGGCTTCTCGTCCACTACGCCAGAGATGGCTTCTTGGTATGATGAGGCTCTTAGGAATCTGACAGCAGGAGGTTTCGCCGCAGCTAATCAGCCCTATCAAGTCTACCCTGGTCAGGCCATAGCGGGATTCACCCCTCAGCAGCAACAAGCATTTGATCTCACAGGAGCTCAGGTAGGGGCCTGGAAACCCCAGCTGACTCAGGCGGGAGCTCTGACTCAGCAATCCGCGCAGTATGACCCTGAGATGCTACAACGGTTTTTGTCTCCATACACTAAAGGTGTAGTGGATGAACTTGGGCGTCTTGGGCAGAGGAATTTTCAAGAAAATCTACTGCCCCAAACCTTGGCTTCGTTCACAGGGGGCGGGCAATTCGGGTCTATGCGTTCTCAAGACGCAGCCATGCGCGCAGCGAGGGACACGCAAGCTGACATTTTGGGACGACAGCAGGGCGCATTGCAGCAGGCGTATCAACAAGCTGGGCAAAACTACGGGGATTGGGCTAACCGAGGGCTGTCCGCAGGGGCACAGCTGGGCAACGTGTCGCAGCTCGGGCAGACCATGGGACTCCGAGATATTTCAGCACTCCAAGCCGCAGGACAGGCGCAACAAGCGCAACAACAGAATAATCTGAATTATGCACAACAACAGTTCCAGCAAGAACAACAATACCCATGGCAACAGCTAAGTAATTTATCCAATATCGTAAGAGGCTTACCCGCAGGGCAGTTAACAGGTTCCGCAGGCACTGTTACTAATCCTAATGCCGTACCCACTCCATTTTCTCAGATACTCGGAGGACTTACCCAAGTGGGAGGGTTGCTATGAACGATGATTTCGAAGTCGATCCTGGACCGCTCACTTCCGTGGCATCAGTTTCGGGGTCGCAGCCTCAAGCGGGGGCGTTGTCTCAGGTCGCGCCAAATTCAGCTAATGAATTACGTGGAGGCATATCTCGCTTGAAGGCTATGACTGAGATGAAGCGCCAATTGGCTGAAGCGCAAGCTCGTCAACGGGCTGCTGCGGAATTGGCTGCGCAATCTTATGAGGCACCTATAAACATGGGAGGCGTAGACCCTGCACTTATGGCGCTAGGCAGAGGGATAGCTTCGGGGGTCATTCCTGGACAAGGATTAGCTAGAGGGCTTCAAGGATTCGCTGAAGCAAAACAGAAACTCGCTGAGCAAGAATGGTCGAGAAAAGCCGCTGCTCAGCAGCTCAGAGCGCAAGCCGAGACAGACATTGCGCACGAAGATATTCAGTCCGCACGAGGACAGTTGACTAACCGAGCTGCCCTCAAACCGGTTTACAAAGTAGTAGGGGATCGGTTGATGGAGTTTACGACGGACCCGTATACAGGCGAGACTCAGCAACGTGATGTGGGTCCTGCGAGCACGAGTAGTGAGGCTGTGACGGATAGGAATTTATTCGCGTTGGCCACAAAAGAAGGTCAGAAAACAGGGATTACCGATCCCGATGAACTAAACGCGTACGTTAATAAGCGCTTTCAAGAAATGAAGACAGGCGTTAAGGGGTCTATGGGCGCGGCTCCCGTGGGGAACCTCCCGCAACAACCAGGAGGACCTACCCCAGCTGAACTGTCAGCTCCTTCCACGGCTAAGCAGGTAATACTACGTACTCCTGAAGCTCAGGCGGGAAAGACGGAAGAATCCAAAGAGAAAGTTAAGCTGTCCATGGATGAGTATAAGAAGGCTGTGGACTCGGCAGGTAACGCGAATGACGCGGCATTAACCGCCGGAACGGCTCTACAGCTTATGGATAGCGACTCCTGGAGGAAGAATCTTACTGGACCTTTGGCGGAACGAGGGCAACAAATCAGGGGAAGCTTAGTAGAACTGGGTGTAATCCCTCCAGGTTCCACTATAGGAAAAAATGCACGAAATGTCGCGGAACTTCAGGGCTTGCTCGAAACGCTGTCCATAGAAAAAGTTAAGGGCTTTAAGGGGGCCACATCTGATCGAGAATTGGATGCGGTTAGGCGATCAGTAGGCGGTATACACGACCCGGAAGAGAAGTTGCGTTTTAACTTACAACTCATACCTATCGTTGCTCAGCGTGCCAACGAGAGAATACATTTTGCGGATCAATACGAGCAGCAACACGGGAGTAAAGCAGGTTGGGAGTCGGCCTGGAACAAATACATTGCGCAGAATCCGGCTTTCTTGTTGGTAGACAATAAGCCTGTGGCATTCAACGATTACAAAGCCAGCTTCGCTAAGAAATACCCGCAAGCCTCACCGGATCAAGTAGAGAAAGCTTGGCAGAATGAGGCCAAGAAGCGAGGTTTCTATGGCAAATAACGAGTTAAGTCTTGGTCTTGAGGAAGTTACGCCTCAAGAAGAATATACAGGCCCCTCCCTGAGCTTAGAAGAAGTTGCTCCCCCAAGACTAAAGAGTAAGCCCGCAGTAGCGCTTACATCCGATTCTGACATGACTACTACGCAGAAAACCTTAGCGGGCGCCGGTGGAGAATTAATGCAGTACGGGCGTGGTGCGCAGTTGGCGTTGCGACGATTAGGTGCGCTAGTTGGAGTACCTGTGGATCCTGCGGAGACTGCGCGAATAACTGAGGAAGCCAAAGAAGAGAAGGCCGCTAGTGACGCACTATCAAGAGAATCCCTAGCGGCGAAGCTGGGGACATTTATTCCAGGATTGGCGGCACCTGCCCTGCGTACAGCCAAAGGGGCTGCAATTTTATGGGGAGGCTTAGAGGCGCTTAAGGACCCAGGAGACCTGTCCGAGAGGGCACTCTCGGGAGCCAGTGGAGCTTTTGGTGGAGCATTGGGGCATAAGTTAGGGACTATGGCATCTAAAGGAGTAGGTGCGTTATTGGGGAAAGCTGAAAACAAGGACGTGAAATCCACTGTGGACTTCGCAAAAAAAGAAGGCGTGAATCTGACGGCTGGAGATTTAGGCAATAGAGTCCTACGAACAGCGGAGAATATCGCGCAAGAATCTCCCATTAGTGGAAGGTCGGCGGCTTTGGAGCGTCAGGCGAAGCAGTTGGATGACATGTTGTTCCCGCAGGGTGAGAACAAGATCGTGTCAGGCATAAAGAAAGTCGATGATGCCATGACACAGGCCAACAAGGAATTGTGGGAACCTGTATATAAGGAGTCAGCTAAGAGTGGGGTCAAAGTAATTCCTAAGAATTTACAAACACAACTTAGGGATACTGTAGACAAGTATCCCGATTTGCTTAATAAGATTCCCAACGTACAAACTAGAGCTAAACTAGATAACTTAATCTCGTCTCCGAAAGGTTTGACCCCAAAGCTTTCATTCGAGGATACCCGAGAATTGCAGCAAGCTTTGGGATTCCTAACTAAAGACTTCGATAGGCAAGTCACTATGGGGAACCTTCCCAAGGATTACTCCAATTCGCTCAAGAAAATATACGGGTCTATTCATAGGGATATTGACAATTGGGGGGCTAACCCCGCAGCAGCTAAGGCGTATGACGCTTATCGAGAAGCTAATAACTTGTATAAGTCAGCGCACCTCCCCTGGCTTGAAAACGATTTCGTTCAAAAGGCTAAGAAGGGTGTCTACGAGGAAAACAAGGAAACGTTTCTGAGTGATGTCCTTTCTCCCAAGAATAGACAAGCTTTGGAAAAACTCACCAGCTATTTAGAAATGACTCCCTCAGGGAAGACTGTAACCGAGGGAGAACGTGCGGCGAAGATGTTAAAAACGACTAAATTAAGCGACCGCGCAGCCAAGCTTCTCTATCAGACAGGCAGAGAGCCAGGTAAGGAATTGTTACATTCCATAGGAGCTACAGGGGTACACGCTTTCACAGGACCACTTAGTGCGATTAGCGCTTCCCCCCTTATGCGTCGTGCTCAGATGGCCCCTGGGGATTTACCTTTGTTTCAGAGATTCGCCGCCCCAGTAGCCACAGAAAGCAACGACGTATTTTCGCAATATCTCCGGGGATCGAGCGAATGAATATCTTGAATTCGTCAACAAGGTCTGTTATGACGGATAAGATGATCATAACCAGAGATAAGCTTAGCCCTAGAACCATGTATGCAACAAATGACCAGAGGATAAATTCTAACATTTTAAGTTGTCCTTATTGGAAACAGCCGATAAATTCGGCATTTAAAGGAAGGCTGTATCTAGCTGCCATACAGTTTATTTGCGTGTCAAAAGGCCCGACGGATCGATTTACGGAACCTCCAGACACTCGATATACAAGGAACCACGAATCTAAGAATCCTGCATTCACAGATAGTGAAGTAGTCAAAATAAGTAGGAACAGTATTCGTTTCATTTCAAGCCTCCTGTTAAGAATGAACTCGCTGAAAGAACTATACCCTGGAGGACTTCCTCTTGCCTGTTAACTACTTAACACGTCCCCAAACAGTTCGTCGCATCGTTAGGCGCCCTCCCCCTGTGGTGCCAGGGAGCCAGGGAGCCAGGGATGTTGCGCGTTATTCTGGCCAGTTAGGGGCTCTTTCTCGGCTAGGAGGCATGCAAGATGTGGGTTCTGGTTTAGGAGGCTTAGGCGGCTTGGCGAGTCTATACAACCTCTCTCAAGGCGGTGGAGGTTCTGGTGTTCAAAGGCTGGGTTCGTCTGCTGGGTCCCTTCAAGGCGTGTTAGGGGCTGGTCAGCAACTTGGGGCACTGCCTACTAGTGCAGGGCTAGGCATGGCTGGTTCAGCTCTCGGAGGCATTGGCGGGTTGGCCAGCCTCTACGGGCTAGCCTCAGGTAATCAGAAACTCACCCCCATGAGCGCTTTGCAAGCGGCACAGGCAATTAAAGGTATCTATGGTGCCGCGCAAGCATTAAGTGGTGCGGGCGCCGCAGCAGGTACAGGTGCCGCAACTGGGGCCGGTGCAGCTGCGGGTACGGGGGCCGCAGCAGGTACGGCCGGAACAGGTACGGGGGCCGCAACTGCGGGAATGGCGGGAGCTGGAGCTTTAGCCGCTCCTTTGCTAGGCGCGGCAATGATGTTTGGCCAGGACTGGAACGAAACTAACAGGACAATTGCGGGAGGAAGTAGAACCCTTCAACGTCTAGCGGATGCGGGCGTTCCCCTCAAGGGCTTGTTGGAGTACTCCTTAGCTAATGTGCCGGATGTCAAAGCTACTCAACAGTCCATGGCCGAGAATTACAACAAGTATCTTCAATCCATGGCTCCTGAGGCTCTGCTCAATAATCCTGATTTTTACAATCCTGCTAATTATGCTCGATTGGGAGGCAGTTCTCCAACTTCCACCGCATCTTTTGACCCTCATAAGTTCCGAGAGTATCTCAGTCATTATCAAGGGGCTACAAATCTTCCCGGAGACATATACCGTGATGTTACAGGGGATGTTATCAATGCATCTAACGCGCTAGGCATAGGCTGGGCAAAGAATTTGTTGGAGAACAGGCAAAATGAAATCAGGAACGCCTTTAGTTCTCCCAGTGCGCAAAATCCTGAAATGATGGCTAACTTGCAGGCTATTTACCAGAAGAGGCTTAGTCAGGCGGGTTCTCCGCAGGCTTTTTATGATCGCAGCCCCTGAGCTTCAGGTATGCAGGGATTTCCTGAGGAATCTTCACTATCTTCTTGATGTGGTTCGCGGAATGTAGGAGGTATCTAGCTCCTAAGTACTCCAACGCTTCTTGTAAGTTCATAGTAATCTCTAATTGTTTTATTATTCGCCAATAGGACGAGATAAACGACCTTCTCTATATAGCTTAGTTTTGTAGTTGTATACGCTGGGTTTTGATGTCTTGGCATGCGGGAACTTCTCCTGCACAAGATTCAAGACATCCTCTGTAGCCAAGCCTCGCAGAAGCGCATCCTCTATCACTCCCCCGATTGTAATTTTTCCGGAAGATAAAGATTCAGGTAAGTTATTGCTTATTCTAGCATTAAGCTTGTTCTTTTTAGGTTTGTCCAAATCTTCCAAATTCTCCTCCAGAGCGCTCTTTACAATACCTAACTTCCTTCTCTGCGCAGCAGCAACATCTTTAGCTGATTTAACAGCCATTTTTAAATTCTTGATTTCTTGCTCAATAACTACAATAGATTTCTCTAAGTCTTCCATAACATTTCTCATTAAAAGTTAAATGATCATTTCGATAATGCCTTAATATTTTTATATATGCAAGGCAAATTGCACTTCAATTATCCCAATAGCTTTTCAGGGCGTCGAAGAGTGCCTGCTGGCCTTTCTCTTTTCGGCGAAGCGCGGCTAATACTGCGTCATCCACAGTGTCTTTAGCCTTTATATGATACACAAATACCTTATCCTTCTGACCTTGGCGCCATACTCTGCGAATGAATTGGTCATAATACTCATAGTTCCAAGGGAGGCTGTGCCATATTACTGCCCTACCAGCTCCTTGCAAATTCAACCCATGGGCTATGCTGGCAGGATGTCCTAGCAAAATAGGCAGCTCTCCCCGATTCCACGCAGCTATATAGGCATTTGATTTAGCAGGGCTAACATCTCCGCCAATGTGAGGGGTGTCTTCTCCTAACGCCTGCTTTAATCGCGCTAAATCGTGCTTGAATTCGTAGGCTATCAAGGCGGGCTGTCCTTGGAGCTCATCTACTAAGTCTACAACGGCAGCTGTCTTTGCGTCATGTATATGCTCCCAAGATATTCCATCAGCGTGGTACACCCCTCCATTACAGATTTGCCGAACTTTCCCGCTTGCTACAGCTGCATTAGCCGCTAAGATTCTCCCCTTCTCAAAGTCCAATCTGAGTGTGGACTCCATCTGTTTATAGATTTTTAGCGCCTTTGGAGGCAGGTCAACGGAGATGTCTATGGTGATTAATTCTGGGAGATCCAAATAGTCATCCGAATTGATTTGCAACACTCTCGGGGCGATTCTAGCGAAAATCTCATCCTCAGCATTTGGTTTAGGAATCCACAAATAGGGCGCTGGCTGGGAAAAATATTTCAGTCTAAAACCTGTCACATATGCTCCAAAAGATTCTCCTGTATCTATACAGTACATTTCTCCGAACAGGTCCATTAAACTGTTTGCCGCAGGGGACCCAGTTATCCCGTATCTCCGCTTAAATTTTGGTAGTAGTTTTCGCAGTAGTTTAAATCGCTGCGTACCCGTACTTTTGACCTTACTTAACTCATCAATAACCAGCATGTCCCAGGGCCATGTTTTAAGGTCTTGCTGAGCTAGCCAAGGGAGTGTGTCGTAATTACAGATTGTTACATCCTGAGTCCCCTTGAGGGCATCACACCTATTGTCTCCATGCATAATGCTCACAGAGAAATCTCTAAAATCGTCCCATTTAGCTATCTCTGGCCCCCATACTGAGTAACATGGACGGAGAGGTGCGAGGACTAGCAGGCGCTTGGCGAAGTTTAGGTTGCGCAATATCTTAAAAACTGCCAAGGTAACCGCAGATTTCCCTGCTCCAGGCGAGGCAAACAAACCTCCGTGCGCGCGTTCTATCAAGAACTGAACCGCCTTTTTCTGGTAGCCGTGCGGTTGGAACTTCATGTGAACCATTCTTCCACAGCATACTTAGCTTCCTCGCAGCTATGCACCACGTCCGCTGCGAAGCCCGCTTCGCGAAGCTCATCTATCATAGCTTCCTGGCCTGGCGTAAGTTTTCCACCTTGCCGCTTGAACTCCAGGAAAAGGACTTTGCCTTGGCCTAGAATCATCCTGTCGGGCCAATGTCTCTCGGAGAGTCCATTCATTTTACGGACAAGGAACCCCTCCTTCCGCGCCCAGCGGCAGAATTTGGCTTCCTCGTCCTTCTCTAGAGGACCCATAGTCCTACCAGAATATAAATCACAGCAAAAATCAGCATCCCAAGAGATATCCCGAGACACAGCTTTTCCCACCAAGGGTACTCTTCTTCCCAACTCCACTTGACATGCCCGCACGCCTCACATTTTTTGTAGGTGTCAGACAAGTCCACAAGTCGATGAAAACCTAAGCTACATAGTAAATTCTTCACACTGCCTCCTATCCAATTTGTCGCGCCACATTCAAAAACCCATGGAGATTTCTCGGGTCCCGCAACTGTCGGCCTTCACTCGACATAGTTTTGAACAGCATGACGGTTAGCCATACATCTCTGAGGCAGTAATCTACCAGTTCTCCATACTTCCCAACCTGGAATAACAGAGGTGCAAATGCGCCGTTACCAATCTTCTTTTCTCCGAAATTGGCTTCGCACAGACTATCCAGACTGAATCCCGCATGACTTTTAGATTTGTATTGAGGCTCTAACCCTGCAGCTAACCAGGATTCTCTGAGAGTGTCATAACACTTGCTCTCCGGGATCACTAACCCTTCACATTTCAACAGCTCATTGTCAAACGCGAGTATGTTGTGCCCCACCACTAAATCCGCATCTCGCAACAATTTCTTCAAACTTTCCAGGTTGTCCTTAAAGAAGACTCTATACTGAGGAATGGTCCACGTACTCGATAACACGCAGGCCGCAGCACAAGCGACGCCCATGTTTGACTTGTCTCCCCAGCCCTCGCAGTAATCAAATACAGGCAATTTAGGTTCGTCCCTACTAGGTATAGCTAAGGCGATTTCCACGTCATATACAACTATCTCCATAAATTCCCTTTCAACAGTGTTAAGTTCACCTCAATGTTCACAAGGTCCGCCTTTGTCTTTGGAATAGCTGCACCATTTACAACGAATTCCCGGCTTGGGTCGGTAGGCAGTATCTGAAAGCATAGGTCTCACCATCAATTCCCATTTCTTTTTTAGGCTAGGCTCATCCTTGCGATGAAACGACTCTTCAGCAGGTATCGCCACGCCGTGATCTACAAAAAGAAGCTCTGCATCAGCCTTTTCAGCTATCGGATACGCCAACAATCCCGCCAAACCGTACAACATCAACTGTTCACCATACGCACCTCGATCCTTGAGCTTCCCAGTTTTGAAGTCCACGATTTTAACCACTTCGTTTTTGCCAATAACTGGAGGAATAAGTACATCTATCTTGACGCGGCACCAAGCCTCTTTAGAAAACCACTGTGTAGGCTCCCATGTTCTATTGAATGCCAGGGAAAGCTCCACCTGAGGATTCGCGCCTCTAAGTACTTTACAATCTTGAGCGATCAATTTTGCTTCATGGGGTAAAGAGCCTCCCTTAGTTAAATAGTGTTCTAATTTTTTGTGAATCTCATCCCCTCTAGCAAGGGCAGGTCCTTGTTCCTCAGGCAATCGATCAATGTGTTTATATCGGAATTTGGCGGGGCATTCTTCATAGAGTGCCCACCTGCTATAGGACCATGCTGAGACTTTATTTGTCATTCCAATTTTCCACCTTTATTTTTAGCATTCTGAAAAACCCTATGAAAGCCCCTAAACAGAGCAGAAAATAAAATGCATCTTTGAGTAAAATGATACTTATCACCATCCCCACTAAAAGCACAGCATTAACAAAAAACAACACCCCTATAATTCTCAGTTTTTTGTTCACACAGCCTCCATGTCTCCCCAGTTATATCCCACTTCCGTATCGCTCAGAATGGGAACCCCGAACCCCGGCACTTCCTCCATTGCCCATTTCAACAGCTTTATCGCTTTCTCTCTCCCCTTTTCGGGGGCACTAATTAACAATTCATCATGTACTTGGAGCAGCAATTTTTCTTCTTCCGCTCGTTCTGAAAATCTCAACATAGCTTGTTTAGTCATGTCGGCCGCCGTACCTTGGCACAAAATGTTGAGCAGCTTGTAGGAAAATTCTCTCAGTTGGCCTTTCACTATCCTAGGAGGTTCTGCGAAATACACTCGTCCGCCCCACGTACGCACAGAACACCCACTCTTACCTCTAGACTTTAGATCTGCCATTATTTCTTTGATCCCGGGGAATGCTGAAAGAAATGCGCCCTTGAAGCTTGTTGCTTCTGCGTATGTACACCCTAGTTTCTCCGCCAATTGCGTTAACCCTAACCCATAAATAACCGCCAAAAGGATTACCTTTACCTTCTTACGATCCAAGGACACCCCTGCAATTTTTTGCATGACTTCCATAGCGTAGATATAAACGTCCATATCAGGGGTCTGCCGGTAACCTCTAGCCAACACATCATCCTCGAAATGCGCCAAGCTTCGGGGCTCTTGTTGCGCGAAGTCCGCTCCGACCAGGATTCGTTTGTGTTCAGCTATGACGTAACGTCTTACTCTTGGGAGGGCAGGCAATTTTAGCTTTAAGACAGCTACACCCTTTTCGGCTTTGGCCAGCGTTTCCGAAGCAAAGAGTGTCTGCAAATTACAGGGGTTCGAGGAACTCAGCCTCCCTGTACGCGTGCCGCCTCCTTCAGGCTGCTTAGTGCTATTCCATTGCGTATAAATCCTGCCTCCCGACTCTTCAGCCATAGGTAACCACTTTCTCATGAACGTGTTGAGGCACGTAGCCAAGGTCCCCCGATACTCCAAAAGTGCTAAGAGCGTCGCATCTGTTAAGGCTAATTTAAGATTTTCTTTGGAGGTGCTACGTTTCCCTATGGGGGTAAGGACCCAATCTTTCGCCTTTCCGGCTTTATCTACAGCTTCCGCAAGGTCCTCATTGCTATCGATGTTCAGATTTTTCGTTTTTAGCCTTTTACATATCCGCGCATCCAGGGATTCCAGAACCCTCCCGTAACGCTGTACGTCCAGACTAAGTTTTTCCGTGTCCACATGCAGACCTTCACGCTCCATCTTTAGCAGTATGGGGATTAAACGCATTTCCACTTCATACGCCTGCTGCATGCCTGCGTGTATTACTAGAGGGTGCAATTTATTGAACAGTGCGCTTGTGTACTCCACATCCGCCATAGCGTAGGACGCTACCAGGTTCCCCGGAGCCTGTGATATCCAGGCTCCCCAATTACTTCGGGCATGTCTCGCCTCAGGGACATTCTCAATTACCCAATCTCGCAACACGTCTCGTTCCGCAGGAGCTCTCCCCAACAACTTAGGACCTACTATCTTCAGCGCCAAATCTCTCTGATGCGGATCGTGTAAGAACGCCAAGACCATAGTGTCATGCAACAGAGCGTAAGGTGGAGGCTGTAGTTTGAAGTGCGTTCCCGCCACATCCACATCGAACTTGGCGTTGTGGAATACTACCCCGCCAGGGTGAGCATAGGCTCTAGCCAACTCAAGGACTGCACAATCCCTTTCGCAGTTATTCCCAGAAGGGTGCCCGAACGCTAGATATCTGGAAGGTTCTCCAGGCCACTGTATCGCCAGACCTACAGGCTTAGGTGGGTAGTGCGGACGGGTATCTATCTTCTCGGTTTCGAAGTCTAGAGCTACAGGAGGCATTCCGCAGCTTTCTTTTCCTGTGGAACGTCCACCAACTTCGGCTCAGTTGAGAACTGAAAGCGCCCTTCATACTTTACTTCTTCGTTATGTACATGCAGGGCATCGATTTCTGTTACTACAGGAGCCCTTAGATTCTGGGTTTCCAGTCCTTCGGATAGCTGGCTATCCAGCAGTTCCAACATCGCACTCAACTTAACTTTGTCTGAGCTTCTGCCTTTTGCGCATATATGCCAAGAATCTTTTCCATCTACCGTAGTGTTGTATATGAATAGCTGAATGGCTACACTCATTGTTATTCCTTAAATTTTATGAGGCGTCCGGACATTCCTGTACGAGTATCCACTATGGGTATGGATATCCATTTGTTTTCGAGCTGTTCAGGTTGTGTGGGAGAATCTTTTTTCTCCGAGACGTTCTTAATAGGACGTTCTCCAGAGATGTACATTTCCAACTGCCGATCAAACTGAATAGGGAGCTTCATCTTTATACGCGCAAAGCGCACCAACCTTCTTAGCACGTTCGCATTTACACCTAGCTTTCTCGTTAACATGTGCACGTGCCCATCCCCTGCACGTATTATCGTCATCAGAGGATCCACCATGACGCAATAATCATACAGCTTCCTACCCATCAGTATTTTCGCTTCTTAGTTGGTTCTGGTGTCTTATCGGGTTTCTCTTTGTTGTCAGGGTACGGGCGGACTAACAAGTCCTTGGCTTCGTTCCTTCTAGACAATACCGCTCCAATCAAGTCTTGAGTCAAATCAGACTTATGCTCCAATGTCACTCGAAATTGGCTTTTAGCGTCTGGAATCGTACTTATAGTGGTCACGACTCCCATTGGGGGTCTTTTTCGGAGAGTGGAAACCAGTCGGACATACTGTGCCCAATTTTTTACGCTCATTACGGGCAATTTCGCTATAGCGAAATCCGCCTTTGCTAACGTCTCAGGGGATACTGGTTCCGCAGGGAGTAATGCCAACCTACGTATATTTTTACACGCTTTACCTTTTCCGTTTACATCAGAACCGAACTTGTTCCATTCACACTCCGCGCACGACTGCGCCTGAGGTTGCGGCGCATCAGGATGCGGCGCCATTTTTTTCGCGTCATTCCCAAATGCGTAACAACTAGGACTTACAGGGGAATCTCTATCGTACTGCTCAGGGTAGTAACAATTTTCTATTACGGAATCCACCACTACTACATGTAGCTTATTCCCAGCTACAGGATTTCCTGCGTAACTTATTTGTCCTGCACTGAAGGAGATGAAAGCCCCTGCGGCTACAGATTCCTCCTGCTCCAAAGCAGCCTGGGCGTACGCCGTCATTTGATCTTCCCAAGTAACGGGGAGTTGAGGCTCCTTAGTTGTCGAAATACTAGTTTCCTGCGGTTTAAGTTCTTTCATGTCCAGATCCTTATAAATTGAAGTGCCCCTGTTTGGACGTGCCGCAGGGGCCACGCGGCGTTATCTACAAGCTAGGGGGTCTTGTATCGTCCTCTAAATATTTCTGCATTTGCAGCGCCGTCGTCTTATTTACTAGCAGTATCCTCCCGTCAATCCAAGTTTTTGAGTACGTCAATAATGCCCCTGGCGATTCATAAGTACTAATCCACCTCCTTTCTCGTAGATACGCATCGCGAAGAACTTCCAAATCATCCTCCATGTCAAGAAGGTCCATACGAGTTACCATGACTTACCCTTTCGTGATCGAATACGTAGGAACAAAACGTACCTCCACGCCCGGCACAGTCTTACCCGCATCCACCCGTTCTTGCCAGGCTTCTGCGCCTATGCGTTTGTGCAATAATTCGAAAGCGTTGTATTTCTTGACATATGCGTAGAATTTATCCCAGTTAGTGACTTGCGGAACAGGTTTCGATGAAAACGAAAAGTTAGCCTTAGTACCTCTAGCTGCCTTCAATCCTTGATCTTCCAGCATCTGGACTAGCTGCTCGCGTATGCTGGACTCTTGTTCTTTGAGCATCTCTGCATATTTTTCTGCTTCCAGACGTTTCGAGCGAATATTCCATAGTAAGTCTATAGCCTCACCAGAAGTTTTTGGCACACTTAATTTTTCAGTCTCCGTAACCATAGCTGAGCTCCTTGCATGTTAGATGTTCGTCACTACAAATATAACTATACTCCAAACTTTTATAGAACGCAAATATTTTTATTAGACATCTTTCACAGGTAACACCTCGTGCACTAAAGGCGCACTATCCGTCCACACGCCCCGTACTTTCACATATTTTCCTGTAGGAGACCACTCATCTATCACGAGTTCCTCCAGTTGCGACGTGTAAGCTTGCATGCGCCCGATGAACCGAGTGCCTGTGACGTGGACTTTATAGTCCGCTATGACGTACTCATCAGTTAAAGGTTTGTCCTCATTCATATTTAACAAGTCATTCTCATTCATCAGTACGCTCCTTTGAAGAATCTCATAACTATGGCTTTTCCCAGGTTTATGTCTCTATCTCCGGCGCATACTCCTCCGGCGACGTGAAGAACAAAGAGTGATCCGCATTGCGCCACGTGCTAGCGACAGCCGCCAGGCACTCCCTCGATGCTCGATTACCATACGCCCTTGGGTCGACCCTGCGCAGATAACGCTTGTACGATCCATCCGGTTCCGGGGTACTATTGCGCATGTCGACATAGACGATATCCTCGTCGCCACGCACACGCTTGCGCAGCAGTTTGGCGTCACGAAGCCCTATCAGAGGATAGTCTAGAGGTAACTGTTGTACGAGCTCGCAGCCAGAATCCTGGAGATACCTAAGTGGGCCGTATCTATCGATCATGATACGACGCACCTCGTCATTGGTTTCCTCGGTGATGTGGGTCACTGTGATAGTTTCCGGCCGCTCGACTACCCAATCAGGGATGCGCACGCCATGGATGGCGTAGACTCCCCACCCATCGGGCCAGACAACAGCCGGACCACTGGGATTGTGTAGCCTGTGCGAATTTAGGCCTCGTGGGTGACTGGGGTCAATCAGCTCTCGATGTATCGCCGTCGGCCGCTCGCACACCATCGTAAAATCCTTGTGAGGATGCCACCAACACGCTGATTGGATTGTGCCCTCATACGCGATAGCTCGCTCCCACAAATCACCTGGCAATTCGAGGCCGCACTCATCGCGGAAGAACGAGGTTAGCGCACCGCCCCAATACCAGCCGCCAGGCCAGAATTGCCCTCCAAGATATTGTGTCCAGCCTTTCTCTATGGAGGCACGCAGCATCTGCGGAGTTATCGCGCTGGTGATGTTACCTACGACATCACGCACAGACCCCTCTACAGCCTTACCCACGGCGCCATATACGGCATACCCTATGGTGCTGCTCACAACATCCCCTACCAAAATACTGACTGTATCCCGGAGGACCACTAGCACAGGGCTAGCCACGGCACCACTCACGGCACCACCCACGGAAACACCCACGGCATCACTCACGGCATCACTCACGGCACCACGCACGGCACCACGCACGACATCACTCACGGCACCACGCACGACATCACTCACGGCACCCCGCACGGCACCACGCACGGCACCACGCACGGCACCACGCACGGCACCATCCACGGCAACACGCACGGTATCCTCTACAGCCGCACCCACGGCACCACGTAAGGCATAACCTACAGTGCTGCTCACAATATCCCCTTCCGACATACTGACGGTATCCCGAAGCGCCCCTCGCACAGGGCTAGACATTTCCGCGTCTATGACATCACTCACGACACCGCTCACAGCATCTCGCACGGGGCCATTCACGGCACTACCCACGGCACCATCCACGGTATTACTCACGGCGCCGCCCACGGCACCATGCACGGCATCACTCACGACATCATACACAGCACCATCCACGGTATCACTCACGGCGCCGCCCACGGCACCATGCACGGCATCCCTCACGGAACCATTCACGGCACCATCCACGGCACCACGCACGGCATCCTCTACAGCCGCACCCACGGCACCACGCACGACATCACTCACGGCACCACGCACGGCACCACGCACGACATCACGCACGGCACCACGCACGACATCACTCACGGCACCATCCACGGCACCACGCACGGCACCACTCACGGCACCACGCACGGCACCACTCACGGCACCACTCACGGCACCACGCACGGCACCACGCACGGCACCACGCACGGCACCACGCACGGCACCATCCACGGAAACACCCACGGCACCACCCACGGAAACACCCACGGCATCACGCACAACACCACTCACGGCATCACTCACAGCACCATCCACGGCATCATCCATGGCAACACTCGCGGCACCACGCACGGCATCACCCACGGCACCACGCACGACATCACGCACGGCATCACCCACGGCACCACGCACGACATCACGCACGGCATCACGCACGGCACCACCCACGGCACCACGCACGGCAACACGCACGGCACCATCCACGGCATCACTCACGGCATCACTCACAGCACCATCCACGGCATCATCCATGGCAACACTCGCGGCACCACGCACGGCATCACTCACGGCATCACCCACGGCACCACTCACGGCATCACGCACGGCACCACGCACGGCATCACTCACGGGGGCATGTATCGAACTATGTATATCACCATACACAGCACCGCTCACAGCACTACTCACAGCACCGTGCAGGACATCGTCTACGGCGCTATCCACGGCGCCCAACGCGGCAACATCTATGGTGTTACGGACGATGTCGCGAATGTTATGCCGGACGGTAGCATCGATAGCACTATAAATAGCACTACCCACGGCACCACGCAAGATACTCACGTTATTATGGACGGAATCTATGCTGCCCTGGATTGACTCCCCGACAGACGCGGCGTCGGATCGTATCGACTGCTGTAGCTGCTCGACCACGTATCCGGCTATCGGCGCAGCAAGGGCTAAGACGAGCGGCGACGATACCCATATGACCCGACCAGGCCAAGGAATCTCTGCGAATTCGTAGCAGCGTTTCGCCGAAGTCTCAAACAGTTCGCGATCTGCCGCACCTGTGCGCAAGCCAATCTCGATCCACTTGTCGGCATGCCCGGACATCGCTGCTTGCTGGGCTGCGGTCAATTGCGTTAATGTCTTTGCCATGGGTGTCCCCTAAATAGTTACGCAGTAGACGAACCTAATCTGCTATGCGCCGCAAGACTTCAGGCGTGTATTCCATCTGACTTGGAAGTTTGTACAGTCCTGGTGGAATACCTACTGGGCTATGTTCCTCGTGCAGCAACTCACTCTGCATCAGAACTTGTAGGAATCGTTCGCCGTTCGCCGTCCATAGCCGCACGGTCGGCGTTTCGACCCGATGGTGATGGCCGGTCGCCTCGCCCCATGCGAGGATAGTCTTCCCATCAGTGCCCGCAGGCATCTCAGTACACGCAGCGGGCAGGTTGGCAATCGCCACCAACATTACATCTCCCTGGCGCAATATCCTCATAACATCCTCCTAATATCTGGCTCAAAGGTCTTTGGACAAATCGAGCGCCGTAAGAATCTCGGCGCGGCGAACCTCAAACTTGTAAACAACCTGTTGAAAACCTACAGGTTTAGGTCCCGCTACTCTAAGGTCATCGATGTATAGACAATCGCCCACACGACTGGATACAACTTCTACTACGACAGCTTCATTCCCACGCTGGCCCATTTCCCCTCCTCGATTACGTACTTGCCTGCCATCTCATTCTTTTGGGCCGTCGGCGCCGTAGCCGTAGTTGCCGCAGCCGCCGTAGCCGTAGTAGGAGCCTGAGCCATCACCGGAGGAGCCGTAGCCGTAGCCGTCGCCGCCGCCGCATCCGCAGCCTCCTCCGCCTCCGTCGCCGTCGGCGTAGCCGGAACCGCAGCCGCCTCCGTCGGCGCCTCCGCAGCCGGAGCCGTAGTTGTCGCCGCCTCCGTAGCCGTCGGCGCCGCCGTAGCCAGCGCCTCCGCCTCGGCCGTAGCCATCATCGGTCAAGCGCGCCATACCGCTACCTCACGGATGGACGACTCGGCCGTTGAAGTCGTGCTAATTATTTCTATGACATCCTCTAGGATTATCATCGGCACTGGCGCCGGAAATTTGCATTCGTCCGGCTTGCTTGTGCCATCGATCGCTAGCTGTGATAGTGTTGCCGCGCCTGCCCAATACCAGATTCGGCGCGCATCGGTCATTGCTACCTCATTGCCGTTTTTTGCGCTCAGGATCCCAGCGAACACGCCAGCATAGCGCGTGCGCACGATTACGTACTTACCTATTATCTCATCGATATAGCTCATAATTGCCTCCTAAACAATGAATCTAATTGGTGCAACATATTCTCATCACGTTACCTCCTAATATGCTTGTGTTCCCAACAATCAGCCTACAGTCTTGTGGCTTACGAAAATAGACTCCGAGAGGACTCGACAATATCTCGCAATCAATTACTATGCTGCGTCAAGCGTGGCGCCTGCTTGTCAGTGCAAAATGTGTGTCCATGCTCGTAATGCGCAATCAATGCATCGAGGCGTGCTAAGGCATCGCGTGTGGTGTTGCCGAAGTTAAATACCTCCAGCGATTGACCTGTCGTGATACCTAGTGATTTGGCCGCGTTGATATAGGGATGATCCCAGAATTCCGAGGCTAACGAGGATTCGTCGTATGGCACGAGCCCTAGCGCTTGCCCAATCGGTGTACGGCACATCGCACCGAGTAGGCATGTGCGAAATCTTCGCATGTTAATTTTGGGTATGTCGTCATGGATAGCATCGCGTAGCATGCAGAGTTTTGTAGCGGTATCTAGTGTGATGTCTGTTTTCATTTTTGGCTCCTATTACTTATTATTGCGTTTCAAAGTATTTTGTTAGCTTAGCCGCTGGGGAAGCGACTACTCCGAATCGTCCTCGCTTACCTGCCTGACACCGAACTTCTGCCGTAGCAAGGAATCTAGTTTGTGCAACTGAGCTATTAATTCCTGCGGAGGAAGCCCTCCCATACTGGATACTAGCCATAGAGCGCAATACACCTGCCACATTTCCGCCATTAACTCACTCACGCTCAAATTTTCCATGTCAAGGGGGTCCATAACCTACCTCAACCTAAATAAGTCCCCGATGTCCGTGTCGGATGAAGGAGACCCCCTTGCGGGGGAGACCGCTCGACCCTCCATCACAGACTCTAGGCGCTCGGGGGACACCCTCAACTCGGGCCGAGCGAATTCAAAAATTACTTCTCTCATGATGCCTACAAACCAGCTCTATCATAGCCCTTCCTACGGATCCCACAACCGCGGGGTCTCCTGGAACATCCTCAGGGGTTGCCTCTTCCCTGATTATGCGACTCCTGCCAGGGACCCCCGCGAATATCTTTACGCCCAGCGTAGCTGAAGCTGTTTTCACACAATCGAACCTTTCTCGGAAGCGCATGCCTCGCCAATAGACTCCAGGTTCATCCTCCAGGGCTCTCGGCTTGACCGAGAGGTAATCCACATCCACTTCCAGCCAGTGCGCATTCTCTGATATGGATTCCAGATTGACGGATACTGCATATTCCGAATTCGCGTCCACCAATCGCCAGTCTCCCGCCCATGCGAGCACAGACAAACTCAGCCCAAGTGCCCCCAGCAATTTAAACTTCCGCATTTTTCCGCCTCCTACTCAGGACCATGTACACTAGAGTCTTCGCTGCTCTCAGGTCGGGCATCGCCCTATACGCGACGATCTTGTCAGATCCAAGTATCCGGGAATAGTAGAACCCGTTCAGCTCAGTGATCCAGGCTACGGTTTCCGACCCTAGGAACCCTCGGAACTCTCTCCGGCCCACATACGCCCACTGTAAATGCAGCATAGCGTTTCTCCTATTATTTCCAGCCAGGCATCAATAGTTGAGGTCTATTTTATGCGAGAAGACCATATCCTTCAGGCTCTGGAATTTTCTAAGGATCTTGTATAACCACACTCGGGACCATTTATGACTCCACCCAACATACAAGGAGTAGGGAGTCCTTATGTAAGGGACGCCAGTTCTTCTGCACAGCCACGCCACAGTGGGCGTATCTTGAAATGTTGAGCGATATACCACAGGCTGTCGAGTCATTTTAATGGGGGACACTTTCTTTCTCCTTTTCTACGGTTGATGTTTGTATACTACACTAACTTTTTCAAAAACGCAAACTATTTTTAGCGTCCAATCCTGAGCGAGAACCTTACTAAATCTTCCTCTTCTGATTCGATGAAGGAATGCCTAGTTTCCACGATTTCCCGAGCTTCCCTCAGATGATGCCTAACCCATTGCTCTAAGGTTCCTAGATGCAGAGCTGTCCTTATGGGACGCGAAGACCTATCCTTATCGTCGCTGCTTTCTTCTTTCATTGCACGCCCTCCTTGGAGTTGGTATGAATCAGCTCTCAAACGCTGGACGATATTCTCTCCAGTCTTTGAAAAGAAGTGCTGTCTCTCTCCCTTTAATTCTCCATGTCGACGCCATGGCTGCATGACAATTCCGCCCCGCGTCTCCGCCATATTGGTCGTGATCAATCGGGAGAATGTACCTCTTTGTCGTGCCGTCCAGTTCTGGCGTGCTGTTCAGCATATCAAGTAGATATACATCCTCTCCAGAGCACTTCAGAAGTCGCGCTGTACGCAATCCCTTAATGGGATGATCATCAGCGCATATATCCACCATTTCGAAATCAGCGTCTTTGAGGTAGCGCTCATATCCATAGCGGCCGATCATGATGCGCCTTACCTCAGCATTCGTTTCTGTTTGGATATGTTCCAAAGTTATCCATTCTGGATTCGTAACAACAAAAGCAGGTACTAGAATGCCATGCAAAAAATATAGATTTTCCACATCCGATTCGAGCGCCGCACACATGTCGTTGTGTAACCGCTTGCCGTTTCCAGTTTGTTCGACGTGCACAGTTGGTTTTGACACCCAATACAACGTATCTTCGGTCCAGTGCAGCAACCATGCTCCAGCAATGAATGCTTCAAACAGCGGTTCTGACCACTCGCGAACTTTCTCATCATTTCTCTGCACGGCCCCATGAAATGTTGTGACGATCCAAGAAAGCTCAAACCGCCAGAAATACCAGCCATACGATTGAATGCACCAATTGGCGAATCGCTTAAACGAAAGGCCCCGTGCGTCCAGTGCGTCCCGTGCAGCCAGAGCGTCCTGTGCGTCCAGTGCGTCCCGTGCAGCCAGAGCGTCCAGTGCGTCCCGTGCAGCCAGAGCGGCCCGTGCAGCCAGAGCGGCCCGTGCGTCCCGTGCGTCCCGTGCGGCCCGTGCGTCCAGTGCGACCCTTGCGTCCAGGGCGTCCCGTGCGCCCAGTGCGTCCCGTGCGTCCCGTGCGTCCCGTGCGTCCCGTGCAGCCAGAGCGTCCCGTGCTTCCCGTGCAGCCAGAGCGTCCCGTGCGGCCCGTGCGTCCAGTGCGTCCAGTGCGACCCTTGCGTCCTGTGCGTCCCGTGCAGCCAGAGCGGCCCGTGCGTCCCGTGCGGCCCGTGCGTCCCGAGAGTCCTGTGGGCTTCGTTTTGCAAAATCATCCAAAACCGCATTTACATATTTCAATAATGGAGGATGATCTTCTAGCACCCATCCTTGTTCCAACCGAACGACGTTCCTGTCAATCCCGAGAGCTTTTAAATATTTTTTTAGACTTTTTTCGACAGCATGTTCATCCAATACGCCAGGATAGTTACACACCTCTTTGTATCGCTCTAAATGATTCGCAGACATAACACCCTCCAATTGTCAGTTAATCTTGCACTCGCCTAAGCATATTGTGTGGACCGGCCTCCACTTGAACGCCTATTTCTATTGTTCCAGGTCGCAGCAAAGCGATGCTGTGCTCATCGTGAGACAGTTCGCCTTGCTTTAGCAATCGAATGTACCGTTCTGCGGAAGCATCGAATACAGGTTTTTGCGGAATAACTTTTGTCAAAATTTGGTGTTTATGCCCTGTGGCTTCGCCGAACGCCAAAATGCATGGCTCATCATGAGCTATTACTCTCGGGGCGGTTTCCGTCTGTGCTACGTAAACCAACAATACATCACCCTGCCGCAATTGGTCAGTGTTCAATTCCATTTTAGTTCCTTTCTCGGTTAACATTAATCTCCGCTCAAATTACCTCGGCGGGCAGGCCAGCAATGCATTCGTTAGCCACATCTCGGATATCTGGCATGTCCTCTCCGACTCGATCCGCCAATTCGCGCCCCACATCTTGGATCGCCTTGACCAGCTCGGCGGTGCTAATGGGGCGATCACACAGGTGGCCGACGTTATGCCGGACACCTTTCGCACCTTGCCAGCGTGTCGTGTAATCGTACCTGCCGTATACGATCGCGCGGCCATCAGCATGCTGACGTACAGTGATGTGGATGCGCCTCGTCTGAGTGGCTTGACATTCGTATTGTCCGTCCCATGTCGCATAGGATCCTTTCGCGAGGATCGGCCATTCGTCCTCACGTATTTTGACGGGTTGGCGGTCGGTTAAGGTAATGGTCCGATATTTGGGTTGTGCTTGGGTTTCCATGGTCATCTCCTTCAGTTAAGAGTTCAGTGCAGTTGATGAGTAACATCTTAGTATAAATTTATTAGTATGTCAAATAATATCTCGATATAATTAGCTCTCGAATGCTGGCCGATAATCTTTCCAATTCTTAAACAAAAGCTCAGTTTCTCTACCTTTGATCCTCCATGTAGATGCCATTGCCGCATGACAGTTTCGACCAGCTTCTCCATCATATTGGTCGTGATCAATCGGGAGAATGTACCTCTTTGTCGTGCCGTCCAGTTCTGGCGTGCTGTTCAGCATATCAAGTAGATATACATCCTCTCCAG
>Ga0307473_10000006_pt1 | contig 49793 bp, 76 predicted proteins | sample atmos_gasesAM5C__FD_203744 | JGI IMG/M metagenome (GOLD analysis project Ga0307473, IMG submission 203744) | Hardwood forest soil microbial communities from Morgan-Monroe State Forest, Indiana, United States - atmos_gasesAM5C_515 | ecosystem: Environmental > Terrestrial > Soil > Temperate...
TGTTCCCCTTTTGTCCCATGACCATTAGACTCGATTAGACCCGATTGGACCCGATTGGTCTATTAGACCAACCCAGGCATTTTATTTAAGGGGGTGATGACTAGGTTTTTTTTTTTTTTTTTTTTTTATAAACTATACCCCACGAACCACACTCCCCCACACTACCCAAGATACGCCACCCCTGGTCTAATAGACCAATCGGATCTAATCGAGTCTAATCGAGTCTAACGGAGCCCCGAGCTTGGGCAGGAAAGTGGGCTAAAAGTGGGCTAAAAAGGCTGATTAGTCTGGATTTGAGCCCTCAACCAAGGATTAGACCCGTTAGACATGAGCGGAATTAATTCTGCGCGGAGCAATTTAATCCTTGACATTTGGACAAAAGTGTGTTATACTTGGGGCTAAAGTAGGAGAGCGGGAAGATGACCAAGCCGAAGTCCGAGACCATCAGGCGGCGACTCGAACACGAGCGGCGCATCCGGGAACGCGACTCGGCTTTCAATGTTGGGGATCTAACCAATCTCTCGGGCTCTGAGCCCTGCCCTAGTCCTTCAACCCCACCATCCCTCGACACGCTGCTGCAGGAAAGACGGGGCCATGATGGCGGGACGAAGTCGAGGCCGGCCTCACGACTAGGGCAGCGCCCAGGACCTGGAAGCCTGGAGAAAGGGATCATCAAATGAGCGAGCAGGAAAAGGCCGAGGAAGTCGGCAAGAAGGCTGAGGCACTTGCCAAGCAATTGGCCAACTTTATGAAGGACCTTCCACCCAGGGAGCAGGCCACTGCTTGTTTAGTGCTCGCGGGCCAGATCATCGGGCAGCAAATGGCCCAGCGAGAGCATCACATGGCCCTCGCGGGTTATCTCTTTGGGGTGCAACTCTTCACCAGCCAAGTGGCCCTTGAGCTGAATGAGGTCCAGCACCCCACGACCGACAACCTGATCCAGTTGCTTCTGAGTGTTGAGAAGGCCCTTCATTCTTGACCGGGCCGGTCATGTTGCACTGCACAAATCTTCCTGGTTCACTTCGAGGAAATCCCATGACCCCTGATCAGTTCTTCGAACTTCCACTCTCTGGACTAGTCCAAGCCCTTGAGGCGGCCAACCTTCGGGTCACTGAAGCGCTCTGGGACATGCCTGTGGCTGAAACTGGCTCAACTCGTCTCCCCATCCGAAGGGACAAATGGCGCATCATCTCTGTGCCCAACAACCGCTGGGTTCTTCAAGAGCGATGTGCAAGGCCTCAGGGCGAGCACCGCACGCACTCAGGCTGGAAGCCCAGATCACGGCCCCTTGGCTATGCCGAGGCCCTTCACCGACTTATGACTGAAACCCCGCAGTGGGAGAACTAGTCTAGTGCTTGAGGCGCCACATCCCCCATCTCCCGCCCGCTCGTTGTGGCAGGCCTCAAGGTTCATGATGGACGAGCGGGCTAACTTGGCCAACCTGGGCTAATCCTCCAATCCAGGTTGGCCCCTTTCAAGGACCCAAGCGAATGAAAGACTGGAGCAAGCCCTATCTCAAGGAAATGAGCCGGGATAAGATCGTGCCCAGCGTGAAGCGGGAGCGGCAAGTCGAGCGGGCCTTCGACAAGAGCAAGTCTCTCGAAGAAGCCCGGGATAAGATCAAAGACGTGGTGGACAAGTCGCGGAAGGAAAAGAACTAAATGCCCCACTGTCACCTATGCCAAAGGTGGATGCCTTCGCTCCTAACGGGCCACCTCTTCACTGAGCAGGGCCTCAAGCCCTGCTGCTTTCCATGCGCCGAGGCCAAGACTTATGCAATGCGCATGCCTCAGCTCCCAGAGGAACTCCCAGGGTATTCCCTACACCTAATCTCGGCCCTGAGCCGTGCACGGGGCGATGGCCTCTTCCACGGTTCAGGGGCGCGATCCGGCCCTTCGGGCAAGACCCGACGGCAGGGAAACGGGCTTCGCCAGCCCAACAGGAGTAAGCTCTCATGACTCTCCAAGATGATCTCCGCGAACACCAATTCCTCGTCGTTGCGCGCAAGGAACGAGAAACTGCAATCGTGGAGGCCGAAATGAGCTACATCACCACCATCGTCCATTCAGTGGCGCGCAAGGTCGGCTTTCTCACCCGGGCCGATGTTCAGGCCCTTGAGCAGAACCTCGTCCATGTTCTCAACTCCCAGCTTGAGGACGTAAAGCGGCACCTATCGGACCATGAAACCCGGCTCTCTGAGGTCGAGGCCCTTGCCATCAACGGGGCCAACCTTGACGACCACAAGATGGTCAAGCAACGGGTCGACTCGGCCCACTCCCGCATTGACGAATGCGTGACCCAGGCCCTTGACCTCACGAACTACATTAGCCGCCAAGATGGGCGCATCGATCACGCCCATAACCGTTACGACATCATCAACGAGCGAGTCGGCCGCCTGGAGCTAGTATTGAACGCTCTGGGCAAGGTTCTTAACCCCAACTCATAGTCAATTTATTGGAGGGGGCTCCGGCCCCTTCCCCTTAGGCCATTTGCCCAACAAGAACACTTCCCTTAGCACTAATGGAGACCATCAATGAAAAGGCCCAAGTCTCACGACCCTGACATTCCCCAGATCCTGGAAATGCTCCAGGGCCAAGCCCTTGCCAAGTTCGCCAGGCGGGCTCACCTCTCGGCTTCCACTCTCTACAAGCTGAGATCAGGCAAAACCCGCAGCCCCCAACACCGCACCCTATCGGCCATTGCCGAGGTTCAGGGCCTTCGATGTTATTGGCTCAAACCCAGGGGAAATCGATAACATGGCCAAGCAACTAATCGAGGTTACATTCGTCACCTTCTTTGAATACGACTTCCAAGAAGAGGGCGCTTCACCCAACCTTAAAGCCCTTGAAGAATACTGCAACGGATACCCAGGCGATCCTTGGGAATGGTCCGATGCAAACGAGGTGAAGGTTACACTCAAAGAAGGTGGTCCAGTGGGCGGCTATCGACCGTTCCATAACCCTGATGGGGATCCACCCAAGGTCGCTTGATGAACCTCTACAAGGCCCAGTTTCACTATTTCTCCCGCGTCCCTTGGATCTTCAAGGTCCACCGGACTCGGGAGCTTTTGATCATTGCCCCCTCAAGGGATAGGGCAAAGGCCCTGCTGCGCCCGAGGATTGCCAAGTTCAAGCCTTTTGGAATTCAATTGATTTGCCTTCGACAAGTCAAGAGCAAGGAACGAATCCCGGGAGCCCTGAGATGACTCGAGCCAATTTCCAATGGTGTGAAAAGTGCGGTGAAGACACCGACCATGAATTTCAGGCGGCCGAGCCTGACGTTGGCATTATGTCCAATGGCTGGATCTGCCTCGCTTGTGGCCACAGCACAATAGCCGAAGACGATGATGAACCGGATTGGGTGGACATCAGATGACCCTCGACCACCTCCCGCCCGAATTCGCGGCCCTTATCTGGGCCCGAGGCGACCGGATCTTCCTGTCCTTGCCCTCGCCCATCGACGGGGCTCGGCCTCAGGTGCTTCAGTTTCCCCTCACTGTGCGGGGGCTCAACCAGGCCCTTCGAGTGTTGATCGAGCGGGAGAAGGAGACTCTTCCCCTGTTGGGCACCCCAGCCACGCCACTCCAGCACGAGACCGACAAGAAAACAAGGACAACCACTCGCGCCCCGGTCAATCCCGAAGAGGCGCGAAAGGCTGGGGAGTGGCTCAAGCGAAGAGGATTTACCCCCTAGGAGTAAAATCAATGAAAGAACCCTTCCTCGACATTACTATCACCAAAGACGATATCAAGCCCCAGATTGCCCAAGCCATCAAAGACTTGGTCAAAGCCCATGAGGCGGGCAAGGTCCGGGGGATCTTCTATGTCGCCGACGTGGGCGACGAGAACCGAGCCGCGGTTTGCATCATCGAAGACTCACGGTTCCATTGCCAAACCATTGCCCGAAACCTGCTCAACGAACATGGGAAGTGGGAACCCCCTCCGGATGAAAGTGCGCCCCATGAAATCCAGGTGGAATACTTCCTCTCCCGCCTGGCCTCGGAGTTCATCAAGGGCCACATCGGCGCCCTGACCGTCATTACTGTGCCCCCTGGTGGCCAGGACTCAGGAGTTGTTTGCTTTGGCAACGACGAAGCGGCCCGGGACACTATGGTTAAGGAACTCCATGGGGCAGTGCTTCGCATCCACAAGGGGCCGAGCCAATGACCCTTCAAGAGCCCTTCCAGGTCGACCACTCAGCCATGGCTCGGGCCCAACTCCTCTTCCTGGCTGAGCACATGCCGCCCTCCGACGCGATGATGGTTATCACCATGATGGCCGTGATGCTGCATATCGAAAGCACGGGTCCAGGCGCCCGCAGCATTTACAAGGCGGCCAACATTATGAAGCAGAATATGATCGACCTCTATTGCATGATCGAGAGGACCCACCAATGAAGTCCATTCGTGAAGTTATCGCCAACTGGCGAACTTGGCCGAATGACCCCCGGGTTATCTTCGGCTGGCAAATCACTGAGGCCGACCGGATCCTCAAGGTTATCGAACAGGGCGGCTATCGCATTATCACTGCCGAGCAGGCTGAGAAGGCCGCTCTCTTGTTCAACTATCCCAAACCCTGCATCATCATTTCCCAAGACGAATATGATGATCTTCAGGCCATTAAGAATTGCTGGGAAGACGGAGATGGGGAATGGCCTGGATCCTAGTCGTCTGCTTTGCCTCTTGCCAGGACCCGATCTATGTCCTCTTCCCTGATCGATCCTCCTGTCAGGAAGAACGTCGAGTCGCCCTCTCACGGGGCGCTGACATCGCCGCCTGCCTTGAACGAGACCAACACATCAACGAGGAGCCCAAACATGAACCCCAAAACTAACATGGCTAGCGTGAACCTGAATGAAACCGAACTCCGGGCCCTGATCTCAACCCATGGCCAGTGGCTCTACAACAATGCTTACAGGTGGGGCGAGGATCAAATCCTGGACACAATCCAGCGAGCGGGCGCGTATGCCCTTGAAATCAAAAGGATGCGACATGAAGAGAAAAACCTTACTCCTAGCTCTTCTCCTAGCCCTGAACCCAACGAGCGCCTGGACTAAATGCTGGGGCACCAAATCCGAACTCAGGAGTAACCAATGCGCGACCCTGGCCAAGGCCCGAAAGGCCCACCCAACGGCCCACCTCCTATGGACCCGAAGGTTATCCCCTTCCCAGTCGTACCCAGAGGGAAGCAAAGCGTCTGGCTCGTTAGCTGGAGCGACGACCCTCTCCCAGATTCCAAAGCCTTCCAGCTCCTTATCAACGCAGGGTTCCACCCCCACGAAGCCCTTAGGTTTCTCAACCAGCACAAAGCCCCTCCAAGGTCCCTCCTTTACGACGTCCACGCGGCCGAGTATTGGGCCAAAAACGCACCCCAGCCCTTGGCTAGTGAATTCCCCGATCCCGTACTGGAACATCCCTGGGTCGATTTTCCCGCCCCTAGTCAAGCATCCGGATTTCGTGGGCGGCCGACTCAACGAGGAGAACCCGTGGTGGCTTCGGTACACCCACCCACATCTCCACGCCCTCGTAGAGTACCACGACTAATGGACCGGTTCCTCCTCGGCTTCGTCTCGGGCGCGAGCACTGCAATCGGCGCCATTACCTTCGTCTCGGGCAAGCCACTTGCCTCCATTGGCTTCATCCTCATGGCTTGCCTCGCCACTTTCTATGACATCTACAAGGAGACTCCTCGATGAGTGAAAAGAACGAGACCCTCACCCGCCTGATCAAGCTTCTCGCCACCACCCCTGATGAGAAGCTGGTCGCCCACCTCACCAACGAGCTGAACCACTATGTGGCCGTGGTCCATGACCGTGGGAAGCGGAAGACCCTGACCCCCGGCGACATGCGGTGCCTTCTCAACCGCATGCTTGATGTGATCATCACCGTGCCTGAGCCCGATCTCTCAAAGCTGGCCCAAGAGCTCGAAGAGATCAAAGACGAGGTCAATCAGGCCCAAAGCAAGAGCGTGGTCACAATCAAGCCGGTGACGAGATGACTCTGGAAGAACTTCTGGAAGAAGTCAAGGACCGGGGACTCTTGGTCAACAACCTCTTCCAGCTCGATGACGGGAGCTGGCAGTGTAACCTGCGCAAGGTCGACGGCGTGCAATGGGTATGCTGTGCTTTTGCCCTTGAGCCGACCCCCCACGCAGCCATTCTCGAGGCCTTATCCAAGCCGCTGGATTTTCCGGCGATAGAAGTTGGGCTACTCCCAGCCGACAAGCCAAGGCTCACCCTTCGCGATATTGGGCTAAAGAAATGACCCAAGAAGGCTTCTGCCCCACCTGCGACCAGCCCCTTAGCGAGCCCTGGGGGCTGGAAATTCCCTTCAAACGCAAGGTCATTTGGCGGGGTCAACTCTTGCCCTTGAGTGGGCAGAATGTCTTAGTTCTTTGGATCCTTCGTGATCAGTTAGGCAATTTAGTCACCTACGAAGTCATTTCCAAGTACATCTGGGGCAAACGAGGCGCCCCAGCCCATCAGCGGGACATCATGCGCAAGCATGTTGACAAAATCCGCCTAGTGTTCCTCGCCCACGACGTGCCATTCAAGATAATCACCTTTCGGGGCGAGGGCTTCACCATGCTTCCAAAGGAGCACGCTCATGGAACTGTTTGAACCAATCGCCTGGATCGTCCTAACCCTTGCCTTCCTCACCGGCCTGTTCCTGGCCATAGACCCGGAGGCCCCCAATGGCCGTGCCCACTGAGACCGAGATCTACGACGCCCTTATCTACCATGTTAGGCAAAGCGCCGAGCAATGTCGGCGCATGGCCATGGCCCAGCGGGAGGACCAATACCCGATGTGGATGAAAATCGCCTCGAACCTGGATCGGACCGCGGACCATATCATCAAGCTTCACGGCTCGCGGGTGGCCATCGCCCTGGGAAAGGCCAACTGATGCCGAAGCTCACCATCGTTTGGGACCCCGAAGGCCTAATTGGTCGTGATCCCCAATGGGAACAGGCCCAGCATCGTCGAGGGGTTCGCTTTGCCGACCTCGACGTTACCAACGACATCGAAAACATCGACCGTTATCACATTGCCCGGCGCTTGGCCGAGCTACTTCTGGAGCAACTGCCATGACCGTTGAAGAACTCTTCTGCGAACGCAACATGGTTATTCTGGCCCTGATCATCCTTGTGGCCTTCATGTGGAGCGGCCAATGACCTGGGTTGTTAGAGCCTATCTATGGACCAATGGCCAAACCATGGCCTTTGACGACAAAGGCCAGCAAGTCCCTGAATACCAAGGTGAAGGCATGGTGATGGTCCCTAAGCTTCGTAAGGACTTCCCAGACCTGCTCATCGAAGGCGTTGATTGGGCAACCGACATGGCGAGGATAATCAAATGACCGCCGGCTCCATTGACGACCACCTCGGCTCCTCAATCGAGCTAGCCCGCCTGATCGAGCAGTTCCCATCCTTCGGCGATTACCTGGCCCAGGCCGAGGACTTCGACCTCAACACCGAATACGACTGCCCCTTCGTCGGGGGCATTACTGATGATGGGCAAACCCCTCTCGGTGATAGGCACTTCAATTGGGACTGGAACGGCCTGATCATCAAGCCTTGCATTCGAGAGCACGAGTGCACTGAATGGGGCCTTCGGGAGTTCTGTCGAATTGGGGTGGACTATGAGAAGGATCCAAGGGGCCATCGCTTGGCCAACCGAGCTGAGCTAGATGAGCTAACTCGCCAGCTCTATCTCCAACAAATCAACGACGAGCGGAGGTCGATGAACGAGAAAGAACTCTGGGAAGCCTACGACGCCTTCATTGATCCACAAGTGAAGGGAGTGGAAGGCGAAAAGATCACCCTGATCCACCCCCAGCTAGCCCTCTACCCCTACAAAGGCACTCCACTCTACGACAAGTTGGTTAAACTCCTAGCAAAGGACAATACCTGATGCACCCAACCCCCGAGCAAGAAACCATCGTCGACTTCGCTTGCACCCGACAAGACAACCTCATCATAACGGCCCTGGCTGGGGCAGCCAAGACCACCACTCTTCAAATGATTTGCAAGGCCCTTCCTCCCAAGCCGATCCTATCCCTGGCCTTCAACAAGCGGATTGCCGAGGAAATGGCCAAGCGCCTGCCCGGGCACGTCAAGGCCCAGACCATGAACTCGATCGGCCATGGGGTCTGGGGAGCGGCCACTGGCAGGCGCCTCAATGTGGATCGGGACAAGATGCGATCAGCGCTCAAAGAACGCATCAACGAGGCGCCCAAGTCCGAGCGGGAGGACCTGAACGACCACTGGATCGACATCATGCAAGCCTGTAGAGAGGCCAAGATCCAGGGGTACATTCCCCCAAAGATCTCCCACGTCAACGGCCTGATCACTCGTGAGGACTTCTATGCCAGCCTTGAAGAAGAACTCCCCGCCCACATCGAAAAGCTCGTCGACCTCATCCTCACCGACTCAATCGCCCTTGCCTATTCAGGAACGATTGACTTTGACGACCAGATTTACATGCCCACACTGTTCGGAGGATCATTTCCTCGTTATCCACTGGTCATGGTCGATGAGGCACAAGATCTTTCCCCGCTTAACCATGCAATGCTATCGAAGCTGGCACTCCAGCGCTTTATTGCCGTGGGAGATCCCTATCAGTCTATCTACGGTTTCCGCGGCGCTGTGGCCGATGGCATGGATCACCTTAAAACGACTTTTTCAATGACGGAGCTTGGCCTCAGTGTTTCATTCAGATGCCCCGAGAGGATTGTCCTCCAAGCCCGCAAGCGGGTCCCACACATGCAGTGGTTCAAATCAGGCGGCCACTTTGCAGAACTTCCCTGTTGGAACCTGCAGAGTTTTACCCCAAACCATGGAGGAACTGCTATCATCTGCCGGAACAATGCTCCTTTGTTCAAGCTTGCCTTGGAGCTTCTACGTGCTGGGAAGGGAGTACATCTGGTTGGTACTGATCTCGGCCCTAATCTCGTTAAGCTGCTCCGCAAGCTTGGGCCCGAAAGCCTGACCAATGCCCAGACCCTCCAAGCGATCGACCGATGGCAAAGCGAAAAGCTCGCCAAGTCTCGGAACCCAGGTGGCGTCATCGACCGTGCTGACTGCCTGCGTGTCTTTGCCGGATTTGGAAAATCCCTTGGCGAGGCAATCGTGTATGCTGAGCATGCCTTTGCCAGTTCAGGATCCATTCAACTTCTCTCTGGACATAAAGCTAAGGGTGGAGAATGGGAAACTGTGTACCATCTCGATCCCTGGCGGATCCCGAGTAAGTGGGCGCATCGGGGCGAAGCGGTCACCCAAGAGCTTAACCTCGAATATGTCATCACGACCCGGAGCAAAGACAAGCTCTTCGAGGTGAATGCCCAGGATATGGAGGCCTTTGATGTTGAGCGGGTATGATCTCGACACTGAGGAGTTAATGAATCAGGCCGTGGACAGCCCCAAAGGCCTTCGGGTCTGGTTCCACACCCAAGGCGATTGCAAGCAGTTCCTATGGCGGTGCTATGCCAAACGTAGACGTGATCGCGAAGACCAGTTGGAGATAAATCTAGCAGGGAGATCGGCCCGGGACCTATCCGCACAGGAGCGCCGCCTGATGTGTAAGAGCGAATACGACATCCTAACCTTTCACTACTACAAAGAGGAGGATAGATGGTGGCTTCAGATTGAAAAAGCCGACAATAACCTGGAGGGCCGAATTGAACTGCTCTGAGAGGAATTTTCTTCTGCTCGGACCAATTTAATTCTTGACATTCGGCCTAAAGTATGTTACGCTGGGTAACACTGGAGAAGCTAATGCTAGTCCTGCCAGAAGAGGCCATTGATATTACCTTCGACTGCTTCCGCCAAGGGATTTATTTCCTAATCGAAAAGGGCGAAGTAGTCTACATTGGGCGCTCCAAAAATGTTATGCATAGAGTTATGCAGCATCGACACCATTATAATCAGAAAATGCAGGGAAGCTCTGCCGAAGAGGCCAGCAGACCAGCCATAAAGTTTAGTCGGGTGGCATTTATTCATGAACCCAGTCAGAATAGAAGAATAGCCTTGGAAGCAGCTCTAATCGTAACCTACCAACCAAAATATAACCAGAAATTCCTTGGAGCTAGCCTAGAAAAATTCGATGCGAGAGCCTTACTAGAACGCATAGGACTAGCTAGACAGGATGAGTAAATGGGAACACATCTGGCACCTAGCCCTAGCCTCTCCCCTCGGGGTAAAGGTCGTGGTCGAAGACCTCAACTACGCGAAGGCCAAGCTCTATGCGTCGCGTCCGTCGAGTAACTGGTCCATACGGGTTTCGCCAACGGAAGAGAGAACTCTCCTCTTGGTTAGAGAAGGTGAGGGCGGAGCCGGAGATTATCCCGATTATCCGCCATAGGCATAATCTCCCCACCATCATCATGACCTGTGACCAATACAAGCACGAGGTGTCGGAAAAGCTGATGAAAATGGTCGACCGGCTCGGCCCAAAGGGGCGCCAACATGTTTATGAAACCGCTGATATCCAAGGTGCCCAATGGATCAAAGAATAGTTCTTGAGCTTCACCCTGGTGACCTCGACAGGCTCGAACGCCTGTTTCCAACCAGGGCGGCCATGGAAGTCATCAGGACCCTCGTTCACGACTACATCAAGCAAGTGGAGATCATCCGGCATGAGCGAAGAACTTCAACTGGACCAGGCGACCTGCGATCTAAGCCTACTGTTCAGCGTCGACCCCCTAAAGCTAAGCCAGCAGGGCTTGGAGCGGATCATAGCGGAGCAGAGGCGCCAAGCCCTGTTAGTGGCCCAAGGCGGAACCCCCCAAAGAGCCGGAAAGCCAAGGCTGGAGGGGGGAATCAGTCTTAAGGACATTGGCTTGAAAAAACCAAAGGCCTAATCCATGGGCCGTCCTCCCTCTCCAGAGCCGTACAAGGGCTTCAACGTTTATGTCTACGCTCGCCACCTTGCGTGGCTGGGCAACCATTGGGACGACATTGCGGGTTATGCCAAGCTAGCCTCGGAGCGCTGCACATGAGCGAAGAAGCCCCTTCACCATTCCTCGAAGGCACCAACATCCAATACGCCTGGGACTCCACCTCCCTTGGCTATCTCAAGCAGTGCCCTCGCAAGTACTACTACACCATGATCGAGGGCTGGCGTGGCAAAGGCGAGGCCGTGACCCTGAAGTGGGGCCAGGAGTATCACCACTCCCTGGAGTACTATTACAAGCTCATGGCCATGAGGGAGCCCCACACGCCCTTCACCCATGATGAGGCCTTGAGAATAGTCGTCATGGATGCCTTGCTCAGGACTTATCCTTGGCCCTTCGAGGATCGAAACTGGAGCAGGGAGAACCTGATCCGGTCAATTGTCTGGTACCTAGACGAGCACGAGCACGATGCTTGCAAGACCGTGATGCTCGCCAACGGCAAACCAGCGGTCGAACTTAGCTTTCAGATGCAGTTGGACTTTGGGCCCTCATGGAGACCAAGACCAAATGTTGCAGAGCTTGAGGCCATGCTAAATAGCGAAGAAGATGTAGCCATTACCGTCAATCCAGACGGTAGCATATCTGCTGAAGGGGTCACTGGTCAACCCTACATCCTCTGCGGTCACCTCGACCGAGTGGTTGACTTCGGCGGCCACCCCTTCGTGATGGATCATAAATCCACCAAGAGCACTGTCAGTGCTGATTTCTTCGCCCGCTTCGACCCAGACAACCAAATGTCGCTCTACACCATCGGCGGCCAAGTCATCTTCGACACCCCAATCCGAGGGGTCATCATCGACGCCGCCCAGATCGCCGTTGGCTTCACCCGGTTCACCCGCGGGTTTGTCTATCGCACCCATGGACAGCTTGAGGAATGGCTTGGGGATCTCCGCTTCTGGCTGGCCCAAGCCGAGAACATGGCCATGGCCAACTACTGGCCCATGAACGACAAGGCCTGCTTCCTTTGCAACTTCAAAAGCGTTTGCTCCAAGGACCCGTCCGTGCGCCAGAGGTTCCTTGAAGCGGATTTTAGGAGGGAGCAGTGGAATCCGCTCAAGGTTCGCTGACCGACGACCAACTAATCGAGCGCCTTCGCCACCAAGCCTCGATCTGGTTTAAGAACGATGACATCGTTCTCCTCGAAGACTTCATCCGGAGGTTCAACAAATGCCGTCGCTCGATCAGCTCAACGCCCGCCCCTTCACCCGAGTCCTCATCCTAGGAGACTCTGGCTCAGGAAAAACCGGATGTCAAGCCTCCCTCGTGAAAGCCGGCTACGATCTCTTTCTCTTGGACATGGACAATGGCTGGGAACCCCTCGCGAACGCGGTTAAGGAAACTTGCCCAGAGCGCCTATCGTCGGTTCAAGTCGAGACGTTTAGGGACAAGATGCAGAGCGGGCCGTTTGGCCCGGCCTTCGAAGGCATCCCAAGCGCCTATGTCGGGGCCACCAAGCTACTTGATAAGTGGGGTGAATTTGGGCCTCCTTCTAGGTTTGGGCCTGAGCGGATTCTCTCACTGGATTCGCTCACTCATTTTTCCAATGCGGCCCTGAATTACCAATTCGCCATGAACCCATCAGCCGGCCAAAAGGGCGGGCCCGACCCACGCACCCTCTACGGCGCGGCCCAGCAAGGGATCGAAAAGATCTTCAACTGGCTGACCGCTGATTGGTTCCAAACCAACGTCATCGTCACGGCCCACATTCAGTTCACCGAAATGCTAGATGGGAAACTCCGGGGGATGCCCATCTCAGCAGGCCAGGCCCTGAGCCCAAAGATCCCCACCTACTTCAACACCATTCTCTTATGTAGAAGCGAACCTGGAGGACGCCGCTTCATCCACACTGTCGGAGACGCAATGATTGACCTGAAGTCCCCTGTGAAGTTGGAGAACAAGTACCCAATCGACACAGGGCTCGCCACCATCTTTGAGATCCTGAAAGGACAAGCCACATGCGCACCGAAGACATCGCTCGCGTCGCCCACTCCGCCGATCGTGCATACACCCAAGTTACCGGCGGGCAGCCTTCGCCCCATTGGGACTCCCTCGTTGAAGCAGATCGCCAAGCCCTGATCGAGCAGGTGAAGGAGCTGGTCGAGAAGGGCGAAGACGCGGCCTATGACGACCATCCCAGCCACACGGACCATGTCCAGGACGTCAGGGGCCAGCTCTTCCACAACATCGTGGTGAGCTTGATGAGCCATGGGGATAAGGTGGAGGGTGAGGCCAATGGCTGACTGGGACATCGGCGAAGTAGTTCGCCTACTCCTTGCGGGCCACCGAGCAGCCCGCAAGGGCTGGAATGGCAAGGACATGTATATCGAACTGCAGGTTCCTGACCAGCACTCGAAGATGACCTTGCCCTACATCTTCATGCGGACGGCCCAGGGCGACCTTGTGCCCTGGGTGGCTAGCCAGACCGACATCCTCGCTACTGACTGGGAGATCTTCCGCCGCCATGACTGACCACCAGCCCCTCCCAGTCCAAGGCTACACCGCCCAACCCCAAAGTGCAGTGGACACCGTCAACGTCCACAAAACACAGGAGGAACTCCTACTCAGAATGCTTGACACCTACAAAGAGGATCCCAAGCTTGATCAGCACTGGCTGGCCATCGCACGGACCCACTTTGAACACGCTTGGATGGCACTCAACCGGGCGGTGTTCAAGCCTGAACGGATCACGCTATCCCACGACACACCTAGGAACGAACCATGAACGACAATCCTTCCTTCGCCTCTGTTCTCGACATGCCCGCCGACCAGATCGAGCGGCCAAAGCCCTTGCCACCTGGCACCTATCTCTGGGCCATCGAAGGCCGCCCCGAGCACACCAAGAGCAAGAACAAGGGCACCGACCAGATCAACTTCATCCTGATCTGCCTCGGGCCCGCCGAAGACGTGGACGCCAAGCTCCTGGCTGAGGCCGGCGGCTGGCAGGGCAAGAAGATGCGCATGACCTTCTGGCCCACCGAGACCGCGGCTTATCGCCTGCAGGAGTTCATCCGGGACGATCTCCAGATGGATCTCACGGGCAAGACCCTGCGGGAGCTGCTCGACGAGACTGCAGGCATGCAGTTCGCGGGCCACGTCAAGCACGAGATGATCACCAAGGACGGCCAGGGGCGGCCCATTGCCGAGCCCTGGGTGAAGGCCGAGATCGACACCACAGCGCCCTTGAGCCGTGACTAGGAAGATCTGCATAGTAGGTGAGTGCTGGGGCGCTCACGAAGAACAAGCTAGGGCTCCCTTCATGGGCCCTAGCGGTTTCTTGCTGACCCAGATGCTAAACGAAGCAGGAATAAATCGAGTAGATTGCTTCCTCACCAACGTCATCAACCAAAGGCCCCCTGACAATGACTTCACCGCTTTCTGCTGTCCTAAGAGTGAAGATCAGCTTGGATTTCCGCCTGTCTTCACCGGATGCTACCTTCGTCGAGAATTCCTTCCTGAGCTTAACCGACTCGCGAGCGAGCTTCGAAGAGAAGCTCCGAATCTTATTATCACTACTGGAAATGTCCCAACCTGGGCATTACTTGGAAGCGGAAATATCACAAAACTTCGAGGTACCATTGCCGCCGGAACATCCGGGCCTGTGGGATCGGCCCTTGAAAGGTGCGGAATCATCCCAAAAGTTCTCCCGACGATTCACCCCGCAGCCATCATCCGCCAGTGGAAGTGGCGAGCCGTCACAGTCCTCGATTTCGCCAAGGCTCGCCGAGAGGCTGAATTCCCCGAGATCTTGAGGCCCGAGCGCCAGATTTTCATAGCCGAAACCCTGGATGATTTGGAGTGGTTCTATGACAGATACATCGACGGAGCAACTCTCATTGCTCCAGACATTGAGACTAGTGGAGACCAGATTACGTGTATTGGCTTCGCGGTATGCCCCCAAGTGGCGTGCGTCGTGCCTTTCGTTGACAACCGACGAGCAGATCGAAGTTATTGGCCTAGTCACAAAGCTGAACTCCACGCTTGGCGATTTGTCCAAAGAGTGCTCCACCATCCTGCGAGAAAAATATTCCAAAATGGGATGTACGACATCGCCTTTCTCTGGCGAAGATACGGATTGACTGTCAGGAACCCCGGGGAAGACACAATGCTGATGCATCATGCCCTTCAGCCAGAGAGCAAGAAGGACCTGGGGTTCTTGGGGAGTGTTTATACCAATGAGCCGGCTTGGAAGATGATGAGGCAAAGGGGCAAGGCCACCATAAAGAGGGATGACTAATGCACTTAGGAACCAAAAGCGTCCTCTACGGCGCCCACCAATTCGCCATCCACCCCTGGTTTGTGGCCGCAGCCTGGACCAAGCTCTATGGGTTCCCCAAAGACCCGCGCCTGTGGATTGCATTCTTCGTACACGACCTGGGCTACATCGGTAAGCCCAACATGGACGGCCCTGAGGGTGAGCAGCACCCGTACTTGGGGGCCAAGATCATGAAGGTCTTCGGCCAGGAGTGGTACGATTTCTGCCTTTATCACTCAAGGTTCCTGGCCAAGCAGCATGATAAGCCATTCTCCCGCCTCTGTGTGGCCGACAAGCTCTCGATCTGCCTAACCCCCAGTTGGCTCTATCTCCCAGCCGTGCGCCTAACCGGCGAAGTGCAAGAATACATGAAGCACGCCTACGAAGGCAAATACGTGACCATGAACATCCCAATAGCCAGCCAAAGGGCTTGGTTTGAGGGGGTTAAGGACTATCTCCGCCGCTGGGTTGACGAGCACAAGGATGGCCGCCAAGACACCTGGACCCCAACTGAGCGATCACCAATCAATGTCGAGGGCGTCTGGAAGTGAAACTCATCCAAACTTCCTCCATCGGCCCCCAGACCGCTCGCTCCCCTGAGGGCCTCTGGATTTATAATGGTCTTGATTGTGCAGTTACCCACGAGGTCTTTGGTGTTCTCAACTCGCAACTTGATAGCATATCACGAGCTACTTATGAGTTTAGTCGACAGCTCCAGGCCCCGGTCCTCGAGATGGGGCTCCGTGGGGTTAAAGTTGATCAGCGCCGGCGTCGAGAAGTCATTGCCATACTATCGGATCGTCTTGACCAGCTCGAAGCCCAACTCAACCGCCTCGTCCAGGAAGGCTGGGGCTACATCGGCTTTTCCTACTCCAGCCCCGCCAAAGTCAAGGACCTCCTCTATGACTACCTCAAGCTCCCGCCGGTCCTCAAAGACGGCCAGCCAACCACAGATCGAAATGCTCTCGAAAAGCTTGAGGCTTACAATATCGCCCGACCTATCCTTTCTCATATCAAGTCCTGCCGGGATCTCGCCAAAACTATATCAACCCTACGGACCGAAATTGATACTGATGGTCGGATCAGAACGAGTTACAATATCGGTGGAACAACCACCGGAAGATTCTCCAGCTCTTTCTCAATCTACGGAACCGGAACCAACCTCCAAAACATAACCGAAGAGGTCAGGAGTATTTTCATTGCTGACGATGGCATGAAGCTGGCCTCGATTGACCTCAAGAGTGGGGACGCCTTCATTGTGGGGGCCCTGGAATGGAACCTCTTCCGGGACGGAAAGTACCTCGATGCCTGCGAGAGCGGAGACATCCACACCGCGGTGGCCAAGATGGTCTGGCCCAACCTACCTTGGACTGGCGATCTTAGGCAAGATCAAATCATCGCCGAGCGCCCTTACTATCGACATCATACTTACCGTTTTATGTGCAAGAAACTCGGCCACGGATCGAACTACGGTGGCAAACCTTATACGCTCTCTCAGCAATCCCAAATTGAAATTTCCTTGGTTAGTGATTTCCAACCCAAGTATTTCAGGGCGTTTCCTGCCCATCTTCGTTGGCAAGGCTGGACCGAAGCCCAGTTGAAGACCAAGGGCTACCTCATCTCACTCATGGGGCGCCGCCGTTGGTTCTTTGGAAGAAGAACCGAACCCGACACCATACGAGAGGCCCTGGCTTATGACCCACAGGGCTCGCTCTCGGACATTCTCAACCGTGGGCTCCTCAACGTCTGGAGAGCCTCAATTAGAGGAGCCCCTTGGCAAGTCCTTTTGCAAGTCCATGACTCCCTTGTGATCCAATACCCGGAGGAACTAGAAGATGAGGTCATACCCGAACTACTCCAACTCATGGCGATCCCAATCGACTTGGCCCACCAGCGCCAGATCTGCATCCCATGCGATGTAAAGGTCGGCTGGAACTGGGGCGAGTTCGACGAGGATAACCCTGATGGTCTCAAAAAATACAGGCCAGGGGCTGACACCCGGCGGCGAACGCCTTTTACCCACGTCCTGGATCGAGTGCTTTGAAGCTTACCTCGAGCCCACCTCTTCACCATCCTTGTTTAGGAGATGGGCCGGGATTTCGGCTATTGCAGGAGCGTTACAGCAGAAAGTCTGGTCATACACATCTGACTTTATCTACCCTAACCTCTACGTGGTCCTCGTGGGCCCATCAGGTGTCGGTAAGACAAGAGCCATTAAGCCAGTTGCTAAAATGTGGCGGGAAATCGACGCTCTCAGTGTTAGTCCTAATTCCCTCACCAAGGCAAGTTTGATCGACTCCCTAGCGGAGTGTCGGCGAGATATAGTGAATCATGCCCGAACCCCACCGCTAACCCAGTTCAATTCCCTCCTTTGCCCCATCACGGAGCTGGATGTTCTGTTGAAGAGCTATGACACCGAGTTCATGTCGGTGCTCACGGATATTTACGATGTGGTGCCCTATGAAGAGCGCCGAAGGGGCAAGGACCTGCACATCAAGATCGACCGGCCCCAGCTCAATATCCTGGGCGGCACCACCCCTGCGGCCCTTTTTAGGTTCATGCCCGATGAGGGCTGGGAAATGGGCTTTGCTTCCAGGACTATTCTCATCTTCAGTGAAGAGGCCTCCCAACAGCCGATCTTCTCCGGGAATATCCAGGGCTCTGAACGGCTCTATGAGCGCCTCTTGCATGATTTGAAGCTCATCAGCGCCGACGCTTTCTTCGGCCAAATGGTCTGGGACTCCAAAGCCATTGACCGGCTCGAAGACTGGAAGCGCTCTGGCAGCCGCCCAGAGCCAACCCATCCAAAACTCGTGAGCTACAACAGTCGAAGGGTGGCCCACCTACTCAAGCTCTCGATGATTGCTAGTGTTAGCCGAGGGAGTGACTTCAAGATCACCGAAGGGGATTACGAAGTGGCCCTTGGCTGGCTCATTGAGGCCGAGATGTATATGGAAGACATCTTCGTCGCCAAGACTTCAGGCGGGGATACCAAGCATATTGACGACTGTGTTCACTTCATCATCGGCCTTTGGCGAAAGGATCAGCGGCCGGTGCCTGAGCAACGAGTACAGAGATTCCTGGGCCAGAAGGTGCTCTCCATACATATCCGCTTCGTGATCGATGCCATGATAGCATCGGGGCGGGTTCAAGTCCGCCCCGATCCCAAGAACCCAGAGTACCGGCTGTTCTTGCCCAAGCTCAACGGGAAAGCCTAGGCTCTTCTCGGCCTTCCTTCAGGCCTTCGGCGTGCGATGCCTGCTTGACTTCCCTAACCAGCTCATCTTTCATCGAGTTGGTCGCCCTGTGGACCTGTTCAATCTTGCGGTTGTTCCAGAAGGTCAGAAGCGCCGTTGCGAACAGTAGGACCGAATTGAGCACTGGTATCCAATCACCCATCACCGCCTCACGAACTTGCCCTTGACGACCACCCCAGCCACCATGGGCACTGGCCGAGCACTGGAACTCAAGGCGGCCACCCCAACCGGAGCGGGAGCGGTGACCGCGGTGCAGATGGCATTAGCCACCGCCTCGGCGGTCTGGATCAACGGATCTCCAGCCCGAATGATATTCGCCACCGTGTTGATGGTCGGCTGATAGCCGCAGTAGGCCACCGCGTATTTCCGGGCCGTGGCCACAATCGTGTCAATGGTCGCCTGGGTCTGGGCCGCGCACCCACTGAGGTGGAGGGCCACTAGGGAAACTGCAAGCACCTTACGCATTGGGCACCACCTTTGGGCTGGGCTGGGCCGAAGCCGTGGCCGGGTCAGTTATGATCTTCTTCACTTCCGGCAAGGCGGCCACTGAAGCGATTCTGGCCGAGGTTCGAGCCGTCCAGTAACCCCAGATCAGCGGGCCAACCGCTGCGATGAGCCCAACCGCCATTGTGGCGAAGTCATTGCTCCACCACTTATGGGCCACTCCGAACCCCAGGGCGAACATCGCCAGCTGGCGAATTAGACTCATTACCTGATCGTAGTTCATTGCCTTCTCCTTTCACCATGGTTAGCGCTACTTTCTCCACGTCATTAGCACGGTTGAGCCAGCCCTTCTGGAAGTATGGATGGTGCAAGGCGCGGTAATGAGCACGAAGCTCTTCAGTGATCGTCTCGATCAGGTCATGGGCCTTGGCGTTGGTCCCCTCCCTGGCCCCAGCCTTGGCGAACAGCCTTGAGGCCTCTCCAGTGCCACAGTTCACCCCGATGTTGAACCACATTAGGTCCAGGCCCGGGGCCAGGCCCGGGCAGTGGGGTAGCCAATAGCTGATCCGGTAGATGTCCTGAATGTCATCAATCGAGGCGTGCCATACATCCAGACGTCGGCGCCCAGCAAGATCGAGATAGGCGTTGAATTCGTGCTGAGTGATCCCTCTGGAAGTGCGGCCGCCTGGGTCCCTTGGATCATCATCGTTCCCGCCTTCCCACTTGAGGATCTCGTTTAGGCAGAAGTGGAAGTTCCTTTCAGTCATCGCCCTGGTCCTTTCGTTGTTCCATAGCGGAGTGCCCTGGCCGCTTGGCCCAGGTTCCTGACGTGTTCCTTGCCCTGCGAATAGTTAATCGCGAACTGGCCCCAGCGCCCAGCTTGGGTCCCGCCAATGCCCCAGAGAGTGCCCACGGCTGTCGAAGCGTGCTGGAACCATTTCGGCCCATGGAAGAGCCCGTGCTTTTCAATGTCCTTGGCCACATCGGTGATGGCCTTGTAGTCGGTATTTAGGAGGGACGAAGTTGGGTCTTGGCCGCTCACTAGGGCCTGGACCAAGTCCCTAGCCCCAATCCAGCTGGCGCTCACCTGCTTCAACAAGGCCTTGCCCACCAATTTGGCCCAGCTCTCGTGCTTGTCATTGCTCAGGGGGGTCACGAGTTCTTCCACCACCGCGGGGAAGATCACGTAGTAGAAGAGTTTCGAGGTAAGCATGGGCACATCTTTGAGGGCCCCGGCTCGGTCCCCTTCCTTAAGCTTGCCCAGGGCGTCCCCGGCCTTCCAGACCATGTCCACTTGACGATTTAGGATATGGTTGAAGAAGCCATAGAGCGAAGCCACCCACTTCATGGCCTCGCCCCCTCTTTGAACCCGAGCCCGGTCCGTTATCCCAACTGAGCCATGGGCCTGGCGCACTGATTTCTCGGCAATGTACACTGCATCCGAATGGCTCTCCCCCTCTAGCATTGCTTTCTTGTAGGCGGCCAGCCAAGTGGGCACGGCCGAGAACATGTCGCTCTTGCCCACCCCATAGGCGCCCAGCCGGATCCACTTGTCCCGCCAGCTCTCACTTTCCTTCAAGGCCGTGTCGTGGCCCACCGCAATGGTCTCGGTCCAGTTCCGCATCCGGTGTTGGAGTTCCTGGGAGTTATCCATCGCGAACTTGGCCGACGAGTCGGCTCGTCCAGCGGTGCCGGTGATATCTCGAAGGGCCTCCATGAAGTTGGCGGCCCCAACCTGGTTCAAAGAATTAAGGAAGGCCGTGGGCCCGTGCTTGAGGATAGTCCCAGGATTGAAACCCACAAGAGTCGCCACGGTATTTTGTCGGAACCAAGCGGACCACTCAGCAAACCGTTTGCCCACATCATCGGTGGCGTTTCGATAGCTGGCAATATCTTTGAGCCACGGGTTGATAAGGTCTCGATAGTCAGGGCCGAAGTGCTTTGCAATAGCCGCCCTGACGTCCTTATGAGAGAGGAGCTTCTGAGCATTGATCAAGGCCTCCCGAAAGGCAATATCGTGAATGATCTGCTTGAACTTCTGAGGCATCACGTCTAGGTTCAAGTCAATGGGCGCCACGTAGCCTGTACGCTTGATGGTGTAGCCCTTCGGCGTCGTGGCTTTGTAGTATCCGTCTTTTTCGAGAGGATCCCGTTCAATTCGTTGCTTGATGTCACTCCGTACAGGATCATAGACGAGAGGATAGTAGCCACCCTTGTACTGTTTAAAAGGCGTGTCGACCGGACGATGTTCGATGCTCTCAGGGGCGATCCCGCTGAGGCGTCGGTACATTTGATCGGACTCGCTTTTGAGTCGGGCAAAAGTGTCCCAGATTCCTTGGACATAATCCCAATCCCCTTTCGTGGCGTGCCGATGGACAAAGTCCCAAATCATCTGGGGGTTATCGATCTTATACCCCTTGGCCAGCTTCATGAGGTTGCTTTCGTTCCCCATGTTCAGCATCACGGCCCTGAGATTCTTCCGGGTGAAGCCGGGGAGCGGGTCCCCGGTCATCGGGTCCATGAACACGGTGTTTTCCAAGACCTTGTTCAGGTCATGGCCATAGTCCTTCAGCGTCGAGAGCCTGCGCCCGATTTCCTTCTCCAGCCCATATTCATGGTTCTTGGCCTCACTCAGGGCCCGATAGGCATAGCTGTTGAACACTCCATGCGGGTCATCCCGGTCCCACCGGTCGAAGAGCTGTTCCATCTTCAAGTGGGCGGCCAGGACCACTGAGCCCAAGTCCCGAAGCTTCCTCTTGCCCAGAGGCCGGATCTTGGCCTTGAAGGTCTCCATCTGCTCCACAGCCTTGGTGGCCACTTCCCCTATCTCAGCCGCATTCTGGCCCCTGAAGATCTTGTTCTCCAGGCGCCCGTTATGGGCAAGGCTCTGCAAAGAGTCGTGAACGGCCCGGAACTCCCAGGCCTGGAGTTGGTCCATAGGGGTCCGGAAGTTCTGGTTGTAGAGTTCGTCCCAGACCGAGACCTCCTTGTATTCGCCCAGCTTCTCAGAAACAAACTCTTGAAGGGTCTTGCCCCCTAGCTCGGTGCTCAGATCTTGAACACTTCGCTTAACCCGCTGGCCCACCTGGAGCATGATTTGATGAATGAAGTTGGTGTACTCCTGGCCCACCCCGGTCACTTCCCGAGAGGCAAACCGCTTCATGAAGGCCGTGGCCTTGTCGTATTCCTTCAGGAGCTTTTTCGATTCCTTGGCAATGAGAAACGAGAGCTGTTGCCTCTGCTTCTGGCGAAGCGCTTCAGCTGGGTCACCCTTCAATAGGGTCAGCTCAGCCGCCCGACCGGCCTTGCCTGCGTTCTGGAGATGGCCTTCAAGATCAATCGCGGCCTCAACTGGAATGAAGTCGAACTTGTCCTTAACCCAGGCCTTGAGTTCATCCCCCTTGATCGGCGGCTCTTGAAGCCCATGCTGGACGGCTAGGATCTGGATCTCCTGGGCCAGCAAATCGCTCTGGGCATCGTTCGTCACATGGTCTCGAGCATCCTGGAGAATGTTCTCTTCCAGGTTCCCGAACCGGCGCTCCATCTGGCGCTCAACCTCCCGCTCAATGAGCCCTTTCTCATAATCGGCCTTGGGCATCTTCTTCCGGGCGTTCTGCAGGATCGAGAGGTTGTTCATCATGGCTTCCCCGGAGGTATAGCCGAAGAGGCCCGCGATCTGGTCAGGGTCCACCCCGTTCTTGCCAATGTATGGATCTAGATCCTTTCGCAGGGCCTCTGGAACCTTCTTTCCATCAAGCTTGAACCCACCCCGGGATTTGCCAAGCATATTATCGGCCAAGAGATCGGGCCGGTTTTGAACATTCTGGGTGACCTCGTCCCGAACTTCCTTTTCTTTGGCCCTCCACTCCTTCGATAGCTTCTTCTCAGACTTCCTGAGCTGATACTCGAGGTCTTCCTTCTTAACCGCCTCGATGGCCTTCAAGTAGTTCTTATACTGGGCCTCGGTCATGCCAAAGGTCTTGGCCTTATCCACTAGCGGCGGCTCTTGGGCCATTTCCTGGTTGTAGATACTGCCCTCAGGCTGCCGAGTCGGCTCACGGGCCCCAACCTCACCACTCTCGATCCGGCGGAAGATCTCATTCGCATCAACTGGGCCGCCAAAGAATTCGGAAAGGGCGTCCCTAACCCGTTTGAGGAACTCCTTAATACGGTCGAAGACCCCTCCAGCCACATGGGGGCCGCCGTTCCAGTGGCCAAACTCTTCAGCAATGGACTCTTCAAGCTTTAGGCCTAGGGACGCCCCTTGGTAACGGTCATCAATATTGTGCCTGGTGATCCAGTCTTCCCGCCTGGAGGTCTCTTCAAGAACACTCCACTCCCGCTCCGTGATGAAGCCAACCTGTCGAAGGTAGTGAACCACCTCGTGCCGGCCAGTGGTGATTGAGTCTTCCCCACGAGCGGCCCAAGCAACCACCGACTTTAGAGTCTCGGGATCGATAGTGAAAACTCCACGAACAATTCGGTCCTTTGCAGTGACGTACTCATATCCGCGAATGTCGGCTCGAGGGGCCATCTTCTGTAGAATGTCATTGATCGGCCCCTGCATTTCCTCGGTCAGGCGGTTCCAGCCCTTGGCCGTGCCACGGGCCAGCAGCTGCTCAGGGGTGCCCAAGCCTTTAAGCATATCGCTGGCGGTCTCGGCCACATCCCACCCGTAGGCCGAGGCGAAGTCCTTCATTTTACCCAGGGTGAGCTTGTTGATGTCGAGGGTGATCTTTTCCCCCATCTTCCCAGTGACGGCCCTGCCCCCAGTCACCCTGAAGCCCGTGACCCGTTCAAGTTCAGGATAGTGTCTCTTCAGTTGATAGGCCATATCCCGAACAATGGTCGGGCCCCAGAGGTTGGCCCCCTTCCAGTCATGGGTCTGGATGCCCTCCACATAGAACTCTTTCCCGTCCTTGGACAGGCCCCCAACCATGTCGCCCACCCGACTGCCCGCGGAATGGAGTTCGAAAGTGTCGTAGCCTTCGAAGTCCCGATTGATGTGCTTGAGTTCAATCGGCGCCCCGCGGGCTTCGAAGATCGGTTTTAGATGAGCCTCGGCCCGGGCCCTGGCGATCTCGTTCTCGTGGGTGATCTCGATCTTTGAGGGGTCGAAGACCACGTAGTTGTAGGTGGCCTCTTCGGCGGACTTAGCCCCCTGAAGCCGCCCACGCTCCTCGTCGAGATCCATCAACTGAAGCCCGATGGGCCCGCGAGCCAAAGTCGCAGTGCTGGGTTGGGCTTCTTCCTTTTTTAGGAACTCGATATCGTCCTCAATGCCTTTCAGCCGCGCCTCGATCTCAGCTCGGGTCTTGAGCCCTCTAGAGCCTTGATCGAGATAGCGGTTCCCAGCGATACCAGCCTCCTTTAGGGCCTTGGAGGCGGCCTCCCTATCAGGAGTGGAAAGTAGGCTATAGAGGACCTTGCCGTGGCTATGCTCATGCTTTGAAGTGTCCAGTACCTTCTTCAAGGTCTCTTGAACATATGGACTCTGCTCACTCAGCCGTTTATCCCAATCAAGAAAATGCTCTGGCTCGGCATCGATGCGAACGCGATAGAGGGAGCCCACCTTGTACTTGTCTTTGGCCTGATTTATTAATTCTTCATGCTGTTTTGATAAATGATCAAGCTGTGCGTTTAGATCACGGTTCTCCTTATCGTAATCCAGCTGACTCATTCTATCCGAACGCTCATGCAGGTCTTCGAACCCGCGCATGACATCGTTCATGGCCCGCTCACTGGCCTGAAGCTTTGGTCCAAGCTCGGGGTCATTCTTGACCTGGTCCAATATCAATTTCGTTGGATCTTCATCTAGACCAGCTGTCCTGTAAGACTTAGCCACCCCTCGGCTCTCGGCAACATAATGCCCATGCCCATACGCCTGGGACCCCTCCCCTGTGCCTATGGCCTCGTCCTTGAACCCTTCGATCCCCCCATGCCTGGTCCCGTGCCAGGCATCGATCATGGCGAACTCTTGGGCCTCCGAGGCTTCCCTCAGGGTCATCCCACCTTTTCTTACCCTAATGTCCTCTTGAAGCGCCTTCGCAACTTGCGGCTCCACTTTCGCGAGCCAATCCGAGAGCGGTATCTCAATGTCTCCTCCAGTTTCTTGGGCCAGCTCAAGTTGCTCGTTAATACGCGGTACCCAACCAAGGATACCATCCTCAATTTCAGGCCCCTTTTCGCCATAAAGCTGACGAACCGCATCAGCGGAGATAGAGATCTTTCGGTCCTGGACTTGGGAATCCACAAAGGCTTTGAACGCCTCCGGGCTTCTCTCACGCGTCTTAGATCCCTGAGCCTCTTTAAGCGCCGAGTTGAGACTCTCCGCATCGAGCTTGGCCTGCATTCCCTTGAGGGCGTCGATGTCGGGGTGCAGGCCCGTGGGCGGCATTTCCCCCCTTTCGATATACGGCTTGGCAATTGCGATCGGGTCGCCATACTTCTGGTGGACCCCCTCCACCATGTGGCCCATGCCCATTTCCCCGGCCATGCCCTGGGCATAGGTATTGATATCCCTCTGCAATTGGTTGGCCGAGGTCTCGCTCATGCCCAACTGCTTAGCGAGCTGGGCAGCGCCAGCGGCCCCACCATTGATCACGGCCCCGGGGAGCCGGCCAAGGGCATCGAGTTCGGTGGAGAGCATGTCCATGCCCATGTCCACTGAAGGGCTTAGGCGCCTGATGTAGGAGGTAAGGCCCGGGTTCTTGGCCATCTCTGAGCCCAAGCCAGAAGCAGAACCTAGGGGCTCTTCGCCCCAGCCCTCTTTGAAGCCCTCCCAGGCGGCCTTCAGCGGGTCGTGATGGAAGTGGAGAATCGACTGGGTGAACCGATCCAGGGCGTCATAGTCATCATTCGAGACCTTCGACGCCATCGGATGATTTTGAATATAAGAGGCTATCGCCGGATTGTTTCGGACAATCTCTCCGGTGAGCTTGGCTTTTCTATCTCGCTCGAATCCCTCAGGGTCTGCAAGCACCACTCCCGGAGAGACCCCCGTTCCTCGGGAGATAGATGCGGCACGAGCTGCTGCATCTGGGTCTTGATCGAGGTCAGCGATCGCACGAGAAGCAGCTTCGTCTTGTCCATTTGAGAGTCCTTGAATAACGCTAAGGGGATCCACCACCGCTGGGCTCCTTCTTAGCTTTGGGTCCGTAGAGTTCCTGATAACGTTGGCGAACGTACTCCCGGTTGATCTCGGCGTCCGAGGGCACGCTCATGCCCTGATCTTTGTAATGTTGGCGCACCTTCTCAATATCGGCCTCGGGCATTTCCTGCTGGAAGAGTGGGGTGTCTGCAGTGAGGGGCACTTGATAGCCCATGAAGTGCCTTGCATTATCCCGCATCAGGCGGGTGCCCATCGCGATGACTTCATCATACTTGGGCGGCCGCTTGTTCTGGTTCTGGAAGTCCTCCAGAGTCCGTTGGAGGGCGCCCACGAATTGATTATGCTGCTCTGGATTCTTTGGCGTGATCTCCTGCTCGTCCATCAAGTCTTTCAGATCTGTGAGGGCGCTCCGTAGGTGCACGTCCTCAGCCTTTTTCTCAGTGCTTCGCTGGAGCTGCCTCAGGCTCATCTTGGCTTGCATATTCAGGCGGTCTTCATCCCAGATCTTTTGGTCGAGAAAGCCCTGTGGGTCTGTCACGGCCTGGCCCCGAAGCTCATCAAGGCGCCGATACCCACTCTCGTCCATTCGAGTCGCGCCCTTGGCAATGGTCGCGATCTCTTTCATAGCCTTGGCCCGGTCCTTGGAACTCAAGTCGGCCCATGCCTGTTGCACTTCCGGACTCGCGTTGTGGAGTTCGTCCACACTCCTAGGCGGCTTGTCACTATAGATCCAGTCATCAATCGTGCCCTGGCGCTGGCGCTCCACGTCCTTGGCCATGCGCTCCTGGTGGTAGTGGTCAGCCATCGTGCGTTGGCGGGTCACATCAGCGTAGATCGGGTCATCTGGCCGCTGACGTTCTGCTTCAGCCTGGGCCCGAGCCACCTTAGCGGTTTCATTCTCCCTGGGTGCGTACTTGAACTTAGACGTGTCGTAGTCACGAGGGAGTTCATAGTGGTCGGGGTCCCAGGAAATGGGCTTGCCCAGCACTGCTCCAGTCTTTTCAGCCGAGGCCTGCATTGCCTGACGAAGCTGTCCTTGCATCTTCTGGGTCAAGGCATCATCCATTCGGCCATTCTGGTAGAAAACCACGTCCATGGCTCGGCCCGTGAGGTGGTTCGAGTCCATGGTCTTGGAAGCGCCCCGAGCAACGATCTCCCTTTGTTCTTCAATGTTACGAACCCCGCCCTGGGGGGCGATCCGGATATCCCACTCTGGATGAGCCCGTTGGGTTTCCTTCAGCGTCTCTATCAGGGCCGGCTCAACCCCACGGGCACGGGCGATGTCCTGTGGCTGCATGTGGGCGCCCCAGCCCTGGTTCACCGCATCGCTGATGACCCGGCTGCCCACCGAGTGTTCTTGGGCCCGAATGTGGGCGTCGATCTTCTGCTGGGTGTCTCCCAAAATATCCTGCTTGTTGTCCTCAAACAACCGCCGAGCCCGTGAGGGATTGGTCTTGGCCATGTCCTCCAGGCGCCGCTCCCAGGCCCCTGAACGGTCCTTGCCAAACTCTAAGGTCTTCTTCGTATCGTCCCAGCCAAGCTCCCGAGCCTTGACATTAATTCGGTCCGAAATATCATCCACACTATGCTTGAAGGCAATATCATCGCCGGAATTAGCCGCGGCTTCATTCTGGGCCAGGGTGATACCCGCGTCAGCGGTTTGGGTCCTCCAGACTTTGTTCTGCTGGGCCGCATGAGTGGCGCCACTGTTGATTTCATAGCCCATGTACCGGGTGAAGGTCGAATCGAACATCTTCCCAGCGATGGGCGGGAGCGTGCCCCTCCATTTCTCTCGAATGTCTTGGAGGCCCTTGTAATAGTCTTCGAGACCCTTCTGAGCATCGGCCCCTTGGAGGTTGTGGAACTGAGCCCGAGCGCTAGCGGCCTCGGTCATTGCGTGGAGTTCAGCTTCGCGGCTCATGGTCTCCAGCTGGATCTGCTGAAACTGAATCGCGTGTTTGGCCAGCATATCCCCGGCCTTCGACGCCTCCTGGGCAATGGTCGTGCCAAAGGCTGCCCCAGGGGTGTCAATATGGCCATAGGGGGTGTTGCCCCCTTGAGGAGAAATCTCTGGAACCCCTGTGTAAGGTACGGTCGGCATTAAGTACCTGCGAAGGGGTCAATCCCCTGCATTTTGAAGGACGCCCACTTGTCGCTCACTGAAGAGGCGGTGCCAATCAGGGACGAGAACATTGACTTGGTTGCGGCCTGGGAATAGACATCCGCCTGGGCCCCAAAGTTCATCGCCTGGGTCTTGAAGCCATAGGCCTTCCAAGCGGCGTTGTTGCGGATGGTCATGGCATCGAGTTGGCCCAGTTCCGTGGCCGACTCGACCACCTGACCCTTAGATCCCGCGTTCACATCCAGGCCGCTGGCCCCACCTTGAGTTTTGATCGTGCCAATTTGCTGAGCAGTTTTCATGCCCTCCCTTTGGCTCTCCACCTCGCCCGCTTGAGTGGCATAGTCAGCATTCTGCTGGGCCATGATCTGGTTGTTCTTGGCCACCTGGCTTTGATAGTTATACATTGAAGAGGTGGCCATGCCCCCCATGACACCGCCAGCTATGCTAGCCCCCAAAGAGGCGATCGCTAGGGTTTCAATTCCCATCGCATACCATTCCCAAGTAAGAGCCCTCTAGGCGAAACGGCTTGAATCCAAGCCATTTGAGCCAGCCCAAAGAGACCTCGTTTCGAACATCGCACATGGCCACCACGGGCCCGAACTCGGCCACTGCACCCTTGATGAAGGCCCTCGACACTCGAAGGAACTCCATCCGCCTTTGTTCAATCAAGGGCGTGGTCAAAAGCCAAATCGGGGGATGGCCCCCAGCCAAAGTAGTAAGCCGAAGCCCCCACATACAAGCAACCCGGTCGCCAACGAGGCCGCTGAACGCATAAGGTCCGATGGCCGATCGAACCAGGGCGCGAACATTGAGACGCAACTGGGCAATTGTCTCCAGCTCCTGCTGACGCAAGTGGGGTAGAATGTCATCAATGTCTTCCTCCCTGGCCAGCCGTATCATTTTCCAGTGTCTCCAACCACGACCTCTGGGATGATTCCAAGGATTGTTCCTGGGAGCGGGTCATCGATCTGCATGCATACTTGGCCCTGAGTGGTCCAGTTGGGATCCAAATTGATACGTTCATCGCCCGTGACTAAGGGGATAGACACTCCCATGAATACGCTTGGGCCCCGCTCCTTAATTGCCACTAGGGTCTGGAAAGTGGTCCCGGCCTTGAGCCCGCGAGTGTCTTTCAATCGCATGGTGGCCGCTGGAATCTTCTTCCTTTTGCCCTGGCTCGTTGGCTCGCCAGTGTCCAAGTAGAGGGTCTGGGCCTTCTTTGAGAAAGGCAGGCCCACCAGCACTTTCGTCACCATTGTATTGGCAGGCAACCCAAGGGAAAGGGTCCCGTTCAAGGGCACCACCTGCTGTGGCAGCACGTTCCCATCGGCAAGGATCCCAACAGTCTTTCCAGCTAAATACTGAAGCCCGCTCACCTGAGTTATCGGGGCCCAGAGGGTCCAGGTACCCGGCGCCTGGGGGATTGGGGTGTTCGAGGGATCTTCTTGGAACACACTCGTGATAGGCTGGGTGATCGTGGCCGTGACTTGGAACGGGGGGTTGACAGCAGTGATAGTCGCGATCCCACCACCAGCGCGTATAACCTGGCCCAGATTGCCAGCCGAAAATACTGGCTGGTCAGCAGTAAATAACACTCCAGATCCGCTTGCTGAGGCGGGCGTAAGATTAGCGCTGGGGGCCGATCCGACAGTGATCGCCGCTGAGTCGAGCGACCAAGCATCTTCGACCCCATAGGGCATGAGCCTTGAGGCAAACCTCTCGACATACTGTAGGAACTTACCATTAACCAATCTCTTGACGATGACATAGACAGCATCCTCGGAGCCCTCCGGGATCGTCGCGATTGATTGGAACAAACCGTTCGTGTAGTGCTGGGCCCACCCCTTGATTTCTTGTTCTTTCATAAAGGTCAAGCTAAGCAAGGCCCCGTCGCTTCGAATGGCCCACACTATCTTGAACGGTTCCTGGGCATAGCACCATTCCCTGATGGTGAAGCCGAAGAGCAAGTGGTTGCTCTCGATGGAGATGTCTACCCCAGTGTAGATGTTCACATAAAAATTGTAGCTCAAGTCCCTAACGGCCGCTCCCCGGGCCTGAACAAAGAGAATGTCGTAGTTAACCACCAGGGGCGGTACATCACTGCACCCGATGAAGGCTTGAGGAATGGCCTCGGCATTAGCCGGGGTGATGCCAATTGGAGCGTTGGCCGAGCCCCCGCCCGTGATCTGCCAAGCGCCATTCCCCGTGAAAGTAACGAGCCCTCCGGGCATCGCGATCATGTGCTTGATCACATTGACCTGAGTTGAGACAAGGGTCCCGGTGATCGCGTCTGAGGGCTGAACTGGATTCGAGGCGTCGAAGTTCTTAAACGCCCCAGGTTGGCCCATGTTGAAGCTAGCGGGCGTGTTGTTGGCCGCCGCATAGACCTTGCGCTGTTGGAAGAATGAGACCGTTGCGGGGTTTACTCCGGTGGACGGCCCAACCGTTGGAGTGGCGCTGGCCCCCGCAATGTTGGCAAACACGAACACTGGAGAGGAATAGTTCTGGCCCCCGTTTAGGACGATCACCCCGGCCAGGGCCCCGTTGATGACAATTGGAGAGCCCACGAAGCCAGAGCCAGTTGGATCAGTGACCGTAACTGTGGTGGTTGGGCCCCCACCACTTCCACCAGTGATATTGATCGCCCCAGTTATCGCACTCGGAGCGAATGGGTTCAAATGCAGGGGCGGCTGAATGCTCAGGGCCGCGGTGATGTTGGAGTCGATGAACTGGAGCCCTTGGGTCGTGCCGATAAAGCCCATGCCAAGCCCGGCCACTGACCCGCTCGGGCCGCCCACGTCACCGCCACCGCTCGTGGTCAGGTTTGGCCCACTCTTATACACGTTGTAGGACACGGCCCCTGCCACGGCGGGCCACTGGATCGTGATCGAGCCTGCAGTGCTGGCAATGTTGACCGCAGCGGTTAGGATTCCGATCTGAGAGAGCTGGCTTTCTTCGCCATTGGCATTGACCGCGGTTACACCGTAGTAGTAGATGGCCGAGCCCGCTGATGAGGCGGTCAGGGTTGGCGCCGCATTGGGCGGCTGAATGGACGATGCGAAGACCACTGGGCTGATGGTCCAGGCGTAATGCTGGGTTCGGGTCAGGTCCACCACCCCATATGAGGGGTGTGTTAGCGTCATTGTGTCGGCCGACTGAGCGAACTTTAGTAGGGCCAAATCACTGGCCAAGTATGGGGTCGGCAAAGTGAATTGCCTGCCAATCGTTCCACCACCAGTGTACACGCCGAAGGTTGAACTGCTCACCACATTGCCATCGAGGTCGGTCAGGGTGATAACCGCCCCAGCCACACTGTTGACGAGGAAGAACAGCCCATTGAGCTGGACCATCCCACCAACGCCAGTAATGAAGACTGTATCACCAACCGCGAAGTTGTTTCCTGCAACCGTTAGCTGAAGTGGAGCCGCATTGTTGGCCGCCGTGATGTTGAAGTTAGGCTCAAGAACCGCGCCCCCATTCATGTACACCCGCATGTACTGGTTGCCGAACTCCAGAACATACGTTTGAATTACTGAGAAGGTGAACGGAATCAACCGAACCGGCAGGTCCGAGCGCTTGCAACGAGTGATGTAGGCCGTGCCCGTTCGAGTGGAGATCCCCGAGCGGTAGTCAACGAAGAAGTTCCGACAAAGGGCTAGTGCCTTATGGTAAGTGGCGAGGTCGACCCGGGCATAAAGATTGGGCGAGATCTCTCCAGAGGAAAATGAGGGCTGGATTAGATTGACACTCATACGGTGTAGACCCACTCATCCACGACCACGGCGCCGGTGAAGCCACTGCCTCCAGCTTGTGCAGCGCCACCCTGGATGCTCAGTGCTCCACCACCGCCTGCACCAATGAAAGCTCCTGGATTGCCAGCGATGCTAGCAATACCAGTGCCACTATTGACTTGTTGCCGAGGTGCGCCGAGGCCTAGCCAGCCGGGTGCGCCCTGACCGGCGATGATCGGAACGTTGTTCGTTAGGCCTATGCCAAAGGCTGCGCCGCCTGCGTTCCCCTGGCCAATCGTATCGCCAGTGCCCGAGCCAGCGGCCCCGGCTGCACCGCCAGCCACTGTCCCACCAGCCGCCGAATCGCTCACTACTCCAGAGGAGGGGCCGCCCAAGCCTCCGGGTGCTACAAGCAGAGCCCCAAGAGAAACCGTGCCACCAGTATTGCCAGTGCCCGCCGAGACACCAATGGCGGCAGCGGGTACGGTTACCACTTGGCTCGCCCCAATCTGGGCCGGGGTAAAAGTCCCTGAGGACCAGCTACCAGAAGCGCCACCGCCACCGAAGGAGATTTGACTAGCTCCTACAGCGGCAGCGCCACCGCCAGCGCCACCCCCGCCAATGGCGATGGCCTGGACAAATGCCAAGTTGGCTTTCGGTGTGTAGGTGCCGTTGGCTAGAAAGGTGGTCCGACCGGCGTACTTAACCACCAGCCCCTTTACCCGCCAGTTGCCGGTCGCCGCTGCGTCGGTTGTGACGTAGACAAATGCGCCCGCTGGAATAGTCAGTCCCGCTCCAACCGCCTGGGTTATCCCAGCGATTTCGAACTGGTCAGCACCGTTGATGTTCAGGGTAACAGCGCCGCCGATCGGATGGAACCAAAACCCGAATCCGTCCCAATAGGTATTGGCTCGATTGAGGTTGACTGAGCCAGGGCCGGCCACCATGACCACGCTCAGATGATCAACCGAAGTGAGTGGATTGTGCCCTACGTTAACCGGGAAGTTAACATCCACTTCGCCCGCTGCTACCACCCCGCTCTGCAAGCCAAGCCCAGCTGTGCCCGTGGACAACGAGCCCAGACCCAAGGCGGTGCGGGCCAAAGCCAGAGTGGCCGAGGTCACGACCGGGATCATAGCCGTTGATACGGTCGTGCCAGTAATGGCAATGCCCGAAGTCAGGTTGCCATTCGCGTCGAAGATGGCCTGGGAGCTGGCCCGATTAACGGCCGGGGGCAGTGGCGCTGGTGGGTTCGGGTCGCTGATCGGAACCGAGATGGCCCGACCTTGAAGCTCCGAGACCTGCTGAATGGCCATCACAGCCAAGTCAATGGCCTGTTCCACCGCCTGGGGATAGAACGCCCCTTGGGCCTGAAGGCTCGTGCCCTGGGTCAGAGGCACTTGCCTGGAGATGGTCAGGCTCGAACCCACCGGAACCGGAGAACCGCTCAACGGGTAGGTAACCGAGCCACCGACGCCCCAGACCTGGGGCGGGGCCACGGCATTCAAGGCTACTGAGTATTGATTAGTCGGAACAGTGGTTATATTGCCAAGGGAGTCCACCAGAGTGAGCTGGAGATCCGCCGCGGCCACCCCAATAAATGTGAACGGAAATACAGTGGTGGCCCCATTCCCTTGGAAGGTGACCTTGTTCGCAGTGCTCTGAACAGTCATACAGCGCTACCCAAGAACAAGGGCCCCCAATCCACTGAGTAGCCCTGCGGCCACTGGTCGTTGAAGCTTAGGCCCCGAACCCGAAGGAAGTCAGGGGTGTGGTCGTTGATGGTTAGGCCCTCATTCGCGTCACGGGTGCGGGCTTCCATTATCAGTTGATTACACTGGCTCAGGGACAATTGCTTCATGCCCTTGTCCCCATTCACGGAGAGACAAATGCGCTCGCCAATTATCCCAGCCAGGGCCGTGGTAAACTCCTCGTCGAATACATTTGGGTCAGTGACCGTCTTGACAAAACGGCCGATCGCCTGCTGTTGGTTGCAGAGCAAAACCTTGAAGTCGTTGCCAAAGGTGTCCTGGTCCACCGCCTCTTGGAACCTCGCAGGGGGCCCATTCCAGAAAGTTGGGCTGCCACCAGTCACCGCCGTGGTGATAGGTACCCCTGAGGCGAACCCAGTTTGGAACTGGGGCACTATGTAGAGGAACCTCAAACAGTTGTTCGGGTAAAAGTAGCTATAGGCCCAGGGAGGCGGCGGGATAGCTGGGGTCCAAGTGGTGGTTCCCGCCGTTGGGTTCTCAGGCGTGCCCGGCGAGGCCTTGTTCAGGGCCAGGTTCACAGTCTGAAGGGCAAAGTTCCAGGGGGCCTTTCTCAAGAGTTCATTCCGCAGCCGAACATACCACCGTTGAATCACGTTGGCTTCGTTCGACCCCTCGGTGAACGAGGAGATGGTGGCCCTCGCTCCAATGGTGTCGAGGGCCAAGTTCGCGATTTCAACGTCGCTAGGCATTATCGGCCCTTACGGTTGGTGCCATGCCCGTGGTGTGAGCCGCCACTCGTATGGTGGATACCCGGGCGCCCACCTTCGGTGTCGGGGGTGCCATGAGCCTCCTGGGTGCCACAGTGGTGGACCGTTCGATTGCCAAGGCCTGGCCCAACATGTGCATGTGGGTCATAGCCAGGGATTTGGGGTGCGTGATAGTTCATCACGTCCCGAGCCTTTTCCACCCCGCCACATCCGGCCCGCCCATGCTGAGGCTGGTTCGTGTCGTGGCCGTACTCTTCAAGAAGTCCACGCTTTGCCATTATCGTCTCCCTTGGCTACCACAATGATGAATTGATCGGCCGCCCCCAGGACTAGTGGGCGGGTTGACCGAGGCTCCAGGGGTTTTCTTGAAGCCGGGCCCAGCGTCGCAATGGTCAATTCTCGAGCCCATTGCCTCCTGCTTCCCCAGCTGGTTCGCCCCCGCGGGGTTGATCGCCGTCGCCTTGGGCTCGACCTTCGGCCGGCCTCCTTGATTTTGGTTCAGATGCGCCGCCACTTGCGGGCTCGCCACTTTGCTCATCTTCAAGCTCCTTCTCGTACTTGAGGCATTTATCCTGTAAAGCTAGGGCCACCCGTGACATCTCACGGGTTAGCCATTGGTGGTGTTCATGGCTCGCACCAAGGAGGTAGTAATGCTGGTGGATCTCCGTGAGATTGGCCAAGTGCTCAGCCAGCTCTGGAATGCTAAGGTCTGTATGCCGGCTCATCAGCTCTCTCCATGGTCCTTGTAGATATGCCGAGCCAAGGACTTGGTCATGCCTTTTTTCTTTTTCTTGGCCCCATACTTCCTGCCCCGATCCGCCTCGTGGAAGTCCCGGGCCACTGCTGGAGGAATGTTAGCGGCCTTGCCGGTCGGGCGCCAACCATGGGCGATCGCTGACATGGTCTTGGCCTGCTTAGGGGTCGAGCTAGGCATCGTGCACCTCAATAATATTCGTCGACCAGGATGAAGCCAGTGCCACCTGCACCACCAGCGTTGCCGCCTGTGCCTGCGCCCCCTGCGGTACCAGCCGCGCCCACGGTGTAGGTGTAGGTAGCTGCCGGGGAGGTGATCCGGATCTCAGCGTATTCGCCTGCCGCGCCGCCGCCGCCCCCGGTCTGGCCATTACCCGTGCCACCAGCGCCACCGCCGCCACCAGCGCAGGAGTTGGTTCCACCCGCGATGCCAGCCCCAGCCTGCTGGCCCCGCCCAGCGCCATTACCATTCCAACCCGACCCACCAGTGCCGCCAGGAGTGTTATTGGTGCCCGAACCAGTCATCGAGGGGCTGCCGTCCGAGCCCCGTTGGCGGAACGTAGCAGTGCCAGTGCCACCAGTGCCGCCTGCAGCGCCCTGGGCCGAAACCCCGGAGTTGTTCGATAGTGCCCCGCCTGAGCCACCTACCGCGTTGATGGAGTTGAACGTGGTAGTCCCGCCAGTGCCGCCTGCAGTCGCGGCCGCAGAGCCGGCCCCACCTCCACCGCCGCCAGCGCCGCACTCACGAACCACAAGCAGCCGCGGGGTGGTGGGCGAAGTTGGGGTGGTGTAGGTCGCGCCCGAGCCCGAGAGCAGCTGTTGTTGGGTCGGAAAGTTGGCCGAGCCGCCACTAGTCGTCGGCGGGCAAACCCAGGCGCCGTTCTGACGGAACGCGGTTGAACCAGTGCCTGAGCCGGTGCAAGGGGCCGTGCCTGGGGTTCCGTCAGTGAGGAATATCCGGCTTCCATTAGCAGCCGCGGTTGGCAGCGAAGCAAAAGCCAAACCTGACCCATCCTGGATTAGCGTACTAGTTGAGGCATTTGTATAGTTCTTATTAAGTGCGAAATTTCGATAGGCGTTTGAGTCACTAATCGTTACCAAGCTAGCAGCGCTAGTAATATTGATGCCGAACGCGGTGCCAGAAGTATCTTCAAAGGCGTTCCCGGTTATTGAAACGTTCGTGACGTTATCAATATTAATACCAAAAGCGGAAGACGACGTAGCGTTGTCGAGAAAGCTATTGCCATCAATAGCGACATCCAAGAGCCACAGTGGCGTACTGGATGCGGTTATTTTGATTCCGCTAACTCCAGAGTTCGCCGCCATGTTAAATTGGTTACTTATTATATTAGCAAACCTAAATTGGCCTGCGGCAGGGGTTTGAGTAGTTAGTAACACTCCAGCATTGGCTATGTTATCAAAAGAATTGCCATCAATAAGTAAGATGCTAGTGAAGGCGCCGGAGGCTAAATTTAGCTCATAACCATCCCAAGATGCATTGAACTTGTTATTCAGAATCCGAAGCCCGCCACTACTCTCCTGATAGATATTGATATTGCCCGAGTTAGCCGTTGCCGCCTGTTGGAATTGGCAATGGCTAATTGTTCCATCGCCGTGATCAACATTGGTAAGATTGCGAACGATAATAGATTTTTCAAGAATATTGATAAACTTACTATCTAGAACGGTCCATGAGGCAGCACGTTCGAAATCAAGGCCTTCCCACAGACCAATAAAACGAAGGCCAATAAACTTGCTTTCCAAATTCTGAAACGTCGCGCCAGGGTCAACCTTAATTCCAGCTCCAGCCGTTTGGGTACCAAGTGCAGTGATGCCAAAGTTGTAGAAATAGACTGGGTTCTGACTGGTGATTAGGAACCCATTTTGAGTAGTATTACCAAGAGCTATTGTGGACTGGACATGGCCGTACCCAATTATTGTGATTGGAGCACTAATTGTCAAAGCGGAAGTTATCTTACAACCAGCAACGCTCTCTTGGATTAAGAGCGGAACATTACCCGAGATCGCCTGATTTATTGCATTCTGAAGATGAGTCGTATCATCAGTTGACCCATCACACACCGCTCCAAAATCGGCCGTATTGATACTTTGAGAAAGCTTAGCCCCAACAGTTAACGATACCGCGCCAGTGCCTTGCTGTGTAAAGGTTACGCTAGAGCTAAGAAGCGGGTTAAAGCCTGGATCGCTAGAGGGCCCATTTGACTGTAGTACATTTCCACTGGACCCAGGCGCAGCCGAGCCCCAGCCGACCGCTCCAGGGCCTTCGCCAATTGGGATCGAATGGGCCGGGATGTCCTGGGCGTTAGCCACTGAAAGGCAAGAAAGTAGCCAAAAGGCAAGAATCAATTTCTTCATAGATAACCAAGCTCCTTAGAGCGCTCATGTAGCAATCGGTGATATGCTTGATCAGGACACACGACCAGATTTCCAGGGCGATTATTCCAAGGTTTTGCATCCACATGGTGAACAACTGCACCATAAGGCAGCGGCTTGCCAAGCGCTTCTTCGGCTAACCAAATGTGCTCGTACACTCTTTCGCCAAGATGAGTAAATCTAGCATAGCCTGAACTAGTGTAGGATACCGAGCCATGCGGTGACTTATATTTAGCTGGGGCTGCTAACACATTACCCCTACGTCGAAGATTATCATAATGCTTTTGGCACAGGCACTTCGCCATAGCAATCCTATCACAATCTTCTACTGAACATCTCATCCTGAGAACCACCCTGAAAGATCCGGCATCGGGTATAATCTCAGAAGCTGACGAGCCTGGATGATCTTGAACGGCGTGGCAACAAGCGCATCGATTGTGTCCGGTCCAAAGGGCTGGATGGTGATGTTGTTGGCCGGGGCATTCCCGGTCATGTCTTTGATCCAGAGCGAGAGCTCAAGGGACCCCAGCATCATTTGGGGGTGGGTCTTGATTGATTGTTGAACCCACTCAGTAACTGAGGGCAGGTTAATGGTCAGTGGGGCGGCCAGGGTCGTGACCAGGAGCCCATAGTCGCCAATGCCAACCGTCACAGGTGAGGCCGCTGAAGAGACCTTCCTCGCAGGCTGGACCGGGAGGTGAACCCAGCCAATGGTCGGGCCTAAGTAGGTCCGAACCCATTGAACAGCCCCTCCCGATTGGTCCAGCTGGGGAATAAGAGCGCCCATCAGGGCCTCATGTCAGTGGCACGACCCTTGTAGACAGTGCCAGAGTACTGGGCGAAGAAGGGATCACCCTTCAGGGCGTTGGCCACTGCCACTGCCACTGCGGCGGCGAACTCTGGGGTGCCGACCTTCTGTTCGTATTGTGGCACTTCACCCATCGTCAGGGGCAGGGAGTCTAGCGCTTGCATCACCGAGCGGGGCTTGTGCTTGGCCATAAGGGCCTCGGCCTCATCGTCGAGGGGCTCCATCTCAGTGGAAGGGATGAAACTCTCCGGGCTTCGGATCACCCAGTCCTTGCGATGCGGCTTGGTGTTGATGACACAGCACATGTCTTCGCCCAACGACTCGTCCTGAGGCATGCCCTTCCCATTGTAGTTACAATCCGAGGGGTCATCAGGATTGAGATAACGGTTGCAATCCCACTTCTCGGTGGCGGGCTTGCCAAAGTTCGTGACGAGCTTCTGCTCATAGAAGCTGCCCATGAGATTCAGCTCATGAGCGGCCAAGAGTTTAAATCGAGCCATAGGAGGTCTCCTTACTGTTGATAGCCCCAAGCATTGACATCAGTGGCCCCACCAACCCCCGCAGCAGCCGAGGTCACAGTAATGCCGGCATTCTGTGTCGAGGCAGGGATACATGGGTTGAAGGCCTTATCGAGTTGGCCTACTGCCGGGGTCACGGCCACTGGCTGGATGAAACTCATTGAACCGCTAACCACGCCGCTGATAGTGGCCGTGCCACCCAGGCCCACCGTGGCGTTTGAGCCGATGGAGAAGCCACAAAGGAAGGTGGTTTTGCCACTAGTGCCAGCCAAAGTAGCGGCCGTTGCCCCTGTAGTTCCAGTCGCCGAAGCCGTAAGTGGGCTCGCACCTGCAGGGTAAGGGGCGACTAAGGCCACAGGCACTGGATTGGCAGTTGTGCAAGGTACGGCCTGATTCGAGCCGTTGTTGCACATCTCCATCGAGCCGTTGACATACGACCCATTGGGAGTAATGAAGTTGGACTGCCCAAGAGCAGGCCCTCCAATCAGTAGGGCTAGAAGTAGGAGGAGCGCTCTCATAGTTGGAACCCATTCGCTGTGACAGCCGTGTTGGTGGTGCCGGCGCCCAAAGTGGCGGCCACCGGGATTGTAGTGTTCACCGCGCTAGCCGGCACGCAGGGGGAGAAAGTGACAATAGTCGGAACTTGATTGTTGTTCGCAATTGCCACTTGAGCGGCCACATAGTTTAGGCTTCCAGAGATAGTGTTGGTAGCCTGAATAGTTCCGTTGCCAGCTGCAGTGGCGCCACTATAGGTGGCTTGGAACCCACACAAGTAGGTAGTTTTCCCTGCTGCTGCTGGAAGCGTTGCAGTGGCCGTAGTTGTGCCTGTGGCCGAGTTGGTGACTGGAGTAGCCCCGGTGGGAAACCCAGCCGCACCTGCAGCCCCGGGCGAGAGGATCAGCCGGCCAAGGCTATCGCACTGGACCCATCCAGGAAACCCTGTGGTAAGGGTCGTAGGAGCCGAGTTGAAGGCACAGAGGGTGCCCACAATCTGGGTGGGCTGGTTCTGCTGCTGGGCCCGGGCCGGTCCCAAGCAAAGCAGGAGTACAAGGACTAGCCAAAGCCTTCGCATCTTCACTTCCTCTTTGAGGGGCCGGACTTGCTCTTAACCGGGGCGCTCTTCGAGGTCGAAGCCGCGGCTACGTCAGTGGCCTGGATGATGGTGGCCGAAGCCACCACCAATGCCAGAAGTAAGGCGAGTTTTTTCATGGCTCTTCGGCCCACTCCAGATCGATGTCAAGGAAGTCGGTGGTGGCAGGGGCAACAACGCCATTTGCTGAGGCGTTGAAGTTGACCGCCACCACATCAGTGGCGCCCCTCAACACAGTCATCTGGTCGTCATTGACTCCGTAGGTGAACGAGCAGACATCCGGCACGTTGAAGGTTGTAGCGGTCTGGGCCAGCAGGATCCGGCAGGAGTCGAGGGTGCCGGTCAGAGTGCCGCCAGTGGGCACCGCAGCGAAGAAGGTAGTGACAGTCGCCGCTGGAGTGCCATTGTTGATGTCCCTGGCCACGATAGTGGGGGTGGCTGGGGTGCCGCCCGTGTCGACCGCCGAGCGTCGGAGAATGTTAACGCCCCGATAGGTCTGGGCGGCTGAGTTCTGGCCGCCAACCACGATCTTGGAGATCCTAATCGTCTTCGAAGCCGAGCCCGCGATGGTCAGGTAGTCGCCCGCGCCACCCGCGGTCGGGGCGGTGCCCAAGATCGAGACCTTGAACGTTTTGAGCCGCGACTCGATACCGGCCTGGAGCCAAACCGCGTTCGGCTGAGGAACGGTATTGATCCCGGGCTGGCTGGTCTGACTCAGCGCGATGCCGACCCAGGCGATAGCCAGGGCAGAGACTGCCCCAGCTACAAGTGTGGTAAACTTCTTCATCGTTTTACCTCAATTCGGGATGCTGATGCCCGGGGGATAGCCAGAGCCCACGGCCCCGGTCGTGCTCATGATCTGGCTCCAGCGGTCGAGCACGATGTAGCTGGAGAAGGTTCCGCCAGTGAAGGCAGCGGTGGCCACCCGGTACTGGAGCTTCACGAACCGGGGAGTGGGCGAGCCCGCAGGGACCTCCGGCCAGTCGATGTCGAAGAGGTTCACCCCCGCAATGAGAGTGGCCAGGGCATAAACCGGGCTCAAAGCGAAGTCGGTGAAGGCCCCTGGGGTGTTGTTGCCCGCATCAGGGGCGCCCATGAAGGCGAGCTGAAGCGTTGGGGCGCCGCCCGAAGTGAAGGTGGTCAAGACCGTGGTCAAGATCTTCGGCACGGCTGGGGCATCGGCAATGCCCATGTCCCTGGCCCCGCCCCCGCCAACTGCAGAGACAGGCAGGCCGCCAACCAGGCCAACGTCCAGGATGTTGCTCGAATCGGTGTTGCCGATGCCGAAGGCATTGGTCCGAGCCAGGTCGAAGGTAAGGAGGTTGTCAAGAATCATCTCAGGGCTCCCTTAGGTGATCCGGGCTTCGTTGTTCAGGATGGCGTCACAAGTCCTGACCGGGATCCCTCGGAAGGTGGTGATGACCTTGCCATTGAACTCCTCGAGTCGGAGAAGGACGTTGGCCTTGTTCATCGCTTGGAGGTCCAGGTACGTGCGGATGACGCGGTTGCAGTAGATGACCACCTGGCCCATGTTGGCCTTGATCTCGGGGGTGTCCGAGGTCTGGATGGCCGTGGCTCCAGAGGGGGCGGTCGGCAAGCGGTAGAGGGCCCGAACCAGGAGATTGATCAAGTTCGCAGCGCTCACACCGGTCAAGAGGCTGGTGTCGATGTTGCAGATCCGGCCGAAGTATCGCCAGTCACGAAGGCAGAACCCGATCTCCCACTTGAAGTGATCCCTGTAGGCCTGATAGGTATTGCCATTCGCGTCGGCCACGGGCCACTCGCCCATGTCACGGTGCTGCAGGCCGGTGATCTTGCCCTTCGGGAAGATTGCATGGCCCGTGTCGGCGCCCCAAGTGGCGATCCAGATGCTCGTGTTGACGGCAGCGAGGCCGCCAGCGTCGAGCACGTTGAACGCGGTTTGGCTAGTGGCAGTGTTGACCGTGGCATAGCGGGGGGCAAACCCACTGAAGCGCTCAGGATTGACCTGCTGGTTGCCATAGATCAGGGTGGCGGCCACCTGCTGCGACATGCCTTCAAGGAAGGCCTTGACTTCCGAGAGTCGGAACTCCGGAGTGTTGCCGTTCAGATCCGCGATGTCCTTGTCGATAACCGCGTAGGTTTCCAGGTTACCGCAGGTGTCGGTCAACTGAGCGGTGGTCGACTTCGCGTTCGGCACGCCTTGGTTCAACAGGCGCCAAGTTGCCTGAGGGAGGCCGGTGCGAACGGTCGTCTTGTGCCCGGTGGGCAGGTTGCCTTCGAGAACAAACATGTCCTCGAGGATCTCATTCGTCTGGCTGAGCAACTCGATGATCGCGGCGATGTGATAGTCGTCCTCGACCCGTCTTGCCCAGTCGGCATACGTAAGGGCGGTTGCGCCAATGATAGCCACTGGTTAGGTTCCTTTGTTGACGAGGTGTGGGTACATGGCCGCCGCAATCGATTGGGGAGCGCTCTTTGACGGGGTCGTACCCTTGACGTGTTGGCCCTCGGTCATCTTCGCCGCCATCCACATGAACATCTTCACAACTCCGGGGTGATTGCCCGCCCCAGTGAGGTTCAGACCTTCCTTAGCGGCGCCGGCCATCTCCACGGGCATCATCGCGTAGATTTTGCCCAGGTTGGCTATGTTCTGACTGAGCTTGGTGCCACCCACATCGGGGTCGTCCCTAAGAGCCTCCTGCCATTCCTCCTGCGTGTCTTGCCAGTGCTGCATCTGCCCTTCAGAGATGTCTTTCAACGCAGCAGTGTGAAAGTCAACGAGCTTCTGGGCCGTTTCCTGGGAGAGGTTGCTCTCCTTGGCAAACGTCTGGAAGTCGCCTAGGGCCTTCTCGTCCAGAGTTACCCCCTCTGGAAGGGTAAAGGGTTCATATTTCTCAGGGGCCCCCTCAGAAGCATCCCCTTCCTTAGGAGGGGTCTCGCCCGCGGCTAGGGACGGTTGTGGAGTACGGCCAGTACCAGCACCAGTATTGTCAGTGCCAGGAGTAGTCCCAGTGCCGGCTCTAGTGGCATCAGTCTGCCCTGTTCCCTGGGTCGACTGGGGGGTCGTCGTCCCCGGGCCGCCACCCTGATTCCCACCGCTGGCGCCGGAACTCCCGGTCCCACTGCCGCTGCTGCTCGTATTGGGCGCGTTCATTTGCTTCCCTCATCATTAGGAGATACATTTGTTCATCAGCGGCCATCACTTGGGCCCAGATCATTCGCCCCAGGCTAGCCCGGCCACAGTTGAAGGCAGTGGCGTAGGGGTCCACAACGAAGGGCTCGCCAAAGACCTGGGCGGCCACAAGCACGTCGTAGATGACTTCCCGGCCGCCTCCAGAGGACATGATGGCCCGCCAGTGGTCGTTCTTCAGGGCCGCGGCCAGTTGCTGGGCCTTGTCCTCTTGCTCGGCCTCCTGGCGGTCGAAGTCCTCTGTCATTGCTGCCCCATCACGGCCTGGAGAGCGTTCTTGCCGCCACCGATGTCGGCCCCAGCCAGATTCTTCGCCCCTTGAGCGGCCGCCATTGCGTTCTGCATCTGCTGTTGTTGCTGGGCCTGCTTCTGGCGCTGGGCCCTGATCTGGACCAGCTCCGCGGGTAGCCGGATGATGTCTGGGTCGACGCCAAAGCCAATGGCGAGCTTGGCCACCGCCTTGTCGATGTCGATGTTGTCCATGACCTGTGGGTCTTCGCCCATGATTGAGCCCAGGGTCTGTAGCATCCGCTCGATGCCCCCCGCCTTGTTGGCGCGAATGGCCTCGTGGAGCATTGAGTCGAACATCACCTCAACGGGCTGGCCCTGGATTGAGGCCGGGGCGGGCGGGAAGAGGCCGGCTCGCATTGCGATGTTGTAGACACGGGTCACCGCGGGCATTAGGAATTCTTTGTCGAACCGGGTCAGGACCTCCCCGATCAAGACCATCTGCTCGCCCCTTCGGGCGTCGATTTCGGTGGCCGAGATGTTGCTCTTGGGCTCGAACTGGGAGATCATCTTCATCAGGCCAGTGAAGAAGATGTCTTTGATCCGGGCTCGGACCTCGGCTAGGTCTTCGACCATGCCCCTGATGTCGGGCATCACCGTGTAGACGGGGGCCATGCCCACGCCTTTGCCCGCTGACATCCCCACTACGTAGGTGATGCCCCCTGGGAGGAGCGAAGCGGGTTGGTTCTTCAGCTGGGCATCGGCAACGAGGGGCGGGTTGACCTGCTTGTCAATCCCTTGGGCCTTTCGCCTAGACTCCTGCTGGAGTTGCTTAACATCCGTAAGAGAGTCCATGCCCGGGCCACGACCGTAGGCGTCGTTAGATACAGTACTCCACCGTGGACAACCTCCTGGAAATTCATGAAATCCTTGCTGGCGCAGGATGAACTGTTGACCTTGGCCCCACTCCCAATAGACTTCTCTCCACTTGAAATGCCGTGGCACTGAATAGCCACGGCGATCGTCATTGGGCTCAATCGCATGGGCGATCAACTTCTCCCGATGGAGCGAGCCCTGGCCCGTGTCGTAGAGGCCCTGAACGCTTGGTGAGCAATTGTCGTAGCCGAACTCCTCAACGATCTGTTTGATTGTGAGAACGAACTCTCGGTAGACCGTGTCGACTTCGTAGTTGGAATTAACCGCGAAGTAGAACTCGCCGAGGCACGGGTTGACACAGGTGATGACGTTCTCGTAGTCTTCATAGATCAGGCAGCAGGCGCTGCCGAAGATCACGATGTCGAAGTAGACGGTGGCGCAGCTAGTGTAGAAGTTGCTCTGGCTGAAGATCAGCATCAGGATGCGGATGACTTCAGCGAGCCAGCGGCCTTCTTCGGTGGGCGTGTCGTTGTTGTGGTAGCCGACCTTCATCTTGAGCCACTGGCGGGTCGGGTTGGTGATCCCGCCGTGGAGGCCAGCGCTAAGGTCCCGGGCCGCGATGGTGCCGGTGGAGTCGATGATGTGCTGGTTGATCGGGGAGCCGCGAGTGGCCTGGTTGGGGGTAATGAGCCACTTGTATCGGCGGGGGAGGAGGAAGTCCGCGAGTTCGCGCCAGTGGACCCACCAAGAGTAGCGGTCGGTCCGCAAGCCCATCAGGCGGCCGTCGGTGTGCCTGCGGAGTTCCACATTTCGAGGGTCGCCAAGGTTCCTCGGGCGCTTGCGAACCTGGGCTTCAGTCACCCTTCGGCCCTGCCGGAACTCTGGCCCAGAGATCTTAGGGGCGCCGCTCTTTCGAGTGGGTGAGGGTTGGGCCCCGAACTGTTGGGCGGCAGGACTTGAGGGCATCAGCCGGCGACCTTAATGATGGACGAGGTGTCGACCGGAGCCGCGGCCTCAGAGGCCATCCAGCCGGCTTCAAGCTTTGTGGCGGCCACTCGAGTGGCGGTGGCCACAATCGCCTGGGCAGGCCCGGTGGGCACACAGAGCATCTCGGCACAAGAACCAGTACGAGCCAAGCCCACGAACACCCCGGCCACGAGTTCGCCCCGCTCGACCATGGTCAGGACCTTGCGCAGGGCTCTCACTAGGCTGACATTGACTTCAGCCGCCTGAACGGTCTTGCCCAACTCAAGGGCCCGACGGACTTCTTCAATCGAGGTCTGGGTCATGTCATTGTCCAATCAGGGTCTTTTGGGAAGTGTTGGCCTTGCCTTGGGCGCCCATGCCCGAGGTCATGATCGTGCCCCCAAAGCCGCCCTGATTACGCGAAGCCGCCTGCTTGCCCGCCTGGGCGATTGAAGGGTCGGCGAACTGGGGCGGGTTCGCCGGGGGCGGGGGCATTTGTGGGGCCTGAGGGGTGCCGAAGCTCATGCTTAGATCCCCGGGCAGAAGTAGTTGACCTTGTTCGAGGAGGTCGCGGTCTGGACCAGGGTGATGGCGGTGACCGTGGTGGTCCAGTTCTGGGCGGCCAAGGGGGTGCCCTGCCAGACCACGAGGCAGCTAGGCACGGTCGGGTACGGGTTCGCGAAGGTGATCACGCAGCCGGTTGGAGTGCCGGTGCCCATGGTCACGGTCCCGGCCATGTCGGTGCCGACCACTACAGGGGCGGTGCCGCAGGCGGTTAGGACTGGGGGCGGGGAGGTTCCGACCGGGAAGTGCAGGTGCTTGAAGGAGAAGTCGACCCCGATGAAGCCGGTTGGGTCTTGGGAGAGCTGAACCGACCGGGTGACCTGTTGGGCCCACGAGTCGGGCAAGACTAGCCGGCCCAAGAGCATGAGCATAAACACGGCAAGGACCAAGCAAAGGACGCGAAGGATTCTGGCAAGCATCTCAGGCAGCCTCTCTATGGGCGAAGGGGTTGTAGTCCTGGCGGTAGCCCATCCGCTCAGGCGAGAAGGGGTTGTACTCGGACTCCACAAGGGGCTTGGAGCCGGGGAGGTCTTGCAGGGCCCGTGGGGCCGCTGGATAGGCGAAGGTGAGGACCAGGGCGTCGCCTCTGTCTGGAGAGGAGAGTCCTCGGTCCTTCATGTCTTCCTTGCGTTCGAGCTGGATTTCGTCCCGGATGTTGAACGCGTACATAGGGCCCACTAGCTGGGCCCGGAGCTCTGGGTCATCAGGAATGCAACCGCCCTTGAGCCACTCGCGGCAGGCGCCCCACATCTCGGCCCGCTTGTTGGCATAGCGGTTGCCTTGGTCGCCCTGGGCGGTGTAGTTGTCCGACTTCGAGCCGAACTGGACCCCGATCACGTTCATGCGCCGGTGGCGGAGCATGTCTACCACGCCGCCCCCGACCCCGCCCTCGTCAACGAAGATATCGCCGACGCCAAGGGTGGTGGCAATCTCGATGATCTTGCCGGTCAAGACAACAGTGTCGGCCCCACGGAGGAAGATCCATTGAATCGAGCGGGCGTCCCGGCCTCGGCGGATGCAGATGACGGACTCATCATCGCCGAAGCGGGCCACGTCAACGCCCATCACAATGGGCTCGATCATGCGGAAGGAGTTGCCGTTCGCGTCGTAGTCGGGCGGGAGTTCCCGAAGGGCGGCCTCGGCTACGACCTCGGCGCTGATGAACTCCGACATGCCAGTGCGTGGGAACACGCCGCGTACGCGGACCCGGACGAAATCATCGTCCTCGCCATAGGCGCGGATCCACTTATCAATCTGTTTCTTGTTAGTGATGGAGACGGTGCGGGAGTCAACTTGGAAGCTATCCCAGTTCTGTGCATGCCGTTGGCCGGGGAAGCACTCTCTGAAGCGGCCAACGTTCCGGGTTGGGTTGCCAAAGACACACCAGATGATCTCGGTGTCCACGTCCGTGAGGGCGCCTTCGGCCACTTCCCAAATCATGTCGGGAATGGCCGAGCCCTCGTCGAAGATCAGAAGGAGCCGCTTCCCTTCGTTGTGCAGGCCCTGAAAGGCCTCGGTGTTCCGCTCGGACCAGGGGACCATGTCGATCCGCCAGGTGCGTTCCCGTTCTCGATCCGAGCTGAAGATGGCAGTGGCCGTGAGCCTGAACATGTCCTTGCAGCGGCACATGTTGTACCACTTGCCCAGCTCGGCCCAGGTTTTGGTCTTCAGCTGGTTCTCAGTGTTGGCGGTCACGACCCCACGGGTGTCTTCCTTGGTGGAGATCGCCCAGAGGATGAGCCAGGCCACTAGTGAGCTTTTGCCCACCCCATGGCCCGAGGCCACCGCGATTTGAATCGCCTCATCAACGGTCAGGAGCCCATCGCGAACCATGCCTAGAACTAGGGCCTGCCACTCCTCGGGCCCTAGAAACCGTTCCAGCGACGTACCTTTTTCGCCCCAGGGGAACGCCCACAAGACCCAGGCAAGCGGATCCCCGCTCATCGAGGCGAGGTCAAGGTAGAGGTCGTGGCCCGTGGAGTTCAAGCGATGGGCTCCCTAAACCATTGGCTCGGTGAAAAAGTGGCCGTGGAACTCGCCCACGATTAGAGGAGGGCGGACCATTTCGTCGATAAGGTGGCAACGAATGGCCCATGGAACTGACACGTCCCGAGCAACCTCCAAACGCTTCTCCCTAAGGGCAGTCTTGTCCCGTTTCAGGACCCGCCATCGACGCCAGAAGATCTTCCACTCCTTAGCCCTTGAACTTCTGCGCATCGGGCGCCTCCAAAGTTGGCCGGCTGGCGTCGGTCAGAACTCGGCGCCCGAAGCCCTCGATCACTGGCGGTCCGGTGCGAGCCCCAGTGAGGGGATCAAGTCCGGCCCGTCGACGGGCCTCAGCCAATCGCTCTCCATGGACGTTGACGGTGACCTGGGTGTTAGGGCCTTTGGACCCAAGACCCACTGCGCCGCCAAAGGTGTCGTGTATCGCAAGGCGGTCCCTGAGGGGAATTGGTTCGATCTCTTCATGGTCAGCCGCTTCCAGGAGGTCCAGAGTTTGTCGGGCGTTGATGGCCACGACCCGGGAGATGATCCCTTTGGTGCCCTGCCAATCTTCTTCCACTTCCCCTCGGTACTGGGCCACCAAGTCCTGAAAGGCTGGGTCCCCAAGAATAACCGAGACATAGGTCTTGGAATATCCCGAGGCTTCTGCCGCGAGACTGGGCCTAATGCCCGAGGCGATCGCCCTGGCCAGCTCGTGATGAGACTCCCGAAGCCTCTGCAACCGTGGTGCCTGGGGCAAAAGCTTGGGCTGCCCGAGGGCCCGCAGGTCCTCAGGCGTCAGCTCGGCCACCACTTCGGCCCGACACTCCCGCTCCGGCCTTCCCGCGCCCATAGGGAGACACTCCAACGTTCACCCCTGAAGCCTAGCACATTCAAGAGCCAAAGTCAACCCAAGGTTCCGGAACCCTTCCCGACCTAAGGGGAACAAAACAAGAACATCTGATTTTCAGTACCTTTCGTGGGGAGGGTCAGTGCCCGTCGAGGCCCCCGGCCGACTTTGGCCCCCCACCCCCTCGACCGGAAAAGCCGAGGGATGTGCTCGGTCCCCACGACCAGGGCATGGGCCATGCGCGAGGGGTGCGACAACTTGTCGCAGGGGCCTGCCATAATTCCGCCACAATCATGTGGGATACTGTGACCATCGGACGGTCAGAGCGTCCTGGGCTGTTTGACATCGTGGGGCTGATACGCAGGGGGCGATCCCCCGTGAGACGTGTGTGGGACAACCCATGCGCGAACCCATTGATTGAGGCAATCCAATGTTCACGATCACGATCAATGACAAGAAGCGCGGCAATTCGAAGATCGAAGTCGACTTTGACGCGCTGCCTGAGAATGTTCGCCAAGAGGTTGTGAGGCAGGGACTGGCAAAGATGCTGAATTGCAAGTCCAGCAAGCTGAGCAACCGCGAGGCGGCCGAGCGCAAGCATGAGGCCATGAAGGCCGGCAAAGTGCGGGCGACTGCGGCGAGCCAGGACGGGTTCACTGGCAAGGAAAAGACCGAGGCCATGCGGCTCGCTCGCCAGGCAGTGAAAGCCGGGATGAAAGAGCAGGGCTATAATGTCAGCGATTACGCCGCAAGCGTGATTACTGAGATGGCTAAGGAATATCTCGGGGATTATCCTGAGGTGTTCGAGCAGGCCCGGAGGAATGTCGAGGCAGCGGCCGCACTGGCGCCGAAGGCCAAGATCACTGCCGAGCCCGATCCGGCGAAGGTTGCGAAGCGGGAAGCGGCCAAGAAAGAGAAAAAGACCGAGGCGAAGCCCCCAAAGGGCAAGCGAACGGTCAAGGCCAAGCCCGCGGTTCATGTTCAAGCCTGAAGAAAAGCCTCCAACTGGCCCCGCAAGGGGCCTTTTTTTTTTATTCCAAAGCCCACGAACCACGATTGTGAAATAATTTAAAAAAGCGTCATAATCACACTCCAGATTTAATCCCCTCACTAACTGAGGTGTTCCCCTTTTGTCCCATGACCATTAGACTCGATTAGACCCGATTGGACCCGATTGGTCTATTAGACCAACCCAGGCATTTTATTTAAGGGGGTGATGACTAGGTTTTTTTTTTTTTTTTTTTTTT
>Ga0307473_10000007_pt1 | contig 48736 bp, 76 predicted proteins | sample atmos_gasesAM5C__FD_203744 | JGI IMG/M metagenome (GOLD analysis project Ga0307473, IMG submission 203744) | Hardwood forest soil microbial communities from Morgan-Monroe State Forest, Indiana, United States - atmos_gasesAM5C_515 | ecosystem: Environmental > Terrestrial > Soil > Temperate...
GAAGATCGCGCCGGTCGAGGTGGCGGTCGCGGCCGTCTGCGGCTGCGGCTTCTCCTTGCGCTTACTCGACTTTGGTAGTCCCGCCTTGCCGCGCGGGACGACGAACGGTGCCACCTAGCGCACCGCCGTCACGACTTCTTCGTCTTGATCTTCGATCCCTTCTTCACGGTCGGCACCTTGAACCCGAACTGCGCCAGCTTCGCGTTGACGATCCCGCGCACGCGCGCGTCGCCCTGGTAGGGGGCGAAGTACTGGGAGAGCGCGGAGTAGGCCTGCTGGTAGGTGATGCCCGGCGCCGGCGCGTACACCGCCGGCTTCTTGAGCAGGGCGTTCGCCGGCGTCACGACCGTCGTGTAGGTCGGATCCTGGAGGACGGAGTTGAAGGTCTTGTCCATCCCTGTGGCCTGCTGCCGGATCCACTTGCCCACGTCGGGCGTGGTGCCGCTCCCCGGCACCTTGTGCGGCAGGCCGTCGGTGCCCAGCTGCGTACCGGCCGGCATCTTCGCCACGGTCTTGAGACGCGGGTCGTAGTAGAAGCCCGGCAGGATGACGTTGCCGGGGCCGACGCCCGTGACCCTGCCCGTCTCCAGCGCCAGCTGCTTCGCCCTGTTCAGCGCGGTCTGCATGTCGATCTTCTGCTGCGCGTTGAACTTCTGCGTCTGCAGCTTGATCATCTGGTTGTGGTAGCTCTGCGTCTCCTTGCGGGTGGCGGCCTGGTTCAGCTGCGTGCCGCCCAGCGCGAGCGCCTGCAGCGCCGTCGCGAGGTTGGAGCGCGTGTTGCCCTGGAGGCTCTCAAGCTGCTGCGTGATCAGCGAGGGGCGCTTGGCCTGGATGTCACGCTCGGCCTGTAGCTCGTCCTGGATCGACTGCGCGATCTGACCGCCGTACTCGCGCGCGAGGTTCGCCAGCGTCCCCGTCCCCCTCATGCGCTCGGCTTCCGCCGCGAGGTAGGCCGACGCCCCCTGGTCGTGCAGCCCCGCGGCGGGGATGTCCACGCCCGTGGTCTGCGCCGTGGCCTGAAGGCCGGGGATGCTGTAGCCCTGCGCGGGGCCGCCAAGCCCGCCGGTCTGCGCTGCGATGTTGGCGCTGATCTTGCCGGCGGCGGCCGTGTCCGCGTCCGCCACCGCGCCGGTCAGCCCGCCCCCCAGCGCCTTCAGTTCGTTGGCGGCCTGGTCGAACGCGGCCTGCGCTTCGCCCGCTCCCGGTCGCATCAGGTTCGAAAGCCCCCCCGCGAAGCTTGCGGTCTGCGCCTGCTGCGCCATCAGCTGCCGCTGCGCGCGCAGCGCCGACGCCTGCGCCGCCTGGATCTCCAGGTTGATCTGGTCGCTGATGATTCGCTTCGCCCGCGCCTCGGTCTGCTGGGGCGTCTCGATCGTGCCCATCAGCTGCCCGAGGATCGACTGGATCGTGAGCGGCTGACCGACCACGCCCTTCCTCTTCCTGGTGGGCGGCCCGACCACCGTGCCCTGAATGACGGGGCCGGACGAGTTCGGCGCGATGCCGGGGTCGAAGGGCCGGTAGGCGCTGGAAGGGATGGGGGCGACGAAGCCGGGCATTTACCCGTACCACCTGTTCCTGCGAGCGATGTCGGCCCGGATCTGCGCGGCCGACTTGGTGCCGCCCTGGAAGGCCGCCCTCTGCGCCGGCGACATCATCCCCATCGACGCCTGCGACATGCCGGACGTGCCCAGCTGCTGCGGCGTGAGGTTGCCGAGCGGCGCGAAGTAGTCGTACGCCATCCCGCTGGTCGGCGGCGCGACCGTCTCGCCGCCACCGGACTGCCCGCCCTGGCTCGCGAGCCAGGCGTAGTAGGCCGCGGTCGCCTTCGACTGCGCGAGGCGCGAGGCGACCTCGGACATGACGCTGTTCAGGCCGCTCTGCTGCTCGCGCTGCAGGCCGGCGAAGTTCGAGACGCCGCCCCGGATCGCATCGACCAGGTCGCCCATGGCGGTGTTCGACTGCACCTGGTACTGCTCGTTGAGGCGCTGCCCCGACGTTTCCGTGCCGCCCGAGCGCAGCATGCCGCGCGCCGCAAGCCCCGCGTTCGCGTTCGAGATCCCGCGCTTGAGCGCCAGGTCTAGCTGCGCCTTCGTGCTCAGCTGATTCCCGGCAGCGGCGGCCCTCGTGGCCGGATCGACGTCGCCCGCGTAGCCGGCGAGATCGCCACTCATCCTGCCGGTGAGATCCCAGCCGCCCTTGATCACCGCCTGGCGGATCGCGTCGCGCAGCGAGGTACGCCCGCTCCCGATGTTCGCGTTCATCTGCTGAATGGCGGCCTGGTAGATCGGGTCGCCCTGGATCTCGGACATCGAGGCGTTGAAGTCGGTGCCGGGGTTGAAGGCTGCGTAGCCGGCGCCGGCTCCCCCCGTGTTGCCCATGTTGTAGTTCGCGCCGGGAATCGAGCCGAGGTTCGTCTGCCCCACCGGCGACATCGGCGTGTCGACCTGCGAGCCGAAGATCGCCGGGACGATGCCACCCTTCTTCTTGGCGGCGGGCTTCAGATACGGGAAGTAGCTCGTGATCGAGCCGGGCAGAGCCATGCCGCCCCCTTTCAGTAAATGATGATGAAGTTGACGGTCAGGTACGCCGGCGTGTCGTTAGCGACCGCCGCCACCGGGCCGACGACGATCGCGCCGCCCCCCGCGGGACCGCTGCCGCCCTCCAGCTGCGCGACACGCCCGCCCGAGACAACCCCGAACCCGCTGCCGCCGCTCCCGTACAGCACCATGAACTGCTCGTCGTTGGGCTGGATGTGAACGTGCGAGTCGGTGACGGTGTGCCGGTGATGCGGGCGTCGGCTCGCGAGCGCCAGCCCCTCGTTGGCGCCGAGCGCGGTGGTGCCGGCGCCGCTGCCCTTACCGACCGGGATACGGCCCTGAAGGTCGGGGACGTTGAAGGTGGTCGAACCGTCCCCCGCCCCGTACGTGTTGGCGATCAGCGCGTAGAGGCGGTCGTACGTGGTGCGAGACACGGCTTGGCCCTGGCACAGAAGCGCCCCGTCGGGCGCGGCGGTGCCCGCGTAGGGGAGGATGATCCCCGGCGGGAAGATCCCGAGTGTGCCGCCGCCGACGCTCGCGATCCCGAGGATGTCCTTCAGTCCCGTGACCGAACCGATCGGCAGGTTGAGGTCGGACGTCTCCAGGTAGGAGACGAGCCAGGTCTTGAAGGCGATGGGGAGTGAGAACGGATCCGACAGGAGCCGCTGCAGCAGCTGGTACTCCTGGTCGTTGAGCGGACGGTCGTCCTGGGAGGTACGGCCTTCTTGCGTAAGCTCGCTCAACGTCCACGCTCCGCGACCCACTCATCGACGGCGAGGTCGAAGATGCGCGTGGCGACGGTCGGCTGCGTCTGCCTGACGCGGAAGGCGATCCCGTACGGGAACTGCCCGACCGGCAGCTTGTAGCGCGTGTACTGGTTGGTGGGCGGCAGGCCGCCGACCGACGTGTAGGCCGGATCCTGCGGCGAGCGCATGTAGCCGAGGTCGAGCACGGGCGTGGCCGTCGAGTAGTTCGGGGGGATCGGCGTGACCCGCGCGTCGTAAGAGAGCCAGGCGCTCTTGACGCGCTTGCGGCCCTCCTGGCCCAGCCGGTACCAGGGCGTCTCGAAGCTGGGGAGCACGAGGGTGCCGTCGGCGTCGGCGACCGTGGTCGCGTTCGAGTTGGGGAAGAAGCAAGGGCCGAGCCGGATCAGCCGGTTGGTGCCCTTCTGACCGCCCCAGGTGCGCTCCATCCCCGACGACCCCGAGGAGGAGATGAAGGTGAGCGCCTTGATGTTCCCGAACCGGAACCACTGCCGCTTCTGCAGGTCGGAGATCAGCGTCGTGCTCGACCCATCCGCGAAGTTGAGCGAGATCACGTAGTAGTCCATGAAGGTGACCCCGGCCATCGACACCTTGTTGGCGTAGAGGTTGCGCCAGTAGGTGAGGATGCCGCCCTGCGCGACGATGTTGCGGACGACGGAGCCGTCGGTGACATGTACGCCGTGCTCGTCCGCGAAGATGCAGTTGTCGTTCCAGAATGCGATCGTCTTCGGGTCGATGCAGCCGATCCGGTCGAACACCTTCTCCACGAACATGTCGCCGTCCTCGGTGCCGAACGGCGGCGTCGAGCCGCGAATGCGCTCGACTGAGCCGGCGTGGAACACGAGCACCAGGGAGCGCATCGCGGCCAGCGCGGAGACGGCGCCGTTCATGCGGATGTACGACTTGGCGTCGAACGAGGCGGCGTTCGAGAGGTCGGGCTGATCGATGAACGAGAAGCGGATCGTGTCCGTCTCGCCGGGCGCCCCGCCGGTCACCAGCCTCGACTTGTAGACGCAGCCGACCTTGCTGAACTTATGGGCCGCGTTCATGGCCGTGACCGCGAGCGTCGAGGAGGTCGGAGGCTTGATGATGCGAGGGGTCATCGAGCCGGCCTGGTCGAAGTGAATGACCTGGTCGTTCGTGTACAGCACCGGGTTCTGCGCCGAGCGCGGCACGGCGCCGCCGGTCGCGGTCGCCGTGTACGGATCGGTCAGGCCGACGCTGTACAGCTGCCCGTTGGTGCCCTGAATGACCAGCTGGTCGCCGTTCGAGTACAGCGCCAGCAGGCCCGACTCGGCGTCGCCGCCCATCGCCGTCGATCCCCACAGCCAGCCGGCCCGGCCGGTGAGGAGCGCGTCGACCGTGATCGGCACGTAGTCGAGCACGTCCCAGAGGTAGCCCTGCGGCATCGAGTCGCGCGCGAAGTCGCGAGCGAAAGCGCGCGCCCCGCGCAGGAGCGACTGAGGTGCGGCCATCAGCCCACCCAGGAAGCCTTGTCGAGAAGACCGGGCAGACGCACGCGGCGCTGCGGCCCCTTGGCGGTGCCGCGCCTGTTGACGCTCTGGCGGATCTGCAGGATCCGGCCGCCGCGCCCGTCCTGACCCTCGTACATCTGGCGGTAGCGCTCGCCGTTCTGCGAGCTTGAATCGTCGCCGTAGTCGGCGAGCTTCCAGAGCGCGTAGGTGACGATCGCGTCCTGGTACTCGTCGGGGATGGCGCCGAACGCCTCGTCGCCGGGCGAATCGGTGTCGACCGCCATCAGGCCCGGACGGAGCACGGCCCAGACCTGCACGCTCCCCGCCGTATCGGGAGCAGGCTCAAGCCGGAGCACGTCGGAGCGGATCAGCGTGAACGAGGGCGCGTAGCTCGTCTGATCGCGTCGCGCCTTCGGGAGATCGCTGAGATCCACCAGCCCCAGCACGGCGCTGTCGAGGATGTACGTGTCCTCGCCCGCCGTGGTGCGCAGGTTGACGCAGCGCACGACGCACTTCGTCCGGGACAGCAAGTCGATCGTCCCCTGCTGTAGCTTGACCGGGATGAAGGCCGTCTCGTCGAAGGCGGAGATGTCCTGCAGCCCCAGCGTGTAGCGGATCTCGTCCTGCATCTGCTTCTTGGTCACGCAGGCTCCTTCACTCGAACGAACACGGTGCCCTGAGCGCCGCGGTTACGGGTGCGGCGCATCACCTGACCGCCGTTCGAGTTGTTGCTCGTGGAGGTGTTGCCTTCGACGGCGGTGAAGCTCGTGCCGGATCCCGGCTGCCACGCCTCGAACATCCCGACGTGGTCGTAGATCGTGTCCCACGCCCAGTCGTAACAGACGAGGTCGCCGGGGATGGGATCGTCCGTAACGCTAAGGCCGTAACGACCGGCGTACGCATCCGCGACGATGTAGGGCACGTAGCTGTAACGGCTGCCCTTCACGAACGCGGGGGAGTCGCCCTCGTTCTCGTACGCCCACGTGCAGAAAATTGCGCACCAGGGGACGCCGTTCATCCCGTACCAGGATCCGTACTTCTGGTTGTTCGAGCCGGATGGCGACTCGGCGTTCCCGATCTCGCCGATTGCGCGTCCGAGCGCCGCCTCCCGCAGTGTCCCACCGCCGTCGCTCGGCTCGTGTCCCTCGAACATCTCGTACGCCTCCTCCAGAAGGTCGACGCAGACGCTGTCGAAAAGCGGGTCCCCGTAGTGCTGCGCGTCGGGGTCTGAGATCAGCGCGTAGCGGAGGTTGTCGAACGTCTTCTTCCCCAGCCAGCCGGTCGCGTCCAGATGCTGCTGGCGCTGGAACCCGGCCAGGCCCGAGTCTTTGACGTTGCCGCTCTTGCCGTGCGCGAAGCCGTTCGAGTACGAGTCGTCCCAGGCGTCCGGGTCCCAGTCGCCCCAGCGCCCGCCCCGGCACAGCGCCCGCTTGTAGGCGACCACGTCGGGACCGTCGACCGACGGCTTCTTCCCATACTCGCTCGCGTCAGGCGGATAGAGCGAGCGCGGGAACGTTGCCTTGACGGGACCACCACCGCGGTAGGCCTGCTGGTACCACTCAGACATTCGACCTCCTAGATCAGGGCGCGGCCCAAGCAACAGGGAACCTCGGGGCCAGTACGAGGTCTGCTCGGGCCGCGCCCGCTCGGACGTAGTAGGAGCTACGCCGAGGACTTGCTGGACGTGCTGGACGACGAGGACGAGGCGCTCGCCTCCTTGCCCTCCTGCGCCTTCAGGAACTCCTCCTGCGCCTGCTTGGCGGCCTTGTGCTCGGCGTCCTCGACCGCGGCCACCTCGTCCTCGCGGTCGGCGTTCGCCTCATCGATCTCCTTCTGAGCGTCGTCGGGGAGTGTCCCCACGCCGTCCTGGAGCGAGAGGTCGGGACCGACGTACCCCGCCTGCGGGTGTCCAGCCGGAAGCTTGAGCTTCGGCTCGTCCTTGGTGGTCTTGCCAGCCATGTGTTCCTCCTTGCGTTGTGGACTAGTTCAGGCCGTACAGGGTGACGCGCGAACCCGCGACGAGGTTCCCCGCCGCAGCGAGGACCGTGATGCGGTTGATCGCCGCCGTGCTCGCCCAGACAGCGGCACCCCAGCGGGGCTGAAGGCTGGTGGTGGTGATCCCTACCGCGTAGCCGCCCCGCACGAGGACGTGCTTCATCCACCCGCCCGCGTACAGGGGAATGTCCATGTCCCCGGCTGTCGCCCAGTTCGCAGGTGCCGTTGCGGCGGCGATGCTGCCGATCTGGATCTGGTTCTGGCTCGCCAACTCCTGGGCACCAGCGGTCGTGACGCTCGCGGTCAAAACCTCGGTGCAGTAGTTGGCACCCGAGTCGTTGTTGAAGCGGACGTAGAGCGCGGTGCTAGCGGCGGCGGTGTCACCACGCAACATCCACTCCAGTCGCAGGTGCGCGTAGGTCGCGGCGATGGAGGTGAAGTCGATCGTCGCAGCGGCAGAGCCGAGCGTGATGTCCGCGATCTTCGTGATGGTGGGTATTCGCAGCTGCGCCGAGGGGACCTGCCCTGTACCGTCCAGCGTGGCGACGCCGTTGGGCTGACCGGCGAACGCGAGGTCGCCGACCGCAATCGGCTGCCACTGCATCGCGCCGCCCACGCCCTTCAACCACTGGCCGTTTACGACCGCGGGAGGCAGGCCCGCCTGCGCGGTCGCAGCAGCAGCGTCTGCGTTGAAGATGCCGTCCTCGATGTGGGACATGTGGGCGGCGTCCACGAGCGTCAGGTCGTCCGTCCAGGTCTGGCGCGTGTAGGCCATCAGCCACACTCCGAGGGATCGAGGACGAGGTCGCTCGCGCCCGCGGGTGCGAGCACGAGGTCGGTCTGACCGGCAGCCACGAGGGGCAGGTCGGCGCAGACGCTGTCGTTCAGCCACTCCTGGCCGACAAAGACCGGGATGTCCGTGCCCAGACCCATGCCCGCCTGCGTCGCGGTGAGCTTCGTGTTAGCGACCAGGGCCGGGAGGCGCCCGGTGAGCGCCAGCCCCGCCGTTGGAACGACGAGCGGGTCGGGGCTGATCCTGACCGTGGGGACCTGTGGTCCAAGGCCAAGGACACCCTGGGGGATCTGGCTCGGGTCGACAAAGATCGTGACCGTCGGTAGCTGACCGCTCAGGCCCAGGCCGGTCTGGCAGACGTACTCGTACCAGCGCGCAATCGTCGTCCAGCCGCAGATCGCGACGCCACAGGTCGCGTCGGTCTGGCCCTGCCCGACGTTGACCTGCCCGCAGGTGAACTGGTGGACGACCGCCCGCTGCGGAGGCGTGCAGGTCGTCACGGGTTACACCAGGATCGTGTAGAGGAAGCCGAGGGTCGGAAAGTCAAGCGTGAAGGTTCCCGCGGAGACGCTCTTCGTGCCCTCGAAGTCGACCATGCTCCAGAGCGGCTTGGTGCCGGAGGAGTCGTAGACGACCGCGAAGCCGGCGTTGAAGGTGGCGCCCGGCCCCCACACGGGGTCGTCCGCGTAGTAGTCGGTGCGATCAGCGGCGGCGTTGTAGACGGCGGTCTTGTTGGCGAGCGTCGCGCCGCCGGTCACGTAGCCGCCGCCCGAAGCGACCTCGCTCGCGGAGATGTCCGCGTACACCTTCTGCGTGTCGATGTTCGGCACGAAGGACGGCTGCATCAGCATGATCTTCATCGGGTTCGCGAGCCACAACGCCCCGAGCAGAGCCTCGGCCGAGGAGGCGTACCAGGTGTGCTTCATGGGTTCTCCTTCTGCTCGCGCTCGACTTCCTCGTGCATGCGCTCGACCTCGTCATCGATCGAGGTCGAGGGGCCGAGGTGCTGCTCGCCCCCGAACTCGCGCGCGAAGTAGGCGGCCTGCTCGGTACGCACGCGGCAGCCGCACACGGGGCAGAGCTTGGGCCAGGCGATCGGGAACGGCTCCAGGCACTTCACGCACATGTAGCCGGAGCGGATCCGCTCCACCGTCTCGTAGGCGAGGTTCAGAATCACCTGACCCTGGACGCGACCGTCGGGGAGCCAGATGGCCTGGTCGGGTGCCTGCTCGATGTTGAGGACGACGGCCGGCCGGCGCCAGCGGCTAACCAACGACCTCTTCCTCTCGCTCCTCGAACACGTCGCCCGAGATCGCGGCGGTGATGGCGCCCACGACCTTGTCCCGGTTCTGGCCCTGAAGCTCGTACTCCAGGACGTCGTCCAGGTTGTAGCCCTCGTCCACGAGCTTGCGCACGAGCGCCGCGGGCGTGCCCCGGTACTCGTCGTAGCGCGGCCAGGGCGGAGCCTTCAGCGTTGCCGGGACTTCGAGGAGATCGTTCGTCTCGGTCGCCCGCTTGCGCAGCTTCTCGACCACGAAGTCGTGCTCCTCGTCCGTCCAGTTACTCGCGACCTTCGCCTGCTCGGAATCGAACACGCCGATCCGATAGTCGGGCGGGTACGGGGTCGCCTCGTCCGCCTCCTGCGCCTGGCCGTTCCACGACCACTGGTGGAACGCAAGCTCGCGCTCGTGCGGGAGCAAGCCGCCGGGCTTGAACCTGGCATAGAGGGGTGCCTGCCTCTCCTCGGCCAGGCCGGCGCCGAGCGCCACCATGACCTGCGGCCGGCATTGCAGGGCGTACTCGCCCCAGGGGGAGATGAATCGCATGTGACCTCCAGAGACACCGAGGGGGCCGTGGTAAGCGGCCCCCTCGCTTGCTAGGCGGTAGCGCCCAGACCTACTGCGTCACGCCGAAGATGATCCCGTGCGCGCGCTCGTGAGCGCACTCGAAGCTGGCTTCGCGCATGTACTCAGCCGAGTAGGTGTCTCTCCCCTTCGGCTGCTGCTCGGTCAGGAGCTTCGTGTCGCGATCGCGGAGCGGACGCTGCTCGACGTAGTTCATGTCGATCAGGAACGCGTAGGAGCCGAACCCCTTCGGCACGGCGGGAGTGCTGACGTTCGAGGGGAACTCGCCCCATTCCTTCTTCACGACCACCGGGATCCGGTAGCCGTAGGCGCCCGAGATGAAGGCGTCGACATGCACGCCGTGAACGGTGCCGTCGGCCGGGGCGATGAACTGCGACCCCATGCCGGTGCGGTTCCACTTCGCCATCCCGTACGCCACGAGCGGCGAGGCGAACAGCACCTTGTCCTCCGAGCCGTACTGCATGATGTCGAGCAGGAACAGGTCGAAGAAGTCCGGCGTGAGCGGACCGGCGGCGTCCCGCTTGAACGTGGAGATGTACTCCAGCATCCCGCCGCAGGTGCCCTGCGGCTCGCCGTTGCCCGGGGCTGCGCCCGAGTTGGCGGCGAACGAACGGGCGCCGAAGAACAGGATCGCCTCCCACTTCTTCTTGTGCTCCCGGGCCTTCCGCTTCGCCTCCTTGGCCGGCTCGCGCCCGCCGTAGAGTTCGATCGCGGTCTGCGTACCCGTGAACGTCCAGACTGTGCGGGTGATTTGCGTGTAGTTGTAGCCCAGCACGCGCTGCAGGTAGCGCGGGTTGGGGAGGTCGGATCCCTGCGGCTGCGCGTCGGCAACGACGAGGAACACGTCGCCCGAGTTCACCGCGGCGGCAGCGATGTTGCCGACGCCGTTGGCGACCGTGAGCGCGTCCGTGGTCACCGTCAGCACCCGGCTCATCTCGCCCGAGCGCATGTTGCGGAGCATGTCGTTGGGACCGACGACCTTGCCCTGGCCGGCCGTGAGGGTGAGTGCCCCGGAGCTAGCTGTCTGCCCGGCAGCCGCGGAGACGATCCGCGGGAAGTCCTCTTCCTCCAGCCAGTTGACCTTCTCCCGGATCGCCTGGCGTGCGCCGACCCGGTCGGTCATCGTCGTGAACTGCGTGTCGTCGGGCTTGAGGACACGGATCTTGTCGTCCATGTCGATGACCCGCTCGTCCGACAGCACGTCTTCCGTGCTGACGCCGACGCCCGGCGGCGTCGAAACAATGGTTCCAGCCATGTGCCCCTCCAGGGGTGCTCGAAGGTGTGAATCCCTTCGGCCTGGGAGGCGGCGTATCCCTACGCGAGGGGGCGGCCTACTGTGGCCTTACTCTCGTTCCCACTCGGCGTCCAGCTGCTCCAGGGTAAGGCCCGGACCCAGACGACGGGGCCGGGGTGTCTCGCCGGGAGACGGTGTTGCCTGTGAGGACGATACCTTTGCGCGTCGCTTCGCGCCAGCCGCTTCCTCGCGACGCTGCGCCTTCACGGCGTCGCGGCTCGAAGTGACCGTCGCGGTCTGCGCACGCGCGATCTCGTAGATCCCGAGGATGGCGTAGGCCTGAACCTCCGGGTCGGAGGAGTGAGCCTGCTCCACGAGCGGATGCTCGGGGCCGAGGTTCCCCATCGTCGTGATCATCTGCTGCTCGTAGCGGGGCATGTCGGGGTAGTGGTTCACGAGCACGCCCAGGATCGTCTCGGTCGGGAGCGCAACCGCCCCGTTCGCCCCTTCCGCCTCCTGCGCTGCGTGAAAGGCTCGCTGGTGCGCGTGGTCGACCAGTTGCCGGGCCTGGATCGCCTGGTAGGGCTGCTCCTGCGCCCAGGCGTCGCACACGGCGCGCGCCAGATCGAACTCGCCCACCCGCAGCGCGTTCTGCACGTACATCTGCGGGTTGCCCGACTCGACCGCCTCCTCGACCCAGGCGGCCTGATCGGAGTCGAGCGAGACGCCCATGCCCGAGAGCGCGCTCTGCTGGGCTAGCTCGGCTTCAAGCTCCTGGACGCGCCGGCTCAGGTACTGCTTGTCGCTGCCCAGTTGCCCGATGATGCGCTGCTGGTGCGCCTCGGCCTTGAGCGCCCGCTCGACGTCGCCGCCATACTTCGCCAGGAAGGCCTGAACCTCGGGGTCCTCGAACTGAGCCTGGACTTCTTGCTCTTCCTCCTCCTCGCCCTCCTCTTCCTCGGCGGCAGCCTCTTCGTCGCCGTCGGCGTCTCCGGGCGCGACCTCTTCCTGTTCCGCTTCCTGCTCGCCGTCCTCGGCGCCCTCCTGCTCTTCTTCGGCCTGGTCGTCCTGATCGTCCGGTAGCTCGCGCTCGTCGTTCTCGACCGCGGCGTCCTCCTCGTCCTGCACCTCGTCCCAGGCCGACATGATCTGCCGCGTCACTTCCTCGGTGTTCACGCTACTCCCTTCTCCTTCAGGAGGCTCTCAAGGCGCTGCTCGGCGCCGGCCGGCACGGCGGCCAGCCAGGCCATCCCTTGCAGGAAGCCGCGCCAGTATTCGATGGAATGCGTGTTTAGCTCGCCGCGGCCGGTGAGCGCCAGCGAGAGCACATGCTTCTCGATCGTCTCGCGCTTCTCCTCGATCCGCGCCTCGAAAGTGGGCCAGGCGGGGTGAGTGGCGAGCGCGGAGAGGTCGCCCTGTGTGGTGAGCAGCTTGCGCCGCTCCTCCTCGGTGTACTTACGTTTGAGCATTCGCCGCGCCTCCCTGCATCGCCAGCATCTGCGACATGTCGCTCACCGGGCTGAGCGAGTTCGGATTCGAGGGCGCGGTCGGCCCCGCAGCGAGGGCGGGGTTTGTGACGCCGCCGCCGCCGCCGTTCTGCGGGACTGCGCTGGGCTGCGGTAGCTGTCCCGGCATCTGACCCATGGTCTGCGCGCCCACCTGCGCCGGCATGAAAAAGCGCTCCTTGTCCGGGACGTCGTAGGAGTCGAGCAGCTTCTCCATGAATGCTCTGAGGTTGAGCGGGGTGCCCGAGACGGCCATCACCTGCTGCGCCTGCACCGCCATCTGGAACAGACCCTGCGCCTCGGCGCGGCGCTCCTGCCGCATCAGCGAGTCGGAGGTGACGTCGATCATCACCTCGAAGTCGCCCTGGATGTCGAGCGGGGTGATCTTGCGGTAGGCCTGCGCGCCCGACATCCCGAGCACGCGCACGACGCGGTCGTCGCGGAGGAACTGCTGGTAGAGGAGGAGGAAGTGCTTGCCGAGCTTCGAGTACGCCCACAGGTAGTGCTGCTTGCGGGACTGGATGATCCGCTGCGCGATCGTCGTGATGATCGAGACGCCGGTCGCCGTCTGCTGGTCGATCGTCTGCGAGTCGGCGCCGCTCGCCATCGGCAGCCCGCCCATGATGTTCTGGAGGTCGCCCTTGAGCAGGCCCTCTGCCTGGAGGGTGATCTGGGCGGCGCTAGGGTCGATCTTCAGCGTCTCGACCTGGCCCGGATCCTCCACGATCCACTGCGCGTTCGGCGCCCACTCGAACGCCTCGGGGTCGTCCACGTCGGAGCGGATGACGGTGATCAGGTTCGCCAGCAGGCGCACGACGTCGAGGCGCTGGTTCTGCAGCGTCCACAGCATCTGCTGCAGCTGCGCGAGCGCCTCGACCACCGAGATGCCGGGGATCTGGAAGGCGTCGGGCATGGCCGAGCAGATGACGAACGGGAGGCGCCCGTTCCAGAACGGGTTGGCGTCGTCGCGCAGCTTCACGGTGCGGTTGCCGACCGTGATCACGCGCTCCGGCGTCCAGTACTCCAGCACCTCGACCAGGTCTTGCGTGCGGTCGATGCCGCGCAGTCGCTGCTCGCGCTTGGTGAGGTCGCTCATGCGCGCGACCGAGCGCGTCTCCTTGAGTTTGTCGACGTTCTGGTAGTAGCCGTCCTTCTCCTTGCGCTTGAGCGAGGAGAAGCTCTCCCAGGTGCGGTCGATCAGGTACTCGGCCTTGTCGACGTTGGGAGCCTGGGGCGGCCAGAAGAAGTCGCGCACGTCCCTGACCTCGCAGCAGGCGTCGTCGCGCACGAGCGCGTTTCGGGTCGTCTCCTCCTTGTGCGACTGAAGCGTGTCGATCGTGGTGCCGTAGGCGTCCTGGATGTCGATCATGTCGGGCACGAGCGCCGTGACGTCGCGGTGCTCCTCGTGCCAGTAGTCCTTGAGGACGGAGATGCCGGCGATCAGGTCCTGCTGCATGAAGTCGCGCTGCTTCTCCGCGAAGTGGTCGACGTCGAGCGCGTAGCGCAACGTGTCGCTGACCGCGTCCACGCTGTGCAGGCGCGCGACCACCTCCTCCAGCGGCTCGTCCGGCTTCGGCCTGGGGGTGACGTTGAAGCGCGGCGACGGCTCCAGCATCGTCGCCAGCATCCCCTCGCAGGTGTTCAGCACGTATGGGGTCGTGATGTTCGAGTGCCAGTCCTCGTCGGGATCCTGCGAGGTGTCCTTGCTGGGCTGCGCTTCGGCCAGGCCGCGGTAGGCGTTGTAGCGCCGCTCGACCCGCTCCACGAAGGCGTCGTGGTAGCGGCGCTCGCACGTCTCCACCGCCTTCACCACCAACTGGACGGCGTCCTTCTGCTCGGACTGGTCGTAGAGATCCTTCTCAGCCAAGCGGCCCTCCACCCGGTCCCGGCGCCGGCCCGCCCTGCAGCGCTCGCGCCAGCGACTTCATGTCGCCCTGCTGGTTCGAGGTCTGGTTGGACGCCTTCAGCTTCAGCACGATCTGCAGCGCCTTGCTCGCTTCGGCCCGGTCGACCTCGTCGGGGTCAAGCTGGATGAAGGCGTGCAGCGCCTCCTCGGCGCCGTCGAGCGCGGAGATCGAGTCGGCGTACTGACCCTGATCTCCCCCCTGGTCTGCGGCGCCAGGCGGCGGCCCGCCGGCGTCAAGGCCGGGTGGCGGCCCACTCGGTCCCAGACCAGGGGGAAGCCCCGCAGGTCCAGCGCCAGGCGGGGGGCCGCCTCCCCCACCGGGACCTAGCGCCGCCGCCAAATCCATCATGCTGCTCATGCGACCCTCCTCTTCTGCCACGGGTAGGCGTGCGGCTTCGTCTTGACGCGACGCCGCACCTGGCGCTCGTGCCGGCCGTACTGCCGGTACATCTCCAACGCCAGGCCGAACGCCATGACGCGGTCGTCGTTCGCGCCCTCCTGCGCCCGAGGCGAGGGGAGCGTGTCCCTGCGCACGAAGGTGCGAAGCTCCATGAGCAGGGTGCGCGGAAGCGCCGGTACCGTGCGCTCGCGCAACGCCTGCTCGATCACGTTGATCAGCTGCGGCCGGGTCTTGTTGTTGATCGGGAAGCCGTAGTTCGCGAGCTTGTGCCCGTCGACCCGGTCGGCGATCGAGTGCCGGTACAGCTTCGGGTAGTGCGGCCGGCCCTTGCGACCGTCGCGCAGCGAGATGATGATCGGCTCGCCGTAGCCGCCGCCCATCTCCACCGCGATGCGAGCGCTGTTGTACCAGCGGCCCAGGTAGTGCAGCTGCTCGGCCCACTCGTCGGCGTCGACCTTCCCGTACGCCTCGGCCACGAGCGCCTGCGACGCGAGATCGATGACGTACGCGCACGAGTAGTCGTAGCCGCGCCCGGTGGCGACGTCGGTGCCGATCGCGTACTCGCGCTTCGGATCCGGCTTCTCGTGAACGCGGATCAGGCCCTTGTCGACCCAGTGGATCTTCGCCTTGGCGCCCGAGTCGTCCACGACGAAGCGCATGCGCGTCTTGTCTTCGAGCGCGTGCTCCTCCGAGTACCAGGTGAGATCCTCGGCGTCGAACCAGCACTCGCCCGTGTTGATAAAGGCGTCCTCGGGGGAGCGCGGGAACTGCTCCGCCCTGTCCGCCGGCGGCAGCGCGCGCGCCACCTGCTCGTACCAGTCCTCGTCTCGGTCGGGGTGCAGTGACCAGGGCAGGAACTGCGTCTCGATGCCGTAGCCCTCGGCGTTGACGTACAGGTGGTGGTAAAAGTTGCCCTCGCCCGTCTGCTCGTTGGAGACGCCGTTGGCCGTAGACACGACGATGATCTGGCCGCCGTTGTCCGCCGTGGCGAAGGTCGCCTTCCAGGCGTCGCGCGCGTACTCGTGGCGCGCGAACTCGTCCAGGAGCACGAGCGTGGCCGTCTCGCCGTGACCCGCTCGTCTCGTGCTCGACAGGCCGACGACCGAGGAGATCTTCCCGGAGGGGAAGGTGAACTCGATCAGGGTGGTGGGACGCGCGCCCCGTGACGGCTTCGTCACCTGCGCCTCGAACTGCAGGTGCTCGGGCAGGGACATGAACATGTCGTAGAGGCGGTTGACGACCTTGATCGCCTCGTCCTCGTTGATCGACACGATCAGGCAGCGAGTGCCTGGAAGGGTGAGGAGCTTCCAGAGCGCGTAGCCGGACGCCAGCCAGGTGATCCCGATCTGCCGCGCCTTCAACACCAGACTGAGCGTGTGCTCGATCCAGTTGTCGAGCACCTCGCGCTGCCAGTACCAGCCCGCCTCGGGGTCGGTGAGCGTGAAGCTGAACTCCTCGCCCGTCTTGCCGTCCACGCACTGGACGTGGTCGAGCAGGCCGGCGGGATGCTGCATCGCCTCGGCGCGTTCGTTGAGCCGGCGCGCGTAGTCCTTCTTGAAGGCCGCGAGAAACTCGGGGTCGACGCCGAGGGTCGCTGTCACAGCAGGCCGCACCTCCGTGCCGTGTTGGGCCAGGGGTAGAAGCCGCGCCCCGAGAGGTAGGCGCGCATCGCCACCGCGATCTGCAGGTACGGGGGCCAGTGGTCGGCGGTGCCGAAGGCGCGCAGGAACTCGCGCCCGTAGGTGCGCTGGAAGCTGTAGTCCATCTGAAGCCCGCCGTAGTAGGGCGGGTTGGGATCGCGCCAGGAGCCTTCAAAACGATGAATGCAGAGGAAGGCGCGGTGAAGCCAGTGAATGTCTGACGCGCGCGTGCGCGTAGCAGACGCGGCAGACGTAGTCAAGACGAGCACGAGCAGGATCGCGGCCAGCACCTTCACGGGCTGCCTCCCTGGTCGCTTACGATGTCGCGCGACGCCGGACGTAGTGCATTCGGTCTTGCGACCACGCGAGCACCACGTCACCGCGATCCACGATCCTGTCGCCACGTCGGCGTCGCCACCATGTCCAGAACCCGATGAACCACTCAGGCATGGGCCTAGTCCTTGTCGTGCGGGTCACGTTCGATAAAGAAGCCGATCCGGATCCGGTGCCAGTCGCTCGCGCCCTTACGGATCAGCGAGCGGGCGAGCGCGACGATCGCCAGGAAGGCGAACAGCCCGATCACCGAGATCGTGATGGTGGAGTGATCGGAGAGCGCCAGCACTCACTTCTCTTGCTCGCGGTCGCGCTCCTGCAGGCGGCCTTCGAGCTTGGCGATGCTGGCGCGCAGGTTGGAGACGGCGACGGCCAGGTAGATGATCCCGAGGATCTCCAGGCTGTTGATGGTGATGAGAGCCTGGTCGGGGATCCTGGCGATCATGCCGCCACCGGACGGGTCCCCGAGGCGCGGGTCGGATGCGGCGAGGACCCACCCGCTGGCGGATGCGATGTCAGCGCGTCCGGCTCCTCACCTCCTCTCCTCTTTTTCACTTCTTGCGCTTACGCTTCGCCTGACCGCTCTCGCTCATGGCGATCGCGATCGCTTGGGATCGCTTCTTCACGACCGGCCCCTTCGCGGAGCCGGAGTGCAGCTGGCCCTTCTTGTATTCGCCCATCACCGTCTTGACCTTGGCGTTACGGGCTGCCTTCTTCATTACCCCTCTCTCTCCAGCCAGGCGACCTCGACCTTGGAGGGCTGCGCGCCCGCGTTGAACACAGACAGCTTCCCCCTCACCGTCACGGGGACAAGGCCAGCGCTGCCTTTGCCGGGATCGACCGCGAACCCGTTGGTGGCCGTGGCGGTCGTCCCGTCGAACGTGAGCATCAGCGGACCGTTATCGGCGCCGAGGTAGAACCCGTTGGCGCCCGCGGGCGCGAGGAAATCGAAGACGGCGCTCGCGGCGATCGTCTGCGCGGGCGGGTGCGGGGTGGCGCGTGCCGGGAACCAGTCGCCTTCAGCCATCTAAACCACGTTGGTCCCGAATAGGAAGATGAGCCAAAGTGCCACGGCGATGGCGAACACGCACACGTCCATGAACGTCAAGGTCATGGTGTCCTCCCCAGTAGCTCTCGCAGTTGAGCGACCGTCACGGTCGCCTCGTCGGGTAGACCGGCGAGCGGGTCGACCGGCTCGGGGGCGACCGCCGCCTGCTGTGCCGCCCCCAGCGCCTCGATCTCCTCGGGCGTCATCTCGCGGTGCTCCTCCTCGCCCGTCTCGACGTTGACGACCAGGATGGTCGGAGTCTCCATGCGCCCTCCTAGTTCAGGCCGTACAGGGTGACGCGGCTACCGGCGATGAAGTTGCCGCTGCCGGGGATGATCGTGATCCGGGTGATCGCAGGACTTAGCGCGTGCGCGCCGCCCTGGGCGCGGATCAGGTGAGTGGACGTGGTCGAAGACCACAGGGCGTGTGTGACACTCGTCCAGTTGTGCTGTCTGGCCGCGGCGTAGTCACCGATGTTGACCGTAACGTCACCGAAGTACCCGGCCACGGCTGAAGCTCCGAGCGCGAATCCGACCAGGCCCAGCGTGGCCGACAGGGTTTCGACTCCCGTCGGGGCGGCCGCCTGGTTCGACAACGCGACATCCCAGTAGTCCGCCCCGGAATCGTTGTTGAACCGCAGCGCCACGTTGACGCCGGTGACCGCTGCGTCACTGCGCAGCAGCATGCGTAGCATCAGATGGAGCGCGGTCTGCGGGATGCTCTGGAGGTCGATGTTGGCCGCCGAGGCGCCGAGCACCGTGTCCGCAAACTTGGTCATCCCGGCGATTCCGGCCGCTGGCAGCTGCGCCACCGGGATCTTCCCCGTCGCGTCGAGCGTCGCGAACCCGTTCGCCTGCCCCGCGATGGGGACCGTGGTGGGGGTGATGTCGTCCCAGATCACCGCGCCGCCCGACCCTCGCAGCCACTTCCCGTTCACCACGGTCGGGACGACCGGGCGACCGTCGAGGAGCACAAGCTCGTCCTCGATGTTCTTCATGGTGGCGCGATTCACGGGCGTGGCGCCGTCCACCCAGTTCGTGGGCGCGTAGGGCATGCAGCCTCCAGAGACGACGAAGGCGCCCGAAGGCGCCCTCGTCCGCGGTCAACTACAACCGTCTCGGGTCTGAGCCTCGACGGGAGGAGTTGAAGTCGCGAGTCTACTCGATGAACGTGAAGGGGATCTCGGCGCTCGTGACGCCGTCGGGGTTGCGAACGTGAACGCCCACGGGGCCGGGAACCCTCCCCGTCACGTCGACCGGCGCCGCTAGCTCCTGGGGACTTTGGAAGCTGGTGGGCAGGTCGACGTCGTCCATGACGATCACGGCGCCGTCCACGAACCCGAAGCCGTTGCAGTGCAGGGTCGAGCCGACGTCGAGTCTGCTCTGCGCCGGCTCGATCGAGAGCAGTCGGAAGGAGAAGTCCTGGGTGAAGATCGTCGTCTCCACCGACCTACCGTCCGGGGTCGAGGCGATGATGTGATAGGTGCCCGGCTTCGCGTACGTGTGGGTCGCGTAGGTGGCGTCCATGGCGATCACGTCCTGGGCGCCGTCGCCGTACTCGATCACGGCGTCGGCGTCGTGACCCTGAAGGCCGAAGTCGTACGTGAGCGCCTCGCCCTCGCCGTAGCTCAGGCTGAGCGGCTGTTTCTGCTGCTCCAGCTGCACGAGCGCCCTGGTGACGACCTCGCCAGTCTCCGTACTACGGACTTGTATCTCAAGCGAGGGGGCAAGGCTGCGGAGCAGCGCGTCGACTTGCATACTGTCCGCCGTGGCGATCACAGTTCCGTCCAGAAGGGTTGCTTCGTACCCCATCGAACCCCCGCATCAATTGGTAGGTTTTGCCCGCGGTCAGCAACCACAAGGAGGAGGTCCACGCATGACCGACAAGACATTGGCAGCCCGCGTCGGGGGCCAACTTGAGGTGATCCTGAAGCCACTTCAGGACGAAGTCGCCGAGCTAGTGGCGAAGCGTGAGGCTCTGGAGAAGGAGCTAAACGAGATGATCCTTGAGAGGAAGACGGAGATCCGCCAGTACACCGTGCAGATCATGCGGACGCGCGCCGTGATCAGCGCGGCCGAGCGAGCGATCCATCCCGAGAACGTCGAGAAGGCGACGCCGAGGAAGTCGCCGGCGATCAAGACGCGGTCGAAGGAGGAGACGATCGCCCGCGTGCTCAAGGCCTTCACCGATCATCCCGATCGCACCTTCTCGAACCCCGAGCTTGAGAAGGAGACGGGGCTACACCACACGACCGTTCACAGCGCCACAAACATCCTGCGGGAACGACAGCAGATCAGGCTGCTGGGACGGCGGCCGAGGGAGAAGGGGAAGATGGGCGCGGCTATGGTCCACTTCGCGCTGATGCCGGAGGAGCAGCGCAATGGCGACGAATAGACAGCCGCACTCGCTGAAGCTGATCGAGTTCTCCGACCGCGAGTTGATGAACATCGTCCTGGACGTCGAACCCGAGCACGGCTGGGTGACGACCGAAGAGTGCGCGGTCGCGATGGGGCTGGATCACATCCACGCCAACAACTGCGTCGGGGTGCGGTTCGGCTGGATGAGGCGCTACGGCGTGCTCGAACGCCAGACCGATTCGACCAAGGAGCACTTCGGGGAGTGGCGGCTGACCTCCGCCGGCCGCAAGATCGCGCTCGGCAACCTCTCCAAGGAGGAGCGCGCCTTGCTGTCTCGCATATCGACCGACAAGCTCATGGTCGCGACCGGCGAGTTGACGAAGCGCTACCACGGCTCCAACGGCGTCGCGGCGCAGATGATGCGACGGGCCTGGATCAACGGGACGGCGCCACGCTGATCATGATCGAGCGCTTGCCCGTGGATCGGTTCGGGGAGTTGAACCGGAAGCTCGGCGAGTGGAAGGCCTTGCGGGCGGACGGCTGGGACCTGACGGCCCTGGTCGAGGAACGGAGAGCCGGGGCCTTGCGGCGCCCCGTCTCCGTCGTCTGCCTCGGCTACCGCAGGTGCTCTCTGACGTAGGCCATGATCTGGTCGGGTCCCTCGAGTTCTAGATCCTCGGGGACGCGGATCATGTACGGCTCGCCGTGCTTCGGCGTGACGTAGGCGGTGCCGTCCATGTACTCGATCTTGTAGTCGGGCTGCATCGCCTCGAAGGCGCCGAGCCGCCCCAGCAGGTAGGAGCGCAAGGTCAAAAGCGAGATCGTCATCAAGATGCAGATCCAGCCGCCCCAGAAGTGCAGGTACCAGATCTGGAAGAAGCCGAGCGCCGCGTTGGTCACGAGCGCCAGCCACCAGGCCAAGCTCAGGGCTTTGAGCGAGATCTCTCTGGGCGGCTTCATCCTAGGATCCAAGCCTCGGTCATGTTGTGCCGGCGGGAGTTGTCCTTTAGCAGAGGTAACCCGTCGACTCCGGCCCGAGGCGCGCGAACGATAGCAGGGGCGGTGGACGGATCGTGCAGCTTGGACTGAGGCAGCCAGAAGGCGTCCGCCTCGCGGTCGGTGCGGAAGTACTCCCGCTGCTTCACCTCGTGGCCCCAGGCCCAGCCTTTGATGGACGCCATGGGGACGCGCACGTTGACCGTCACCAGCCAGTAGGGGACGTCGTCGGGGTTCTCCTCGTAGACCGTGAGGCAGCCATGAGGGACGTCGGTCGACCTGACCTGATGCACGCCCACGTCGCCTTCGAGCAGGCCGGGCTTGGCGACCATCGGGTGCCAGGGAATCCCCAGGTAGGCGCTCATGATGCGCTCGCCGATCACGCCGATGATGTCGCACTCGATCGGGTGCCGTGGCCCCCCGTTGTGCGGCTCGGGCCTGCCCCGTCGTCTGCCATCCAGGAAGCGAGCGACACCATGAGCGATATCCTGTGCCAGCTGCTCCCAGCTGAACCCGCGGTCGACTGACGACATGAGCCTCCCGGACGACATCGATACGCAGGAACCTCTCTACCCCTGCCCGATCTGCGGGGTCGCGCTCGCGCGCGCGCGCGCGCGAGACGCCTACTACTGCGAGCACTGCAACGCGGAGTGGAGCGCGACCGCGATGGCGATGATCGCCTACCCCGAGCCTGACCACTTCGAGGGGAACTTGGGTGCAAACATCGCAGGGGATCGCTACCCCGAGGAGGAGGAGTGAGAGACGGCCTGTACCAGGTGACCGTGGGGTCGCTCTGCGCCGGTTTCGTGATCGAGGGCGGCAAGGTCGTGCGCTGCGCCCCCGTGCTCCGTAAGGCGTTCTACCGAGATCAGGTCTGGCCCTCTCGTCTGCAGGCTGGCACGAGACGGATCGGACAGTGATGCCGAGCGAGCGCACCATGAGACGGCTGCTCGAACTTGGCTTCGGCGGCCCCGAGGAGATGTCGACGTACTGGGACGGCTTGAGCGAGCATTTCGACCGCGACGGGGAGCCGATCACGATGCGGCAATGGGGGATGCTCGCGCACGACCGCGACTACAAGGTCGTGAAGCAGGAGCACGTCGGCCCCTACTTCGTGTCGACCGTCTGGCTCGGCCTTGACCACAGCTTTGGGCGCGGCCCTCCGATCGTCTTCGAGACGATGGTTTTCAAGGAGGACAGAACGGACCTGGAGTGCTGGCGGTACGCGACCGAGGCGGAAGCGGTCGAAGGGCACCAGCTGATGTGCGAGCAGGTGCGGCTCGTACACGAGGCGACCTCGTGAGCGCCCTCCCCGTTCACTGCCCCGACTGCGGCTGGACGGGCGTCAACACGTCCTCCCCCACCTTCTTCTGCGTCCGGTGCGGATGTCGCTGGAACTCGGACAGCGGGGAGATCCTGGGAGGCGTGATCACGCTCGGCATCGACACCGACCTGATTCAGATCGCTCGGGCGGAATGGGACGAGCTACACGCGCGCGTAGCAGATCTCGAAGCCGAGAACAAGCGCCTGCGGTTCACGATCATGGCGGGGATACAGGCACTTCAGCTTTTGAGGGAGGACATGGAGGACGAGGAGATCAGGCAGAAGTGAGCGACCTCCTGCCCCTCGAAGACTGCCTCGCCTGGGTCGAGCGCTACAGGTCGACCCCCTGGGGAGATCTCGCGCTCGCAACCGCGGCAGACCATCAACCCTCACCCCTGCGAGTACTCGGGTCGCTCGCCCAGCACGCCGCCCGCGTGGTCGCCCTCGAAGCCGAGCTTCACCTCGCGCGAGAGATGCTTCGCGAACTCGCAGCCGCTTCGGACGAGCGTGTCGGCGCCCTCGAAGCCGAGAACCGCGATCTGAGGAAGCTCCTGGACGAGGTGGCGCTCGATCGGGCCGCGCTCGCGGGGAAGCTCGCCGCTGTCGCGGCTGCGAACTCGGAGGAGACGCCGTGAGCGACCTCAACAAGGCGTACACGGCGCTTGATGCCGCGCACCTTCTCGACCACGACCTCTACGACGAGGCGTGGGCGGCGTTGGATGCGGTATCCGCCCGCGTGGTCGCCCTCGAAGCCGTCCTAGAGAAAATCGCCGCCCAGCAACCGAAGGTGCTTGAGGTGCTGCGAAGCCACGGAATCGTCTTCAGGGAGCTTGGCCACGATCCGACCAACTTCGAGCACGTCGCCTTCTCGATCTACACGTATCTCTGTGAGGTGGATTGCTGGGCGCGGGAAGCACTCGCTGTCGCGAACCCGGAGGATCCGTGCGAGAAGTGCGGCTTGCCGGAGTCGGAGCACGTCTACGGAGACTGGCGCGACCATCCGGGGAACTACGGCGAGTAGTCAGGCGATTCCGGGTTGCCCAGCGGGCCGTTCTCGATCAGCCAATCCAGGTCTTCAAGCCTGATGCGAATGACGAAGTCGGTGTACGGGTTCGTGAACCGCAGCAGCCCGATCCCCTCCGGTCCTTCCAAAAGCCTGAGCACCCCGATGTCGGCGGTGTCGTCAGGATCCCAGTCCGAGATGAAGCAGAGCGCCCCCCCGAACTCGCGCGCCAGAGCGTGTTTCTCGGCTAGCTCAAGCTCGGGATTCACGCTCAGAGACTAGCGATCTCCCCGCACAAAAACCCCCGGTAGCGCCAGCGAGCGTACGAGGCAGTTCTCTTCAACCTTTCCTCAACAGGAACACTCGACCTGATGCCCTCGACGTACAGTCTGGTCTGAGCGACCTCGTTGAAGATGTACTCGTCCTCGCTGACCTGCGCTTCCCTGACGACCTGTCTCGGCTCGCCTTCGAACTCGACGTAGACTTCGTCCCGGGCCTGACGGCCGCTCTGCCCCTCAGCAGTGAGGGGTGGTGTCGAAGGTGACTCGACGCTGACGTCAGGCCCCGAGCCTTGAGCTACCGGGGTCAGCGCTTCGGCCAATTCTTCCGTGGCCTTCTCTTCGGTCAGCTGTCGAGCGAGGCGCTGCCCTTCCAGGTTCGTCTCGGCTCGACGTAGACGCTCTCGATGCGCTGCCTGGCGATGCGCGTTACAGCAGAACCGCGCCGGCTTGTCCGCTTCGAATTCGTTACGGCAGTGCTCGCAGGTGTAACGCATGAGGCTCCTTCCCGTTACGTCAAGCAGGCCCCGCGCGTAACGCGAAGGCAGGCCCCGCGGTCGCGCGCTCAGCGCTTTGGCGGCCCGGTCACAGGCCCCGCGCCGTCGCGCTCGCGCAGGGGGGAGGGGGGGCGGCTTCGCCGCCCTCTAGCACTCGCGCGAGACGCTGAGCGCGACGAGGGGGGTGACCTCGTTGAGCGCCGGCCGGCGATCGCTCCTGCCTGTCAGCGAGCGGCATGCGTGCGAGAACGGCTCGTTCTCCCACGCGTCGCTAGGCCGCATGGCTACTGGGCTAGCGCTGCGGTGTGAGGCGGGTGTCAGGCGTCCAAGAGCCTGGCTGCGAGCGCCTGCATGTCCGCCCAGCCGAGCGACCCGACCTCGCCGGCGGCGGGGACCTCGACCTCCACGCTGGCGGTGGCGAGCGGGTACGTCTCGGCGAGCATCGTGACCACGGCGCGCTGCCGTTCGAGGGTGCCGAGAGAGGGGTCTTCGAGCGGCGCGATCACGAGCGCGGCGGCGATTTCTTCGGCGCGTTCTTGCGCCTTGAGCCGCGCGATCTGGCGTGGTTGAGCGACTCTTGCCGGCCCGATCCCGAGTAGCTCCCTTCGTGCTCGTACGCGAGCCTTCGCTTCACGAGCTAGAACGGCATTGCCTTGAGGGTCACGCCCCACGCCGATCCCTGTGTGGCCGGCGCAGAGCGGCGTCCCACGGATCCGAGCGGCGCGGCAGCGCGAGCCGTCGAGCTTCAGGACGCGGCAGAAGCCGTCGTCTTCCCCTTCGAGCAGGGTCGCTCCCTCGGGGACGCGGTGACCCTCGGGGAGCGCGAGCTTCGCGTCCTGGACGCAAGGCTCTGCGGCGCTAGCCCGCTTTTCTCCATCACCACTCTGCTCGGAGAGGGTCTGTTCGACCTCAAGCTCATGCTCGTTCGGCGTGTGACCCATTTGGGGGATTCGTCCTCCTGAGGGTTGACTTCTTCAACGCGGTGCCGATAGATGGGATCAGCGCCGCTCCGGCGCGCCCACCACCACAGGAGGCATCGCATGACCCCGAACGAGCACATCCTGGTGTCCACGATCCACAAGCGCGAGGCGCACGCCGTGAAGGCCGCACAGGCGCAGGTCGAGACGCTGGCCGAGATGATCAAGCACGTCACCGCGAGCGACCTGAACAAGGCCGCGCAGAAGGCGCTCTGGGACGCCGCGCAGGCGCTCCACGAGCTTCGCTTCGCGCTGGAGGAGAAGGCCGAGGCTGACTTCAAGCTCGGCAACCCCGCCGCCTTCCCGGTCGAGCCGGCCGGCCCGCAGGTCGTCATCCTCAACCACTCGATCAGCCGCGAGCACATCGCGCACATCCACCGCGATGGCTGCCGCGACATCGAGCGGGACGCCCGCGAGCACGGCTCGCAGATCTACGGCCCGTTCGAGAGCGTCGAAGCCGCCCTCGCCGACTACGTCGACGGCGAGATGGCCGAGATGGGCTACGGCCCCGAGGACGTCCGCGTCTTCCCCTGCTGCAAGTAGCTGACCCTTCGTCCGAGCGCCGGCTCCGGCCGGCGCTTCACGAAGCGTCCGCTTCACCACCACCACCACGAGGAGAGCACCATGAGCGAGCAGAGCTACGAGCGGCGGGTGAACGCCCTGGAGCGCGCGTACGAGAAGAGCATCCGGCGCGACGTCCTGAGCGCGCTGCGCGACGCCGTCGAGGACGGCCTGGACGAGATGTTCGAGCTTGAGCAGTGGGCGCGCGAGAGCGTCACCCAGATCCTCCTGGACGACCCCGCCTGGCAGGGCGTCGAGGCGATCGACATCTCGGACATCGTGTCCGGCATCACCTACGAGGTCTACAACGAAGGGGAGTGGCGCTAGATGAGCGGCTCGCTGCTCGGGCTGCTCGCAGTCGAGAGCTACATCGCCCTGACCATCGGCGCCGCCTGGTACGCAGCGCGGCGCCGCGACAACCACACCACCACGAAGGAGATCTCATGAGCATGCCCGTCAAGACCGGCTTCGACTACCACCTCGCCGAGGTGCAGCGCACCAAGCGCGCAGGGGACGAGAAGACCGTCTGGTTCGCCGCCTGCGAGGCGTGCGGCTGGGCCGGTCGACACTGCGACACGAAGGACGCGGCCGAGGTCGACGCGCTTGCGCACGACACCTACAGCAACCCGCCGAGCAACCGCTAGGCCTGACGTTTCGCACCAGCGCCGGCTCCCGGCCGGCGCTGCTCGAAGCACCAGGCTTCACTCCACCACCACGAAGGGACAGCCATGAGCGAGAGAACACCAAGACACCTGCGGCGCGCCACGAACGCGACCGAGGCGAAGACCATCCGGCGGCTCGCCGCCGCCGAAGCCGTCTTCGCGTTCGTGCGGCACTACTGGAAGGCGGCGGCCTGATGTTCAGCGTCAACGACCACGGCTCGGTCGTCCTGATCGAGCCTCACACGATGGACGTGCTCGCCTGGTTGCGCGGGCACGCCCAGGAGGACGCGCAGTGGTTCGGCATGGCGCTCGTGGTCGAGCCGCGGTACGTCGACTCGCTCGTGACCGCGTTGATCCAGGAGGGCTTCGCAGCGCAGTGACGTTTCGCACGGGCGCCGGCTCGGCCGGCGCCCCTCGAAGCGCCAGTGCTTCACCACCACCACAAGGAGGATGGAATGACCAGGAAGGACTTCGAGTTGATCGCCGCGGTTGTGAACGGCTACGCCCGCGATCGAGAGGACGGCGGCCTGCTGCGCGATCGGCTCGCCGAGAGCTTCATCGCCCGGCTGCGCCACGAGAACCCTCGCTTTGACGAGGAGCGGTTCTACGACGCCTGCACCACCAACCTCGTGGCCGAGCGGAGGGATGCGTCATGAGTCAGAGACTGTTCGGGATGTCGCCCGGACGAGCGGCGCTCAGCGCGTTCGGCGCGATCTGGGTGCCGGCGCTGTTCGTCGGCGTCTACCTGCTGTTCGGCTGGGGCGGCCTGATCTACCTGATCCCCGCCTTCTTCGCCGTGCTGCTGCTCGCCGTCGTCGGCGGCAGCTGGCTGAACTACTTCAAGCACGAGCGGCACATGCCGCCGCCCCGAGGGATTGATGGCAAGTGACCGGCGAGGTACTCGACCGCATGCAGCGGATCCGCACCGAGATGGACGAGTGCGCGGAGTGGTACGCGCGCCTCGTGGAGGAAGTCCACGCCGGCCGACTGCAACTGATGGGCATGTACGAAGTGGCCGAGTTCATGGACGTGGCCTACAAGACCGTGACGATGTGGAAGCACCGCGGCAAGCTGCCGGCCCCCGTGGCCGAGCTTCGCGGCGCGACCGTGTGGCTGCGCCAGGACATCGAGCGCTGGGCAGCGGAGAGGAAGGCAGCATGAGCGAGCACTGGGACAGATTCATGAAGCACATGGCGCAGACCATGACCGACGAGCAGTACGCAGCCGCGTTCTCGCCCGACGGCCTGGCGCCGACCTGCGACTGGAAGACCGAGGACGGCTGGCTCGTGAGCTACACCACGAAGCGGATCCGGGCGGGCAAGCTCGACGGCACGTTCGCCGTATTCGTGTACGAGCCGCGTGGGCGCGGCTCGCGCTCGGGCAAGGCGGAGCGTTGGGAGCGCGTCCGCGTCGACACCTGCGACACCCGGCGCGAGGCGAAGCAGCGCGCGCTCGCCTTCTACTACGAGCACTCGCCCAAGGCCGCAGCGCGCCACGGCTGGACGGGCGAGGGATACGAGGAGGAAGAGGCATGACCGATCTCGACACCGAGCCGTACTTCGCGTCCGAGGCGCAAGAGACGTTCACCGAGGGGTGCCGCGTGTTCGCCCCCCAGGGCTACGGCTCCTTCCTCGGCGCCGGCAGCGAAGGAACGTACGTCGGGCGTCACCCGCGCCACGGGGCCGTCGTCCGCTGGGACACGATCGATGGCGCTGGCATGATCGCGTCCATCCCCTGGGAGAGGGTCAAGAACCTCTACCGCTAGACTCCCACGTCGTGGTAGTGGCGACTTCGGCCCCCTTCGGGGGGCCGTTGTCGTTCTGAGGGGTCGCTGCGCCACCGACGACGTAACGCCTCACATCGCCCCGAGGGGGATTCCGGCGCGTTTGGATCTTAACGTCCGCATCCGACGGCGGACAACTTCCTTCGGAATGCCGAGCCGTTTCGCGATCTCGCCGGCTCGCAGACCCTCCCCCGCCAGCGCCTCGATCGTCTCGCGCTTCTCGGCCGCCTTCGATCGCTCGATCAACCAGGCCGGGACCCTGACCGTCTTCATCCTGAGCGCGATGGCGATCACCCCGAGGTCGACATCGATCCGATCCAGGGCCGAAAGCGTGCGCGGCTCGTGGTTGATCAGGACGGCGCGCACGAGCCGGTACCGGCGCTCGTCATGGTGCGCGAGCCAGGCGAGCGCCGTCCGTAGCTCCCGATACGAGCCGTGCCGATCGTAGGCGGCCCGCTGCCGCTCCCAGGCGAACGTGTCGTCATCCGGCTCGGGACGCGGCCGGCCAGGCTCGCGCGGCAGCGACGCCGCCTCCGGCAGCGGTAGCTCCAGGTACGCGTCCCACTCCTGGTCGCCGCGCTCGCGCCGGCGCCACGAGCTTCCGTTGCACGAGAGGCAGAGCGCGTAGCCGTCGCGCTTCTTCGTCCAGCCCGTGTGCCGGCACGTCTCGCAGGGGACGTAGCGTGACCGTGAGGGTCCCGGATCGGGCCGCAACGACGCTCGTGGAGCCGGGTACGGATCGTGGAGCGTCGTCAGGAGCAACCTGACTTTCTCGACCTTCGCCGCGAGGGTGGACATCGCGCCCCTCCCCGCTCGCCGGCGAGCCTCGCCGCCCGGAAGCGTACACGCGGTGGGCATCCGCGCCACCTTTCGCACGCGCTCCGCAAACTCCGCATGCGGACTTTCGTGCGAATGCTTGCAAAGTGGTGACGGGGTGGCTACGTTGCCCGTCGGCAGGCTCAGAACCAAGCTGCGGTGGATTCGCTGCCGGGCGTATCGCTCGGGAGACAGGGCCGGATCCCGTGGACTGAGATCCGCCGCCGACGGTGGGGGGGCCGGCGGTGGCGAAGCGACGTTTCCTGAGGAGGTGGTTTATCGCCGCGAATTCGGGGTGCCTATTTGCAGCGCCTTTTCACACCCTCTTCCTAACTCTTCACATTCACTTGCGTAATTCCGCATGCGGAATTTCGTTCCGGGGTCGCTTCAGCTAGTAACGTGACCATCGAGATACGGGGAGGTATTCGGAGCATGGCGACAACGGTGGAAGACCATCGGGCCGACGAGAATTTCGCGATTCGACTGCGCGCTCGGCGCCGGAAGTACGGCTACACCCAGACCGAGCTTGCCGATCTCGCCGGCGTCACGCGCGAGACGATCTCCAACTGGGAACGCGGCACGTTCCGCCCCCAGGGCGGCATCAACGTGCGCTCCGTCTGCTCGATCCTCCGCTGCCACCCCGACTGGCTGATGTGGGGCGTGAAGGAGGAGGACTGATGCAGGAGATGGTGGCCGAGATCATTCGCGTCAAGGAAGACGGCGACTGGTACCGGATCTTCACGGACAACGACGACGTCGAGCGGCTCGACACCAAGGACGAGGACAAGGCCAGGGAAGCCGCCGGCCTGAAGGGCAAGGGGCCGTCGCTGATCGTGTTCAACCAGCGCACGCGGCCGAAGCGCGATGGCAAGGGCGTCTGGGAGGACAACTACTACGACCACGCCGAGCCGTACGTCGAGCGGCAGCAGAAGCTACCGCTGGACGACGGGATCGAGCGCGGCGGCGACGACGGCAAGACGATGTCGCGCACGCACCCCGAGACGGCCTGGCGCATCTCGCTGGGCACGGGCGTGAAGGTCGCCATGCTGCTGCTGCCGAACGTGGCCGAGGAGCAGCGCACGATCGAGCGCGTCAAGGGGCTGGCGCGCGAGGTAGCCGAGTTCCTGTTCTTCGAGCCGGTGCCCGACTACCCGAGCACGCCGCTCGCGACCACACCCGGATTCCGCGCCCCGCGGATGCGCGGCTTCGGCGAGCGCGACTGGACACCCGACCCCGGACCCGATCCGTCGCACCCCGGCTACGGGGACGACGACATCCCTTTTGATGCGACGCGGTGAGGAAGCCCCGTCGATGACGGCGGCGCAGCTGCTGCGCCGCATCCGTCATCTCAATGGTCGGATCTACCGGCTTCAGGACGGTCACGCCGTGTTCGTGCTGACCAACGATCCCGACCTGGCCGAGTGGCTGCTCGCGTTGGGCGGGACGACGTTCACGAGCAGCGCCGCGATCCCCGCGCCCGATCGCCCTCCGGGCGGCTACCGGCGCGCCAAGGACACGCCGGCCGAATGGGACATCTACATCCATCTGATCCCGGTACGCGGCCCGAACACGATCTACGAAGCTGCCGGCGAGGAGCCGGCGGTCGAGGCGGTCGACTTCGCGTGATCGACCTCGACCGCTTCCTGACGCCGGTCGACCCGCGACCGTGGGTGCTGCCGGTCGACCACTGGTCGCCGACCTCGGCGGCGATGTTCCAGCGTTGCCCGGAGCAGTACCGCCGGCGCTACATCCTGCACGAGAAGCGCCGGCCGGCCGAATCGCTCACGGTGGGGAGCGCCGTTCATCGCGCCGTCGAGGAGAACTTCAGACAGAAGGTCGCCTCGCACATCGACATCCCGCTGCCGGCGATCCTGGACTGGTACGACGACGTGGGCTGGCCCGAGACGGTCGAGCGCGAGCAGGAGCGCGCCGGCGAGGAGATCGAGTGGGACACGCCGCCGACCATGGTCGAAGGAAGGGTCACGGTCAGCGCGGCAGAGAAGGCCGGCGCTCGTGGCCGGCTGATGCTGTCCCGCTACCACGAGAAGGTCGTGCCGCGCGTGCAGCCGCTCGCGGTCGAGCAGGAGATCACGCTCGACCTGGGGCTGCCGGTGCCGATCGTGGGCCGCTTCGACGTCGAGCGCGACACGACGACGATCGACGTCAAGACCGGCAAGTCGGCCGCCAAGAAGCCGAAGGAGGACTGGCGCATTCAGGCGCTGATCTACGGCGAGGCGCGCGGCAAGCCGGTGGAGTTTCACTCGGTCACGGCCACGGCCAAGAACACCGTCTCGATCTACACGCCGCTCGAAGCCGAGGCGCTGCTCGTGGATCCGACGCCGCACGAGCGCGTCGTGCTCGTGGACACGCTCAAGGCCTTGATCTGGACGGCCAACTTCTACATGGCCCAGTTCGGTCCCGACGAGCCGTGGCCGTTCCTGGGTCGCTTCCACAATTGGGCCTGTGACTACTGCGGCTATCGGCCCACCTGCCCTGCCTGGAGGGTCGAATGATGGACGCCAAGGACGCCGAGGAGTTCACGGCCGCGCTCGGCCTGGCGCGCGAGAGCAACTGGCGACAGATCGCGCTCGGCCTGCGCCTGGGCGTGCCCGAGGCGCTCGGCATGAACGCCGAGGAGTGGGTGACGCAGCGGTTCGGCGGCTACGTGCGGCTGGCGATCGAGGAGCGGCGCGAGGCGGTCGTGGAGCTAGCTCGTGAGGGCATGACGATCCGCGAGATCGCGGCCGTCATCGGCACCGGCAAGAGCCAGGTTCACCGCGATCTTGTCCCCTTTGGGACAGCGCCGTCGCCAGCGTCCAGCCCTACGGCATTGCCGGCCACGAAGGCGTCCCGAAATGGGACACGTCGCCCGGCGGGCCGCAACCTCACCCCGGACGAGAAGCGCGAGATCCTGGCGCGCGTCCAGGCGGGCGAGATGCAGAAGGTGATCGCCGCGTCCCTGGACATCTCGCCGTCGGCGGTGTCGGCCACCGTTCAGGCGGCTCGCAGGTCGCCGGCCATGGAAGCGGCGACGGCAGCGGCCAACGAGACGTCCTGGCTGCTGAACCGGATCCAGGGCGCCGTCCGCTCGTGGCGTGTGTCGGACGACGGCTGGATCTCGATCGCTGAAGCTGCTCGGCGAGCGCGCGCGCTCCGCGAGGTCATCGACTTCCTGGACGAGCGCCGCGCCGGCTATGCCGAGCAGGGAGCCAAGCTGCTGAGGGAGGAGGTGCGGGGGTGAGTGTGATCACGCTCCCGTCGATCATGGAAGAAAAGTCCTGGGACGAAGAGGTCATCGCCTGCGCCGAGTGCCGCGTGGACGAGACGTACCAGCGTCGGCGCGTCAACTCGCTCGTCCAGGAGATCGGCCTGCACTACAACCTCGTGCTGGCGGGCTACATCGTCGTGAACCGCCGAGCCGACGGATGGCTGTACATCATCGACGGCCAGCAGCGCTGGCTGGGTGCGAAGAAGGCCGCCGAGCCGGAGATGCTCGCGCGCGTGTTCGAGGGGCTGACCGTGGACGAGGAAGCCGAGATGTACACGGCCCTCAACAACACGAAGCCGCTCTCGGCGCTCGACAAGTTCAAGGGCGACGTCGCGGCCGGCAAGCCGGACGCCGTCACGATCCACGACATCGTCGTCTCGTTCGGCGCCGGCATCCGCGGCACCGACGGCTTCGGCCGCAACAACCTGAACGGGATCGGCGCGCTCAAGGAAATCCACGAGCGCGGCGGCGAGCACGACCTCAAGGCCGTCCTCACTTTCATCAAGGTGACCCTGGGCGAGATCTCGAAGGACACGGCGCCCGGCGCCTTCCTGACCGCGACGCACTGGGTGCTGAGCCGGCACCGCGAGATCAACGTGAACCGCCTCTCGACTCGAATTCGCAGGGCGGGGCTGATCGCCGTCACGCAGGCCGCCATGGCGATCGGGCACCGGAGCGTCACGCCGACGAGCTACTACATAGCGCTGCTCGGCGAGTACAACCACGGGCTGCCGAAGGCGAACAAGATCGACCCAATCCTCCGCCCCCAGGACTTCACGAAGGGCGAGGACGACGAGTGACGCTCGACCCCGTCGACACCGACGCGATCTTCCGCGTCGATGGGCCGGACTACACGGTGGGGCCGTACTGCGCGAACCCGCGTTGCGGCCGGATCGCCGAGCACGCGCATCACATCGTGCGACGCTCGGCGACCGCGGGGCCGGCGGACTGGGTCGAGATCAACGGCGAGGTCTTCGCCAACAAGACCGGCCTGTGCCCTGACTGCCACGACATGGTCACGGGGCGCGTGGGCGGCCACCAGGCGGCGATCCGGCTCGTGCATGGCGTGTTCGTCTGGTGCCGGGTGCTGAACCTGTCTCGGGGCCGTCTCGGCTTCGAGCGGATCGCGCCCCTGGAGCCACAGCCTCCGACTCCCGAATCGCTCGCCACGCGAGCCTCCGCCACCATCGAGGAGTCGGATCGCTGCCCGTCCTGCGGGCAGCTAAAGCGACGGCGCTCCGCTCCGCATCCGGGGCGCCGTCGCAAGTCTTGGACAGTGCCGGTGCCGGCCGACGCCGAAGAGAACGGCGCCGAGGTGCTCGACACGCTCGTGGACGACCTGGCGCCGCTCCTGCACGTCGAGCCGAACGCGAGCGGCCGGTACTACGTGCTCGTCCCCGCGCTCGTGTACGCGCAGCAGGATCGCAAGCGCTTCATCGACGCGCTCGGGGGCCGTGGTGGGTGAGGTGCGGCGCACCCGCTTCCAGCCCGGCACCGTGACCGGCTTCACGGATACCGGCCGCCTGACGACGACCGCCTACATCTTCGACACGCTCGACAACTGGAGCGTCGTGCGCACGTACCGGAACGCGGGGCCGCTACGGATCCGCTCGCACCGCTGCACGCTCCTGATCACGGTGAAGGTGCGGCCCGAGATCCGCGCCCACCGCGAGGCGCGCCGCCTGAACAAGGAGTGGCGCGCGGAGATGGGATTGAAGTGAGCAAGTGGAGCGAGAAGCCGAAGAAGGCTCGCGCTCCGAGCACGAGCGCCGGCCGGCGCTACCGCCGCCGGCGCGGGAAGCGGAGGCACAGACGATGATCGTGGAGATCCTGATCGACGGGACGCCGGCGCCGCAGGGGTCGAAGACGCCGTGGGGCAGCGAGGCGAACGCGAACACGAAGCCCTGGCGCGGCACGGTGGCCGCGGCCGGCGCCCACGTCATGGGCGAGCGCGGCCTGCTCGCCGGGGCGCTGTCGCTGGAGGTCGCGTTCGTGTTCCCGCGACCGAAGTCGCACTACGGAACGGGGAAGCGCTCGACCCTGCTGAAGCCGAGCGCGCCCACCTTCATGCCTTCGCCGCCCGACGTCGACAAGCTCGTGCGCGCGATCGCCGACGCGCTGCAGGGCGTCGTCTACCGCAACGACTCGCAGCTGGCCGTGGTGTACGCGCGGAAGTTCTACGGCCCGCGCGCGTACTGCCAGCTGGTCGTCTCGGAACTACCGCAGGTGCTGCCTGTCGACGCGCCGTCAAGGCGCGAGCGGCTCCTGAAGGCCTGCGACGGCGACACGAAGCAGGCACGCAACGTCGAGAAAGCAGTGGGGGGGAAGGCATGACCAAGATCGGCGATCAGGACGGGATCCACGCCTCGATCGAGCGACTGCGCGTGCTCGACCCCGGCGGCACGAAGCCAGCCCGCGACCCGAACAACCTGGCGACCTGGGGCGCCTACGACAAGCTGGAGAGGACGCTGCAGATCCTCAAGAACGACCACGACGGGGTGAAGCCGCCGGACCCTCAGCCTGAGCCGCCCAACCCGATCGCGCCCACCAAGTTCGAGAACGGCGTGTTCGTGGCCGGCGGCGCCGGCAGCAACATGAGCGACCCGCAGTCACCGCAGCCCGACAAGGGGTCGGACTACAACGGTCGTCAGTGGAATCCCGAGCAGGCCTGCGACGCGTTCGTGCGCTCGGGCTACCGCAGCGTGCTCGTGCAGCTGTACCGCGAACTGGGCGGCGACTACATGTCGGCCGGCCGCGCGCGCGGCCTGAAGGTCGGGCTATGGGACGCGTGGCCGAGCGCCGACCGGGCGCGGCTGGCGCTCAGCTTCAACCCAGATTTTTATTGTGCTCAAGCAGAGACGGGGCAAGGGCAGGCGGCGATGGACGCGATCGGCGCCGCCTACGAGGTCAACCCGCACCTGCCGCTGGCGATCGTCACGAATCTGGAGCCGTCGCGCACGATGGCCGGCTTCGATCTGTACTGCCAGGAGCGCGGCGTCGTCTGCATGGTCGAAGCGTACGCGAACGACAACAGCGACTGGATGCACGACCCGAACGGCTTCGTGGACGCGCTCGTGAGCGAAGCGCAAGCTCGCGGCTACCTGAGCGTGATCCCCGTGCTCGGCCTGTACTACGGCTGGAGCATCTCGCAGTACGCGATGGGCGACGACCCGTTTCACGCGTATCTGGCCGAAACGATGACCCACGGAGATCTGCCGTGAGCGTCGAGCCGCTGATGAGCGTGAAGGACGTCTGCGAGGCGCTGAGCGTGTCGCGCCAGACCGTCTACCGGCTGATCGCCGACGGCCAGTTGCCGTTCCTGAAGATCTGCGGGCGCACGCTGTTCCGGCCGGGTGACGTCGAGAGATTCATCACCCGCTCGACGCGCCGCGTGGGGGAGCCGTGATCACCGTCCGGGTGCTCCCTCGCAGCTTCGACGCCGAGCACGTCAAGCACGCCGGCGAGAACATCTTCTGCGACCAGTGGGCCGGGAGCCTGGACGAGGACGACTGCAGCGGCGTGCCCGAGGTCGAGATCGTCAACCGGTTTCACCGCCGGAGCGGCGACGTGTGGGAGAAGTGGACGCTGCGCCTCTGCCGCGAGCACGCCGGCTACCTCGCCCGTCAGCTGCAGGACGCGATCACGCTCGCGGACGGCGGCGACATCATGCGCGCGCGGGAGCCGTCGTGAGGGTCACGATCAACACCACGCCCGACTACTTTCGCGTCGACCACGAGGTGCTCGTGGACTGCTCGATGCTGCCGCTGGAGCGGGTGGCGCAGGAAGCCCCCTGGGCACGCCTGCGCCTCCCGGCTCTGATCCTCCTACACCCCGACCTTTGGCATGACGGAAGATGGGAGGTGGTCTACAAGGGAGCGTAGCCGACAAGCTCGGGGAGAGTCGAGCCGCGGGCAAAGATCCGGTTCGGGCCGCAGCAAGGGACGTAGCGCAACGGGCGAGCAGGAGGCGGCAAGGCGGTGGCCGATCGAGCGCGAGGGTGCGCCACGATGACCGTCTTGGGTGTTCCGGATCCGCACGCGTAACAGGGGCGCTGCCAGCGTGACCTCGAACCCCGAGCGTATGAGCGAGGCGCCACGCCGGCCGCGCTCAGGGCTGCCGTCCCTACCAGGGGAGACGTACCGACCCGCGGCGGGCGTCCGCCGCGCGGCCGGCGCCGGCCGCAGGTTGACCCAAACGGGGGATGGCGAAAAGGCGCCGGGTGTACGAAATAGTTTCTTACGCGGTCAACTACGAACGAGAGGAGCACGACGTGCCACGTAAGAACCCAGCACATCCCGTGAAGGTCGAGGTCGCGCCTGACGGGAAGCACTACGACCACCTGTTCAAGCGGGGGCCGGTCTTCACATTCATCTACAAGGGGAAGGTCAAGTCGATCCTCTCCTCGTCCGAGTGGGACGCGCCCACGATCGCCGAGTACAAGCGCATGGAGCGCCAGTACGTCGGCAAGGACGCGGCCAGCGTCCCCCAGGGCGATCCCTTCTGCCGCCAGGCCTTCGCCGTCTGGATCCGGCGCGAGAACCACGCCGCCAGCACGAAGCGCAAGTACGCGGGCGGCCGGTTCGAGGAGACGGGCGTGCTGGGCGGCAACTGGGCGCTCTACTGCGAGAACATCATCGGCGGCATGCGCGTCTCGCGCGTCGGCGCCTCGCACATCATCCAGATCCTCACGCTGGTGGAGGAGCGCGCCCGCGACCGCGCCATCGCCAAGGGCCAGGAGCACACGAGCGAGTCGGTCGCCTACAGCGTCTACTGCATGCTGTCCGGCTTCTTCAAGGCCTGCACGCGTGGCGCCATGTACTACCGCGACGACAACCCCGTGAAGCGCGTCGACCCGATCTCGCAGCCGGAGGTGCAGCCGATCTCAATCGAGGAGGCGGTGCTCCCTCGCGAGACGATCAACGCGCTGTCGGCGGCCGTGATCGAGACGGCCGGCCGCCGCCCCCGCGAGCAGCGGCTCGCCGACATCGTCGCCACAATCGTGCAGCTGTCGCCGCAGATCGGCACCCGGCTCGGCGAGACGCTGGGGCTGCACAAGTCGGACATCGACTGGGACGCCGGCAAGAACGGCGTGCTCTGGATCCGGCGCAAGCTCGATCCCTCCTGGCGCGCCGGCAACCCCGAGGGCTGGTTCACCCGCACCAAGGGCCAGGAGGGCCGCAAGGGCGCTCAGACGCGTCGTGTGCCCCTCTCGCCGCACGCGAGGCGCGTGCTGGCCGAGTACGTCGAGGTGAGCGAGCGCGAGGGCTGGATCGCTCCTGCGGGCCAGGACGGGATCCTGTTCCGCTCGCCGGAGGGCGAGAAGCCGATGCGCTGGGACACCGTCCGTTCGACGCTCAACCGGGCGAACGCGCACCTCGACCGCAAGGTCGGCTTCAAGGCCCACTACTTCCGGCACACGTTCGTGACCATGCTCTTCAACAAGCCGGGCATGGACATCGACTTCGTGAAGAACATGATCGGGCAATCCGAGAAGTCGAACACGGCCGAGAAGCACTACGCGTTCTTCCTCCTGGAGAAGAAGGAGGAGGTCATGGACGCGGTGGGCTGGGACTGAGTAGTCTCCCGCTGTCGACGGCAGCACACCATCGATCGACGCGGCCCCTTCGGGGGCCGTTGTCGTTTCGCGATAGGGTGAGCGTGCCCCTGCCGCCTGCCGCTGGTTCGCAAACCCGAAGCCTGAGGTCACTGCCTTCCACCGCCAGGTTGAGGCAGGGGCAGCGGTCGATCCACCGGAAGGGATTTGAAGGAGCCGCCGGGCGATGGAGTCGCCGCTCCGAGCTTTGGCGCCGGAGCGGGACCACCTGGGCGTTCGGCGGTTCCTTTTCTATCCGTTGTAGGATCCGGGCGCGGTCAACCGAAGGAGCAGCGATGATGCTTCCCCGCACGACGTACCACGCCAGGGTCGAGTTCGACATCTCCACGGGCCTGCCGCCCGAAGACGCGGTCGGCTACATCCTGGCCGCGCTCGACGCCCTGAACGGCCTTGAGGACGACGTGGCCGTCACGGACGTCGAGGTGAAGCTCCAGAACGGCACCATGACGTTCCAGGAGGCGAGATGAAGATCAAGCTCTGGTTCCCGACCGACGTCGTCGTGATCGTGGACACCGACACGGAGGAGGTCGAGGAGATCTACACCATCGTCCGCGACGTGCTCGGCGAGCAGTCCGTCGCCTTGGGGCGCGTCTGGTACAGACCGAATGGCGACCAAGAGGTTGCCGACATCGAGGGTGACGCCGACGAGGTTCGGCGAGCGCGCGAGCTTGTAGAGCGCATCGAGTTGACCGACGTCTCTCTCGAAATGGGCAGCGTCGCCCACTTCAAGCACAGGCTCCGAAAACTGACGCCCTCCTGACACCTTGGGCTGTTTCCTCGTTTCGAGTCGGGTACCGAAACCGCTCTGAGCGGGGGTTATCGCCTTCGTGCTATCGCTGGCGTGGGAGATCCCCTGGATCTCACGCGGGCAGACCTGCCGGACTTTTCACAGGTTCGGCGGATCTGCCTGCTCAGGGGATCGTGATGGTTGAGCCGTTTGCCTGAGGCGAACCGAGGGTAGTACCCTCCCACCACACATACAAACGCCTCCTTCGCCCCTCCCTGCGGCGCTCAGGCATGACACCCTCCGAACAGCGCGAGGCGGTAGAGCGGCTCAGGTACGCGCGCGAGTACCTCGGTCTGAGTCAGCGTGCCCTCGCGAAGCTCACCAGGGGGAAGGAAGCTCTCAACGCCCGCACGATCGCGGACTGGGAGCAGGGGCGGCATTCGCCTCGGATCAGCAAGCTGGAGATCGCGGCTCGCGTGATGGGGCTGAACGCCGAGTGGCTGACGATGGACGGCGGCCTGCCCGAGGACGGCTGGAACGAGCAGACCGTCGAGATCTGCCGCGCCTACCACCAGGACAAGCGCGAGCGCGAGCGCACGCTGCGGCGGATCACCCAGGAGTGGCCGGAGCGGATCGAATCGGGTATGACCGTCCCCGAGATGCAGGCCCTGATCGAGGAGTACTGGAAGACGAAGGGCCGACTGACGCCACGCCAAAGGAAGGGGCCGCCCGCTTCGTGATCGGACGGCCCCGACATGACGCCCCCCCAGAGGCGTCGCCGCAGACTTGTAGAAGGGTGGTACCCAAGATGGACGTCAAGCGAACCGAAAACGAGCCGCACGACCCGCTTACGTACATGGCGAACGAGATGCTGCGGAAGCTTGACGAGATGGGCGGGGAGAAGATGAGGGCGGTGGTGCTGATCTCGGACGAGGGCCGGGCCGGCACGGCGATCCACGGCTTCGAGAGCGACAACGAGGCGGTGGCGCTCCTGTTCGCGCACCTGATGGCGATCTTCGAGGCGAACGGACAGAAGTTGATGATCATGCCGATCGGACAGGGATGAAGGTCCTGGTCTGCGGCTCCAGGTCCTGGACGAGCGAGCACGAGATCCGCTCCGTCCTGAGGGAGTTCGACCGTGGGACGATCGTCGTTCACGGCGGCGCTCGGGGCGCCGATCAGCTGGCCGGGGTGGTGGCGCGCTCGCTCGGGATGGAGGTGCGGGAGCACCGGCCCCGCTACGATCGCTACCCCGGAGCGCTCGCCCCCCTGATCCGGAACCGTCACATGCTCGACACCGAGAAGCCCGACCTGGTGATCGCCTTCTGGGACGGCCATAGCTCGGGCACCAGGCACTGCATCGATGAGGCGCACAAGCGCAACATCCCCGTCCTTCACGGAGGCGCATACAGGCCATGAACGAGATCCTGCGAAGGCGCGCGGCCTACGTGATGGGCGTGGCCTGGGACGAGACGGGCGAGCAGCTGGTGCCTGCCTTCTTCGCCGTCTACTGCGACCGCTGTGGCATCGAGGCGGTCGCCCCCACGGTCGAGGAGCTTGAGCCGCTGATCCAGGACTGGTACCTCGACCCGCTCCCGCACCAGGGGCGGGATCTCTGCCCACGCTGCTGGGTCTTCAAGTGATCGACCGCGATCGCTACGAGTGGGAGCTAGCGCAGCTGGAGGCGCTCTGCCAGCAGTTCGTCAACACCCGCGACCGCGCCGAGTCGGAGGACAAGTTCGGCGTCCTGCTGCTGCTGGTCGGGATGATCGGCGGCCAGTGCCTGCGAATCTGGGAGTTAGGGGAGCCGGCCGGGCTGTTCGACGTGAGCAGGCTGGAGGTCTTCAAGCCCTTCCTGCACTAGATGAAGGAGGAGAGATGAACTCGGTCATGGTCCGTAAAGATGAGCTTCTGGAAAAGATCACCGCCAACCGGAAGGCGCATCGGGCGATCTTCGAGGAGGCGGTCGAGGGCTACCGCAAGACAGCGATCGAGCAGCTGGAGCGGCACATCGAGCAGATCAAGGAGGGCCGGGTGATCCACGTCGTGGTGCAGCTGCCGCGGCCGGAGGATCACACCCACGAGTACGACCGCATTATCGCCATGCTGGAGATGCACATAGACGACGAGATCCTGATCGAGGAGCAGGACTTCGCCGCCTACGTCATGGACGACTGGCACTGGAAGCGGCAGTTCCTGACCACGAACTCGGCCTACTCGGCCACGGCCCGACGCTTCACCGAGAACGCCTAGCCCTTCTGCACGTACGTGTAGGGCGAGCCGTTCTCGACCCCGAAGTGCAGGTGCGCAACCCCGTTCGCCTCGCCGGTGTAGCCGAGCAGCTGCCCCTTCTTGACCGTGGCGCCCTGGCGGATGCCCTGCGCTAGCTGCGACAGGTGCGCGAAGTAGAAGCCCTGGCCGGCGCCGTACAGGTTGATGCGCTGGCCGGCGAAGCGTCCCCCGCCCGAGGGGCCGGCGCCGGCGAGCAGGCCCGTGTTCCCGAGCTTGCCGCCGACCGGCGCGTAGATCGGGGTGCCGACCGGCAGCGCGATGTCGACCGCGTTGTCGGACTGCCAGTTCCCGAGCGTGTGCGTACCCGAGTGCGGCGAGCCGATCAGCTTCCCCGGCTTCGGCAGCCACTTGGTCGAGAAGGTCTTGGCGCCGCGCTTGTTCGGCACCGCCGTCGGGATCGTGACGCCGCGGGTGCCCTTCGGCGCCTGCTGGTACTCGGCGAGCGCGGCGGCGTCCGCCTGCCGGTCGTACTGAACCCCTCCCAGGATGTTCGTGAGGGCCGAGAAGGGGTCTGTCCGGCCGCCGCGCATGGCGATGTCGGCCAGGTTTGACAGGGCAGCGCCTCGGATACCGGCAAACGACGGCGTGGGGGGAAGCTTCGGAGCGCCCGTCGCGGTCCGACCGGTGGGTGGAGGGGATCCACTCCTGGTGGCGGCGATCGTGGCGGGCGCCCCAAGCTCCTTCATGAAGGTGGAGACGGTCTTGGCCCAGTTGCCCTCGTCGTTGCCGGCGCTCCCCGGTGAGTACTTCCTCACGATCTGGTCGGGCGTGCGCAGGCCCTGCGAGATGTAGCCGTGCTTCAGGCCTTGAGTGACGGCGGCGATCCCCTCGGCCCAGGAGCCGAAGCTGTGGCCGGGTCCCCAGCCCCAGGCGTTGTGCGCGCCCAGCGTGGCCTTGCCGAAGTTCGACTCGATCCCGGAGATCGACGCCACGAGGCGCGGGTCGACGCCGTACTTCTGGCCGGCGGCCACGAACACGTTGCCCAGCCCGGCCATGGGCGAGCCGCGCTTCTGCAGCAGCTTGTCGATCGAGGCGGCTACCTGATCCGGCTTCACTTCTTACCCGTCTCCTGGCGCTCCATCTTCTGGCCCAGCTTCGTCTGCTTGTACTCCGACTCGACGGTCGAGGGCAGGTCGGCGTACGCGCTCCACTGCCGCTCCCAGGCGTTCATGACCTGCTGCCCCCAGACCGTGTCGGGGGTGGCGTTGTTCTCGCGCAGGTAGGCGTCGGGCGACTCGATGTCGGCGCCGGGCAGATCCTGCTTCAGGATCGTGTACTTGAGCAGCACGTCCTGGTAGCGGTAGCGCGGCTCCGACAGGCTGGGCTGCTGGCGCCAGGCGCCGCCCGGCGACACGCGGCTGGGAGCGTAGTGCTTGCGGTCGCCCTTGATCTTGTCGATCAGCACCTTGGAGGCAGCCTCGTAGTGGATCTTGAGACGGATGCCGGCCTTCACCTCGGGCGGCAGTGGCTCGTCGTAGAGCGCCTGGTACTTCTTGCCGATCTCGGTGATCGTGTCGCGGATCTGGTCGGCCGGCGCCAGGGCGGCGCCGCCGTCGTAGGCCTGCTTGTTGAGGCGGGCGAGCATGATGTTCTCCGGCTCGATCCGCAGGAAGGTGTGCATGAGCCGGTGCTCCAGGCCCGTGAAGGTGAAGACGTTGGGGGTGGCGTCGTCCGACATGGTCGAGCGGATGAGGCGGGCGCCGGGGATGGCGCTAAAGACGGCGCCCTGCAGCGCGTCCCGGAGCGTGGTCGGGTTGCCGAACGGATCGCGGTTGGTCGCCATCGTGAGCGCGTCGCCGAGCAGTGGCTGGAACAGGTCGCTCAGGTGCGAGGCGGTCGCCTTGTCCTTCATCCCCACCATCGAGAGCACGAGGTCGCGGATCATCCGCACCGAGCTAGCGGCCGTGCCCGTGAGCGAGATCGGCCCGACGTTGGCGACGCGCGCCTGCCCGCCGGGGAGCTTCTCGATCGGATACATGGCGGCGTACCAGGGCGGTCGTGGCCCCAGGATGTCCTCGGCGCGCTGGTACTGCGCGCGCCCCCAGGCCGCCCCGAGCGCCGCCTTCACCGGCTGGTTCTTGGCGAACCAGAACGGCCAGGCGGTGGCGCCCCGGATCCAGGGCCACACGAAGAAGACGCGGGTCACGACCTGGCGCTCGAAGGCGGTGAGCCGCTCGAAGTCCACCATGAAGTTGGCCGTCGACTGAGCGACGAGATCGCGGTCGCGCTGCGTCTTCGCGGTCTTGCCGGCGACCAGCCGCAGCATGTCCTCTTCGGTGTTGTAGCCGGCCTTGCGCGCCTCGTGGACCCAGGAAACGGCGCGTGGCCAGCGGTCGGCCGTGCCCACGAAATGCAGCGCCGCCTGCTCGGCGTCGGTGAAGCGAGCGTTCAGCCCGTAGCCGGTCTTTCGCATCGCCTGGTAGGGAAGCTCGCCGATCTCCGCGAGCACGCGGTGGTAGAGCTTCTCGTTGCCGAGCAGCGTCTTCGCGTCCCGCACGATGCGGTCGGCGCGCCAGCCGTACTGGGCGAGCAGGAACCCGATCGAGCCGACCCCGTTGGCGATCATGTAGCCGGGGACGTTGGCGTACATCGTCGCCCAGCGAGCCGCCGTGGTGGCGTAGTCCCAGCGCCGGCCGAACTTCGTGCTCGTGCCCGACAGCGGCCGGAGCATCGACTCCACGATCTCGCGGGGAACGACCCGGACGTCGCTCATCAGGAAGCCCTCGGGCAGCTGCGCGTCGGCGTCGCCGAGAAAGTTGCGCCAGTAATTCACGAGCGAGGCTTCGAGCGCAGAGGGGTCGCCGCCCTCGCCGCCGTCGTGGAACTTCTGCACGTTGTGCGTGACGGTCTTGTTGTTGATCGCCGCCCGCATGTCGGTGCCGACCGGGGTGCCGCGCGGGTTGACGAGGTAGCCCTGACCCTTGAGCAGGCGGGGGTTCTCGTACTCCTCCAGCGTGATCGGGCGGCCCAGTTCGAACAGGGTCTTCTTCACCTCGTTCGACCAGGCGTAGGCCTGAGCGCGAGCGTGCGCGTCGAGCAGCACCTGCGGATCGGCCGTCCAGTCGCCCCGCTGCCAGAGGATCATCTGGTTGCGCTTGTGCAGCACCAGCTGCGACGCCTTCGTCTGGCCGATCACGTTGCTCGTGAGCGGCGCCGCCGGCTGCTTCACCCGCACGTCGTACGGCTCGTCCAGCGTGGCCGGGAAGTAGTGGGCGCTACCCCGGACGAAGTTGGCCCTGAGCAGCCCCCGCTCCACGAGGAAGTCGGCCAGCAGATCCTTGCGGTTCCGGAACGTCTCGTCGTAGCGGTCGCCGAACACCTCGCGCAGGATCCGCTCGCGGTCGTCCGCGATCCAGCGCATGGCGTTGAGGGCGTTCTGGAACTGGGGATGGTCGACCCCCTTGTCGAGCGCGTTCTTGACCTCGCTGATCTTCTGGGTGAGCGCCTTCTCCCGCGTGTCGCGGCGCATCTCGCGCTCGGCCACGCGGGCGAGAAGGGTGGCGGTCATCTGCGTCGCCTCGTCCAGTTCCTCCTGGGTCGCGTCGTCGCCCTTGTCGCGGATCGCGGTGAGCCGCTCCTGCATGCCCTCGATCGAGCGGGCGTGCTTGAGCTTGGCCTGGCGCGAGCGGTAGGCGGCAAGCTCCTCGCGCGCGGCTGCGGCGCCGTGCGAGACGCGCTGCTCGCGAGCCGTCTCCCTGGGCATGAACCCGGCGATGCGGTCGACGTTGACGTCGTCGTAGCCGCCGAAGTACGTGTCGAGGAGGCGCTTCATCTCGGCCGGGATCGGTTCCTTGATGATGCTCTTGACGGCCGCGTAGATCGTCCGCATGTAGGTGCGGACGCGCTCGAACACGGGCACAAGCTCGGGGGTCGGCGCCTTGCCGGCGTAGAACCAGCGCTCCACCTGCGAGGCGAACCACTCGTGGTCGGTGACGTTCCAGTCTTCCAGCGCCTTGCCGCGCAGGTGCTCGACGGCGGCGAACTCGCCCGGCTCCATCTGCTTCATCTCACGGGCGGCGTGTCCCACCATCTCGTGGACCCAGGTCGAGAAGTCAGCCTTGCTGGTGAGGTAGACGATCCGCTTCCCCTCGTCGGTGCCGGAGAGGAAGCGGACGGCGCCGAGAATGTCGCCCCGGCGCGCCTGGTTCAGCTGGTCGAGTCGGGCAACGTCTCCCCCCGCGGTTCCGAGGGAGAGGGAGCCGGGGTGCTGCTCGGCTCGGGCGGCAGCGGCGACGGGGTCTGCGATGAAGTGCCCGTCGATCTCTTCGTACGCGCCGGAAAGCCGATCACGAACTCGTTGGTAAAGATCGGATCGTCGTCCTGCGGAAATTGCCTCTTGATAATCGCCACGGTCTAGAAGACCTCCACGGTGAGCTAGCTCGGTAAGTGTAATCTCGTCGTCGCCAGGCCAGACGGCCCCAATTGCGTTATCGACGTGGGCGCGCCGCTCGTTAGCGAGGTTGGTGAGAGCGCGCCGCTCCTGCCGAGCTTCGGCCTTCAGCCCCCGCTGCCCCATGTTCTCGACCCTGACGGAGCGATCGAGGACGGCGTCGGGCGTGTTGAAGGCGATGATCCCGCCGTCTTCCGAGGGTGTGAAGTGGAAGTCGCCGTGGAGGGCGTCGTTGAGAGCCTCCGACTCGGCGTCGGCGAGCGGCCGGCCAAGCTCGATCCGCCAGGCGGTGACGTCGCTGGCCTGACCGCGCGGGTTCAGGTAGCGCGCCCAGGCGGCCTGGTGCTGCTTGGCCGCGTCGCCGAGCGCCGCCGACAGACCTTGCGCCAGTTCGCGCACCGACTGCGGGACGCTCAGGTACAGACCGCGTGCAGCCTGCTGGGCGACCTCCTTGCCCCGCATCCGTGTCACGGGACGGTCGCCGAGCGCCACCTCGACGGCGGTCGCGGGGTTGCGCTCGATCTCCCCCGTGGCGGGGTCGCGCCAGAACCCGAACCCGCCGGCGTCGTGACGGACGACGAACCCCTCGTCATGGAGGACGCGAAGGGTGGCGTTGCCGTACTCGGAGGTGTGAGCGGCCAACTGCCCCGGTGTGAGGTCCTGCAGGAACGGCTTGTCCGCCGTCATGGATTCGAGCGGAAGCCGCAGCGTGTTCTTCGGAGTGAACATCGCATCCGCGAACGACTGGCCGGCCTTCTCCAGCGCCTGGAGGCGCGTCTCGGGGTTCGCGTACATCGCGGCGGTGGAGCGATCACGCTCGGCCTTGATCGACGTCCAGATCGCCGCCTGCGCCTCTTCGGGGTCGATGCCGTAGTGGTCGGCGAGCCGCTGCACCACGTCCTCGACCAGCCGGAACTGCGCCTCGGTCAGCCCGCTGTTGCCGGTGTTGTAGCCGTAGCCGAAGGCGGCGCCCATCCAGCCGTCGACTGTCACCTCGCGGCCGTTGAAGCCGTGATCGGCGAGCCGCTCCGGGGCGACATGCTTGAGGATGTTCGCGTAGAAGCGCCGCACCTTCGGCAACTGGTTCGGCTTCACGCTCGCCAGCCAGTCCTCGCCCTTGAGCGCCATGCGGGCGAGCCGGCGCTGGTGAGCGCTCCCGACCTTCACGGCGCCGGGCAGGCCGCGCGCCACCCCGTCCTCCCAGTCCTGGAGCACGCGGAGAGCGACGGCGATGTTGGGGGCGACCGGCTTCTGCGGCGAGTAGATGGCGACAAGCTGCGCGACCTTGTCGGCGCGGTCTTCGTCGCCTCCGACCGCGGCGAGGATCTCGCGGCCCGAGTCGCGGTACCAGTTCTTCGCGAAGTCCAGGCCGGCTTCGAGTCGACCGGCCATGTCCTCGATGAGGCGCCCGAACTGCGCCCTGGTCTTGATGATCTTGGGCAGGCCGGCGATCTTCGGCCGCGGTTCGCCGCGCTGCTTGACGGGGGTGTACCGGTCGAGAATTTCCCCGCCGTGCTCGGCGGCGGTGAACCGCTGCGGCGCGACGACGCCTCGCTCCTGGTAGAACAGGCCCGCCTCGCTGGACAGCTTCCCCGGATCCCTGACGAACTCGTTGAGGTTGCGCGCGTACCATTCGTCCGGCTCGATGCCGTAACGCGTGGCGTAACGCTGCGCCAGCGTGTCGGTGAGCGCCAGCGCCTGGTCGATGCGCTGAGGGTTCTCCTGGAAGTGAGGGATCTTCTCCAGCACGCCGCGAGCCTGGTCGCGCGCCGGCCCCGAGATCGGGGCGTGGTCGATCCCCGAGATGCGGCCAAGCTGGGCGTGCGCCTCGGCGGCCTGGCGATCGAGCATCCGAAGCTCGACCTCGTGATCGTTCATGTACAGGCGCTTCTCGCGCGGCGCCTCGTTGGGGTCGTCGGCTAGCTGGCGCATCTCCTTCTTGACGGCGGCGCGGGAGGCGCCGATCTCCTCGATCACCCCGTGCAGGCGATCCTGCTCGGCGGCCACGTTCTTGATCGCGCGGGTGCGGCGGATGTCCTGCAGCCGGGCGGTCGCCTTGTCGAGCCGGTCGATGCGATTGAGCAGCCGCTGGGCAGTGGCCGTCTCGACCTGCGGGATGTGGAACTCCCCGCTGGTCAGCATGTCCTGCATGTTCCGGAGGGCGGCCCGGAGGAACTCGTCGTCGGTCATCCCCTTGGGCTTCTGCAGCAGGATGGCGAGCGCCGTGCCGGCGTTCTCATCCTCGCGCAGCAGGTTGACGACGTCGCGGAACGCAGCCTGCGCCTCGGCCGGCATGCGCCGCACGTTGCGGTTCATGTTCTTGTAGGCCGCGCGCGCTGCGCGCCGCGTCTCCGAGATCGAGAGCCGGCGCGTGAGCGCGTAGCGGTCGGCCAGGTGCGAGAGCGCGTCGTAGGGCGCGTTCATCGTCCAGCGCGTGATCGGGCTGCGCGCCCGCGCGATCTCGACCGCCTTCTTCTCGGCGCCGGCGCCGTAGTAGAGCATGCGCGCCTTGGCCGGCACGTTGGCGAGCCGCACCGCCTCGCCGAAGCTGGCGCCCTCGGCCAGCGCCTTGGCGACCAGCGGCGCCTTGGCGAGCGGGGAGGCGACGGCGAGCGCGTTCAGCAGGTAGGTGGCCGGCTCCTTCTGCGCGTCGCCGAACACCTCGGAGTAGGTGGCGTCCTCGCCGTACTTGTCCTTGAGGTCCTTGAGGAACATCTGAAAGCCCTCAGTGACCATCTGCTCCTTCTTGGCGGCCGAGATGCTCGGGTCGGACATCGCCACGACCAGGCCGGGCGCCAGCGCGGCGCCCTCCAGCATCTTCAGACCGTCCGAGAGTAGGGCGGGCAGCCCCTTCTCCGGGTGCCGCAGCGCGTACAGTGCGCCGGCGCCGCCGACCAGCGCCTTCGTGGCGCCCATGCCGACCGCACCCAGCTGGTTGAGCGGCACCATCGGAGAGATGCCCGCTTCCTGCACCTTCATGATGTCGCTGCCGGGAGCGCCGAGCGGCTTCTGGCTGGGGCCGCGCGCCAGCCCGGTGACCTCGCCGAGCACCGCGCGCCCCACCGTCTCTGCCCCTTGCCCGATCAAGTGGCCCGTGCCGGTAGCTGCGGCGCTCAGCACCTTCGGGATGGCGTCGCCCAGCGCGCGGTCGCGCCGCGACCAGCGCTGGAAGATGTTCAGGTGCTCGGGCGGGGGGCCGTGGTAGCCGGGATGCCGCGCCAGCCAGCGCTCGGTCGAGGTCGCCGTGGCTGCGATGTTGCGTCGGACGCCGGGGCCGAGCGGGGCGCCGAGGAACCGCTTCTTGTCGGCGGCGCTGGCGCGCTGCGGCCCCTTGTCCTCGACCGCCTTGCGGCCGATCACGACCTCGCCGGTGGGGAGCTTGTTGGCGACGGGCGCGTAGTGCAGACCGGCGGGCAGCGAGCCGTAGTGCTTCTTGTCCACGACCACGATCGGGGCGGGATCGCGCACGACCTTCTTGCCGCCGTACCCCTTGCGCTGAGGCTCGTCCACCTTCACCCGGCGCGAGCCGGTGCGCGGCTTCAGGTTCAGCGTCTCGGTCGGGCGCACGAGGAAGATCGCGCCGGTCGAGGTGGCGGTCGCGGCCGTCTGCGGCTGCGGCTTCTCCTTGCGCTTACTCGACTTTGGTAGTCCCGCCTTGCCGCGCGGGACGACGAACGGTGCCACCTAGCGCACCGCC
>Ga0307473_10000008_pt1 | contig 48617 bp, 66 predicted proteins | sample atmos_gasesAM5C__FD_203744 | JGI IMG/M metagenome (GOLD analysis project Ga0307473, IMG submission 203744) | Hardwood forest soil microbial communities from Morgan-Monroe State Forest, Indiana, United States - atmos_gasesAM5C_515 | ecosystem: Environmental > Terrestrial > Soil > Temperate...
AAGATTGGGGTAGCAGCCGCGGCCGGTAGCCCTTGCAAGATTCTTCTGCCTTCCACGTCGCCTACGGTGGGACAGGTCCTTTCTAGTGCCGCGCCTTCGGGTGGAAACTGCGTGACGAGTTGGACCGCACCGGGTGCCGGGGTTTCATCCTTTTCGGGAGACGGCACGATCATCACGAACAGTGCCTCGACGGGAGCAGTGACAACATCGATAGCCGGAACGAGCGGCGGGATTCCCTATTTCAATTCGGCAACGTCGTGGGCATCATCTGGAGCGCTCGCCGCCAACGTACTAGTGAAAGGTGGCGGCGCCGGCACCGCGCCGTCCGGTTCTTCGCTCACGGATGCTGGGACTAGAGTGGTAGGCACCGAGCCTATCGCGCTTGCCGATGGCACCGTGAGCGCGCCTGCTTACGTCTTCTCTGGTGAAACTCAATTGGGATGGTTTCGGCGCACAGCCAGCGTGCTCGCGCTCGGGATTGGAGGAACGAATTCACAAGTAGAAATTTTCAATCCAGGATTTCGCGTCCCATCGGGAGCTCCAATCGGATGGACGGCCAGCGCGACCGCTTCGGCATCGTACGATACGGCGCTCAGTCGGGATTCCGCCGGAGTGGTGGACGTGGGAACCGGCGCGGCCGGCAATAAAGCTGGATCACTGAACGCGACGAACCTAACTGCAAGTGCAGCCCTTTCCGGCGCAAGCTATCTGTCGGCAACAAACTGCTCGAGTAGTGCCGCCCCAGCCGTTTGCGGCTCCGCCGCTGCGGGCAGCGTGGTGATCGCCGCAGGGGGAACGACCGTGACCGTGAATACCACTGCCCCGACTGCCAACAGCCAGATATTCCTGCTTGCCGATGACACACTGGGAACGAAACTGAGCGTTACCTGCAATAGTACGCTCGCCACACTGATCGGAGGACTGGCGGTCACGGCTCGCACGGCAGGAACAAGCTTTCAAATCACCAGTGGGGCCACCCCAGCCGTAAATCCACTGTGTATTAGCTATCTGATTATAAACTAAGGACCTTCTCATGCGTAGGTTACTTACACTTTTCACCTTACTTTTCCTCTCATGCGTACCTGCCCTAGCTCAAATAGGACAGCGATCATACGGACCCGTCACCACCACTACCCCCGATATCGGTATCAGCAATATAGGTAGCAACATCGCTTACCATCAGCTCTCATGGAACCCGGTAGGCACCGTGAGTGGGTGTACGGTGAAACTACAGCAGTCCTCCGATAACTCCACCTGGTCCGATCTTATCGGAGCACAAACGTGTACGACGGCAGGCCAAAGCGCGGTAACGAACGGGTCTGTTAATTACACACGTATCGATCCTACCACGGTAACGGTATCGGGTGGAGGTTACGTAGTCTTCACCTGGAACGGGTGGAACGCTAGTCCGAGCGGTGGGGGTACGGGTACTTCCTTAAGCGGCCAGTCTTTAATCAACGTAAGTAATAACACCACAGGCGCGAATACCTTAACGTGGACGCGACTGGGCGCCGTGATCGGGACTCCGCTCCAGGCGGGAGGTAGTCTATCACTGCAGGAACCTTCTGCTTTTATCCAGACATCACCGCAGATTCTTTCCACCGGTTTTTCGCAGGTCGTTGGCATGCTCTATACGTGCCAAGGCGGAGGGAATATTTGCTATGCGGAAGCGCCTAATCCTCAAGGTCCGTTCACGCCGCTGGCGACGAACGTTCTCGGAAATGTCGGGTGTGCCAGCAACGTATTGAGCATCAGTGGGCAGCTCGTGATGTTCGCATGCGCTGGTCGCGTGGACATCCATCGCTACCATTCGACCACGCACGGGGTTTCCTGGGTCGACGATGGAGTTGTGGTTACTCACGTTCCGGCAACTTGGCTCAATGCGGCTGAAAATTCATCGATATTAATCGTGAACGGTACTTGCTATTTGTGGGTCGAAGGAGATGCGAACGGTACGACTCTTGCCCAAGGACTCTGGACAGGAAATTCCACCTGCGCCGCCAACAGTTTCACCGAACAAGCCGGAGACCCGCAAATTCCTACGAGTGAGATCAATGGAGGCGGCCCATTCGTCTATTACGACGGCACGACTTTCTGGCAGTGGGAGCACGGCGGATCAACAACAGCCAGTGCTTATCCGACCTATCTCTATTTTACGCAACTGAATTCCAACGGCGCCGGAACGCCGCCTCCACACACACATACGCAGTTCATGCTGCCGCGATTTGTAGACGAAGGCGCTGGCTTCACGAATGGCATTAACGCCCAAGTTGCAGATCCGTTTTTGTTGGAGTGGCCGTACGCCCAAGGAGATTCGAGAAATACTACGTATCTCTACTACAGTACCTGCTCGGAGAATTGCGCATCTCCACAATTGCAAGCCCTGACTCTGAACGTAGCTTCGATTCCGCTGCCCATGAAAAGCATCGCGGCGATGACGCAAGCCGATCAGGGAGTGCAGTACAGCCACATGGGATGGGAATTTGTGCAGGGACTCTCTTCGAATACCCCGCTACCCGTCCCCACACTCTTTGACAGCGCCAATCGCGCCAACAGTACTAATATGGGCAACGATTGGAGCGCCGTATATAGCAACAATCAGGCGCAAATCGTCAGTAATCGCTTCGAGCCGAGCGCCTCGTCCGGCAGTGCTCGACCTATCCACGTTCGCGTGCAACCGTGCGGCGATTGCTTCGCCAGCGTTCAATTGATTGCGGCCGCGAGCACGTCCACTACAGGACTTTTGCTCCGGGGCTCTCCTATCTCCGGCAGTCAGTATTACGAATGCGTCACGGTCAACGCGCTGGGCAGTTCTCAATCTGTAACGATTCGCAGATGGAACGGATCGAACTCTCTCGTTACGATTGCCACAACTACCGGGACGCCTCAAGCGAACGATTGGATGGTTTTTACCGCCGTCGGAACGACGCTCACTTGCATGATTTACGATTCCACTGGAAATATCATTGTGAGTGGCACGGATACAAACATCGCGTCTGGTTATGTCGGGATGACCGTTATTGATGCCACTCCGGCCAATGCGATTCTGGATAATTGGAGCGGCGGATCGATCAATGGTGATGGCAGTATGGCTACACAGCAGAGTCAGATTTGGACAACGCCGCAACTCTTTCAGCAGGCGGTGCTGCAGCCGTATCTTGTAGCGAACCTACCTTCTGCAGCGTCCGTGAAATCGGGAACCACCGTGGTCGTGACGGACGCCACAACGTTCACGGTGGGAACCTGCACCGGGGGCGGATCGGACACCATGCTCGCAGTCAGCAATGGAACCTCTTGGAGTTGTCATTAACATGGGGGGCTCTGTATGAACGGGCGCATACTCGACGGCGCTACGCCGGAGGAACGTATCGCTGCGTTGTTTCGATCCGTGTTGCATCACTACGCGGTTCCAGTACCGAACGTACCTGACTATGCGGACATCGAGGTGTTGATCCGTCCGTTCGTGGAGCTGGAGATATGGCGTGCTGTAGAGGCGTATATCGCTTCGCCGATGCCGCTGGCTGTCGTCCAACAGCAGATTAACAACTTGCGTCGGGAGTGTCTCCTACGCCACTTCTAACCCAATGGCAGTGGTTACAGATAGCGGGGGTGGTGGGGGCAGCGTGGGTTCTGGCGGTTCAGATGCGTAAGCAGGTGAACGGGCTCGGTGCTAAAGTGAGGGAAGATGAGAGGAAACGTATCAAAGACCTGGCGGTACAGTTGGAGCTCCATTGTGAGGAGCCTAACGCTGTGCGGCTTCTTGCTCAGCATCTGCGCGATACCGTGTAGTGGGCAGGTTCCGTACACGGTGACTGGTACCGTACAGTCGAATACGGGCGCGCTGGCGACGTCGGGCTCTGTAACATTCAGGATCCGCCCGAGTTCGCAGTCGATTCTATATTACATCGCCGGCACGACGGTGATAGCCCCGCAGATAGCCACCTGCGGGATTAACGCGAGCGGTCTCATCAAGAACGCGACGAATCTCGCCAACCCTTGCACTGTATGGGGGAACGATCAGATAACACCGGGTAATACGACGTATGACGTAACGTTCGCGCCGAATGGTGTCACGACTAACATGATACATCAGGTGGGGATCAATTCGGTATGTATGAATCTCAACTCACCGTGTTTCCTCCCCGTTATCAACGTCGTGCCGCAGTATCAGACGATAACGACGAGTCCGATCGCGGTGAACCTCATCCCTGCCGTCGCACACGTCTTCAACGTAGGTAACGTAGGCTTCCCTTACGCAGCTGGTTACTTCGACAATCTGTTCGTTACGTCGTTTAACATCACAACGATTAACGCCACGAATGTGAACACGACGAACTTAAATACGACGAATCTAACGGTTACAGGGACCTTTCCTTCTCATACTTGGTACGGAAATAATACAGGTATATCTGCCGCACCTGGCGTAGAATCGATAGGCCTTACCGATATCGGTCCTGGGATAACGAGTACTGGTACGTACGATTTCAGCCCTAGCACGATAACGAAGCTACATGTAGGTGCAGGTTACGTCCCCTCTAGTAACGGTGAGATAGGTTTCAACTCTACAACGGGGCAGTGGGTTGCGTGGGTCAAGCAAAACGCGACATTAGTTAACGGTGAGTTCGTTACCACACAGAGCGGTCAGTTTGCTCCCCCAAGCTGTGCTCAATGGGAGCCTGGTACTACCCCGTTTATAGGGGATGGTCTTGGTGGTAACTGTATGTATTCTACCACACATACAGGTGCTACAGCGTTAGTTACCACGTTACATCAGGTAATTGATGTATGTACGTTAGGTACCAACTGTGTGGTAACGTTTAGCGGCGCCGCGCCGTTCAGTAATACAGGCGGCTTCGACTGCTTCGCACGTGACGCTACAACACCCGCGAACGCGGTAACGGTTGCTCTTGGGCCCGGAACGGGGGTTACGTTTACAGGGACGGGGACAGATGTAGTTCACTACATCTGTACGGGGTTCTGACATGTTCATACGACATATGTTCGATGGGCAAAAGACGGTGTGGACGAGGTGTGACAGGTGCGGGTTCGAGTTGCCTGTGGGAGTCCTCACGTCGCAGAAAGGCCTGCTCCTCTGCCCAGACTGCTACGACTCACTCCTCGTGGAAGAACGTCAGTTTATGATACAGGAAGTGCTGAGCGATGGAGAAGAACTGTTGGATGTGGTCGGAGAAGTGCGTGCGGTACCGACGGAGATACCCGAGCTATGAGTACAATCAACGACTTCGTGCCTGTTGTCGCGTACAATCTCGGTAACCGTACGGATTTGACTAGCGGCAGCCCGAGTAAGGTAGCGATATGGCTACAACAGGCTTACCAACACCTTACAATGGCGTATCCGTTTGAAGAGCTGCAATTCACGTTCGATGATACGTTCCTGCTAGGTCAAGACACGTACGATTACCCAGACGACGCACGTGCAATCGTCACGATCAGCTTGACGATACCGGGGAGTTTGCAATCGCAGCAGCCGGTGTACAGGAGGGATATACGGCTCTTACGCAGGTACGCTAACGTTATCCAAGGCCCACCTTCTATCTACGCGCCGTTTAACAGGAAGATCTTGGTTAGGCCCGTTCCGGATCAGACGTACCCGTTCAAGTGGGATTTCTGGCAGCTGCCGCAGATTACGGCGAATATCATCGATACGCCGATCCTCACGCCGCAGGATTGGAATGACATCCTTCAATACCTCGCGACGATGTACGGTCACATGTCACTTATGGAGAGGGATAAGGCAGGAGAACTCCATCAGCTCCTATACGGTGACCCGAAGAACGTTGAGAACCCGGGGTTGATCAAATCACGCCTCCTTATCCACGCGGCGGAGTCCTACGACTCTGAGTTCGCGATCCGGCCGAGGGTCCGTAACTACACGTTTAGGAGGAGCTGGTGACGCTGAAGGTCATCCCGCTTAAACAGCAGGGGACACCCTGGCAGGGCGTGGTGTCGGATTACCCACCTCCGTTGAGCCTCGCGGCACACGTAGACGCGGCTAACTTCCTGTATCGGATGGGGCGTATCCAAACGCGTCCACGTTTCAATCCTTTCACGCTGAGCCCTGACGGTGCCCGCGCGAGGGTCCTACGTACGTTCCAAGATGGGGTGAACCTAACGCATACACTGCTTCTCACGACGAAGAACGCGTTTATGCTGACGAATCCACCACCTGTGTGGAACTTACTTACGTATCCAGGCGGGATTACGAATTTGGATGGCACCGCGCTGCCCTTCGGGTTCACAGAGATCTTGAACGCTATCTACTTCGCGAATGGATCGGTGCCCGTACTATACTGCGACGGTGAGGCGACGTTAAAGGTGGCTGGCGATGTTCCGGGTTCAGCCCGCTTCATGTGTGAGAACCAGCAGACGTTAATCATAGCTGCTACCACGGAGCCCGCACCTGGAACGGTTAACTCAACGTTCTTTCCTAACCGCGTGCGGTGGTCAGCTGACGGCTTGCCGAACGAGTGGGATCCTACCGTGGACATCTCCGCGGGCTTTAACGACCTAATCGAGACGCCGGACGTCATCACAGGACTTGTAACACAAGGTCGCAATACGTATGTATACCGTACAAATGGGATAACACCGATGTATCCGACAGGGATCGCGGATCTCCCGTTTGAGTTTGAAGATTACTCTGTAGCTCCGGAGGGGCAGGGGAACATCTTTCCGTACTCGCTAGATGTCTTCAACAACATAGCAGCGTTTGTGTCCGCTGATACGATACGTACGTTTGATGGCTCTAACACACAGGCGATAGCGACGGGTAAAACACGTAATCGTATCTACGCTGATCTCAAGGCGGCAACGGGTGATGAGGTATGTGGACGTATCCTTCCCAATATGGGCGTTAACTTCCCGTATCTAGCTTACTATCTTAGCATCCCTGGCCCGAATGTAACCTGGGTGTATAACTTTGATGAAGATAACTGGACACGGATACTGTCGTCGGAACTGTTCCTATCAGCGTTAGGACTCGTATCGTTAGGGGTATAACGTGGCGTTGCACCTTAACATCTCGCCGGCTTCCTCGTTACCTTTCGGTAACGTACCTGTAAGCGGCTCTGCAGTGTTGAATATCAACACGTCGTGCAGCGGGGGCCTCACAGGCGATACCGTCTCGTGGACGTGGTCGATTACAGGTCCCGATGCAGCAGATTTCAGCCCGTCAAGTAACGCGGGGACCGAAACGCAAGGGGACCCCGTTACACATAACCCTGTTACTTTCTCGCCGTCGTCCCCTGGTGCGAAAAGTGCGACGCTGACAATTACATGGGGGTTACCCGGCTCACCGCGCACTATCGCGTTGTCGGGTACGGGTGCGGCAGGCGGATCTCTTACACTCAGCCCGCAGACGACTAACGACTTCGGTCCTGTGAAAGATGGAACACCGTCAAGCGTACTCAACGTGCTCCTACAGAATAATTCGGGTACCGACGTCATCGTTACCGCGATTAACTTTAACGGGGATTTCGCCGCGGGTGGGGCGCTACCTGCTGTACCGTTCACTCAGCACGCTAACCACACCGACCCTGTGGTCGTCATCCCTGTTATCTTTACCCCGTCCGTAACCGGTTTTCGTATAACCGCGAACGCGGTAAGCGTGCCGAATAACGGAACGCCTAACCCTGCGTTGCAATCCATGCAGGGGACTGGTGTCGTGATCAACCCTGCGTTTACTGTAGCTGCCACACCGAAGGTGTTACTGCTCGGGTACGTCGATAATATCACACCTACAATCTTGCAAGCGGATCCAACCGATCTTGATACCGAAGAGGCAGCGTTCGTCACAAGCGTGTATGATTATGACTTACCACTGTATGAGAAGTATCTCAACCGCCACATCTTGCGGGCGGAAGACTTCGGCCTCTTCGACTACACCGTGTCGATGATCACGCCAAGGCAAACAGTGACGATCAATAAAGTTTCCCAGGGAGGCCTCGCGGACGGCTCGGTGGCTAACTACTTCGCTGACGGTGGAGTATCCGATGACCTGATCACGGTTGAGATATCACGTGCTGCCGATGATGGGCCGCTCTCCATAACACAGATCTTCCACGAAGTGGAGAAGCGTGGGGAACAGGTGGAAGGTACATGAGGCTACCCCGACGTACACGTACGGAGCCGACCAAGCTGCGCCCGGTTGACAAAGCAATGCAGACCGAGCATGAGGAGGTCGCACGTGTACTCAACGGAAATGTTTCATTCGGTATCGCGGGGAAGGCTGACAATGTCTCGGGCGCGTGGGCATCGATCGCCGACACGGGCGCGGCCAATACGGACTTCACACTTACACACAACCTCGATCGCATACCCGAAGGCTGGCTGGTGGTCAACGTCAACCTTGCGACTGAGATCTACAAAGGAGGAGCACCGTGGACAGAGACAACAATAACGCTGAAGTCGTCAACAGCTCACGTAGCGTTGACTGTATTCGTGATCTAAAACTTATCGACCCGAAAGCATGGCCGCCCGAAAGGCTCGAGTGGCTCTGGCAGCATGTAAAAGAGGAGAAGTACGCGTGCGATGATCCTGGTGAGAACAACGCTGCGCTCTTCCTCGCCAACCTCTTCAACCCGTGTACGGAACACTATGAGTACGGAGATGCGAGTTACTGGGTCGTGCTCAACATCGTAGCAGGGATCAACGCTGACATCCACTTCTGTCATTGGGACGACGTCAGCGTGCATGAGGTTAAGGCTATCCACGATTATATCTACCGCCATCTGGTCGAGGTGTGGGATATCCACAGGACGACAGCGTACGTGCCGGAGTTCAACCAGCAGGCGAAACGTGTTTCACTTATCCTTGGGTATAAGTTTGAAGGCTGTGCGCGAGAGATGTTCCTCAAAGGAAAGCGTTTCTTTGACCTGAACATCTTCGGGCTTTTACGGTCGGATTTCGAACGTAAGCGAGGTGTGTAATGCCACCATTAGCAATAATGGGTATTGGGGCCGGTTTAAGCGGGATCGGAAGTATGCTTGGTCAATCCGCGGCGAATAAAGGACCGCAGTCGATGTTCCCGAACCAGTTACAGAACTTTCTCCAGATGATGGGGGGAGGGCCAGGGGGAACGGGTTTCGGTAATATATCAGCCAACACACTCAGCTCTATGGCCGCTACCGGCGATCCCACAAATGTCGGCCCTGCGTGGAACGCGATGGTGACCGCGAATAAGCAGATGACGCAGCAGGGGTTGAACAACCTCATGACGCAGTTTGCAGGGGGTGGTGCGAGATATTCTTCGGGCGCGATGATGGCTGGTAACAACTACCTCACACAGTCGAATAATAACTTTATGAATATCCTCGCGCAGTATACGATGCAGGCACAAGAGAGCGCGGCTAACCGCATGATGCAAGCGAGTAACACGGGCTTCGGCGCGTTGCAAAATATCGCCACGATGTTCACACAGCCGAAGGGGAGTGTGGCAGGGGCAGGCCTTAGCTCGGCGGGGAGTAGTTTACAACTGATCAGTTTGCTCCAGCAGTTGAATAAACCGGCAGGCGGAGCAGGCGCAACAATGGGTTGGGGTTAAAGGAGGCATCAATGGGATCGTTCTTTCCATCTACACCCGCAAGTGCACCGCAAAACACGGAACAGATACCACCGACATCTCTCATGCAACTTGCGATGGCGGTGAGGCAGCAGAAGCAGGCGGAGGCCACCCAGCAGAAGTCAGAGGCCGCGGGGCGGTTGGATATGCTTCTGAAGAACCCTATCATGATGCAGATGATGGATCCCAAGATGATCGAGAAGGACTTTTCAATCTTGGGGTATAAGCTCGGCTCACCCGAGTCGATCGCCGCAGCGCAGGGGGAGGGGGGTGGTGGACCTTCGCCTGCAAGTCCTCAGCCACAAATCCCTACAGCGCAGATAGCAAAGGTTGGTGCTGCAGCTCAGGGAAACGCCGCGGGTGCCCAAGCGGCCTCGCCTCCGAGCCCTGAAGCAGCGCGCCAAGCTCCTGGGGGTGGCGTCCAACCGGGCGGAATCGTCACCCCTGGGACTGGTCAGATCGATGCGTTGAAGAAACAGGCTGAGGACGGCTACGCGCAGAAGTTTGGGGCGCTGGCGCCGTTGTATCAGGGGGCGGAGTTGCAACGCAGGGCGGATCTGTTGAAGCAGCAGCATCAGGCTGAAGTCGATCAAGTAGCGTCCGACGCCGCGAAGGGGGATCCACGCGCGATGGGGCGACTGATGATGCTCAGCGGTCATCCGATAACGGACGCCGATATGCGGGGGATGATCTTCTCCTCTAGCAATACGGTTAACGATAAGACACGGTCGCAGGCGTTAGACTTCGCGCTAGGGAATGAGACACCCGCGGATAGAGCAAAACGCTTCGCGGATATATACAAAACTACGTTGAGTAGTAAAGAACTGATGTCCTCACTCTCGGATCCCTCCGACGCGGCACGTTTCGCGCAATCGGTCGCGGATGGGAACGGGGTGCCGTCCGACATCCGTATGCAGATGCCGTTGGATGAGATCATAGAATCGAATAAGTTCCTGAACGACCTGATGGCTACAGGCGGGCTTTCCCTCAGGGACGCGATGATGGTAGCCGATCTACGCGCTAAAGGGTTTCCTTACTCCCAGTCGTTACCTGCCGCCGCGCACGGGTTGACGATACCACAGGAAAAGGCTCAGACGGAGGCTACCGCGGCATCAGGCGCGTATCTTAGTGGTGTGGGCGCCGAAGCCCGAGGGGAAGGGGAGCGGTTGAAGTATACCGCTGACGCTAACAAGATCATGACGGAGCTGGACAAGGATCCTGAGTTTAGCAGGAGGGTCACCCAGCTCATCAACATGGCGAGGTATAAAGTACCCATCCCATCCGAGCTGATGTTATCCATCCAAGATGAGCTCGCGTCGCGGTCTGGGTTAACTAAGGAAGCAGTGACAAACTTCTGGAACTATACCGTGGATCCGTTTAACGTGTTCGGGACGAAGTGGGGAACGAAGTACGTAGGGAAACCGTCCGGTGCGTTGGATAACGAAGGGAAGCCGTCGGAGCAAGGTTCGGACCCGTATGGTTACCTACGAGGGTCCACCTCCAGCACGACGGATCAGGAGAAGAAATCCATCCAAGATATGTCGCAGTTCTTAAGGCGCTGATATGCCAGACGGAAACGATCTACAGCGGTTCGATATCGAAGGGATGGCGAGGTCTTACGGTCTCGATCCCGATATTATCCGCGCGCAGATCATAGCGGAGTCGAGTGGGAAGCAGTCTGCGCGGTCGCCGAAGGGTGCGGTTGGCCTTATGCAACTTATGCCGGATACCGCTAAGCGTTTAGGCGTCGACCCTACTGATCCGGAGCAAAACCTACACGGCGGGATGTCAGAGATGCAGCGGCTTATGGGGAAGTATGGGAGCTACGGTAAGGCCCTAGCCGCGTACAATGCAGGTGAAGGTGCGGTGGATAAAGGTATCCTCCCTGCGGAAACACAGTCGTATGTGCAGAAGATACTTGGGGGGAGGAAAGGATCTGGTCCAACCGACGTAGGAGAGAAGCCGCAGAACTTCCTCGATATCGCAAAGTCGTTTCCACCTGATCTCTCAGCTAATACATACGATGCGGCACGCGAGCATTACTTTCGCTCCGTTATCGTACCACGTATGCAACCTGGAGAATCGTACACCGCGACGTGGGAAAAGTTCAAATCGATGACCGAGAGGCAGCCGTTATTGACACCTTTTCAACGCGGTATGCTCATGCCGACCCTTGGGGCTACGTCGTTGGTTAGGACCGCGCTAGAGCCGTTAAAAGGGCTCGACCCTACCGGTTCCGCGACCTTACGTCGGATGTCGGAGGGTTTAGAGGATCAAGAAGCCAAGCTCACACGACTCGGCGAGCGCGAAGGGATCAACACGATCGCACCCCGTCTTGCGGGCTCGCTCGGCGGTACCGTTCTCGACTTCGAAGCGCTGTCTACCGCCCTAGGCCCGACCGCTTCCTCTCTCTTTAGTAATGCCGCTGGTGCAGGCCGCGTTGCACAGATAGCGGAACGTACCGCGAGGGGTGGTCTCGCCTTCGGCGCGCTGGACGCGTTAAACGAAGATCAAGGGAATCGCTTTGTAGCGGGTGCCAAAGGTTTCGCGGTAGGGGCGGGGATCGACCTCGCACTAGGCACGGCGGGTCTACTCTTCAAACGTACGGGCGTGCCGAAGGAGATAGCGGATACACTCACGCAGCGCGCATCGATGGGGGAGAAGCTTCCGCCGCCGATCGATCAAGCTATCGCAGAGCAGACCGCGCACCAAGCGGAGACGTCGAGGCTCGAAGGCCGATCTAACTTCTGGTCGTTCAACACAGGTGTGCCTGGTGCGCGGCTGGTAATAAAAGACGTCTCAGGTGCAACGGCGCCGATCGAGATCAAACCGAATAGGGAGTACGACGCTTACCGTCAAGCGATGAACGTGGTCAAGCAAGGCGGTTCTCTCGACCACATCGAGGTCCACCCTAACGATCAACGGCTTGCGAACGAATTCCTCCGTATCCAACAAGGAGTCGAAAGTGCTAAAGCCAAGTCAACGGTTGTGCGTACGGCCCCGGGGCAAGGCGTTACAGTCGCGGAGGCGGCAAATGCAGCAGGTCTTCCGGCCGAAGTGGTGGGGCAGGATACTGTACACGTTGCGACGGTGGAAGCTCGAGCACCCGGAGGAGGGACCGCAGAGCCCGCGGTAGCGCCCTCACCGAAGGTGGCTGCGCCGTCGAGCGAGGAGATAGAGGAGGTACTGCGCGCGAAGAATGTGTCAGAGCAGAATAGGACCTTCCTCCAGAACCAGCTGGAAAAGATCTGGGATCCTGACATCCCGCCTGAGGATAAAGCCGCACGCATCAAAGCCGTAGCGAAGGTTGCGCCGGAGCTACTCCCTGACGTCTACGGCAAGTCCTCACTACCACGCTCCGCCTCGGGCGGGCTCGATCTAGAGGGCGCAAAACGCAATATCGAAGCCGAAGGCCTCAAATCCCTGGGGTACACACCTAATGTCCCGCATATATTCCCGCATTCTGAGTCTCCTAGTAGTCGCGTGCTGGCTTACGTCCAGTCTACTGATTTTGAGTCTGCTCGTACTGCCGCTGACCTGCTCAAACAGAAGTTGGGTAGTGCTTACGATATTCGCCCAATGGGCCCTTCTGGCCGTATTGGAGAGGTGCCGGTGAGTCAGGCGGAGCCGACAGAGTGGTGGGAGCAAGCGCAGAGGGAGGAGAAGCTCGAAGGCCTCCGCCGTAGCCGCTTCGCTGGCGATCGTATGACGTGGGATGATATCGAGCAGGAGGCGGATTTCAGGAATGTACCGAAGGGTGAGGTGGATTTTGAGAGTTTGGTCGGCAAGCCGAAGGCTACAGTGGAGAAAGCGCTGGATGCGACGAGGGCAAGGTTGTCGGATATGGCGACTGGTGAAGCCACAGCGCGCTCCGCGCCCACCGCTAAAGGTACCGACATCGACGCTGGTAAGGCGAAGGGCGGGCAGGGATCGCTCTTCAACCGCGTACCGCGCAATGAGATGTTCCCGATTGATCTACGAGAGGGGAAAGGGATCGAAGAGGCGATCGAGGACTCGGTCGGCGGCAAGTTCCTCCACCGCATGCCGGGTGAAGTTATCCTTCGGATAAGCCGACCAGGCATCCCGAAAGCGGTGATGGGGCCCGAGGAGATGGAGCGCTTTGTGCCTGGCGCGCAAGCGGCTGCTACGCCTGATATCCGTGAAGCGCTGCGCACAATGGGGGTTGAACTCCCCGATTCGATCGGTCAGGGTACGCCTGGTATTCTCTTACGAGATGATTGGGATAAGCCTACCCTCTGGCACGAGACGCTGCATGCCAACATGCATGCAGTGGGCCTCATGGATCATTTCCCCGTGCTGGTACCCGACGTCGACAAAGGTACCGCGTTAGCTATCGCTAAGGGGCTCACAGATGAATTTCCCGTGTACACCGCTCAAGGCGCGAACTCGATGATCAATGAGGCGTACACCCACGCGGCGCAGGCGTTTCGCTTCAACGATGTGGAGTATCTCAACTTCATGTCGAGGTTGGATACCGATCTCAAAACGGTAGCGAGGTTTGTAAACGGTACGTCACGCTCCATCCTTGACGTGATGGATATAGAAGGGTTAGAGTCTAAAGCCAAGCGTGATCTGCAACGTAGTGCGACAGATCTTCTCCGCCGCACGGACCGTAACGTTATGGGTCTCCTCTCGCACGCGGTGCACGAAACGGGTACAGGGATCGGTGCGTGGTTTGATCCGGCCCGCGGGTGGGTCCTGAAGGAGTCTGAGGAGTCCGAACGCACATTCAAGAACCTCAGCAAACTATGGGATCACCTGCTGATCTACGATCGGAACGATAGCAGTCCCTCGTACTCGTTCCTGCCGGATCGGGTGGGTGTGAAGGGGGGGTTAGCACCGCAGGGGTCGGCTCCAAACGGTGAAACCCCTCCTAATGCTGAATTACCGCGGGGGAAGGACACAGCGTGGACTGCGGTATCGGCCCTGTGGCGACCGATGCTACCGTGGGCTGCTTCGGCGGATGAAGCTATCAATAAGATCCTCCGGGTAAAAGGTCTCAAACTCGACATCTACGATAAAGTACGCGCGGTCGATACCGCGGATATGAAGGCGGGGCAGTGGAGACGTGACTGGATGCAGAAGGGGGCTGATATCCTCCAGCACCTGGATCAGGGTAAGATGAAGGACGTTATGGAGTACCTTACACACTCTCCCGTCGAGCGAACGAACAGGGTAGTGGCAGGTCTCAAACTCACACAGGATGAGGTCCTGCGTGCGGAACAGTTTAGCGACCTGTTGGACAAGTTCGAAGAGGAGACTAACATCGGCACGAGGGAGTTCCTACGGTCGACCTATCCAAGACTACGCGGTGCGGGCTGGGATCCCTCTTTCGTGTGGGGGCCTGGGATCAACCCTAACAACCCAGGCTTCTGGGAGAAGGCGATCCGATACGATGGCACGCTTGAGCCACGCGACCTCCACGCCGGACGCTTCTACAACTTCCTCGTGGAGCAAGGTGTGCAGAAGAAGTTTACCGGGGAAGCGCTGTCCGATCTGAATAAGGTTATCAATACGAAGGTAGGGGATACTTATCTCGTCCCGAAGACGCTGCGGTATCCGTTGCAGAACTATCACAACTACATGAAGAACATCCCCGACATGTCGATGAGCTTTATGAACGATACGCTTCAAGGCATGTTCGATAGGATTAACAAACGGATAGCAGCGGTTAACGAACACATGCCCGAGGGGCTGCAGATACCTCAGATGACAACGCCCCCACGTCAGTTACTGAATCGTTTTACCCTTATGTCGTACGTCGGTGGGATGGGCGCACGTCCCGCGGTGATGCTGCGTGACAGCATGCAGGCGCTTACAGGCGGGCTCACGGTTCTCGGGCCCGAGCGCTTCACCCGAGCGCTTCACGCTGCTATGACACCTGAAGCAGGCGAATTCGCACGTAAAGCAGGTGCGCTACTCGAAGGGAGCAATCCAGGTGAGCTCTACGGTGATATCTTTCGAGAGATGCCCCCAGGTGGTAAGGGTTGGTTCGACAAACTGTCTCGTTGGTCAAATATGCTTCTTGCCCCTAGCCGATGGGGTCACAATTTCGGCCGACGGATCGTCTTTATGGGTGAGTACGCGGATTCGCTGGACGCAATCCAGGACCTCCGAGCAGGGAAGATCTCTAGTCATGATCTTATGTATAAGACCACTTTACACTTTGCCGATGCGCCCCGGCAGGGTCAACTGATCAAGGAAGCGTTGGATGTGAGTAAGGACCCCACTGAAGTGGCGAAGAAGTTTGGGTTGGAGGCTGTGGACCTGACCCAGTTCCCGTACAGGCGTGGTACCCAACCGTTGGCGCTGCGGTTTGGCGCAGGGAGGATTCTTGGACAATTTGGGGTCTGGCCTCTCAATTTCATCGACTTCTCGCAGCGACTGGGACGCAAGTTCGTTAATAATCCACAGTTTTACAGCTCACGGATCGCGACGTGGGCAGCCGTTAACTATGCGGCTTCATCCGCTATGGAGGCAGCCGGTGTGGACTCCTCGCGGTGGTTCTGGCAGAGCCCGATGGGGTTTGCTGGAAGTCCTCATATGCAGTTTGTGATGAACCTAATGAAGTCGCCTGAGAACTCCGAGCAGGGAAGACAAGCGCGGAAAGATGTACTAACGTATCCACTCGATTTCCTTCCAGCGGAGAACGAGATCCAGGGGATACTTACCTCTATCCAGGGTCAAGGCTTTGATGAATGGCCGCCGTCCCACAGTACGCTCCTCCGCGCGCTGGGTTTCAAACCGTTGGTAGAGCATCAGTCAGACCGAGACTGGGAACAATGGGTGCGCTTCCAGCTCGGATTCAAACAGGGGAATCTATAAGGAGGTAAACGATGAAATACGTTGGTAATCCGGTGGTAGTAGACGCGTGGGCGATAAAGAGCAAGAGGCAGGTGAATGTGAGCGGACTCCTCGAGCTTGTGATCGATAAGGACGGGGTGGATGAGGTATTTAGGCCCGAACTAGGCATGACGTCACGCTTCAGCCCCGAGCCTGGGGACTATCTCGTTCAGCAGGCGGACGGTTACCTCTACCTCAACCCGAAGGATGTTTTCGAGCGGAAGTACAGCAAGCAGGTTAGTATTGGCGGTGGTAAGGAACCTATTCCACAAGCACCGCAAGCGCAGCAGTCAACTACAGCAGGAAAGGGGAACTAACATGGCATCAGTTGGAAGAGAACCCGACGGTAAGGCTATCGCGGTCGACAAAGCGATCACGGATCCTAAAGACGGCTCGCACACCGCTCCGATCGGATGGGCCGTTACACAAGCAGCCGAAGTCGGCAACACGAAGATCGCGGGCGTCATTACGGAGCCGCACGGTACAGGGAAGGGGTGACACATGTGGTCGTATCGGCAGTCAACAGGAGAGTTGATCAGCCCTAAGGGCATCGTGGTTGCGACAGGATATTCGGGCGCCCCTGACGCTAAGAACAACCCTGCGATGGAGTCGTTTCACAACGTAGGCCCGATCCCGCGGGGCAGGTATACGATTAGCGCTCCTGTTGACACCGTTACACATGGGCCGTATGTGTTGCCGTTGCAACCCGACGTTGGTAATGAAATGTATGGGCGGCTGGGGTTCCTCATCCATGGGGATTCGAAGGTTGAACCCGGGAGCGCATCGGAGGGCTGCATGATCATGCCTGAGGCGGCGCGGAAGCAGATCTGGTTGAGTAATGACCACCTAGTGGAGGTGGTTTAACATGCACGCCTTCGCAAACGTTACGTGGGAGTTACCTAAGGACGAACAAGGACGTATCGCGAACTGGACTGAGATCCAGGTCGCTTTGCTGATGGATATCAGAAACGAACTGCGACAGCTGAACGAGATCCTTCGTTATCGTCCACCTGATACCGGAGCGGATAACTTACTAACGATACGTAAGGTCGCTGACGTCCTAATTAATAAGGAGGGGTCAGGATGAAGTTCCTCCTCATGTCCGGTGGTGGAGACGGGCTCGGCCTCGGCCTGCGGCTCAAACAAGAAGGCAACGACGTCGGCGTCTGGATCAAAGAAGCTCCGTGCAAACCCAACTACGACGGCCTGCTCAGAAAGGTTGAGCACATCGATGACTTTCTCACGCCCGATACTACTGTGGTGTTCGATTCAAACGGCGGTGGGCGTACCGCCGATCGCCTGCGTGCTAGAGGTCATCACGTCGCTACAGGTGGTACGTTCGCCGATCAGCTTGAGTTCGACCGCCCGTTGGCTTTTGAACTCATGCAGCAAGGAGGGGTTAGGTTACCTGTATACAAAGAGTTCGGGTCGTGGGATAAGGCACGAGCGTGGGTAAAGGAGAGGGGCAAGCGTCTGGCGTTTAAACCGTCGGGCGACACCGCCAAGCATCTGGGATCCTATCTTGCGTATGATGTAGATGATATGTTAGAGATGTTTGATAAATGGCAGGAAGAGGTGAGTGGTAAACCCGATTTCCTTCTCCAAGACTTCGTCGAAGGCGTGGAGATCTCGACCGAGGGGTGGTTCAACGGAGAGCGCTTCATGCGGCCGTTCAACCATACGATTGAGTCGAAGAAGCTGATGAACAACGACCTCGGTGCGTCGTACGGGTGCGCGGGGAACGTTGTGTGGACGGCTGATGAAGTCAACCCGGTGCTAACCCAAGGCCTACTCCTTATGGAGGACATCCTACGTGAACATGAGTATCTGGGCCCTATTGATCTTAACACCATCTGCAACGATGAAGGGGTGTGGGGGCTCGAGTTTACGCCCCGTTTTGGTTATGACGCCATGCCTGCTCTGTTGGAGCTTTTTGACGCTCCTGTGGGTGATACGTTGGCTGCACTTGCACGTAAGGAAGCTCCGGTGCGGTTACCTATGAGCGGGTCGCTGAATACATTCGCCAGCGCGCTTAAGCTGTCGATACCGCCGTATGGGTCCGAGCTCCGCGCGAAGGAAGGGACGCCTATACGTGGGTTCAGTAGAGCGGACAAACCTCACCTGTTTTTCGGTGATGTCATGCTGAATGAGAAGCTGCAGTTGATCAGCACGTCAGCGTACGGCTCCCTTATCACGATTACGGGGCGGGGCGACTCCATTACGGAAGCCTTCCGTGGACCGTACGAACTCGCAGAGAAAGCTAAGATCCCTAACAAGCAGTATAGGACGGATCTGGTGGAAAAGTTCGTAGGTCTCCGAGCCCGTCTGGATCCGTACCTCAAGGAGGAAGAAAGTGTTGCAGAACCTGCACGTACATCTAACGCTGCTTAACGTGCTCCGTTACGCGGCGTACTGGAACGGCTTCTGGAACGTTGTGTACGTTCTCATGCCACCGAGGGAGAACTTTAACTCACCTGCGTATAACAAGTTCCTCAATGTGATATCCTACTACGGTGGTCTCAATATCCGTAGCGTGATCATGCGGGTGTATGGGGCGGTGCCCGCTCCGCCGTCCACCCCTCCTTCTTCTAGCCCGCCTATAGTAGTAACACCAGACCCCAAATCTAACGGAGGCGTAAAGCCATGACGTTTAAGTCCTTGCTGAAAACGATAGGTGAAGACGCGTTGAAGGTGGTGGAAGCCGTGGAGAGCGGGCCTAAAGTGATCATCCAAGAGATGTCCGCGGGGCGTTCTGACATCACCGCGTTCTTCGATCTGATCAAACAGAATGAGCGGATATGGGCGGCGGCTAAGGTCCCAGGCCTAACAGGGAGCCAAAAGCTCGCAGGTATCCTCCCCGACCTCACCGCGATGATCGGGGATGTGGAGATCCTCGTGGGGACGAAGATCTCCTCTAAAGTGAAGGACCAAGCGGAGTTCAACGCGGGGATCCACGATCTAGGTAATTCCCTCGTTAGAATCCTCAATGCGTGCGGGGACTGAGGGAGGTTCCGCTTCATGCGGTTTGACACACGCCACAATCTCCCGCAGCTCGATCGATCGGTAGGAGTACCCTTCGACCATAACGTCGAGCCCGGCATGCTTAGAGAAGAGCACCGTATCACCCACTTGACACAGCTCTTGGATGAGGGGATCGGATCCTACCGCCACCACGGTCCCCTCTGTTGGTTTAGGCTCGTTAGCCTCATCAAGCACGACCGAGATACCGGCTGCATTCGCGCGGGCTTCAAGGTCGGACGTAGCTGGTATAAGCTTAACGAAGACACGTGCACCGATCGGTACGATACGTAGTGGCATCACCTCGCTCCATTCCACATAATCGGTTCCACACCTTTGATGACCGAGTTCGGTCCGTCGTACGCCATCTTGTCAGCGGTCAGCACGACGAAGTCGATGAGGCCTTCCACTGACTTTAACTGCACGTAGGATTCCACGCCGACGTAGGCCACCGTGCGGCCGTCTTCGGGCTCGAAAAGCGTTTCAGACCTCCCCACGATCCGCACCACCCTCCACGCGGATCCTTTATGCGTGATAACACTTCCTATAACGTAAGTAGATTCTGACATGCGTCGTCTATCTCCTTTAGTTTAATCTCCCATTGATCGATATTCTCCGCGTTAAACGGGCACGAGGAGTCAACCGATTCCACACCTGCTTGCACAAGGAAGGGGAGTTCAGGTATGTAACCATTCACCATGCCTAAGGCATGCACCTTCAACCTCGGGAACTTGTCTCTGATATACTCTGCATAGAACACACGAGCGAGTGGCATCTTGAAGACGTCCGTCACCATATTCCGCGGAAGACCAATCCAGGAGACGCGGGGGTCTTCCGCACCTGCGTGCAGGGCTTTCAGCCAGCCTTCCTTGTCTCTTGGCTCTGCTTGAGGTACATACATCCACTCGACTTGTGGGAAGTTTACCATTTCGAGAAAACCGAGCGAAAGGTTCGCTGACCTACGCCAGGGCCCAAGGATAAGGTCGGGTAGCACCGCTATCTTTGGGTGTATCATAGCTAACGTTCTAGTATACTCAGCTACGGTTAAACACCCTTCGTACGCCCCGTTATCAAGTATAACCATTATGTCCTCGGGACGATCTTGATACAGCTGTAACATCCCTTCATCAAACTCCTGCGCAAGCGCGAACCATGTCTTCCTACTCTTCAAAACTTGGCTCAGAATCTTTACCGGCGGTATCGGACAGAAGTTCATCGTTAGTCCTTTCGTTTGCGAATTTACCGTCTACAGGGTGACCTTTAACCTTGCGGCGATAGTGCATCACGTATGTGGGGTTCGTCCTCATCACGCGGCCGATCTCTTGTAGCGTGGTGCTGAAGACCCACCGTTGATCTAGCAGGTGGAGGAAGTAGTGTTTCTTCGGAAACGCTTGCGCGCCCCCTTGCTGCCGCACCTGTATGTTATTCTTGTGCAGCTGGCGTCGGATCCCCACGGGTGACACCCCAATTCGCCGTCCAATCTCCTGCACGCTTAACTTCTGTACGTTGTATAGATCCTCCAGCATCGCGTGTAGGTCCACGTACCCCATAAACGCGCATATCCCTTCCCAGTCAGTGTAACCGCTCACAGGTCTTCCTCCTTCGGTTCCTTCACCTGATACACGTGCATGAAGCGGTCTACAAGCTCCGTTATCTGCTCCGCTTCCTTAAGACTATTCATCACGTCGCGTACCTGCTTCGCGTTGAACTTCCACTGGAGCCGGCGGACCAACTTCGCGTGGTCGATGATCCCACCTGCTTGGCGTATTGTATGTAGCACGAGGTCTTGATCCGTGCCGCTTGTAGTCTTAAACATCTTCCGCAGCATGGGGGGGATAAACTGCTCGATCCAATCCATCAGCGCGATCGCCTGGTTGAAACACTTAACGCACAAGTGCAGATCGTTGCAGTCCGCTAGATGCATACATATCGCAATCCGCTTGATGTGATCGGGCTTGCGTTGATAATACGTAACGAGTAGCTCGTGCTCCGCGCTTTCCGACACCTGCTTATGATACGCGTACCACTCTTGATACCTCTGCATGCACGCGGGCTCCATCACGATAGGTCCCGTAAGCTCATGTACACGAGCCAGATCGGCCACAAGCGCAGTTCGTATAAATGTATTTCCAGGCTGCGGGATGGGCTCGATCCGTGGAGATGATTCTTGAGCCACGAGTAAATTTCGTGCGATAAACCCTCCGCCAACAACGTCCTCAGAAGTATTGGATATAAACCAGTCGAGTGTGCTACACATAAGTGAACTGACTGCAACGTCACGGAGGTGGGTCTTACCCCGTCCAACGGTCTCACTAGCCCACACATCCGGACAGTCCATGAAGCGGGTGATGAGAGGGACAATCCCCTCCATATAACGCTGCCGCCCGAGGAAGACAGCCATCTCAGGTGCATAGATCAACCCCTGCGCCATGTCCTTCATCGCTTCCACAAGCTGCTCCGGTGTCAGTTTCTCCGAGTAGATCTTCGTCAGCTCTAGCTCCGTAAGCATCCCCACGATGATATTTGTCGCGCTAGTTTTCTTAATCCCGCTTGGACCGAGGATAATAACACCAAGGTTTGGGAAAACTCGGTAGTAACCCATATCAAACCATACGCGACGATTGACAATAGCCCCCACACCAACCAGAGCGCTAAAAACGTGGTAAGCAAGAGGGGCCTCGCTGTGGTTAGTATAGTCAGCATAACGAGCGAGGAAGCCCGACGTAGGCAATAACGCCCAAAGCTCATCTTCGATCGCCCTTGCCGACCTGTGCCCGTTGAGTCCAAGTGCGGTCTCCGTCCCGCCAGCTACAGCGTGGAGGAGTTCGGCCTCCTCTATATCAAACGCTCGACAGATCAAGGCTTTGAATTCAGCACGGCTGTCCTCCGCCAGGTTGCCGGGAAAGTTGCGTATCCAGCCCACGGCTTTCTCGAAGAGTTCGGTGCGCTTGTCATACGGGCCGCTCTCCAGCAGACGCCTGAAGAGTTCCAGTTGTTCGAGTGCGTTGAGTGCCATATTGGGCTATCCAGTCTTCGTAGGGGACTACGTCGCCCCAGTTTGGCATTCCGGTAGAGGAAGTCTCTTTCGTGCCGAGCTTGATCGTGCAGGGGATCCAGTAGTTCTTCATCTGCGGGATGGGAGCTTCCATCGTGTCACGCACGTACTCGACGCATCCATGCATGAGCCGACGAGGGCAAGAGATGGCGACAGAGTCGTGGACAGTAAGAAGTAAGCGCGCAGAGAAGTCACGTAGTCCCCTGTGTAGAGGTAGTAATGCACGGGTACGCAAGATATCAGCGCCGTTAGTCTGGCCAGTAAACGCAAGTATCTCATTATGGCTCATCCTTGGGTTTGGGAATCGACGAATGCGTCCAAAGAAATCTTGAAGGTAACCAGTCCGGGTAGCTTGGAGCGTAAGCTCAGTATGATGGGGTCGGACGCGAGGATGCTCACGATGGAATTCGTTGTAGATTCGCTCAGCCTGCGAGTGGGGTACCCCCAGTCCTGACCTGAGCGAGGGCACGCCACGACCGTACAGCATCCCCAGCGGAGCTGATTTGGCGACAAGGAGTTCCCAGGCGGGGATGTCCTTTCGTCGGTACCATTTCTTGGGGGGTTTACCCTCTTCGAAGAAGGGCTTCTTGAAGATCTCTTTGTAGAAGAGTCCATAGATATACTCACCTTTCCGTCGGCTTTCTAAGATCGCTTCGTCCTGACACGCGTAGCCGTAGATGTAGAATTCGAGTGCGTCGAAGTCCGCCGAGATGATGACGTCGTTATCGGGATCATCGGGGATGATGATAGTTCGCGGCAGAACCGTAATGCCGCCTGCCTCAAGTTCTTCTGGGATATTCTGAAGATCTGGTTCCTTAGCTTGAATACGACCTCCTCTTTGATCCATGTATCTTGCATGAGCGCGTCCGTCAGAAGAGTAGATATGAGTGAAGTCAGCTGCTTTCTTAAGTTTTCGCATGAAGAGCACAAGCCCCGCCAGCTGGGATTTGTGTGCATCTCGGTACAGCTCCAGCACTTCTTCATCGCAGCACTCCGTTCGTTTACGCGACTTGTCCTTAGCGATCCGCATTTTGTACTGCACGGGGAGACCGAGTTTCTTGAACATGACGATGAGCTGTTGAGGAGACGTCCACGAGATCAACGGCATCTTGGCGTTCCAGAACTCTTCGTACTTTTGCAAGAGCTTATAGCACGTCAGCTCGATCTTCTGCGCCTGTCTCACATCGCAGTTGACGCCCACGTGTTCCATCTCGGACATGACTTGCACAAGCGGCATTTCGGACGTCCAGAAGAGTTCTAGGAGACCTAACTGCGTCATCTCCTTCACCGCGTTACGGCCCGCCTCCAGCACCCCCCATGTATCACGTGCGTTGTACAGGTCGGGCTGGCTGAACTGCAAGTTCTTGTGGTAAGGCAAATCCGTAAACCAAGAAAGAGCAGTCGCTAAATCATGTCGTTGTGCGTCAGGGTAAATTAAGTAGAAACTTTTCATCACGTCAAAGGCTTCAACACTCTCCATGTCGAAAATCTTGCCGAGATGGTAGCCGTCAAATCCCCAGTTGTAAGTGTAGCAACGGAGTCTTGGATCTCTACGTTGAAATAACGGCGCAAGGAGTCCGACCATATCCGCAGGGACCCCGAGACATGAACCGGGCCGATGGGAGATCCCGACGACTGTAATCTTATGTGTGTCCTCTGCCACTCTTTCTTCCTCGTCAGCCTCAGCGTAGGTAGTTTCAATGTCAAGTCCAAATTCACCTGCGCGGATACATTCTTGAACGTACTTTTGGACTTCCTCACCGCTTGGGCTATACGAGTACACGTCCTCATGTGTTAGTCCTTCCCCTTCGGCAAATCGACGAGCTCGATCAAGATCGCGTTCGAAAAATAGGATATCTTTAAGTCCCTGCCGGAGTAAGAAGGCGGGGTGTACAGCAGGGATAAGTCGCCGTCGACTTCCAAGCGGATATGGGCATCCACGGAGCCAGACGTTAGGATCAGGGGGCTTTTTGTGCCCCTTCCGCATAGGGCTCTGAGTAAGAAGTTTCTTGCGCGTGAAAGCATGGAACGCTTCACCTCCTAGCGTTAGGATTGTATCGTGTAGCTCCAGCATATCGAGTTCTTTGTGCATGAGCGGAGCGCAGCAGGAAACGGCGCCCGCGGGGATGGGGCGGCCGGGTTCGACGAAGCATTTAACAACGTTAGTTGTATACCTACGGTCGCGGCCTGGACCACCCACTTTACGCATCGTGCTTTCAAGGAGGTAGCCTGACTTCCCGGAGAAGGGTTCCCCCAGTGCGATCTCGTCTTGTGCAGGAGCCATACCGATCACTACGAGGCGTGCGTTGGGGCTCCCTACACCCCACACGACGCCGGGAGCGTTACGGAGCGGGCACTTATGGCAAAGCGGGCCTGGTTTACTCATGCATAACCTTTAACTTATGCACTTGATGTATCGCCGTTGTAGGCGGCTTATATCGATTTCCAGTAGCATTGTGAAACTCATCCGCTAGCATTCCCTCTGCGTGCTCCGTGTCGATGAAGTTATACGTTTCATCCGTAAATGCTGTATTATCTACAACTATGTGTACAGCAACTTTATTACCGTTACGTATGTATTCAACTGTTAATTTAATCATCTTCGTCCTCGTTGTTCGGTCCTGGGAGTTCATCCTCCCACGCTTCCGTATCTCCACCGTTGTCGTCCTCTTGCTCGTCAAGCGTCGGCATATGCCCGAGTATACGTATCCCATCTTGTAACGGTTGGGTATTCCAAGCGTTATGTCCTAACGTCTTATTCGCTAGCTCGTTATCGTCTGGCGAGAACGAAAAATCTTTCTTCCAACGCAGGATCCTCTTTGAATACCCCTGAGAGTCGATATGTTGTGAATCGCCCATCGGATCGTATCCCCCTTACTTTCGTACACCCATGCTGTCCGTCGATGAGACAGGCTGCGCCACGGATCCCTGGACACAGCTCTTCAAGCCTGCTAAGTACCTCTACCGTAAATCTCTCTTGCAGCATAGGTCCGGTATTAACCTCATCACATATCCTAGCAAGTTTGCTAAGGCCCAGAACATGGCCGTTAGGGATGTAAGCAAGAGAAATGTGAAGCTCAACAGGTAGCAAGTGATGCGGACATAGTCCATACAGCGTATGTCCTTTCAGTAGGATGAAGTCCGTGAACTCTTCCTCAAACGTCGCCCACTCCCTCTCCTTCGGCCCGAACATCTCCATATACATGCGTGCAACGCGCTCGGGTGTTTCCAGATAGTTGTGATCCTTGAGGTCTACACCAAGGCCTTCTAACAGCAGCTCCACCGCACGCTCTATCTTCCCTTCATCGATCCGCTTTCTAGTCCTTGGCGTAGTTAATGGCACGTTCGAGTTCCTCCTCATGTAGGATCATCGCAAGGATCGCGTACACCGCGATGTCCTTAAATGAATCATGTACTCCCTCGTTATATAGTATCCCCTTCAACGCGTACGCTTGCACGCGCTTGACTTTGTCTTGGAGTCTTATCATCACACCGATCCACGGCGGCACACCGAAGTCCGCGGCAGCTCGCAGGTTGTAAAACGGATCGCGGTTGAGGCCGTAATCAGCCTGCTTACGGTCGTGCAGCTCGCCCAGTTCCGTCAGGATCTCATGCAAGCGTTGTGAATCGGGATGCCTAATTGGGTTCCCCTGGTTTAACTGGGCGCCCTGTCGGTCCGAAGATCTTCCACTCTGGTTTCTCATCTCGTTCCCCACCCTCCTTGAGTTTAGATAGTTCTTTCCGTAGGTTGTCGAACTCGATCATGGCGCCTGTCTTGTTATCGGGAAAGTGCAGACGTTGACACACACCATCCACGGTTCTGAACTGCCCCATGTCCCAACACTGCGTTGTGCCGTTGTAATGGATACCGAGGAAGATGATCCACCGACCGGAGTTAGATGTCCATTTCTTAATCACGATGACGTTGTACTTGTCAGGTTTGAATGCGATGCTCACTTCTTGTATCTCCAGTCGTCCTGATGTGCTAACATATATATCGCGAAGCCTAAAGCGAATAGGATAACGAACGCTTCTATAGCGTACGCGAGGTATGCTAGTAACGGTGTCATCGAAGCCCCAGTTGCTTATGCTGTTGGATCGATAAGCGCCAGTGCGGGCGTGCGCGCAAGATGTCTAAACACAAACGAAAGTTTTCATAGTTGATCGCTAACTCATCATTGATCGGTTGTACAAACACACGGAAGTGTTCTTCCACCGCGGCTGGCACGCGTTCAAGATCGAACTCCGCGTCAACCAGCAACTTGATCTCGTTCGCGGTGTGCATCATGAACTCGGTCGCGCCGAGTTTAGGGCTGACTGACACCCATATGAACTCTCGGATGTCGTCGGGTAGATCGATCGTCCCGGACGTCTCCACGTGGATCTGCTTCCCACGCAGTTCTGCATGCTCGACCAGAGCCCGCACCTTTTCTATGTGAACGAGTGGTTCCCCTCCCGTAAGGCATATACGGTCTTCCCACGTGGCGTCGAGTACCTGTTGTACGCTCCGTATCTCGTGTCGGTTGAAATCCGTATCACACCAGAACGGGCGGCCGTCGTATGTGTGGCAGAGCCAAGCAGCTGTACCTGTTTTAAGTGTGGGAGCGACTTGTACAGGTTCACTTATGAAGTGCGTTAGCTCGCCGCCTACCTGACCGTGTAATCCTTGGAGCTGAACGGTACCTACGGGCTTCCCCACGCTACAGCCCGCCAGCCGTACAAAATGCATCGGTGTTCCTACCCATTGACCTTCACCTTTGTAACGAATGAAAGTCCTCGGCTATCGATAAGTTCATATCGATGTCGTTCATTCGGATCTCCTTTCGGGAGGTCTTGTAATAATCCCACCTCCAACGATTGGTGCATCGAGTTTCCTCCTGTCGTTAGCGTGATACAATTGGTGACATACTTGGTGACACGGTTGAACGTTGTAACGGTAGTTATCCTCCCTGTTGTGGTTACGATGATGCGCGGTGAGCTTGACTTTTACGGGAGGATGCCTTCGATGCCCGAACGTTATATCAGGCGGGCGCTCGATGAGCGGCTTCTTACAGAAGAAACAAGCGATATCGGGGAGGAGAAGGTACGCCATCTCCCTAAGCATTTGGAGCTCCGCCTTGGTTTGTTTCTGCATCGTATTCCTCTCGTGTAAGTGTGGCCATCGAGGTACACGTTTCTTCGATAGAGATCTTGGACCACCAGGAGATACGCTTAACCTGTTTCTGACCTGGAAACGCTTCCTCAATTATCATTCCTGGTCGTAGATCGGGACGTATCTCTAACCCTTTACCTAAGATGTAGAGTCCAAGGATATCAATACCAGGATTTAACTGCCCCGCGATCCACCATACGAGGTTCTCAGATGTCGGATAGAAGTCTACAGGGAGACCCGTCACCATATGACGCTCCAGCGGAGGCTGCGTTAGCATGAAGTCCCATGTACCAAGATGATGGTGGTCTAGGCGCTCTACAAGCGGTTTGACGACGTTAGATATCTCCGCGAAGTCCTGGACGAAACCCGTTTTAGGGTTGATCTTACCCTCTACACTTACATGCAGGACCCACGAGTGACCGTGGAGTCTGCTGCACTTCCCCACGTGTTTAGGCAGCACATGACTTGCCTCGAAGCGAAAGGTCTTACGTAGTTCCATTCGCGCGCTCCTTCACAACGTCGTTGATCATCTTGACGATAGGTGGGCCGAGGGACACCAGCAATGCGATTAGACCGTCGAGCCCGTAACTCGTCATTGGCTCCACCCTCCCCAACGCGATGGCCAGCGTTAAGATACCGATGATGATAAGGTAGAGATACGCGAAGATAGCTCGTGGATCGTACCAGCTCATCGTTCGCTCCTTGCTTCAGGGGGCGCGACCGCGAGGCGGTTGGCTTCGACGCGGGATTGCAGTCTCTCGATCATATTATTGCCCTGGCCTACCGCATCATTCGTAATGGCAAGACAGACCTCCGACTCTCGCAGCCGGACCGCGGCCTCCCGCTTCTCGTTCGGCACGACGGTGAGGGCGTCGATGGTGTCGAGTAGGTCTACAACATCTTCAAAACGGGAGTCTCGTCTAGCTTTGTCTAGAAGATAGCCTCTCCGCCTTTCAATCTGTTCCGGTGTCAATCGCATCTAACCCTTCCTCGTCCGTTGGCAGTGTCCATGACTTCGACTTCATGGCTTCCTCCTCCGCTCCTTCCTCCTAAGGTGGGACTCGATGGCTAGCACCGAGCCCACCCATACGAGCATAAATAGGAGGCTGAACATTACTTCGCCAGAGCGCCGCCTGGGCCGTCTGTGAGGCTACGGATCCCGTATGGCGGTATCTTCGCACGCTTCTCCCCTTGATACGTGTCATGCTGTACAAGCACGAAAGCCTCACCTCCGTTCAACTTCTCCGGGTCGTGTCCTTCGGGGCCTGGGTTGTATCCAACCGCGGCGTAGTAGGCCTTCAACTTCTGCAGCGCATGTGCCTGAAGACTGATCATGTCGAGGATCAGTTTTCCAACATGCGGCTCGTTCTGCGCCTTCATATACAACCACCAGGCGTGTTCTCCAGGTGTATTAGCTGACTCCTTCATCACACCTTTTTCCACACGAACGTGGTACCAGCCTTCCGGTGGGATGTCGCCCCACTTTTCCACCTTCGACATGTCATTCTGAAGTAACGGCATCGGTCATCACCTTCCTTTGTGTGATTTAATCGCTTGCTCCACAGCAAACTGCAACGCGTTCTTTACGGGCGTTTCAAACTTCAAGAACGCGCCGTCGTACATAGCTTCAACGACCTGGGCCATCCCGTCGCGGTTCACGACGAGTTTCAACACAGGCCATCGGAGATCGATAACGGTGATCGTGATGAGTTGGTTAGCCACCGGCAGCCTCCAGAGAGCTGATGAATCGAGGGTAATCATCCATTTCTTCACTGTTAAACTGCTCTACGGTTATACCGTCGGGGAGCTTGCCGCTTTTCATCAGCACCGCGCTCCCGCGATCGATATCGAGGATGTGGAGCGGGCGAGGGAACGTCAGCAGCGATCGCGTCTTACCAATCCCCGGCACTCCATACAACATCCAGATGTACGGTGGTGCCCAGTTGCAGTCCGGCAACGCTAGCGCTCGGGTAGCCAGATCGCTATAAGAGCTAGGAAGCAGACCGCCAGCAATGGCCGGTGCATTGAAGCGATCTTTGACGACCCAGTAATCGCCCCCACCACCAAGAGGCTCCCGGCGACCAATCCAGAGAGGAGTACCGTTAACCTCACGAACGCGAAAAACGTTGTCACACGCATTCATCACCTCCGTCGGGCAGGTGGAGCCTGGTAGGTTCGGCCAGCCCATCACCGCGATTGGTTCTTGCGGCACTTGGCCTTTAGCCGTCATCGCTCCGCCTTTTGCATATACCTTCTCTATCTGCTCGTGGCAGAGGATAACGACGTTGGAGCCCGCAGCTCGGAAGTCTTTGAGTCGACGAGCGGCCATATTGACGCGCTCCGTGGCACCTGGATAGTTGTTCATCCCACGGATAGAGTCCATATCACGTGCGTGTTTACGCATATCGAACGAGAAGGCAAGCCGCGCCCACTCTCCACCCGAGTCGATCGCTATCGTTGCATATTTAGGAGGCACTAGACGCCTCCGATTTGTCCTCCTCGTACTTTGTAGGGTCAGGGACTCCAGCGAGTGCAAAAGCTTCCTGTCTTTCTACACATGTACCACAACGTTTGCAGTGGAGGTCCAACCCTTGATAACACGACCATGTGTATCTATACGGTACGCCGAGGTAGTGTCCGTGCTGGACGATCTCAGCTTTCGTCAGGTTCACATACGGCGCGAAGACTTCCACAGGTGTCCATTCGTTCCCTATCTGCGCTGCCCTATTCATCGCGTAGATGAAGTCAGGTCGGCAGTCCGGATAGATAGCGTGGTCACCTGCGTGCACCGCGGTGTAGACGCCTTTCGCGCCGATCGCTACAGCGTGGCCGATTGCGACGCTTAGCATGATCATGTTACGGTTCGGCACAACGGTTAACTTCATGCTCTCGTCCGCGTAGTGGCCAAGCGGAACGGGATCAGGCCCTGCTTGCGACCCCTTCGCGATCAGCGAGTGGATAGCGGTGAGATTAACTATCTCAAACTCCACCTCCACGCGCTGACACAACGCCACAGCGTTCTCAAGCTCGCGCACGTGTCGCTGACCGTAGTGGAAGAGCAGGCACTTGACGTCCGGGCGTAGGTCCCACAGGAGCGTCGTAGAGTCGAGTCCACCGCTGAATAGCAGTACTTTACTAGCTGGCATACCACCTCCCTGGTGTTACTTGTGTGAAATCCCCAGCAGGCGCCTCGTCAACGTTCGGTAGTAACCCTAACTTCGTACCACATCCGATACATCGTATCGGGTAGTACAAGTCCGTGGTGTGTCCGTTGTCTACAAGCTCAACGCGCGCGCTTCGATCTATCTCCAACTCTCCTCCGCACTCACTATGTATCAACCTCAACGTTTTCCTCCTTGACTTGCGGGACTGGAAGTCCGAGGAGCTCCAACCAACCAAGACTTTTCCGTTTCTCGGTAGCTTCATGAAATAACTGTTGTAGTTTTAATCGTATCAAACGGTCAGGTAATAAAACTGTATTCGTCGGTTTAATACGTTTACAAATCTCGAGGGCGTAGTAAACTTCATCTCGTTTTAATTCGAGGTGGGATACTATAGTACCAAGGAAGATTACGTTAAGCGCGGCTCTACTTATTATTAGTTGATAGCAGCCCGCACCGCGATAAATCTTACCACCGTAAAGTTCCTGAATTCGTTTAAGGAAGAAGCGATTTTTTTGTGGTATCGCTACAGTAGGTTTACCTAATTCATCGTTGTACTGTAGCGACACGGTTCCTTCTCCGTCGAAGATACCAGCAAGATATTCAGGGCTCAATTACTTGCTCCCGTTGGATTTTAACTTCTGGAATAGGTAAGCCTAATAAACGATAATACTCTGCGTCGACGTAGTCCTTATCCCTCGGCCGGAACTCTCCCGGCATCACTTCCTGGTTGCGCTTGCACTGTTCATGGTAGTAGCACTTCCGATTCCACGCCGTACAGGACGCAGTGTTTTTATACCAGGCGTTTTCCGTGTAGGCTCGCTCATAATCGCGCGCAATCTGGCTGATGTCGGACTCAAACTCGAGTAGGTCGGCGTCAGAACGCAGAAAGGGCTCTCTCTCGATCGTTATATGGAATGGGTCCGACGCGTTCTTGCGGGGCTTCGTCGTCTTCTCGAGTATGAACCCGTTCGGTTTGATGCCCGCTCCCTTCCAGCACCCGTAAATGTAACCAGTCGGCTGCGCGGCCAACTGCCACTGGGTCCAGAAGAACTCGCCTGGTACGCCGGACGTCTTGCGCTCGATGATCCACACACGGGACTTCCATGAGATGAGGCCGTCGGCCTTGCCTTTCAAACGGTGGTTAACGAAACAGCGCGGGTCAGTACACGGTTCCATATCCGGATTATCGGTTAGAGAACAGTTAGGCCAAAGGATTTGATGTATAAACGCGCAGTGATGTATTGTCTTAGGGAGCTCCACACAGAACTCCACCTCAGGTTGCAGCAGCGTCCAATCGTCCTTCTCATACATGTCAGCTTGTACATTCAGCATGCGTTTCGTGAGCTCGATATTCTTCTCCGCAATCGCACGTTCTTCGGGGAGGAGTGTATCCTTAGCGATGCGTTTCCGGTACTCCACCTCGGCCATCTCTAGCGCACCTGCTCTATCCTTGTGCGCCGTGAGGAACGCTACCGCGGCGTGATACGCTCCCCCAATCACCAACACGTCAGGGGTTTGGTGCGGATCTTGCCCTAACACAAACATGTCGTAGGTCTTCCGTCGGCACTGCATGAAGAATGCAGCACGGGATAAGTTGATGATCACTTCGCCTCCTAAGTGAAGCATAAGTATAATACAGATCCGAATCAAAAATCCCTAACCAGCTTGTTCATGGTCGTCCACCTAGCGTAAAGACGGCAAGAGCCCGAAGGGCTAGAGGTCTTGGCTACCCCTAACCCTCCAGGCTCTAACTAGGAGGTCGCTGACGGAGGAGAGCGCGTAAGGGTTGATCTCCCACCGGCAGCTGCCGCGGTGTGATTCGTTCCCTTCTCCACACCGAACTCGTAGCGCTAGAAATCCTACATCGGGTGTAGGCCTTACGTGCCAGCGGAAGCTCACGATAAGGTGAGGAGCGGGTGTAGAAAATCCACGCCTACCCTCATCTATCCCGCACCCGATGCTCTTAGTAACGCCTAGGCGTCCTAAAAGATCTACGCGGCGGCCTTATCCGTCGTTTCCTCTTCAGGTGTTGCCTCTTCCGACACCTTCTTCTCCGCTTCCAACTCCGCGGCCGCGTTAATCTGCTCCCACATATTAGAGAACTTCGGATCGGTCGCTTTCGTCTGCAGCGCTTTCTCCTTCAGCAGTCGGGCCTTCTCGCGTTGCTTCTGTTGGTAAACCTTCATCTTCTCTGGATTATAGTGCTTCTTCTGCTGCACCTTCTGCCGCACGCGGATCGCCAGCAGATCCTTCTGCATGTCCTCCTGCGACATGCCCGCGATCTCTTTTTCGATATCCGCAATATTCACTGCGAGTTCGTCAGCCATCGGTCTTCTCCTTGTGCGCGACGTGTCGTCGCTTGAATTGACATACAGTATAACACAACTAAAAAGCAAAATCCCTAACCAGCTTGTGGCTCGTCAATCGGTTCACTTAGCGGTTGCAGCCCGGGTTCGATGCGGGCATCTTTTGGCGGGTTATCGGTTAGGCCATCTTTTGGTGGGCTGACATCTTTTGGAGCAGAGCTGGCGCCCATCTCTTCGTGTACAAGCCCGAGCTGCTCCTGCAGTTGACGTATACACTGCTCAAGGTACCGTTTACTACCAGCAAGTGTATGCTCGTCGCAATGGTTGATAATGGAGTTCGTTAGATCCTTAAACTCCTCCTCCGCATCCCACAACTGCCACTCTTGCTGCAGTGGTGTGAGGCCTTGGACAACGGTGGATGGACGTCCAGACGTCGTCGCTTTAAGGGAGTAGATATGTACCTCAAACCCCATGTTGCATTCCTCTTGACACAACTCAGCGACCTCCGCCAACGTCCCTCTAGCTAAACACGCGTACAGCGCACCGCGTCCGTGCAGCACAACGATGAAATTACTCGCGGGGTTCGAGTCGCTCAATCCGAGCCTCCAGTCGTTGTACGTATTCCGCTAACGCATACGTCACAGTCTGTAGCGCATCGAGCATTGTGTATGCCTTAGGCACCGTCCCCCACATGAGGTAGTCACGTGTACGCTTCAGCTCTTCAAGTATCTCCTTTATCGTCGGCCTCACATCGCACCTCGCAACTCACGCAGGATCGCCTCCATAGCGTCGCAGAGCCCGTGGAGATGTCCGCGCCTGCGTAATCGCTCTGCATCCACGACGGCCTCCTGAGCGGGTTTCAGACTGACCTCATACTCCAACTTCTTCGGTGTGTTTAACCTAGCATATGCGTCCCGCGCTGCGAGTCCTCCACGCGCCGCCTCCCACCGCGCCTTAACGCGTGCCGCCTGTGCCGCCCTTCTCGCCTTCGTCCATTTCCCCATCGATCTTACCTCCTAAGGTTGACTTCCGTTTCGTGGCCCCTACGATATGACGTCGTCGATCCCAGATGAAATCATAACCTTGCTCATTCATCTGCTTGATCACGCGTACGATCTGCTTAAGCGTCTCTCCATCTCGCTCGTGCGCGAACGTCTCCGCCAGCTTCCACGCTTTAGCGAGCAGTGTAGTAATATCCGGTGGTAGAGAGTCTTGCGAGTCCACCGCGTCGTCCACCGCTAGTCAATCTCCCTGAACACGGAGTCCTGACACACTTGACACATACCGCTAATCGCGTACTCCCGTTGTGACAGTTCATCGCGGAAGTCTTGTGTAGGATCAATCTTTAACGATCCGCACGTTACACAAGCCCCTTCGAACGGTCGGCGTCCAAACAACGCTTTAGCGACGTCGTCAATCGCTTTCCTCATCTTTGGTGTCTTCGTCATTCGCCTGCCTCCTTCTCCACCAGCGCTTCAGCCTGTCGCTCTATCTCCTCCAGCTCGTCCTGACTTAGGTACTCGCTCGCCACCCTCATCATCATCTTCTTCTTCATCTGCTGCTTCTTATGATACGCCTTCCGCGCGGTGAGGAAGTTGTACACCCAGTCCAACCACTGAAACTCCAGCCCGCCTTCTCCATCGTCGACCGAGTCGACCAACTTCTTCAGCTCGGCCAACGAGGAAGGCGTCTTTCCTTGTATCGCCATCGTCGTCGCCTCCTAGTTGACTTCTTACAACGCTACATCTTAACACATTTCAAAGCAAAAATCTCTACCCAGCTTGTGTTTGCCCTCCTCCTTCCTTTCCCCATATCTTTAACTGCAGTCGGGCAGTCTCCCTTATCTCCTCCGTCTCACCAAACTCAGCGTCGTTGGCCAGCTTGACGAGATCAACGTGTTCCCTATTCTCCTGTACAATTTTTTCCTTATCCTTCTTCTTCATCATCTCCTCCTCTAGATCTGCTTGTGCTTGTTTCAGCTTCCTCTCAGCAGCTACCGCTTCATTATTCGCGTCGTCGACCGCTTTCATCTTGAGCGCTAGCTCCTGCTGCCGTTTGAACTCCACATTCCGCTCATTCATCCGCGCAACGTCCTCGGGTGTTATCGGTGGTTTATCCGATTGCGCTGCCCGCGTACGCGCTTTCCTATTTAACGTTTCTTCAGAGTAATCGAGCGCATCCCTCTCCTTCTTCAACCTTTCCGCTTCTTCTCTCTCCGCTTCGGTCGCGTACGTAGGCACCTCGAACGAGTTACTGGGGCGTCCGGGCCCGCGGGACAAAACCGGTGAGTCCAACTCTATCCCTAACTTGTCCGCTAACTTCTCCATCTGTCGTTGACACCGCGCTTGATCCTCAGGTGTCAAATACGGCATCACACGCTTCAACCGCCTCAACTCTGACCGATAATTCCTCTCCGTCCGCACGCTAAGCGACATGTGGCGTCCTCACTTTCTTTGGTAGTTATTTATCTCGTGGTCTCCAACAGGCCTTTTATTCATAGGGTAAAATACCTTCCTCCCTACCTCCTCTCTTCTAGCTCCTTTCCTAAGCACTAGTAAGATATAAGGTAGTAGTTAGGTTTTTTCGTATCTCTCTCTATGAATAAAAGTCAGTCTGAAGCCATGTCTTAACAAACTACCATTATACATTAAAGAGAGGGCGGAAATCCCTACCCAGCTTGGGGCCCCTTCCCCACCTCCTCGTCGTCCTGCGCCTGCCGCTTCAACGCTGCCTCCTGCTGCTCGCGTGTCGCATTGTCCCAGCTCACGCCATACATCTGTTTGACCTTCTTCCTCACAGCGTGGAGCGCCTCTCGCTGGCGTCTAGCCCTCTTCGCGTGAGCAGCTTGCTGCGCTTCAACGTGGTAGATGTACCGATTAACCATATACACGACTTCTTCCGCGGTGAAAACATCTAACACACACGGGGGGTTTGGGGGCCGCGAAATTTCGTTGTGCAATCCGCCTATCGGTCGTATCGACACAGTTGGTCCTAGATACGGAAACGCGGGGTCTCCGTCCTTCCCACGCGGTATCTTCTTCTTGCTGAGTTCAATCTTCATACAGGCTCCTCCTCATCATCCTCATCCACAAATTCTACCTCTTGCTCACCTACCTGTTCGTAATCAGTCCCCTCCCAGTACCCTTCCCTCTCATCCCTTTCGGTGTGCTCGTAGAAGTAGTCGGAAAACTCCTTAGGTGTCATCTGCTGTACCTTCTCCTTCTCCTTCTCCCCCATCACCATCACGGTAACAGGTATCTTCATCCATCTTGTTATATTGTATATCTTCATACGTTACCTCCCTTTGTCTCAACATACACATCCTTCCTCGTCCCCTTCGCCGCGTGCTTCCTCAATATCGCCTTAGCGAAGAACCTTACCTCCCTTAACGCACCTAAGTAAAACGGTGCGAGTTGTAACTTTCCTTTCCCGATCGCTGTCTCCATCTCGTCGATGAGCCATATCTCAAACTCGAGATGTTTCCTTACGTTCAACATCTTCGGCTTCCTAGACATTACTCTACCTCCTTCGGTGGCTCCACATACACAACAATCGCGTTCTCCTTCGCTGACAAAAACATCTTCTGACACCTTCCTCTCACCAACGTCGTCACAGCAGTCGGCGTCGTCGCGTACTCGGCAAACGTTATCCCTTGATACGCGTCGATCTCGATACTTACGTCTTCCTCATAACCCCAAAAAATCATTCCCGATGCATCTTTCCTCCTCTTCCACGTCCTCACTATAACCTTCATACCTTTCCCTCCTTTCTTGCCCGCCGCAGTAACTCCAACGCCTCCTTCACGTCCGCCTGCCGCTGCCGATTGTACTCCCTGCGAGCCTCGCGCACCTCTGGCCGTCTACCATACGCTTTCCGATACACAAGTTGGGCGATTGCGCGCGCTATCTCCTCCCGCGTCAACTCGCCTGCGCCGGGAACGTTGCTTGTCGTGGTGATCGTCTTCGTGTCGTCGCTCATGTTAGTCCTCCTCTCGCTGCACTGCACCGTTCAACGATTCGATGAGTTGTGTAAAGATAATCTCATCATCCTTACTCGGTGAGTAACCTTCCTCAGGACTTAGTACGGAAGTCATGAGGAAATCGTACTCCTTCTCTGATAGTACAACGTTATAGATCTTCATTAGGTTTTCTCCTTTTTGAGTGGACTTCTACTTCGATAGAAGTTTACTACAACTAAATCTCAAAATCAACAAGAAAGGTTTACGTGTACGTTCTTGTCACCGTCGTAATGGGGTATCACCTCCTTCTGTACGATCTCTCTCACCACCACCAAGATGTTACTCTTTAAGCAGTCCTCCGGCTCGACGTCGTTCGATAGGACGTGCGTAACGCCCTACAGTGTGCGTGCGTAGTGCACAAGTGGGAGGACGAGGCCCGAGAACACTCGTCCGCCCTATCTACACTACATCCTTACAGCTCTACGCGCTTGCCGAGTCCCAGCTTGACCGCGAGGTCAGGGTCAGTCTGGGCTCGCTTGCGAAGTGCCATTGCTTCCTTCACCTCTTCCTGACGGCGCTTGGAGTAGGCTTTCCTTGCAGCCTTAGCTTCAGAGCCGTAGCGGTACTCGAGCTGATACAACCCTTGATCGAATATCCGCTCGCAGGCTTCCACGAATGTCGTGCCGTCTCTCATCGACGAGAGTAAGCTCTTCACTCGTTCTTCCTGCTCAGGCGTTAGGTTGAACGTCGACTGCTTATTAAGATTTGACATGTCTACTTCCTCCTAGTTAGTAGACGATGTCTCGGGCTACGTCTGTTGACGTCTGCTGACGATCGTGCTGACAGCTCGGCGTCCTCTCCCGACCGGGTCCCCCCCACAAACGTGGGGCTCAGCTCGGGTATAATTAGGACTCCACTATTACGTATAGGGGTCAAATCAGGGTCCTAAGCAAGGCACCGAGGAGATCATCCTTCCCACCCCCCGGGGGCCCCTTGGGGAGGGCTTTAGGCCGCCCTTTAGGCTATAATTGACACGTGATTGGAAGACTGGCGGGCTTGGAGAAGCAGGAAGGAGGTAGCGGGGATGGCGACCGAGCCGAATGGACGCGAGAGGCATTATGGATTACCGGTGGAGATCCATCCGGGGTGCGATCTAGAGAACGAAAGCATGAAGCACGTCCAGAGCGCGGACGGGTGCTGGCACGCTGTGCATGTGCCGGCGATCGATACGTACACGGAGCCCGTACTGCCGGGTGCGTTACCCGTACCGGATCACGATGACGGGTTTGTACCGATCGGGGTGGCAGCGGGGAAGGGCGGTAGTGTCCTAATTTGGATTCTGCTTCTACTTCATATCGTTGTGAGTCCCGCAAAAGCCCAAATCAAGCTTGTCGGGATCGGTCATGAAAAGACAGAAATCGGTCATTTTTGTGGCCTGAGTGTTGGCAGCCTCAACCATGTGGGACGTGTTATCAGATTGAGTTTTGGCGGCTTCAGCGAGCGCATGAGTGTCAGCGGAACCGGATTTCATTTCGTGCCACTGCAGACCTATAAAAATACAGGTAAGCAGGTTGATGCCAACGATTATCCTTGTCCACCTAAGAGTAGATCGTTCATAACCGCCCAGTTCTTGTTTTACGTCTTGGAATTCGCTGGTGGTCTGTGGTTGGCTTGTTTTTGGGGGGTCAGTAGGCTTGGGAGCTTGGACTTCTGGACTACCATTCGCGGGTGGGTCGGGCTGATTGGTGGTTGTGTTCTCGTCGCTCATAGTGGAGTAAGTGTAACACAAAAACTATTGACACGGCCATATTTGTGTAATACGCTTATTCCTGTTGAGGGGGCGAATATGCTAAGCATCGATAAGCAAGTCCAAATCGTAGGTGCACTGGCCGAGGGTTCGGGCATACGGCAAATCGAGCCATACGGCAAATCGAGCGCAAAGGGTCGCATCGTTCCCGTGCGTTTCAATCCCGAAACAATCAAGGCCGTCGAAGCGGCGGCTAAAGCGAAAAATCAAAGCGTCTCGGAATGGATTCGGAGCACGTTGAATGCCGCGCTGCAAAGCTGAAAAACTCAAATTAGGACACTACCGGAAGGGCTCGACGGGGCGGAGTAATCCTTAATGCATCAAGCCGCGCAGTTAGTCCGAAAAGATGAACTTATGCGGCTGCTGCTTTCGGGCCACATGTTGAAGGAGTGTGCGTCGTATCTGAAGCTATCGTACGGCACGGTGAGGGAGTACGCCAGGCAGCCCGAGTTCCTTGCAGCGTTGAAGTCGTTGAGCTTGCAGATTTATGAGAACGTCGACCGCGAGCTGTCGAATTCGAAGGATGCGATAACGGCGAAGTTGGAGGCGTACAGCGAGGACGCACTAGAGGAGATGATCCAGCTGGCGAAGTCGTGTAGCTCGCCGATCGTCAGGTTGAAAGCGGCGCAGGACATTATGGATAGGGATACGCGGATGTCGCGGTCGCGCAAGCTGGAGTCCAACGTGCATCAGACGTTTATGAACCCGTTAGAACTCCACCACCTCGCTTCCGTCGCGCGGGAGATAGATAAGAAGAAGGAGCTGCCGCCCGCCCCGGCTACGGAGGCCCCGCCAAGTGAGTGATACTGCGTCTGCTATCTTCGATATGGCTGAAAGTGGTCAAGCGGATCAGCTCCGTGATGAGCTGCGGTCCCGGTGTGACCAGAGCTTATACTACTTTGCTAAGGCGGTCCTGAACTATAAGGACATGACCGATCACCTCCACTTCGATATGTGTACCGCTGCGCAGGGAGGACCGATCAAGCAAGGGTTTCTCGTACCCCGCGCGCATCTGAAGTCGACTATCCTAACGAAAGCGAAAGTCCTGTGGAAGGTGTGTAGGGATCCCGAGGAACGTCGCCTCATCGTAGGTGAATCTGACACGGTAGCAGCGAAGAATCTGAAAGACATCAAATGGCATATCTTGAACAACCAGATACTTAAGTGGCTATACCCCGAGATCATCCCACCTGACTTCAACGCGACGAAGTGGACCGATACTGAAATCCTTCTCCCCCGGCGTGGTTCATACGACGAATCAACGATAACGACGTGTGGTGTCGGCGCTAAGATGACTGGCTTCCACTTCACCGGTATCGACTACGATGACATCTTCGGCGAGATCGCAGCGCGGAGTGACGCGGAGAAGGAACGTGTAGTGGAGTGGGTACAGTACGCTCCTGGCCTGCTCGTGGACCCTGAGACGTCCGAGGAGTCCTGGCAGGGGACCCGCTGGAAACACGGCCTCGGCGACATCTACGGCTGGATCATGGAGAACATGCCGTACGTCGCGTGGTACCGACGCTCCGCGATAGAGAACGGCGTTCCGATCTGGCCTGAACGTTTCAGCCTTGCGCGGTTGGAAGAAATCCGCCTGCGAGAGGGGGATTATAAATTTGCTTGCCAATATCTTAACGACCCAACCCCACCCGAAGGCTCCGACTTCGCACCAAGTTGGATTCGTTATTATAGTGTGGCCGATGATCGAGTTACTATTGTGCCAGAAGACGGGACTCCCTCCGTTCATGTATCGCAGCTCTATCGGAACTGCTTCCTCGATCCCAGTTCTGGTGGCCGCAGCGCGGGCTGTGAGAATGCCATTATTGGCCTGGGACAAGCGGCAGATAGAAGGAAATTCGTCCTAACGGAGTGGGGATCGAACTGTGATTATGGAGCGGCGATTGAGAAGTTGCATCTATTGCATGATCAGTTTATCTTTCACGATGTGTACTTCGAAGCCGTCGGTGCGCAGAAGGAGATCGGTAATCAGATACGCGCTAGACGCGTACGTATCGGATGTGACGCCTGTGGTAAGCAGCACAGGGTGATTACACCACGGGAGTGGATCCCACCCGGTGGTCGCAATAAGGAAGACCGTATCCGGATGTTCCTACAGGAGGAGTTCAGCAGCGGGCGGATGTACCTGCGTAGGTCGCAAGAGCAGTTGAGGAATCAGATCTTAATGTTCCCCCACGCAACGATGGTGGATCGGCTGGATGCACTCGCTTCCTGTGTTAAGACCTCACGCGTGCCGCTTACGGACGAATACATCAAGGATGAGAAGGAAAAGATGGCGCGGATGGAAGCTAAACGCGTATCGCGCACGCACACTCAGTTTGATTACGGTGGGTACGTCTAATGCTTCCAGCATCGAAAAAACGTAGGTACCTATGATACCCCTCATCAACGTACCGCTAACCGACGACAAGAAGAAGACTGTGGTGGGGTACTTGTGTAAGTACTTCAAGGCTAGTGTGGATGCGCGGACGACACAGGTGGAGTCGGATTACAAGAGGTGGATTGATAACTACGCCGGGAAACCACGCCAGGAAGTAAGGACGAGTCCGTTTCTGCGTGCGTCGAACTTCGTACCTCAACTCATCCGTATGCACTGCGACATCATGGTTGCGCGCCTGTACGGCCTCATCATGGCGTGTAAGCCGTTTTGGAATTCGAAGACGATGATACCTAACGTTGATCATCATGACACAGAGGCGCTGACAGAGTTCATGCAGTTTGTGTCGTGGTATCGGGTGCACCTACCTCAAGTGTTGGATGACGTCCTAAGGCGGTCGGTAAAGACAGGTACAGTCTTCATCAAAGGTCCATGGGTGCAGGATCAGTTCTGGTTCCCGACCGGAATGGAGGACTCGGGAGGCGTCACCGGAGAGTCGATCGCAACCGAAAACCTAGAGCTAAACGCGCTACCGTTTGAAGACGTGTGGGCTTGGCCAATCACGGCGAATAATCAACAGCAGGTGCGGATTATCTTTCACCGTATCAGGCTCACCGAAGAGGAAGTCCGGGAGCGTATCGCGGATAAGCGGTGGGAAGAGGAAGCAGCGAAGATGCTGTTAGGTGGGACAGGAGAGGGCGCGCAGAAGAACGCTGCGTTGAATGAGAAGGCTGCGGAGGCCGGGATCAACCTCTCCAAGGACGTAGAGCGCCCGTTCAGCGCGATAGAGGCCCACCTGCGGTACGACCTCGGCGACGGCAAATCGTGCAAGTACATCTTCACGTTTAACCCTGCCGTAGACAACGTTAAGGGATATCTACGTGGGTACTTCTCACCTTACCGTCGCCTTGAGAATTGCTTTGTTACTTTCAACATGCTGCCGAGGGAGGACCTTATCCATGGATACTGTTTTCCAGACATTCTTGAGCAATTTCAGGAAGAACAAGCGCAGATACATAACGGGCGTAGGGATTCGTCTCTTATCGCTAACGTTCCCGGCTGGAAGAAGAAACGTGACCCTACCGTGCCTAATCCTTCGTCCGAATGGTATCCGGGAAAGGTTTTCGAACTGGCTGACATGGACGATCTGCAGCCTCTGTCGTTTAACGGTCAGTACAACCCGATGATTGATGAAGAAGGGTTCCTGCTGCAGTTAGCAGAGCGCACGACGGGTATCACTACACCGATGCAAGGGGCGGGCATGGGTTCCCTCGCAGGCAAGCGTGGTATCTACGCGAACTCGGGTACCCTTGCACTCCTCGCCGAAGGCAACCGACGCCTGGACATCTACCTCAAACGTCTTCGTATGCCGATGCATCATATAGGAAATCTCATTTATGAGTCTTATCGAACTTTCCGGGCGGACGGGGCTGAGTTCAAATCATGGGGGACAAATGGCGAAGCTATCAAACGCATATGGCAGTTCTCCGAGCCAGCAGACATGCCCGGTTTCTTCTTCGAGATGGCAGCGTCTGAGGCATCGGCTAACAAAGAGACTGATCGAACGGCTCTCCTACTTATGGCCAATACAATGGCAGCCTACTACCGACAGGTCACAGAGGCTGCTACTATGGCGGGGCAGATACCTGAAGGACACCCTATCCGACAGACTCTACTCCTCGTCCTCGATGGTGCTAAGGACCTTGCCGAACGACTCCTCTTCGCGTTCGATATCGGAGACCGCAAACGACTCGTGCCCGACGTGCGCGAAGTACTTGGAGGCGGCACAGGGTCAGGGGCTGACCAAGCCGTCGCTCGCGGAATGCCTGGAGTTGAGGAACCTCTATCAATCGACAGGTTACAAGCTTTACGATCAGCAACTGCAGCGGTCCCGCGTTAAGGTGCTATCGCAGGTGGAGAGGGCGGAGGGGAACGAGTTGTACCGTATACAAGGGGATCTGCGTAGGTTGCGTATCCTCGACGTCATGCCCGAAGAGATCGAGTACCTAATTAGCGAGTACGAGGAAGAAGAGAGGAAGGAGAAGAAAGATGCCCGACGAACCACTGTTTGATGGAAGGGAGCAGCCAGGAGGAGGGGACGGCCTGCCGCCCGAGCTGAAGGGAAAGTCGCCGAAGGAGATCGTTGACTTCTTCAAAGCCCGCGAGGCGACGCTCGTGAATGAGGCTAACACACGGATCGCTGCTGCCGCCGCCCAACCGCCCAAAACGCCGGTCGTGGAGAAGCCGAAAGCGCCTGACAGCAGGGATTTCTGGACTGATCCATCGAAAGCGGTGAAGGATCAGATAGCGGCGTCCACCGTTTCACGTGAGGAGTTCGAGCGCGCCAGCGCGAGCGTGCAGTCGAATATGATAGAGATGTCCGAGTTCCTCGTCGCGCAAAAGTTCCCCGACTGGAAGCTTTTCAAACCAATGATCGACGAAATCATGTTGAAGTGCGACCCATGGGCGAAAACGGATAAAACAATGTGGGAGTCAGCTTACTACTACGCGAGAGGGAGGAACCCTGACTTGATCCCCAAGGTTACAGCACCCCCAACGGTTATCGTACCTGGGGCAGAGCGTGGGGCTGCGGGTCCGCTGAAGGCGCCTGCACCCGAACCAACGCTTAGCACGGACGAACAATGGGTTGCGGATCGTTTAGGCATCTCACCCGCTGACTATACCGATGCCAAGACAAAGATGTCACAGATCGGCTCCCTTCCGTTCACATACGACAACCGCGCGATAGCGCCAGCAGGGAGGAAGTAGCTATGGCGAATCCGATCGCAGCGCCAAGTCCCGCTGTGCAAACGACCTCCGCACCTAAAACGCCAGCGCTCACGCAAGAACAGCGCAAGGCGCGTTACGCAGAACTCCGCGCAAAAATGGGGCGATCCCTCCTCTACGTCAAGCCGCCAGCAGGCAAGACGGGTTACTTCGCACGTAAAGACGACACAAACGAACTCTATCGTCTCCAAGCAATAGGCTTCTCGATCGTACACGACGATCCGCAGGCGCCGGTGTGGGAGGCAGGGGGCAGGCAGTTAGACGGCACGTACATCGTTGGGGATGTAATCCTTCTCGAGATCGACACCGAACTCTACGAGATGCATCTCCAGGACAACTCCGATAAGTCGGACGCGATGATCGACGGTGGGAAGACCGGGTTCCTGGAACGAGCGAAGGAGCAAGGTATCCCCGCATTCGAAACGACTAAAACGAAAGGATAAGACATGCCAGCGAGTACAAGCATCGCAACACCGATCACTCCGCGGCAAGTCCTTCAGGCGGGGACCGCTGTAGCAAATATGAAGGCGATCGCGGAGAAGTCGGGCCAGACATACGTACAAAACACACCGGTGCAGGTTGACGTAGCAGGCGCGACGGGTTTCATCATCGCGTGTCCTGCTATGACTTCAGTCGCCACCGCCAAGATCGCCGGGTTTTCCACACAACCTGGGTCGAATCTAACAACGTCAGGTGTGGGGAAGACTCTCACCACAGGTCAAGCGGTACCTAATCAGTCTAGCGCCGTCGTCATCCCTATCGGCGCACCTTGGGCTGGCGCGGACGGCCTAGCGTACTTCAACCTTGCCGATCCTAACGTCCAGTTCATCGGGACATTCGGCGACTCATCGGACAACACGCTTGCTGTACTAGCACAAGCACAGGTAGGGGGTCTCTTCGGGCTCTTCAAAGACCCGGGTAACTCCTTCTGGTACGTTGACAATCACGTCATCACAACGGCTGCAGGTGCATGCGTTGAGATCACGGAGCTTGTGGACGCTATCGGTACGCTCAACGGTAAGGTCCAGTTCCGCGTCACGGCCGCTGCCTCGCAGCTGCAGGCATAAGGAGATAACCGAACATGCCATCAACACGTGGAGTATTCAGCCAGTTACTCGCCCCGGGGCTCTTCTCGGTCATCTTCCAGGACCTGCAAGCGCGGCCGGAATACTACTCACAATGGTTTAACATCTATCCGAGCGAGATGGCGTATGAGGAAGATCAACTCATCGCTGGTCTCGGTGCAGTGCCGCAGAAGCCGGAAGGCACGGCGACGAAGCTGGACGAACCTATCCAGGGCGGGTCGATTCGTTACACACACGTATCCTACGGCCTCGAGTGGCAGGTCACCCGAGAGATGTGGGATGACGACAAGTACGGGATCATGAAACGTGTCGCGCAGGACTTCGCTTCGGGCATCAAGCAAACGGTGGAGTCTACGTATGCGAACGTGCTGATCAACTCCTTCACCACCACGACGACGATTAACGGGGTCAGCCTCTGCAACACCGCGCAGCCGCTCCTTGGGGGTGGGACGTATTCGAACCGCAGTGCGACGGACGTTGCGTTCAGCGTGGCGGGGCTACAGGAGCTGACCATTCTTTTCGAACGGATGGTGAACGAGCGCGGCCTGCTGAAACTCAGCATACCCAAGTACGTGTGGGGTGCACCTGAGTTGCAGTGGGTAATGGGGGAGGTCCTCCACTCGGCCTACGCTCCTTACAAAGGTACGAACGAGGTCAACGTGATGCAGGGGAGGTTCGAGCCGCAAGTCAACCCGTACCTCACCAGCAAAACGCAGTGGTGGATGACGTCGGAGAAACGTGACCAGTACCTTAAAGGCTACTGGCGCACTCAACCGATGTTCGAAAATCAAGACGACTTCCACACGAAGGGGGCTAGCTACTCCGTGTTCTTCCGGTTCAGCGCCGGGGCGACATACTGGCACGGACTCGCCGGCTCGAACGGAGCGTGATCCATGGCTCTCACACCTCCAGTTTCACCCGCAAATACGCCATATGATGGGTATGCATTCGGTGAGCCGAACCGGCTGACCTCCTATCCACACGGCGTCGTGATGGGCAGTATCGCGAGGAATACCTCGATAGCGCTCTTAACCTCAGCGCAGCTCCTCGCGTTACAAACGACCGCGATCCAGCTCGTCGGTACACCTCTTACACCACCGCACGGGTTCGGGAAGTCCGTCCTGCTCGTCCCTACCCGTATGACGCTGCAGTACATCTTCAACACCACTGCGTACACGATCGGTAACGCTGACAACGCTTTCCAAATCGAGTACACAGGGAAGTCCACCAGCTTGATGAAGACGAATGCAACCGGTCTCGTCGATCAAGTCGTAAACGAAGTCATTACCGTTGAACCGGCGGTAGCGGGTCAGGTCCTAGCGCAGTCGAACGCTGCGGGGCTCGGACTCGAAGTCAAACTCACCGGTACCGCACCTGCACTAACGCTTGGCGATGGGGCAGTTGTCCTCTCGCTCGAATTCAACGGCGTGATCATGTCGTAAGGCATGGAGGAGGGGGTAGGAGAAGGGTCGCTCATAACGACTGGGGACCTACCCCTTAACCTCGAGGAGGAAGCGTGGCAGATCAGTTAGCAGCGAATCCGTGGACACTCGATCTCAGCGTGGCGGTACCACGTATCGTGTGGAAGTCTAAAGTCCATATCCACAACATCGAGTTTGTAGGTTACAGCACCGCGACTGACGCGGGCGTGTTGCAAGATCAGCTCGGCAATAATCTATGGGACTTCCGCGGCGCGACGGACTTCACCATCCAACGGTCAGGTGACCTCGGCATTGTGAACGGGGTCCAGCTTGCGTCGGTAACAAACGCAGCGTCCACGGGTGTGATCAAGATATACTTTAAGTAAGTCGGAGGCGCGGAATGAAGAAGTTTATCCCAGCTTTACTTGCTCTGCTCGGGCTCGCACTCCCAGTAAAAGCCACCACTGTAACGGCAACGGTGGTCGACCCCAACGCGGTCGCGTATGCCAACGGAACCGTCCTCGCTACGTTCATTCCGGGTCCCGGTGGCCCTGCTCGCGCTAACGTGACGGGATCGCTCAATTCGTCAGGCGCTTTCAGCATCACGCTTACGGACAACACAACGATCTCGCCTGTAGGTTCCAAATGGCAGGTACAAGTATGCGCCTTCGCCGGTGCGCCGTGTATGACGCTAGACCCACTCGTGATCTCGGGTGGATCACAAAGCTTGTCCACACAGCTTAACGCTATCGCTCCCGTCATTACGGGTAACAGCAACTACAACTTCGTAACACTCCTCGGACAGACACCTGTAACGGTGGGAGCGGCAGGGGGTCAAACAGCTCCGTTACTACAAGTCAACGACTGGAAGGGTTCCTCACTCATGTCCCTCTCCGCTGCCGGCACCCTTACATGCGTTAGCGGTTGTGCTGGAGGTGCGGGCACGATAGGTGGTACGATTTCCTCTACCCATATCCCTTACGCTTCCGCCGCCAATACGCTTTCAGATATAAGCGGTACCGCGGTAACGGGCGGGACAGGGGCGATCACGTTAACAGCGGGTGCGGACACCACAAAGCCTCTGACGATCAACTCCCATTCGGCCACGCAATCCGCATCGCTTCTGGACGTGAACAATCAAAGTTCCGTCTCCGCCGATGCGGTCGCTACGGTTCATGGGCTGGGAACGGGCGCGTTCACGCCTGGAAATGGCCCTGCCTTAATTCATGGGGCGCAGGAAACCCAGAATGTTTTCGGTTGGATACTTACCAGTCACGATGCGGACGTAAATAAAGGCGCACCAAACATCTCCATGCTCGAAGGGAAGATGCACAGCGACGGAACGTCGGAGATTTGCGGCGGCGCCGTCGTTGGAGAGGGCAGTAACAACTACAGTTGTCTTTATTGGGGAACGACGGTGGGATCGCCGGCGGAAACGGTGACCGCGCGGCCTTCTCAAATCTCGGGCGTTGGAACGCCAACGACCATCGTTCCTCTTCGAACGCAGGCTGCGACCGGACAAACTGCGGATGTATTCGATGCGATCAATCAATCTGAAACCGTGCTATCAGGACTCGACAGCGTCGGTTCCCTGTTCTTCAACGGCTCATCCAGTGGCACAGCCAAGATTGGGGTAGCAGCCGCGGCCGGTAGCCCTTGCAAGATTCTTCTGCCTTCCACGTCGCCCACGGTTGGACAGGTCCTTTCCAGCGCCGCGCCTTCCGGTGGAAATTGCGTGACGAGTTGGACCGCACCGGGCGCCGGGGTTTCATCCTTTTCGGGAGACGGCACGATCATCACGAATAGCGCATCGACGGGAGCAGTGACGGCCTCGATAGCCGGAACCAGCGGTGGGATTCCCTATTTCAATTCGGCAACGTCGTGGGCATCGTCAGGTGCCCTTGCAGCCAACGTACTAGTGAAAGGTGGCGGCGCCGGCACCGCGCCGTCCGGTTCTTCGCTCACGGATGCTGGGACTAGAGTGGTAGGCACCGAGCCTATCGCGCTTGCCGATGGCACCGTGAG
>Ga0307473_10000009_pt1 | contig 46358 bp, 62 predicted proteins | sample atmos_gasesAM5C__FD_203744 | JGI IMG/M metagenome (GOLD analysis project Ga0307473, IMG submission 203744) | Hardwood forest soil microbial communities from Morgan-Monroe State Forest, Indiana, United States - atmos_gasesAM5C_515 | ecosystem: Environmental > Terrestrial > Soil > Temperate...
CACTCGTAGTCCGGCCACTTCTTCTTGGAGTACTGGTACAACGCGTCCTGGTACTTCTTAGCGTTGGGATCCTTGTTTTCCGACGCTGTACGAGCGTTCTGTAACAGCTGTTCGAACTGCGGATCCTTCAACGCCTCCTTGTCCGCGTTGACCTTGTACAGTTTCGCCTGCGCCGTATCGCGTTCAATCAACGCGGCGTCCTTCAGGTCCTTCGGCATCACGAACCCTTCCGGGAACGTTCCGTTCTTCATGAACCGCGCCGCGACCGCCGCCGGATCGTAGCTGGCCTTCTGGTCGGGGGTCATGTTCTCGTTGAAGAACTTCGTGATGTTGAACGCCTGTGCGGTCGTCTCTCGATTGGCGTTCTGTTGCGCAATCCCGTTCGCCACGTCACGCCACTTCTTCTCCAGCACCGCGGTCGTTGGGGGCAACCTCGTTGGCGGCGGAATGTTGTTGTCCGGATCAGCAGACAGCGCCAGCTGCATAATCTGCTTCATGTCCGTGTCGGTCTGTGGGTTGAAGTCCTTGATGAGCTCCGGCAGCAGCTTCCTGTAGCCCTGCGCCCTGAACGCCGGCGTGCCAGGAGTCTCCGCTTCCTTCAACCGCACCGCCAAGTCCGGGCGGAGCAGATCCGTCATGTGCCCCGAGTCCAGGATACTCGGCCCGTACGCCTTCACGGCCTTGGGTATCAGCTTGAACACGTCCTCCTGCGCCACGTTACCTTGGGAGTCCCGTTGCAACGCACCCAACGCCCGTTCGAACTCGTTCTGGTCAAGCTGCTTGCTGACCTTCTCCTCGGTCTCAGCACGCGTCTTCTCTAGCGCCGCAGTAGCCGTCTCTCGCGTCGTCAACTCCGTTGTACCCGGGGCGATCAGCCGCCGGAACGACGTGTCGAGAGCCGACTCTTGCGCTGGAGTCCTCTTGACGTCCTTCTTCAAGAAGTTCTCCGGCGAGTCGACCATCCACCAGAACTGCTTCCGCAACTCCGGGGGCCCCGCCAACAAGTTCTCCCGCAGATCGGGGTCCCCCTTTAACTTCTCCAGGGCGTTGGCCTGCACCTCTGGGAACTTCTGTTTAAGCTCCGCTTTGTGCAGTACCACCTTCTCCAGCGTCCCTGTTATATTGCCGATGCCCGACGTGATGGCGTCCGTGAGCATCTTGTTCCGCAGATAATTGGCGTCGTAGTAGTAGTCCTGGCCTGCGCCCGAACCGTAGTACCCCGCGCCAGTACTTTGTCCGCTAGGCATGCCGCCTCCTGCTCATCTCCTTCGCCGCACTCAACACGATGCCCATCACATCTACGAGGTGAATGGACTTCCCATCCCCGGTACCGAACAGCTCGTGCATGTCCTGTGCCATCGGTCCGATGTGACGCGTGCTGTTACCCTTGTACTGCCACTCGTAGATCGGCAACTTGCGAAGTCGTGGTAGCACGGGCCTCGCCTTCACCACGCGTTCCTTCGCCGCCTTGTCCGACAGCGCACTGGCGAGAAGCCAAGCACTCAGCAACCCTGTCCCGCCCGTTATCGCCGCGCTCGCCAGCTGCGATCCGGTGCCCGGGACCTGCTGCTGCTGCGGCGGATAGTTGGTCGCGTACCCTAAGGCACTGTTCATCCAGGGGCTCGGCGCCTGCATCCGCTGGAACTCACTGTACGCAGCCTGCTGGTTCGCCTGTTGCGTCTGAATGTCGAGCGCGTTCGCACTCAGCAGGTTCCGCGTCGCGTCATTCGTCACGCCGCCGTACGTGTTGGCCTGCTGCGCGATGTTACTTGCCGCGCCAAGCCTCAAATTCCCGAGGCCCTGCGCCAGCTGTCCGCCCGTTCCGTAGGCGCCTGAGGCGAGACCGCCCAACTGCCCGAACGTGCCAGCACCAGTCGTACCTAGGCCGCCAAGTGCGCTGCCTCCCGCCTGCAATGCCTGCACACCGCCAAGTCGGTTCTGTTGTGCCTGCAGAATAGAGTTCGTCAGGTACTGGCTCTGGTTCTGAGCCATCTGTGCGTACCCCTGACTGGCGCCCCGCGCGATAGCCTCGCTCACATCCGTTCCTGCGCCGAGACCCATCTTCCCGTACTGTTCCCGGAGCTGCGCACTGTTCTGGGCGATCTGTAGCGCCGCGTTCTGTTGGATCGCGTTAAGTCCCGTCTGCAACTCAGGCAACCCACCGGTCTGTGCGATCTGCGCTGCCTGGGCGTTGCCTGCGCCAAGCGTACCCGCTGCCTGTCCGCCAAAGGCGCTCATCCAGTTCGCGCCCTGGTTGGCGAACCCGAGGCCCTGCTGTACCGCGCCCTGCCCCATCGCCGCAATGCCTTGCGGATCCCCGAACTGCGCGTTCATCGCACCTTGGGCAGGAGCCATGTAGTTCTGCACCTGTCCAGGAATGCCCCAGGCCATGTCCTTCGGCTGCTGCAGCCCCTCAGTACCCACGCTCAGCGGACCACCGTACGCAGTCGGGTTGCCGCCTGTCCGTCCTAACACGTTCTGCATCAGGCTGCTGATGCCACCACGTAACGCCGCCAAGTCCGGTGGTAACGTTCCCGTCCCGCCCGGTTGCCAGTTACCAAACGCACCGTAGGGTCCCGGACTCGGACCTGATCCGCCGCCGCCAGGCCCAGGCGTTGGTGACGACGGATTATCCGGCCCAGGCTCACCTGCGTTACAGACCCAGCCACCGCCCTGACAGACCCAGTGACCGCTAGGGCACGGTAGGCTCGTTGGCTTCGGAACCCCGGTGCAGTCCGTTGGCCCACCTGGTGTTGGGTACGGCGGTGTTGGATCCTCCGTGCCCTTGCCAGGATCCGGCGGATCGTCCTCTTTTCGGCTGGGCGAAAAGGTCTGCCCCTGCATTGCACCACCACGGTCCCGTTGCGCCTGAGCCTCGGGGCTCATGCCGTAGGCCGGTGGTACGAACCCTGTGTTCATGCTGTAGGTCGACATCCCGGTCTGAGGACTGAAGCGGCCGGGAGCCTGCTGCTGCTGCTGCGCGCCAGCCGCCGCGGCTTGGTCTCCGCGGACTAGACCGTCGATCTTTGAGAGGCGGTCCAGTTTATCGGAGGCAGCTTGATGGTACGGATCGTACCCTAGATAACCCGCCCCGAAGAAGTCGTCGCCTGGGACTGCCATTCCGGTTTCTCACTTCTCAACATGCCCAGCACGTGCAAGTCCTGCACTCCTGAGCCGTCGAGCCACGCGTTGCGGAGTACGCCCTCTTCACGGAATCCGCAACGGGTTAACTGCGTTCTCAGCGGTCGATTCGCCGCTGGTACTATCGCCTGCAGCCTTTGCAAGTCGAACATGTCGAACGCGTTCCCACAAAGGTACTGTACTACATCCCGCCGATCCCGACCGAACTTCTTGTCCCAGAAGACCACATTCACGTTCGCACAGAAGTGCAACTGTATGCCCGTTAGGTACCACAGCCCCACCTGTCCCAGTCTCATGAAGTACGCGTCCGGCCTCTGGGTGAGGTGCGTGATGAACACCTGCGTCGGTTCGAGGGGCAGCCCGGTACCCGCGTACTGGTTGATGATCTGCGTCGCCTCGTCGATGCTGTTCTCGCTCCAGTGTAGCGGAGTGCAGTCCAACAGACTCAGCTTTGCAACACGCCGCTCACCGCCGGCAGCACGAAGATCTTCACTGACTGGTTCGCTGCGCTGCAACGTACCGTCATCGTGTTGTTCGTCCACGCGCCTGCTCCTCTATTCACAACCCCCGTTAACGGCGGGTATATTACAAGGAACCCCACCGGCACGGTCCCAAGTCCGTGGGTCACTACGAAGTCGGTGTTAGCTGCTCCTGTGTCCGCGATAGTAGCCCACGTACCCATCACGTTGTCGCTGAACGTCCCATCGCCGAAGCCCAGACCACCGTCCACAGCACGCCACAACTTAAACAGCCACTCTCGCAGTAGCGCTGCGACCTGTACCTGTTGTAGCGGGATCGGTCCGCCTAGCTTCATGGCGACACCAACTCAGCGCTCGGCTCAATGATCGGGTGGAACGATAACAGACGGGGGCTCTGGTCCAGGCCCGCGTCCTGTATCCGGAACGCTATCCTGTTCCCCGTCACCTGTTGCCAAAACACCATATCACTGATTTGTCCAACAAGACCGTCACCTCCCATAGTAGACGTGTACGGGCCTTGCCAAACCCCGCCATCGACGCTGTAGTATAGCTGCAACGTGATGGGCGACCCTGTCTCCATATACGTTACGCCAACGCCCCGGATGGTAACCTTGTGCAGTACCCACTCAGGTCCGTAGTCCACCCCACGGTAGTCTCGGCTAGTCCAGTACGCTACGATAGGCGTACCGTTATCATTGCTGGACAACTGACTCCAAATGTACACCTTACCGTCTAGCCCGCCCGTTATCAGGACCGGTGTATTCGCACTCAATCCACGAGTGTCGAACTGCCAGTTCTGTTGATCAATCGTTCCGACCAACGAATCAATAGTACTGTTCGTTTCCACCCTGTGCATCGTACCGGCGAGCATGAGTGGCGGAGTGATCCACTTGTACCAGATTTTCCGCACGTGGTTGTACACCCAGACCGTGTCCGGTGCCGTGCCCGCCGTCGTGTACAGGAACATCATGTACTCAGGAGTGTCGTGCAGGATCACGGCCCAGTTGTTCTTCGCGTTCGGCCCGTCCAGCGTCCTGAATAACAGCTCCCGTATCGGCGTCGCTACACTGACCGCTTGGCTGCCGTTGAACTCGTACACATCGTCGTTGCCGAGGAAGATGTGCGTGTTATTCCGCCCCTGTAACGTGTAGCTACCGTACAGCCCGATGTCCGTCACTACAATGTCGAACTGGGCGGGCGGCAAGATACCGGTTCGCGTCGCAACGATGGCGCTTCGCTCGGTATACACCACCAACTGCTGCAGCAGTGACCTCATCCCCTTGATGAAGTACGGTTGCTCCGTATTGTCCCTGAACCCGCTCCCGATGCCGCCCCAATCCGTGTGGTCGCTGTTAACCGGCCACCTCGTCCTGAACGGCTTCAACGCTCCGCCCTCCACGGTGAGGGACGCGTACAGCCGATCGGCGAACCGTGCCAGATAGAACGACGGGAAGCTCCCAGCACTCAACGCAGCGTAAGTACTTCCCGCCAACGGCAGCGACATGATGTTGTCGATGCCCTGGCTAAACACGAGGCAGTTCTGACTGACCTCAAAGCTGAACCTGTCGTACGTGCCTCCGGTCAACGCGGGTCCCGTCTGCTTGTTCCAGACACCGCCTCCACTGCTCCACTGGTACACGCTAGCCCTCGTGGTGGCGAACAACCGCAAGTTGCCCGCGCTATCCAACAGGCTGTAGATCCCGGTCACCGGTCCGTCTAGTGCTGCAGCACCGGCTGGAAACTGTGCGTACCCCGCCCTCTTCACCAACGCGCCCTGGATCACGCGAAAGTTCTGCATGTCAGGCGACGCGCCCTCAGGTATGTCCTGAGCGCTATCGAAGTCCCACTGACCCTGTATCGGTCGGACCGTTAGCGTTTTGGGCGGCGCTTCGTTCACGGCTACGTCTTTTGGCAGACCAGGAACTGGATGTACGGCGCGTTCGTATCCGCAACCGCACCCGCGTTGTTAATGGTGATCGCGCCGTTCGTCACCGTGATCGCGCCAGCGGACGCGGCCGTCGTAGGCAAGCTGTTCGCCACGTTGCCCAACTCGGGTCCACCCAACGCCGTAATGCCACTAGCGAAGTTCAGCGTGCTATTCGGGTGCTGATGGGTGCCCTGCGACGCTGTGGTCGTAGCCTGTGAGTTGGTGTGATTGTGCTGTCCAACCGGACGGCTTTCCAAATCGCTGGTAAACGCCGTCCCTCGTACCCCCGCTAAAGAGCCGCCGGACTGCAACCCCACAATGTACCGCCCTCGTGCCGCAGTAACCACGGTCCAGCCGGCAGGACACGCCGTAGCGTTGAAGTACAGGATCGCGTTCTTCGGAACCGGCGTACTCGCGGCCTCTGCCGGCCTCACGACGTTGTACAAGATCAGGGCGAGGACTGCACTGAGCAGCCCCGTCAACAACATCCTCATATCATGTCCCACTTTCCGCCGGCAGCATCGGCATAAAGCATCGTGGAGTCGTACTGCGAGCTACTGAACACGAAACTGTTTACACCGGCAATGGTATCGGTACCATTACCCTTAATGGTGATGTCGAACCCGTTCTTGTTGATAAGTCCGATCCGCTTCCCGCCGTTGCCCACCACTGTAGGCAACTGCACCGTGATGCCTGCCGCAGTGAAGTTGTAAATCGTCTCCACTGACGCGGAGAAGTTCCCACTCTGATCGGCGCCGTACGAGATGAAGGGATTCGGCCCAGTCGGCGGAGCTGCCCAGACCTGGTCACCACGGAGGAACGTAGTCGCGTCAGCCGATCCGCCAGCAAGACGCGCCGTCGGTACAAGTCCCGTGGCAATGGCAGTCGCCACCAAATTCGTAAGCCCGGACCCGTTTCCGGTAATCACCCCGTCCTGGTCCACGCTCATCTTGCTCACACCGCTCTTCTGCAGGTCTATGAGCTTCGACGTAGCAGCGGTGTTGTTGATGAGCAACCCCGTGGCTGCGCTACCTCCCAGGTTCATCATCTGGCCGGCGGGCGCAGCGATGTTAGTCCCGGTCAGGTAGGCCACCGTCACCGCACCGGTCGCATCCACGACGAGGCCGCGGTGCCGTCCGTCATCCGTTTGGTTCACACCGAAGTAGTGCTGTATGTTCAGCCGCTCTCGGATGTCCAGCTTCAGCTGCCGTATCACATCGTCGATACTGCTCGCCAACGCGGTGCCGAGGGGTTGTGTCTCGTCCCAAGCATTGGTAGCAGGCATTAGTAGGTCCTCACTTGGAATCCCTGCATCCAGTTCGCCAGCTTCGCCTTGTTCACGGGCAGATTGTTGACCTCAATCCACTTCAGCGCGAACTGCGCCTGCTTCCCCGCCTCGTCATAATCCCGCACCGTGCCGAGGCCGATGATGCTGGCGAACATCGGAATCAGCGGGTCCAGCACGCTGTCGAACACGGCGCTGTTGCCCGCCACCAACTCGACGGGCTTCTTCTTGTACCACATCTGAAACGTATCCCCACTCACACTCTTCGTGTCGAGCACCACCTGACCACCGAACCAGTAGTACCTGAATGGCGGCCCGGCCGGCTTACCGGTGGCGTACGAGTCCACATTCTCGATGTCGTCCCCACGCAGAAATTGGCCCGCGTTGCCCGACAGCTTGATCTTGATCGGCCACCAAAAATCCGCCGGGGTGGGCGTGAACCTGTCCGAATCTGCGGCGTTCGCTTGGTTACTCACGTAGCCTTGCAACGCGGCGTCGTCCATCATCCCCGAAATAACGTAGTACCCGTCGTTGATGAAGAACGCACGCATCGTGGCCGTGATATCCGACCTGTTCGCGAGCTTCAGTTTCAGCTCCGCGTCAAAGTCGGCGAAGGTGCGCCTGGCCATTACAAGTCACCACTGTCGATGGGTAGCTGCGTATTCGGACGCTCCAGCGGCAAACGCAACCTCCGCCGTTCGGCCGCGTACCCGCGCTGGTCGTGGCAGTGGTTGGTGCCGATTCCCTGGCACACGATCAAGCCCCGCTGCACCAGTACGCGGGACTCGGGGTAGTCGTTACCGCACCTGCCACAAGTGTACCATCGTTCCCTACGTCGATGGTTTGTCATTCGTGTGTCCAACATCGGCCACCAGTTCTTTCACTTCTTCCTTGTCCCCAATCCGCGTCCGTTCCAAGCCCGTCCTAAACATAGCCGGCGGTCTCTGCCTCCCGAAGTAAAAGCCCACCACGAGACCGACGATGGTCCACCACTCAGGGGGTAGACGCGTGTTGGCCAGCCACATCACGCCAGCGCACGTAGTCACCACGACCAACACGGCGATGGCCGACTGTGTGTACTCCCAAACCGTGTTGAAGCGCTTATCACTACTTGCCGTAAGCGTACGAGCGACACGTTGTACCTCGCCCAACATGGCGCGTTGGTACGCAGTGAGCTCTCCGTCGTCTAGCGGGAGTTCGTCTACCATAACGTAGTCCTTTAAGCCTACCTCACCTCGAGGAGCCACCACCGAGTCCCTTCTCCCAGAAAGGTTGTGAGGTAGGCTTAAAGCACCCTAAAGTAGACGTTGCAGTTCGCGGGAATCGTGTCGATGTACGGACGATCGATCCACTCCCCGTCGCCACCACTGAAGAACACGTCCGCGTCCTCATTGGCGTTCTGCACGTAGTGGTCCACCAGGATCGCCCCGCTCGCTGCGCCACGCTGCCTGATGAGTAGGCGCGCCCCCGGCGTTGCACCGGTGCCCACAAGGCGGATGCTGCTGCACTTCACCGGATAGTTCACGGTGTCAGCTGCCGCGGTCATGATCAGGATGCGTGCGCTTCTTGTGATAGCCATCCAGGCCTCATTTCTTTTGTGGTCAACGGTGAGGCCGAGCTAGCGTTTCACCAAGCCCGGCTCCCGGCCGTCCCTGCAGCGTAGCGCTACACGGCGCCAACTGTCTCAGTTGCCCCGCGATCTGTCGCCTCGTGGCGATATCGCCGGTCGGCACCCTCCGGAGGAGTGCTTCCAACGCGATCCGCTGCGCTGAGAGATTTTGTGAGTTCAAGTTCCGCCTGCAATGTGGCGATCTGGAATACCAGGTCGCCGATGATGTACTTCAACTTCGCTTCAATCATGCACTTAGTCCCTCTACTTAGTACCTCTACTTCGACGGAGCCCCGTCAGTAAGCAAACGCGATGATCCGCAGGATGTCGCTAGCAGCCCACGCCACAGCGGCGCCCGTGCTAATCGTTTGACTTTGCACCGTGATCGACGTCGTCGTGCTTGCGGTTTGCACCGTCTGCACGTTCGCGCGATTCGCGGCTGTCGCCGTGATATTAACGATGTACGCAATCCAGCCAGTCGTCGCGGCGGGCATCGTAATGACACCGCTCGACGCCGTGCCGCCAGTGCCGACGTTGACCGTGAACGACGCCGTACCGTTGTTGCTCGGAACTGACGGCGACGTGCCGAACCCGCTCCCGATCGTCGGAGCCGTAACTGACGCCAACAAGTTGGCAAAGCTCAGACTGCCGTTGTTAATCGTTAGCCCGGCAACGAGCAGTGCTGCACTCGCACTATCGTCAGCGAGTCGCACCTGAAGCGTCGCACCTGCTCGTTTGAGCGCCGGAAAACTCGACGTGGTGCCGCCGAATTGGAGGCGACCGAAGTCCGTTAGAGCGTTGTTGTAGAGCGTGAACACGCCGTCCGAGCCACCTTGCCGAATCGCGCCACGACCGGGACCAAAGGCGTAGATGTCAGCGACGAAGCCACTGTAACTAGCATCGTCAGCTGTACGCACTTCAATGTTCGCACTGACTTGTTTCAGCGCCGGAAAGCTCACACTCGTGCCGCCGAACTGGATCATCGGGGTGGTGCCAGTTAACGTAAGCTTACCTGCACCGTTCCGCGTCAACTGGGTATCCATCGTAGCGGAAGCATCGTTAGCCGTGTTAGTGAAACTGAAGCTCCCGTTAGATGGAATGGCGATATCGTTACCTCGTACAGCGAGACGCAATCCGCCGCCAGTCACAAGTCCTAAGAGTCCGGCTCCGGGCTTATACAGCCCTGTATTGGTTTCCGAGGCAAACGTAAGAGATGGCGTTCCAACTGCGCCGTCAGGCACCTGTAGCGCGCCATATATGCGACCGCCGCCGATACCCAGATGAAACATGTCCCACGGCGCCGTCGGATGATAGAGCAAGACGCGCTGCACGCGGAAGAAATTGGTTAGCGGATCCGGTAGGCCTGACAAGGTGATCCGCGTCTTGTACATGTTGGCCGACGCATCCGGCGACGCAAACAGCGGTGACACCCAGGCACCAAACGGTCCGCCGAAAATCGTCACGTTCTGGTCGTACACGGTCGCGAACGACCCCCCAGTCGCAGTGTTCCAGGCCTCGATCTTGATGTGTGTCGGTATTTCCGCGTTCGAGCGGAGTGTCAACCCGATTTGAAAGCTGTTGTTATTACGATTCGGTACGATGGCGGCGGCCGCAGTGTGGTCAATCGTGATCTGTACCTGACCGCCGGTGGTCCCTGCATTCCATTGGAGATTTGTCGTGTCGTCGTGAAACAGCTCCGGTCCGGTGCCACTGTTCGCCGCCGGGCTAGACGCAACAGTCGCACCGCGGCCGTCGATATACGCGTACTCGTCCTGGTAGTCAAGCATCACCAGATTTCCGAAGTCCGCGACGCGAGGGATCCACATGTTGCCGACCACCGGTCCGGCCGACGTCGTTGCGACCGTGTTTAAGTAACCGAACGCACCGCCGCCGAATCCCTGCACGAGACCGGCATTGAATGCCGCGTACGCGCTGTCGTCGGCGAGTCGCGCCTCGAGGATCGCGTTATTCCGCTTCAGCGCCGGAACAGTATTATTAGTGCCGCCGAGCTGTAACATCGGGGTAGTGCCAGTCAATCTGACAGTTCCCGCTCCTGAACGTGTTATTAAGGTGTCATTAACCCCGTTAGCTGCTCCGCTAGTGAAAGCTAGACTCCCCCCAGTCCCAATATGTACTGAAGCATCTAGCCCAACACCCATTGCTCCAGAAACAGCAGTGGCTACAAAGTTAGCTTGTGGCCGATAAAACCCCAACCCAGTTTCCGCCGCGAACGCGATGGTTGGAGCAACAGCAGTTCCATTGGCCGCCCCAATCGACGTGACCGCGTCCGCACCACCTATCTCGTGCTGTGCGTGGTGAAACGCTGGAACTCCGGCTCCCAAAATGGTGCCACCGGAGTTCCAGTCAAACCCAGGCAAATTCGCGACGCCTTCGGCAGCGGCACGCAACTGACCCAGCGTGTCGAACCAGAGGTAGAACGCGTTGCCAGACGTGTCTTCGAGGATCCAACCGCTGGGCGCCCCGCCGCCGTACCCCGTGATCTGACGAGGACGGCGGAGAGGGGTAAACCCTTCAACGGGGCGCTTCAGTACGGTCATCTCAGTCTCCTACGTCTGTGCACCGATGCTGGTGCCGCCAGCGTTGAAGTCGAAACCAGCGGCCTCTGCCGTCGCCGCGTCCGTGATACGCAACGTACCTGCGTTGTTGATCCACAGGTAATAATCGTTGTTGTTCGTATCGGTCAGAATGAACCCGCTCGGTTGTCCGCCCGTCGTGCCCAACGCCTTCGAGGGCCTGGCGAAGCGGTTGAACCCCGGGACGGGCCGTTTGCTTACGGTCACTTAGCCCTCCCTCCTACTTCTTGTTCGGGGTCTTCGTCACCGACACGGGCTGCGGCTCCGGCGGCGTCTCGACCGGCGGAGGCGTTTCAGCCGCTGGCGCCGCCGTGTCGATCAGCTCCGTGCCGAGCGTCGGTTGCGGCGCGGTGCCGAACGGCGGCGTGTTGTAGATCGGATGGCCGGTAGCGGCGCGGTACTTCCGTCCACACGTAGGACACGTGATGTCGTGCGGGTCGACGATCTCGTCGCTGTTCTGCTCCTTACCGCACTGTGGGCAAGTTACGGATACGCCCATCGTTAACCTCCACTCGTCCCGTACACACCACGCCACTCGGAGAAGCCCTTCGAGTACCGGGTGAAGATCTTGAAGAGCGCGTCACCGGTGAGGAAGTCATCGGCGTTCGCGGTCTCCGGTCTGGTACGCCAGAAGAACTTCAGGTCGTGGCCACCGGCCTCGCTCTGCTGCTTCCTGGGTGCCAGCAGGAACCACTGCCTCGGATTGAGGAAGTACCGGCACTTGAGGTACTCCGTGACCTCGCCCTTCAGGGCGTTGATCTCGTTCCCCGCCGTGTACGGCTTGTACTCGCTCTGCGTGATCTCTCGGCAGGCCCAGTCGAATGTGGGATCGATCACGATCAACGCGGGGTTGATGTCGAGCGGCCTCCCCCTATCGTCGAGCATCGTCGCGAAGCTGTCCAGCGACGCCTGATACGAGGTGAAGCTGAAGTCCGCGTCCGTGCCGGGCCGGTTCGCGATCACCGTGCCGCCGTCCAACCGGGTGTGGGACGTATGGCACAACGCGAGACCGTCCAGTCCGACGAAGCTGGTGCTGAACGCGTTGTTCAACACCGACCACGCGTCGATCTCGACCTTGTACGCGCACGCACGCCCCAGCTCGGCCGCCATCTTCTTCATCACGCCGTAGAGCTCGTCGTCGTACATCTCTCGGGTGATGCGGAAGCCGAGGCCGAAGCTGTTGTGCGTGTAGCGGATGCTGGACCCGATTAACGGGTCGTCGAAGCTGATCGGTGTACCCTCGGGTTTGGGCACCATGCTGCCCAGACCGGCGACCTTGAGTTCCTCTTCGTACGCGCGCTCCGAGTCGTAGGTGTTGAACACCCCAACCCACTGATTGGGCTGGCTGTTGATCTCGTTGAACAGCACGTCGAAGAGGCCAGGCGCCAAGAGGGCACTGAACCCTCCAGTGGTGACTGCCATGTCTGTGTCTCCTTAGCTGCCGACGTTGCCTTGGAAGTTGGCGTACGTTACGCCGAACAGTACGGGCGGTCGGATGTCGCCGATGACGACCTGCTGGGCGTTCTCCACGCTGAGCCAGAAGTCCCAGATCACGGCGCGGACGTTGACCGTGGTCTTGCCCTTGTCGGCGTACCAGAATCCGCCCGCCGCGGACTTGGTGAGACCGACGCCCTTGAACAGGTCGGTGTTGGCGCTGACGCCCGTGCCCTCACTCGCACTCGTATCGAGGTAGCCCTTGAACAGCACGCCCGGCGATGCCAGCTCCACGAGTTGGCTCTTCGCGCCGTCAGTTGCCCCGTTCTGAGCGTCCCTCGTTGCTACACCGAGGATTAGCGCGGGATTCGCGCCACACTCGTCGAGGAAACCGGCGTTCATGAAGACGACGGCGCCCTTCTTGAACGTGCCGCTGGCCTTTTCGGGCGTGTTGCGGCGGGGAAGAGGCGTGCCGAAGATCGTCTGTTGCGACGCCATAGCTATCTTCGCCTGTGTTGCCATCTGTCACACTCCCGGTGCGCTTCGCGCACACCTTCGCACGTTACTTAGTACCTCTACAGTCAGCTACTACTGTGAACTTTCCACGAACACGAGAGGTCTGTCCACGGGCACTTTCACGCCGTGGTTTGCCGCCATACGCATGGCGTTCTCGTTGGCCTGCTTCACCATCGTATCAATGGTAAGAGCGTGCCGTTCTCGCATCTCGCGTTCGCGAGCGCCTTCCCGTTCCTGCCACGTGTCCTCTTTGACACGGTGCAGGACGAGGTCCCCACGACGAACCACCTGACCTACCGTTGACGCGATGCCCGCCGGCGCGGGAAGTAGGGCGTCCTCTGCTGTTTCGAGCACAGGCTCCCAACCCTCATACCGAGCAATCAGTAGGTTCCTGTCCCGCTCGTTGAGCCATCGGTATCGATAGCCCGGTTCCTTACGGGTCCAGTGCAGGTAGTCAGGCCTTGGCGACCGGTCTGTCATAAACCAACCTTCCCTTTGCCGTGTTTGTCGTACTGACGGCCATACCGTCGATTTCCGCTTGCGTCCGGCCTTCGGCCTCGAGCCGACGCAGGTAGTCGTCCACGTTGAGGCCCCAGTGGTTACAGAACTTCCGAATCCTCTCGTTAGCCACCAGCTTCGGGGGCTTCGCTCGCTGCTTCGGCTGCTCCGCACGGGCTGCTGGCGTGCCTGGCGCCGCTGGCGGAGCCGCCTTCCCCTGGACCCGCGGTGGTTCGGCCGGTGGCGGCTCCTCCGGCACCACTGGCTCCTCGTCCGGCGGCGGAGCCGGCGGAGGCACGTCGAACAGCACGCCCCTCGCCTCGTTGTCGTTTCCCTTCACCACGATGTACAGCTGCCTGTGGAGGCCCTGCGTAATGCGCCCTTCCACGGGCATAGGCTTCTTCAGCTCCTCAATCGCCTTCCTGTACTTCTCGTAGTCCGCCACGGGCCGGCCGTTGTTACCTGTAGCGATGAACGCACGCTCATCATCCTGTTCCAGGCGCATGGCCGTCTGTGCCTGTATCGGCGACAGCCGATCGGCGTTGGCAGCAGCTAGCCTGCCCTCAGGCGTCGCTTCGGCCTTCTGTTGCGGAGGCGTCTCGGTCTTTTGCGGCGGGCTGCCGGCGGCTTCCAACGTCTCGGCGTACTGCAACACGTCGCTCAGCTCGTAACCCTTGAAGCGCCCTTCAGTGATGACACCGTTTTCGTCAACCTTCAGTGGCATGTTCCCCCTCAACGAAGCCTTTCAGCTTCATCAGCCTATTGTACACGTGGTGGGCCGCCCCCTGGACCCGTAGGACCTCCCATCGGTCCTCCGAGCGTGCCAGGACTCGGTATAAGTCCGCCAGGTCCTCCTCCGATTCCCGGAGCAGCGCCCGGCGCGCCTCCGGGTGGAGGGCCCGCCATTGCTCCTGGTCCACCCGCTCCTCCCATCATCGTCTGCGACATTGTGGCCAAGGCCTGCATGACCGTCGGCACTACGGCGTCGATCTGTTCGATCTCAAACCGCTCTACGAACTTCTTTATAATGATACCGGCGCTGGTCATCACTTGCATGGCCAGCATCTTCTGCGGCGGCGGGAACTGTGGGTTGAGGACCATGCCGCCCAGCTGCATCAGCCTCATGTAGTAGTCGTTGAGCACCTGCATCAACAACTGTAGGTTCTGGATCTCGAGATCCCTGTTCACGGACTCGCTCGTGATAGTCAGCTTGAGGCCCAGGGTCAGACGCGGATCGCCAGGAGGGAACTGAATGTACTTCCCCGGCGCCCATTCGTACCCGTCAGGGCGCATCTGCTGTTCCTGGGCAATGGTCAGGTACAACAGCTCCTCGATCGCATGCCTCATATCGTCGATGCTAACCCAGAACCGTTGGTTGCCCTCGGCGATCAGCGCTGTGGTTCCGGTAGCTGTAGCTCGTGAACCGACAGTAGCAGACTCGATCCCCATGTTGTAAATGGAGACTCCCGTTCGTTTCTCAACAAGCGTTGAAGCCTGCTGTTCAACTCCGGCGAGGCTGGGACTTGGTTCACTGATGTGGTAGATGGCGACGTCTTTGGTAGGGTTGGGTGTAACAATTTTCTTCCCCGGATAGATCTCCTCGTTCGGAGACACGTTGGTCTCAGGCGACACAACCACAATACCGGCGTTGGCGGCGGTGGCCGCGTCGATCACCTGGTTATGCGCGGTGCTCGCCTCTTCCTGCAACGGGAGCGCTTGCTCCGCGATGCCCATCGCCGGTACCTCGTGCGCCTGGAGCAGGAACGGTACCTTCACGAAGTGCCGGGCCTTGCCGAAGTACGGGTTGTAGATACACCGCAGGAGCATGTCTCCGTCCAGGGAGTACATGATGATGCACTCCTCGAACACCGGGTCCGACTCGTCTTCCGCCTTCTGGGGGATCTCCAGCATCATGTACAGTTGCCACACCTCGTACACGTCCTGGGTGTCCGCGCTCAGGCCCTCGCTCTCCTTGTTCACCTGCTGCCGCTTGTCCTCGCGCTGCTTCTTGTGCGCCTTCAGCGGCGTGATGTCCTCCAGTGTGAACAGGCCCTTCTTCTTCATGTCGATGATCTCGGCCCACGTCAAACGGAGCCGTTCACCGAACCATGGGAGCTGGTACCAACTGTCGAAGCCTGTGGGCCACACCACATCCTGTGGAGCGGTGGTATACCAACGGACGCCCTTGTACCCCGGCACCGGCACGGCGACCACGTCGTTCATCGGTCCGTACGCGTGGTACGTATTCTCGTCCTCGACCCACAACGGCTTGATGAACGCGTCGCCCCACAACGGCATGTCGAAGAACACGGTGCGGAGCTGATCGCGGGCTCCACTAGCCTCGAAGTAGTGCTTGCACCACTCCCTCACATGGGCATCGGTAAGCTCTTCCCCATTGGACATCTGGTACGGTGTTTTCATGTGGAGGTGCGCTTCGACAGGATCCACCGCACCCAGTATCGACTTCTGTAGCCGCGCCGAGACGTTGTCCACCGCGATTGCCACGAGCGGCACCACCACGTTGCTGGCGTCTTTCCAGGGCCAGTTCTTCTTGGGATGTTTGGGGATCGCCTTATAGGCACGGTGCCACTCGGCGAGTCGCTCCTCACGCTCACTGTGCGAGTCGAGGGCGGCGCTCAGCTCGGTGTACACGTACTCCTTCACCTTAGCCTCGGCGCCCTCAATCGTAAGGTCGACAGGTACAGTTGGTAACACGCGCTAGTACCTCTACCGCCGTCGGATGCTGTTCAGCGTTGAGTGCTGTTGATGCCCAAGCTGATGCCGCAGGCCGTCCGGTGATACGGAGATGCCGCGTAGCGGATCGAAGTCCGGCAGACGCGACTTCTCCGTTGTCACCGTCCCCTCGTTGCCTGCTACATACCGGTCGATGACCGGCCGATTGGCCTTCCGTTCGCTCCCACTCCGTGGGTACGGCCGCCCTTTGTGAACGGTGGCTTTGTCCCGGCGGGGCGCAAACCGGGCCCTTGTGGATCCCGATTCTTGTTCTCGTGGCTCATCCCGTCGCCCATCGGCATTTCCCCGGCGGTCCGACTTGGCTTGAGAGGTGGGTACTTCCCTCCGTTGATGTCTCCCATCTGTGTTAGCTCCGTGTTTCGAGTTACGACCGTCCTCCAGTGACCGTGACGCAGGACGCGACGCGCTCAGTACTTTTTGGGCTTTCCTTTTCCGCCACGCATCTTCTGCTTCTTTGACCTTCCCATGATCGCGCGCTCCTTTGAACATAGTCCCTCTACTTAGTACCTCTACTTAGTACCTCTACTTAGTACCTCTACAGGCAGCTACCTCCCTAGTCGTGGCAAAGCGACGTGACCCAAAAAGGTCTGTAAGAGCCACAAGCAGAGAGCTATAACTACGACCACCCGGATGACAACGCGAATCGGTGGCGACAGCGGAATGTACGCCTCGATGAGGTACAGCACGACACCTACAATGATGAGCACTAATGAGCACCGAAACGATGTCCATGTTAGTACCCCGTCAGTGCAGAGCGCGTTTCGTCTCCGCGGTCCGGCATGTAGTAGCGGTCGTGGCCCGAGTCACTAGTCTGAACACGCGCCGTGCCCATCAGCTCGATACACGCGGCGGCGGCGTCCAACAGGTCCTTCAGGGGGAACAACGGAAACAGCTTCAATTCCTCCAGCAGGTCCTTCTGGTGCACCTGCACGTGGAGCATGTGCGACTCCACGTACGGGATGAGACTGCGGATCCGCGTCTCCTTATCGCCGATGGGTGGGTGCTCCAGCACGGGGAAGCGCCAGTTCTGCTCCATCATCTCGTGGTAGAGCGGGAACTTCAACACGCGCTGAAAGGCTACGTCCTCAATCGCCGCGGTCTGTACGCTGAAACGGCGATGGAGGCTGATGTACCTGGAGAAGAGAAGGGTGGGATCCTTACGCTCTGCCCATGCAGCGAACACAAATAGCCGATCTTTTCGGTCTTTAGCGAGCACCACCATAGCGTTCCGTGAGCCCCGCTTCTTATCGTGGCTAGACATGGCGGGGTCCCAGAACAGAACGCGCTTGGTATACTCGAACGGGACCGTTTCATAGTCGCCTCCGCCATGGTCGATGCGGATGTTGCCCTCGTCATCGAACATGAAGTAGCGCAGATCGGACGTTTTGAACTCAGCGAGGTCGGGGTCTTTTGGGTTGTTCAGGTACAACATGCTGTACATGAACGAACCTTGCTTCGCCCGCACCCGTCTGCAGCTGTCCTCCGGAAACAGTTGCGGGAAAAAGTAGTAGGTGACGTCCGGGTCAGGCGCGTACACGGCGGGATCCATGTTCCAGATCGCTGGGATGGCGCTGATCTCCGCGTCCTTCATGTCGTTTTCGAGCTGTTCATGCGTCCAGTGCAGCGGTCGGACCAGGAACTGATAGGTCTCCGACTCGTCACGCATGATGTCCGCGTACACGTCGTCGACGCCCCACCGCGTCCCGATCAGGAGGTGGAACGCTTCCCGCTCGTTCACAAACAGGGCCTCCGACGCTCGGTACAGAGATTTGACGCGGTCTCGCACGGCGGGTGACTCGAACGACTGCTTGTCCTCGATGTCGTCGTCCACTTGCACCGTGTAGTGGCGCGAAACGATGTGCGTGTCGATGCCTGCTGACTCGATCGTGTCCTCGCCGTAAACTCCATCGCGGGGGAAGAGTAGGTTGGAGTCGGTCCAAGTGGTCCGGCTCAGGTCCGGAATGAGGGTGGGGTACAGCCACTTCAGCATCTCGTTACGTTCGATCTGCTGGCGTATGGCCTTAATCTGCTTGCGGGCGTTCTCCGAGGAGAAGGATTTCAGGAGGATCCTGTGCTCGCGGCCGGGCAGTCCGCAGAAGTCCTCCTGAATTAGGATCCACAACGGGAGGCTCTTGCTGCCCACGGTGCTCTTGTAACAGTCTCGGGGGATGAGCACGACTTTGCGGCGGTGCTCCGTGGACTGGATGAAGTTGCAAAGCTCCAGATGGGGACTACGTTGCAGCCTGTTGTACCCGAGGATGGCGGTAGTGAAGAAGAAGAGGGAGGCGCGGCCGTTCTCTTGGAACCGCGTGTACGTCTCGTCCGCCACGCTGGAGGTGGGTAGCTTGATGCCGAGCTGTTCGTGAAACAGCCGTTGCTCGGTGTTACGGGTGTAAATATCGATACTTAGGTCCCGCCTTAGTACCTCTACAGCCGTGGTACCACTTCACCCACGATCACCTCGCCCTGGGCCTCTTGCTCACGTGACAACAGGACGCGCATCGCCTCCTCCGTGATGACGAAGGTGGGAGCGCCACGCGAGACGTGTTTCTGTGCCGAGAAGCCCGCTCGGTCGAGCGCGTCATGCGCGATGTCCGTGAGGAGCTTGTTGTCGCTGGTCTGTTCCACGATCACCTGAAGACGTTCGAACATCTCTTCGGCGAAGTAGTTGATGTGATCCTGCAGCTGCTTCCGCTCACGCGGGGTTGGAAGCGGCATCGTAGGCGTGATCATGACGTTCTGCTGAGCGATACACCAGTTCTCGTACCGTTGGTACTCGGGCCGGCGAATCCACATGTGAACGGTGTTCGCGTTACGCCCGAGGGCTGTTGCGATCTCGGCGATGCTCAATGAGGGGTTCTCGATCCGCGTCTTGGCGAGAAGCTTCCACTCCGTGCGGACCGGCTCCGGATAAGTGGCGATTTCGGCGTTCATCCTTGTGTGTCCCCCCGAGATTGGCCGCGGTGCCTGCGCCATTCGGTATTATACTACGGATGCCGATTGGACGGCAACGGGCTGGATTTGAAAAACAATCGGGTCAATGACAATCACATCGGTTTTTGACAGACCTAGTAACCTAAAGGTAGGAACTGGTTGTCCGGAGGTGTGGGGGTCCTAAAGGTGTAGGAGCAGAGCTGTGACTGGATTGATCGTGATTTGAGTTCGGGTGAAAGGTAGGTGTCAGATGGCATCCAAGACGAAGCAGATTGCTGGCCTGGAGATGATGGAGCGAGATGTGAAGATGTTCGTGCGTCCAAGCAAGTCGCGGGAAGGTTGGTTACTCGTTGCGATCGAGAAGGATGGCGAGCTCAAGAAGTACATCATGAAGTCCGTCCCGAAGTGGTTCGACGAAGCAGCCCAAATCGACTTCTAACCAGGAGAACAGACAATGGCTACTATCCTCGTTGCGTGGATGTTCGGAGTAGGAGTTGGGTTCGTCCTCTTTCCGCTACTCGGAGAGATGTACCGAGATTACCACAGAGAACAGCACAGAAGCAGATAACAGCAAGGGCCTGGGCAGAACACCGCCTGGGCTTTTTTTGTTGTGGTGTGATTTGGGGTTTTGTGAAGGGTGGTGATCTGATATGCCGGAGAAAGGACCCAAGGTCGTGAACATCGGCGATCTTGAGTTCGAACAACGTGACGTCACGATGTTCATCCGCGGAACTCCGAACGGATGGTATCTAGTAGCCCTCGAAGGTAAGAACGGCGAGCTTCGTCGTTTTATCATGCGAGAGGTTCCTAGCTGGATCCACGAACAAACAAGTCAACCGATCGATTTTTAGGAGAACAATCATGTCGAAGTATCCGTTCCCGTACACGTCGGTGGAAGCAGGGCAGAAGGACAACTGGAAGAAGATCACTAACACCGGCTACACGCTCCAGCAGGTCCTCTCGGCGGGCTGGTACAACCTGATGAACCGCAAGGATCGGAACCTGGATCAGTCGGCGCTCAAGGAGATCCAGAAGAACGATCCGCAGTTCAAGGAGCTGATGGAGCGCGCGAGGCAGAAGGTGAAGGACGCGAAGGGCATCAAGTAGCGCTTCGCGCCTGGGGAACGCTTCACGCAAGTGGGGCGTTCCTCTTTTCTAGGAGAGACAGATGAATGAGACCAAGCAGCAACTCGGCGAACGTACGTGGACGGCAGAGATCAAGCGCAACGTCGACAACGCTCAGTCGGCACTCCTCGAAGCGCTCAACCAGCGAGTCAGCGGGACGCTCATCGAAGCACTCGCGTTGGCGAACCGGATCAACCTCGCACGACAGATCCTCGACGGACAGTACGACATCGAGAACATCTCGGCAACGATCGCCCAGGTGCCAGTAGAACGACAGAAGCAACTGTAGGGGCGAACTACCAATCCCATCGAAAGGTGGGGTTGGTAGCTTTTTTTGGCGGGAAGTTAGGGTAGATAGACAGGGCCGTGGTCCGCACTGCGCGCCTAACACGACTCGTCTACATGTACGCCGGGCAACCGACTCAAATTGGTGTACAAAGTAGGTGGATCTGGCACGGAAACCCGACCTGTCTCCCCGAAGTTGGTCCGTCTGAGTCACGTTCGGCTTCTTGAATGATCGTTTCTTTAACTACGCATCCATGAACTTTCAGTTGTTACCAAGTGCTAACTCGTTTGTTTGCAACGAGTTACAAGTGGTCACAACGCTCGTAATGTAAAAGAGCATGCCCCCTATATATATAAGGGTAACAAAAAGGATAGAATAGGTTTCTCTCTCTCTCTCTCTTCTCTCTCTCTCTCTCTCTCTCTCTCTCCTCTCTATCCCCCCCCTCTTTTGTTACCGATATATATATGGAGGCACAGGCACTTTCTTGCGCAAATGCTAACTCCTTTATTTTCAACGAGTTACCACACTTTTTACCAAATACTCCATGCCTTCTTATCAAGTCCAATAACAATCCAAATTTGCACGTTGCTATTCAATAAACTCCTGTGGTATAATATACCTTAAAGGAGCCACACATGCCAGTACCCCGTACCACGCCCGACGTTCTCCACTACATCACGGAGGAACTCCACGGTACCATCCTCGACTTCTACACCTCTAAGTCCTCCGCCTACGGTTCACGTCTCGTCCATCTCCCCGACCGCGTGCCAATGCCACTTCTCGACCTCCTCGCCATGAAACTCCACATCGGTTGGGATCCTGTCACACACACCGTCGCGTGGGCAGACAAAGACCGCACCAATGAATCCTTCGACAACGTTCTCATCGTCGAGAAGACACACACCTCCGCACGTCCCAATCGCAAATCAATCTACGGACTTCGCAGCGGTACTTCCGAATACCACAAAGCCTACTACGCAGCCAACAGAACTCGCATCCTCGAAGCCGCTCGTCAAAGCTACGCCGCTGGTCGCGCTGCGGTCGCCGCTGCTGGCCCTTCAGGCCCTTCGGGCAACGAACCAAAGGAGGTCAACAACAGCCAAGAGTTCTCAGCCGCCCTAGAAGAAAGCCTCTTCAAGATTATCGGAGGCGCTGCGCGCCCACACGAACAACCCGATGAAGGTAAAGACAACGCGTGAAGGCCTGGTCGGTGGTCACACCGCCACGGGCTGGATCATCGACACCAAGATGCCATTCGTCGCACTCCCGGCGCTCCGCGCCCTACGCCGTTTCGTCCGCGTCACTAACCCGGCGAACGGTCGCAGCTGCCTGGCCATCGTCCTGGACGTTGGTCCCTGGAACATCAACGACAACAACTACGTATTCCTCAAACACCGCCCCCAGGCCGAATCAGGCATCGACACCACAGGTCGCTCCACCAACGGGGCAGGCATCGACCTGGGCGAAGCCGTTTGGGCCGCCCTGGGCCTGTCCGACAACACAGAAGTCGAATGGGAGTTCATCGAATAACTGTAGAGGTACTAAGGGAGGACGAATGACTCCACTTATCGTAGGGTTCATCACGGGAGCAGTGATACTGTTCCTTATCTACTGCCCAATATTCAAACCGTGGTTCGGGTTCCGTAAACCCAAAGACCATAAAGGAAAGTGGTTCCAGTAAGCCCTTCGGGCTCCGTGTAGCTAACTGTAGAGGTACTAAGGGAGGTACAAATGAACGAACAACAACAGTCTCAGATCCACACCGCGCTCCGCACCGCCGCCCCGCAACAGCTCCAATCGTTCGCCATGGGGCTACCCACCAACGTCCTGCTCGCCCTGCTCCGCCACTGGCTCTCCTCAGATCAGGGCAAGGCCTTCCTGCTGTCCCTCATCCAGAAGGCCATTGACGCCGCCCTCCTCAAGCCTTCGGACACAGTCCAATGAGCGACCGCACCATCCTCACCATCGTCTACAACTCTGATGGCCAGCCTGTGCCTGGCGCCACCGTCAAGATCGACGACGCCACCCTTCACACGGGCACCACGGACGCGTCCGGGTTCTGCCCTCTACAGGTCTCCGCGATCCCAGCCTCGCACCTCTGGATCACCGCCCCTGGCTACATCGACTACTCCCATCACCTCGACCTTCCCCTCACGAACGTGCAGATCCGCGTTGGTTACCCGCCTGACCCCGATCGACCTACGGACGTTCTCCTCCCGCCTCTTCAGGCCACAACTCCAACGCCCGACCCGGGCACCATCCGCCCGCTAACCTCCGAAGGCGTCACCATACGTGACGTCGAAACAGGCGACCGGGTCTCGCTCTGCGGCTACGACCAGTTCACCGCCCTGCACGCGACCCTGCACGGAACCGACCTCACGCCGTTCATCACCGAAACCCAAGCGATCGGGTTCAACATGTGGCGCGTGTTCGGCGAAGCCTCGTCCACGGAGAACGGCTACTACACCCTGGACCCGCACACACCCGGTTACTACGACGCACTAGACAGCCTCGCGCAGCAACTACACACCGCCGGGATCTACCTCCTCTTCACCACGTACGCCGACAACCAAGTCTTGCACTGCAGCCTCGAACACTGGTACAAGTGCGCCGAAGTCCTACGCCCCTACCAAGAAGGCGTCTTCCTCAGCGGCGGTAACCAATACCAGAAGAACGGCTGGGATCCGTACGGTCTACCTGACCCCCACATAAAGTGGTGGTCACGCGGCTCCAGCACCGAGGACGACCAGAACCCCGTCCCGCCAAATGGCGCCACGTTCGCGGAGTTCCACCCACGACGCGATTACCCCAAAGCCCTGGACGACACAGTCGCCTCCGCCACAAACCTGCAATACACTAAACACTTCAACGTACCACTCCTCATCACCGAACCTCCACGCATGGGGGAAGACGGCTCCGGCACGCCATACCTCGACCCCCAAATCTGTTGGCAGTTCGCTCGTCACTACAGCACGCAATGTGCAGGCGCCGTTCTACACATGCGACCCGGACAGAAAGGTACCCTCATCGATCCCAACTCCGCCTGCGACCGCATCGCAGCCGCTTGGGTCGCGGCCTTTGCCCTGTAGCTCTCTGTAGAGGTACTAAGGGAGGACGAATGACGAATGACGAAATGGTAAAGCAACTCGATATCGCAATCGACGCCACCATCTCCGTCCGCAACGCGCTGGCCGGGCCTCCGGCTAACACCATCAAGGTGCCCCTCGGCGCCAGCCTGCAGGCCGCCATCGACTCAGCTCCGGCCAACAGCACCCTCCAACTCGAGGACGGCACATACCCTGGCGCGATCCGCCTCACGAAGGCCCTTCAGTTCATCGGGGCCAACCCACCTGCCGCAGGCCGCGCCACACACGACACCGCTCACTCCTGGATCACCTCCTCCGACACTGATACCATCACAGTCACCAACACAACCGACCCCGTCAAGTTCACAGGCATTGGCTTCCGTAACAGCAACGCCTCCGGCGGCCTCGTCAACCACCTCGGCTCCCACCTCGTCCTGGACCGCTGTGTCGGCCTAGGCGACCCGACCAACGGCCAACGACGCGGCATGATCATGAACGGCTCCGATTGGTCCGTCCTCGGGAACTACTGGGACGACATTATCCTCAGCAGCAAAGAAACCGTCGTCCTTGGAGGCTGGGACGGCACACGTGACGGCCTCATCGACGACTGCTACCTACGCGGTGGCAGCATCACCGTCATGTTCGGCGGCGCCGACTCCAAATCCGCCGATCGCATTCCCACGAACATCACCATTCGCAACTCCACCCTGACCAAGAACCCCGCCTGGTTCGCAGCCGGGCGCCAGATCAAGAACGCCTTCGAACTCAAGTCCGCCATCAACGTCACCATGCGGGGCTGCATCCTCGAGTACGCGGGCCTCGCCGAAGGCCAAGGCGCGTACTGCCTCCTGTTCACCGTCCGTAACCAGGACGGGACCGCGCCCTGGTCGTGCGTCAAGAACGTCCTTATCGAGAACTGTACCGGCCGCTACTGTGCAGGCGCCATCAGCTTCCTCGGCTTCGACGATAACCACCAATCCGACATCCTCGACAACGTCACCATCCGTAACTGCACCTTCACTGACATCACACGTGACGGGCCCTGGACGTACACTGACGCCTCCGGCGCCGTTCACACAGGCTCAGGCCGCGTCACGCTCTTCAATAACGCTCCAGCCCACGTCACGCTCGAAGCCCTCACCTTCGCTCCTGGCCCCAACGCTAACCTACAGGCGCTCGGCTACTTCCCGCCTGCCAACCACACTCCCAAGCTGGAGCCCGTCGCCCTCACGCTCCGTAACTGGAAGTACCCACCGACCACCTACGGATGGAAGATTGACGCGGGCCCCCTAGACACACCGCCATCCTCCACGCACCTGCAGGCGTACATGCCCGATCTCACGTACGCCATCACCGCCACCGATCCCGGTAGCTCTCTGTAGAGGTACTAAGGCGGGACCGATAGAACACGCCCGTTCCTTAGGGCGTGTTCTACGTATCCAACCGAGTTGATTTAAGTTCCTAAATATGGTATAATTCCTTTATAAAATGAAGGTTTCCACACCACACACCCACACTCACAAGGAGGCCCACATGTCCCCCACACGCCCGACCATCCGGTCGGCCGCGGACACACAGATCCGTATCTACGACAGGAGCACCAACATCGAAGTAGCAATCCTGATCGGAGAGCTCCGCACTATCATCAACGTCCTGCGCTCCACACACTGGACAATGGCCGACTACCGTTGGTCCCTGTCCCCGTACGGGGCTGCGCCCAATAACGCCTTCTACCAGTGGCAATACGAACACTACCTCATCGAGGACCTCTAACGTGAAATCCCAAAGCATCCACGTCAGCAACATCAAACGGCGTCCTGGGCTGCGCCCCGCCACATTCCGTGAGCGTAACGGGGCTCCGCAGCTTCCCAACGCCTCCGACATGATGGCCAACGCACTCGGCCTCATCGCTCAGCACGCCACCGACGACGGCCAGTTCAGCGCACGTATCTTCCTACTTGCAGGACTCACACTCCTGCGAATGAACGGCAGCGACTCGCGGGCGGTCGACGCCGTTATCGTCAACCTACGCCCGTACGCAGACGCCCTTCTGGCGGAACTGCAAGGAGACACCACCGATGACTGAATACGTCGACGTCCGCGGTCCCTGGCCCATCTACGTGAACGGCCCTTACGCCGTCAAACTGGTGGACTACGACCGCAACATCACCCTGGCCGCGGCACGGCTCGCGGCACAGCGCATCCAGGCCCTCGCCTCACAAGGCATCTCGCTGTGAGGGAAGTCACCGACATACTCGATCCCAACGGAGCACCGGTCGCTTTCGACCAGCTCCCGAACCACACGTACCGCGTCGTGTGCCCGTGGTGTGCCCAGAACGTCGACGTCCTCTCGTTGGGCCCCACGCTCACGTACCGCAAGCTCTACGACCTGCTCTTCGCCATCCAGTTCACACACATGATCACGTGCCCTGGGCGAGAGCTCACCTCAATGTCCGTCACCGTCAAAGGAGCCACACAATGACAAGCAGCCCTTCGGGCAACAGCGCACTACTCGACGCCCCGACCACCGTCCCAACGGCCCCGCGCATCGAACCGCTCCGCATCGAACTCCCCTACCACAAACCCAGTGGTTGGGAGCTCGACGCGTGGACCTCCGCGCTCCGTTCCGGTTGCTACCAACAGGGCGAAGGCTCACTTCGCAAAACCACCGGTCACTGCTGCCTCGGCGTCCTGGCCGACGCAGTCTGGCACAAACTGCTCCCGTTCGTCGGCACAGATGATTCCGATAACTATCGTAGCGCGAACTTCCTCGCCGATCTATTCCCGGACGCGGTCCAAGCCACCTGGGAGAACTACTTCTCCTATCTCAACGACAACGAACATCTCACCTTCAACCAGATCGCCCTGGTGATCGAGAATGTCCCCGTCGAGGAGTGGCTCCATGGCTAAGCCACGCGAAGCGTCTCGTGACTCCGTCCTCGGCGAAGTCCCGCGTTGGCTCCGCATCATGACAAACGAGCAACGCGCCATGCTCCCTGAACTCCTGTGGGAGTACTTCCTCGAATCGAACCACAACTCCTGGGACGGGCACAACCGCCGCGACCTGGCGGCCTACGCTCGTCTCCTCAGCGACATCATGCTCTTCACGAACAACCACCACAAGTGGCCAGTCGGTCACCGGTACAACACCGAAGGCAGCGAGTGCTACTGGGAGGATCCAACCAATGAACCAACTGAAGATGCTCCTGGCGGAGCTGGAACTGATGTCCCTGGCGCACAGTGACCTACTGTCCGCATACGCCAAGAACTGGGCCATGCAGCTGCGTGCTGCGATCCGCGAACTGGAGGAACAGCATGTACAGCAGGGAGGAGGTTAAATACACGTTCCGCGTCTGGCTACGGCAACTACAGGAAACAGCCGTAGACGAACGCACATTGAACGCCCGCACCAGGGCGTTCATGACGCTACTACAAGCGGAGCACACCAAACGGACGCTCCGTAAGGAGGCACATGACAGTCGAAACCACGGGACAGATCATCACTAGACTGCTCCACGACCGAGGCGGCCAGCTCCTCATCGTAGGTGAGGGCACGCGCAAAGCCATTCAGCCTGCGCCGCATCCCCAAGTCACCTTCTGGGAATCCCTGGAAGGTGACGTACCATCGAACACGCGTGCGATCCTCCTCACTCGCTACGCGCCACACTCCACTAGCGTCGAGATCCGCAAGGCCGCACAACGCCTGCGCGTGCCGATCTGGATGCCCCAAACGAACCGTGAGATCCGAGAGATCCTCGACGTGCTGCGCCGGCGCTCACTCACAACACAACCGATCGAAGAGCCAGTCGCGGTCCCAGAACCGCCAGCGGTCCCAGAACCGCAGAAGGAGCCAGAACCCATGGAACCTGTGCCGAACAAACTCATCCCCGTACAGACCGTCGCCTCGCGCCTTCGGACCAGCAACGCCGTCGTGCACAATCTCATCCATCACGGCGTGCTGCGCGACTACAACCCGAAGAACCCTGCGAACAAACGGCACTACGCTATGCTCGACGCAGAGGAAGTCCGCCTCCTGGTGAAGTTAGGTCTCAAGAAGTATGGGCGTGTCACCGAGAACACCGCACAGAAGATCATGGACGACCTCACGAAACCAACGGATAACGGCTCCGCGCCACCGGAACCGCGACGCGCCGCCAAACCTCAACCGCAGTCGCCCAAGCCCATCGTGCTCGCGTCCCCGGGCGGCGGTCTCCTCGGTGTGGTGCAGTCACTGCAGACGGCCCGTGACGCGCTCGACACCGCGATCCACGCACTCCGCCAGCTTCTGGGGAACTGACGTGCCGACCTTCAGTTCGTGGCACATCATCGACGAGCTCATCCGGTGCAACGGCAAGTACCAGGACGATCCACAGGTCACGCTCATCGTGGAGTACACCACTCCCGAAGGCAACAAGGCGTGGGGCGTCACGTACCGTGGGCAACACCCCCTTAGGTACCTGATGCCCTCGCCGTTCATCATCAACCCGAAGGTCATCTGGTCGATCAGAGGCCAGTAGCTGCCTGTAGAGGTACTAAGTGGAGAAAGGAGGGAAATTAGGGTAAGGCCCCTAAAAAATCAACGTTGCAGTTCAATTGGGGGTTGTAGTATAATATCTCTTGACAGTTGGGGCACCACACAGTCCCGGCCCCAGACCACGCAGAGGGACTAATGTCACCGCAGCAACGCGCGGTGGAGGCACACATGAGCATTCTGTCCGAGATCGATGTCAACAACGTAGACCAGATGACCGAGGAGGACCTCCGGGTACACCTCCGCAAGCTCTCCGAAGAGCGTGTCAAGCGCCAGGCCAAACAGAAGGAGTACAACGCCAAGCCCGAGCAGCAGGAGAAACGAAAGGCCTACTCCCTCAAGTACCGCACCGACCCCGAGCGCTCCGAGAAGTTCAAGGCAGCTCGTGCCGCGTACATGAAGAAGCCCGAGGTCAAGGAGCGCATGAAGGCGTACCGTGACAAGCGGAACAACGCCTTCAAGCTCCTCAAGGCCGAGGCGGAGCGGCGCGGCATCGCCATGAACGACGTCCTGGAAACCCTCCGTCCCGAACGTCAGACGGCGGCGCCGGCGGAGTAGCCCTTCGGGCCGAGGGACAGCCACCTCGGCCCTACCTTTGACCCTAAATCACCGTTGGAGTTCAAAATGAGACCATCCGCGATCGTCCTCGTCAGCGGCGGGCTCGACAGTGCAACCGCCCTGGGTTGGGCAACCACACAGTTCCAGCACATCCTCCCAGTCAACATCTACTACGGCCAACGCCACTCCAAAGAAACGTTCGCCGCCGAACAGCTCTGCGACCACTACGGCCTGGCTTCGCCCCTGCACCTCGACTTCTCACAGCCGTTCGCGATGATCGGCGGCTCCTCACTCACCTCAGGTAGCATCCACGGTAACCCCTCACAAGAACTCGTCGAGCGCACGCCCAGCGATCTGCCGCCAACCTTCGTGCCCGGCCGCAACATGGTGTTTCTCGCCGCCGTAGCGGGCCTCGGCTACGTACACCGCATCTACGACATCGTCGGAGGCTGGAACGCAGTCGACTACAGTGGATACCCTGACTGCAGACCCGAGTTCTTCGCTGCTGCTGAACGCGCCCTCGGCGAAGCCCTGGTTCACCCCCTAACGATCCACACACCACTCATATCCCTCACCAAACAGGAGATCATCGAGCTCGGTACCAAACTGGATGTTCCATATCGGCTCACTTGGAGCTGCTACTCTGGAGGCGGAGCACCCTGTGGACAATGTGATTCGTGTGTCATCCGCAGGGATGGTTTCGCGGCAGCGAAGCTCCCTGATCCTGCTCTCACCGCAGCAACTTCGTGAAATGGAGGTCATGCTCATGCACCACCGAATCACTCAACTACAACGTCTCTTCGCCGGTCAACCTGACTGCTGGATCGCTGGCAGCTACGCCGTCGATCCCCACCAAGCCGGCGACATCGACTTGTGGCTGATCAACCGCCCCATCACCGCCGACGCGATCGCGCACTCACTGACACCCTTCATCATGGAAGGCATTCCCCTTACAACCAGCGACGTGCCCCAGTACGAAGGCGTCCGTGACTTCAACCGCGTCGCTACCTGGTACGGACGCGGCAGCACGTACTACTTCGAGAACGACGCCCATCGCGACCTCGACGTGCAGATCATGATCACCCAGCACGCCACCGTGAACGAGCTCCTCGCGGGCTTCGACCTCTCGTGTCACCAACAAGCCTTCTCCCTTCACGACCCCGATCACGTCGTACGCTCCGACGAGTTCACCGGCACCGGCAAGCCCATCATCATCACCCGGTTCACCACGCCGTACAGCACGATGCGTCGCTACTTCAAGTACCAGGAACGGTACAAGCTGAAGGTCGACTGGCAATCCATCGGACGCGTCGCTTTAGCGATCGCTCACATGCAGCCCGAAACCGTGGAGGCAACCAATGTCTGACGAAGTGTTCAACTACGGAATGGGAGATGCACAGTACGCCAGCATGCAGAACCTGAAGCTGGTGCAGCCCACCTGCAAGCAGCGGATCGAGCTCGCGGTGGCGCAAGCCGAGGAACGACTCAAACAGGTGCGCCGCGCGCAGGAACTCCTCGACAAGAATCCGGACCTCCAAGAACTGATCGACATCATGGCGAGGAACCACTTCTAGCCATGAACGTCGGACTGCTCTGGTGGGAGTATAACGAGCTCCTCGAGCACCTCATCTCGCGGCCCGACATCTGGACGGAGTCAGAGGGCCAACCCGGCCTCTGGCTCCGTTCCAGTTCCGAAGGGGACGGATGTGGTGTTCTGCTCGTACCTCCCGTAAAAACCGGCCCCTACCGCCAATATGTCCTGCGGTCCGTGCCGATGACGTGGGATGCACAACGCACAGACGACTACATCCACGAACTTCTCACACACTGGACCTCCTACAACTACCGCCTAGACCTCACCACCCTGTTCACCGAGGAGCTACACCTTGACCAACGAACAGCATCCAACGTCGCTATTGCTGCGGTTCGACTTGGGCAAGGGCCCGAGTTCGACCCGGATCACCTTCCAGAACCCACACAGTCAAACCTTGTGGACGGGGACACTGGCTTCACTCACACCGCAGGACTTAACGAACCTCTCCGACGCGTGTTCTATCTCACCGGAGGAGGCTACGTTTGCTTTCGACCTAGCGGTGGATTGCTTACTGTCGATATTAGCGTCAAAGTACGGGAAGGATTCACAGGAGCCGGCCAGTTCTCAGGACACGTACGCCCTCGAAACGGTGATCTTCGTGGTGCCTTTACCATCCTATTCGGGGAACCCCTTACTCAACTAACACGCACGGAGCCCGAATGAACCGACTCTGGCTCGAAGTGGAAGACCAACACCTAGTGCTGGACGGGGACGTCGACATGAACCAGTCCCGCGTCCAGATCTACAACGACTGTCACCGGAAGTACGCGTGGCAGTTCTACCAGCACCTCACGCCCGATCGTCCGCAATGGGCACTACAGGACGGCAAGGCCGTACACGAGGCGCTCGCTCATCTCACCGCTGGCGCCCCCCTCCTCGATGCGATCCGCGTTGCCCGGAACCTGCTAGCCGAAGGCATGCCGAAGCGCAAGCTCCCAGGCGACGACACACTCCTGGCGGAGCACCAGGACATGGTCGCACGTCTACTCACAGCGTACCTAGACACATACGGCACCGACACAACGTGGGTTCCGTTCGCACAGGAAGTTTCCGGCCGCGTCGAAGTTGGCGAAGGCACAGGGGTATACCTTGATTTTCGTACCGATAAGTTGGCGACATGGGCACAACAACTCTGGATCGTTGACCACAAGACAGCAGCGCGCCTGGACCTTCGCGATGTTCAGAAATACGCTATGGACCTTCAGTTCACAGCGTACGTCTACGGTACGCGAAAAGTACTCCAACGCAAGGTGGCTGGAGTTATCGTGGACCTTCTCGTCAAGACGCAAACACCACAATTTCATCGTGACCTTTTCAAGCGGACCGACGATGACCTACTCGAGTTCGAACAGGAGTTTGTTGAAGTATCCCGTGAGATAGCGCTCCGCCACCGACGCGCCGACCACGGGCAGAACTGGAAAACCGTTTTCTACAAGAACACACGGGAGTGCTTCCGTTATGGAACCTGTCCCTACCGACCCCTCTGCCTCGACGACAACGGCGTCAACCGAGCAGAGTTCGTCCTCCGTGCCCCTGACTATGTCGACGCTGCGGCCACTCCTCGGTTACCTACTGATCCAACCGGACAACTCCCAAACGTCACTGTACCAGGGTCTGATAGTGACGTCGATTAAGTACAACCTGCCCGTCTGCGGCCTCGTCCTCGCCCACGAAGCGACTACGTGGTGGCAGGAGGGTCCAACTGTGGGGCACGTCATGTACTTCGACAAGTACAACGTCCGCTCCATCGAACTCGGAGGCATCGAGTTCTTCCTCATACCAGAGACGGCATGCCTCGCCATCTCCACGGAGCCACTCACATGACACGAGAAGAGCTGAAGGCCGAGATCGCCGCACGCATCGACACCATCGTCGCCAAGCCCGGGGAACTCAGCGACGAGAACGTGGACGATCTCGTCGCTGACCTCGGGGAGTTCGTCCAGGAGATCGTGGACGAGGACGCCAACGAAGACGCAGGGGAGGAAACCGCGTAATGCCCCGAATGGTCGCTGAGCCCCTGCGGCTCTTCGACGTAGAGAGCGGTCGTGAGTGGGGAGAGGTCCGCCTTGTGCGGGCCCTCTCCTTACCCCACGGCTTCGAGCTGGAGGTACGCCAGATCCGCGGCGCGTGGCAACGCTTCATGGCGTTCACCATCGTCAAAGACCACCTGGCTTACGCCATCTTCCCGAACAACCAGGCCTCACCGCACGCCTTCGAAGGACCACAGCGCGATGAGTAACACACTTCCACCCCTTCGTCGCACTAGCGAGAACCGTGCTCAGTGGGCAAAGGTCCTCATCTACTGCGCGGCGCGTTGGGGCAAAACGAACCTCGCCCGTACTGTGCCAGGAGGGCCCAGCAAGGCGCTGATCCTGGCCACCGAGATCGGAGACACAGGAGGACTCCAAACGCTCGGTGACGTACCCTGCGGCATGATCAAGATCACCGACCTCACGGAGATGGGCCTCGTCCTCTCCGAACTGGAACGCCGCCAAGTGCCCCCGTCACGGGCCACTCTCGACGGTCCAGCAGGTGTGTACTACGGCGGAGAACACTTCACTACCGTGATCAACGACAGTTACACAGCCACAGTGGACGGTCCCATCTACGACGCAGCGCTCTCCAACCAAGGGTGGAACTCAGTGTGGGAGAAAGCCGATCGCAAAGATCCCCGCCAATTCTACCCCTACCTGAACGAGAAGGGCCGTCAGGTCGCCAAATCGCTAATGGCGCTGGAAGCACACGTCGTATTCCTCTGCAGGGAAGGCCTCGTCGAGGAAGGCGAAGGACGCGAACGCCGTGTTTGGCACGCGCCCGAACTACCCGGTCAAAAGCTCCCTCGAGAGTTGCCGGGCTGGCCCGACGCCACACTTCACGGCGTCTGGGTGAACGGGCAACGGGCACTCTGGACCCGCGAACACTACAAATCGGTAAGCGGATTCCGTGTTCCACCTAACTTCGCCGTACCTGACAAGATCGTCCCGAACCTCGACCTGATCTTCCGCCTCACGCTGGGTGACAGCACCGTGTGTCGGGAGATCGCATTCACCCCTAACAGACAGGAGGCACCGCAAACACAACTACCGTCACTGGAAACCACGTTCCGTCGCTAACACAGGAGAACAGTCACATGCCGAAACTCGAAGGTTACAGACCCGCAGACATGTCCGAGAGCAACATGATCCCGGAGGGCAACTACCACCTCCGCTGCTCCAAGGTCACGTACTACCCGTTCAAGCCCGCCGATCCCACCAAGCCGATCAGCGAGGAGAACAAGGACAAGTCGCCGTACCTCAACGTCGACTGGGTCGTCATGGACGGCCAGCACACCGGTCGCCACGTCTTCGACTTCGTCTCGCTGGCGAAGGGCGAGGACTGGAAGATGCGCAAGATGTGCGACGCCACCGGCAAGCCCGAGGACTGGGAAGTCGACACCGACGAGTTCGTCGACAACGAGGTCGACGCCGTCGTCGGCAAGCAGCCGGGCAAGAAGGGCTACCCCGACAAGAACTACATCAAGAAGTTCATCGTCGAAGGGGAGCGTGAAGCCCTCTAGTACCACGTGGGGGGAGGGCCTTCGGGCCCTCCTTCTCACCATTCGCAGGAGGTACGTCGAATGGAAACACCGGAAGGACCCAATCGATCAGAGCCTATTGCTGACGTGGTTACGTTCCCTAGCGGTGCAAAACGGAGCGGCACCCGGCTCCGATACGACCTCATCCCCGCGTGCGCGCTCCGCCGTATCGCAGCCCGCTTTGCCCTGGGAGCAGGCGCGTACGGAGACCGTAATTGGGAACAAGGACTCCCCTTCAGCGACACCTTCAACCACATCATCGAACACCTCCTCACACACGCCGAACAACGCGCCAACGAAACCGACGATAACCTTGCTGCCGCCGCGTGGGGGTGCATAGCCCTTATGTGGCTGGAAGAAAACGACAAAGCCACACCATGACATTCAACCGCTACCGCGAATCACAGCACTGGCTCATCGCGGCCCAAATAAACACGCACAACCTCGACGCACATAGCATCGTCACAAACACACCCGACGAGTTCAACACGCTCCTAGACCTATTCTTCGACGACCTGTCCGCCTTGCTGGAGGAAAAGATCAATGCGCGTCTCCTACACCTTCGAACTTCCAATGGGCCACCGCCTTCACCGCCACAAGGGGAAGTGCCGGTTCCTTCACGGCCACAACTACCTAATCACCGTAACACTGCACGGCGCAATCGAACCAACAAGCGGAATGATCATTGACTTCCACGAGCTCAAGGAGGCGTGCCGCACCGTGTTCGACGAGTACGATCACGCCTTCTGCCTGGAAGAGGGTGATCCGTTCTTCACACTGCACCCCAACCTTGACGAACTGAACATCAAGATCCTAGACGTCCCGCCCACGGCGGAGAACCTCGCCGTCCTCTGGCGCGACGAACTGATCGTCACTCTCAAAGCTCACGAACGCTCCGTCCACGTGGACGTGCATGAAACACGAGATTGTGCCGCCCACACTTAGGAGTACCCATGACACCCAAGAAGTACCCTATCGCCGAGCGCTTCTATAGCCTCCAGGGCGAAGGCGTCTACACTGGTCGTCCTGCCGCGTTCCTCCGCCTCGTCGGCTGCAGTGTAGGTAAAGGCGTGTGCACGCACTGTGACACCGACTTCGACCGCATTCTGCCCGATCTGGGCGGCGGCATGTACAGCGAGCTAGACCTGCTGTACTACTGCCGCGACTACCACCACGTCGTCCTAACGGGCGGCGAGCCCCTAGACCGTGATCTCACCTCTCTGCTACACGGTCTCATCGCCGAAGGCCACTTCGTCCAGATCGAGACTAGCGGTACGCGCCACCCGGACTGGCTCGAGGCGTTCCCCGAAGTTTGGATCACGGTATCACCCAAGCCCGGGTACCTGCCGGAGATGATCGCACGCGCTAACGAGCTTAAAGTGATCCACAACGGTCTGGGCGAGTCCACTAACGGATGGCCTACAATCGAGGATGCTAACAGATGGGCACTCACAAAGGTCGTGTTCCTGCAACCAAGAAACTTCACGAGCCACGTGAACTTCGAAGCGATGAAGTTCGCCCAATCAGTGGTACAGAAGAACCCGGGGTTGCGACTGAGCGTACAGCTCCACAAGTTCCTCTCGGTAAGATAAACCCCGCCATCATCGCAGGTGGCGTCCGTCTTATCCTGGAGGGAATCGGCGTTGACCCCTACAGCGAGCACTACCTCGACACTCCCGACCGCGTGGCGAGGATGTACACAGAACTGTTCACCCCGCCACCGGCCACTCTCGCTACGTACCCAACCAAGAACGGAGGTCTCATTGTACTTCGCAACCACCGGTTGTTCGGCGTATGCCCGCATCACCTCCTACCCTTCGAGATGCGCGTGCACATCGGATACATCGCCAACAAATACCTCATCGGACTCTCCAAGCTCGCCCGAATCGCCGAGGCCCAGCTCACACGGCCAATCCTGCAGGAAGACTTCACGAACGCCGTCGCAGACGACCTCCAGCGCCGGACCGACGCGCATGGATCCGGTGTCGTAGTGGCCAGCGAACACGGCTGCATGCAGTGCCGCGGCGTCCGTACCACAGGGGACATCGTCACCAGCTCTATGCACGGCGTCCTTCTCCTATTCGAAGCCCCTCGTCTCGAGTTCATGTCTATCATCGGGAGGCCCTAACATGATGTTCGGTACAGTGAAGCGTCTGGTCCGCGAAAAAGGCTTCGGCTTCATTCGCACAACCGACGGAGTCGAGTGGTTCTTCCATCGCTCCGAAGCGCGTGAGTTCGACACCATGACCGAAGGCAACCGCGTCACGTTCCAGGAAACCGAAGGCACCAAGGGACCCCGCGCGGTGGGAGTAGAACGTGTCGAAGCCTGACACCTGTATTGGGTGCCCTCTGTACGACTCCCCCCACGCTCCTGAGATAGTGTGGGGGGAAGGGCCCCAACCAGCACAGCTCCTCATCGTCGGCGAGGCGCCGGGAGCCGAGGAACAAGCTACCCTACGCCCCTTCGTCGGTGGCGCGGGCCGCGTCCTGTCTGTGCAGCTCCGCCAAGCGGGGATCGATCGCAGCGCTGCCTATGTCACTAACGCAGTCAAATGCCGCCCTGTGGTGATGGTGAACAAGTATGGCACGCCACAACCCGAAAACAGGCCCCCAACCGAAGACGAACTCCGGCACTGCGCCCGTTACCTCGCCCACGAACTCGATACCGTCAAACCTAACCTTGTACTCGCCTTGGGGAACACCCCCCTTTACGTTCTCACAGGCCGAACTAAAATCAGCCAACAGCGTGGAGTTCCACTTGCAGCCCCCCGAGCCGACGGCACCATCCAAAAAGTCTTCGCCACCATCCACCCCGCAGCAATCATGCGGGACCAAGAAATGTGGCCCGTCGTCATCCACGACCTCGTCAGGGCGAAGGCCGAAACGGCCTCGCCAACGATCCACCGTGTGGAAGTACAACTTGTCACCGACGCAGACCCTCTGGTTGCTGGAGCAAATCTACTCGAGCGTGCTCGTCGCACAGGCGTCGTCAATATCGACATCGAAACCACCGGCACGAGCGGAGGACTTGCGGGTGCCCTCGATCCGCGTACCAATATCATTGTCTGTGCAGCCGCTGCCACCGGACCTGATCTCGGTGAAAGTTACCGTTGGACCCCAGAGGCTGCGGGAGTCTTTCGCGCCCTTCTTGCGGACCCTCACATCGAGAAAGAAGGACAAAACTCCGAACAGTTCGACTGGGAAGTCTTCATCGCCAAAGGCTACCTGGTAAACGGCCGCACGTTCGACACGATGCAGGCGGCTCACCTCCTAAACAGCTCCCTACCTAAGGATCTGGGCTTCCTGATGACGCTGTACACGGACATGGAGTACCACAAGAACGAGGCCCGGAAAAACCTCTACCTGTACAACGCCAAGGACGCGGTCGGGGCTCGCCGGATCGGCATTGAGCAGCGGCAGGAGCTTCGGTACTACGGGCTAGAGGAACTCTACTACAACATCGTCCAGCCCGTCCAACGCCCGCTCCGACAGATGACCCGCGTTGGATGGCGCAAGGACACGCGCCGCGCCGCCATGTACAGTCTCCTGCTCACCCGTAAGTCCGAGGAGTACACACAGAAGCTCATCGGCGTGTTCGGGCCGGCCCTGAACTTGGACTCGCCGCAACAGCTCATGTCGATCCTGTACGACAAGCTCGGCCTCCCGGTTCAGTACACGAAGGATCAGAAGACCCGCCAGATGCGCCCTACGGCCAACAAAGAGGCCCTGGACAACCTCGCCGAACTTACCCAGGACCCCATTTTCCAACTCATTCACCGGAGGCGCAGCCTTGACAAAGCGCGAGAGACGTTCATCGAAGTCTACGAAGACGACGAAGGGTTCGTCCACCCTGAGTTTGGCACATCCACTGCGGCGAACGGGAGACTTAACAGTTGGAACCCGAACGGGCAAAACATTCCTCTCGAGTACCGTGACATTTACATCCCCGACTCACCTGCTCACGTACTTATCGGCGCTGATTGGAAGCAAGTCGAGTGGGCATGTGCGATGGTCCTCTCAGGTGACGACACAGGTCTCAGGCTCCTTGCGGAAGGTGCAGATAACCATACAATCACCGCCGCCGAATGCTATGGAATATCAACTGATGAAGTCCTTCGCCTCGATCGCGAACACGGTGGGACGCATGGGTCGCCGCGGTTCGCCACTAAGTTCATCGTTTATGGCCTGGGTTACGGCAGGGGTGCTAAAGACATCGCAAAGCAGCTCAACCGGCCGGTCTCGTGGGTCGAGCAGTTCATGGCCCGGTTCTTCCGCAAGTACCCGACGTACGCGCTATGGCGTGCGTGGTGTGAGAAACAAGTTGAACTGAACGCGTGCCTGATCAACCCGTGGGGACGCCGACGGTGGTGGTATACCAAGCAGATAACCGAGATGTACAACTTCCTGCCATCGAGCACACCCGCGGACATGATGATGCAGGCCATCAAGTACACCGACATCGAGCTCCCCCGCGAAGCACGGCTCTGGGCCACGATCCACGACGACCTTACTATCTGCGCCCCCAAGGACGTAGCACGCGAGGCGTACCACTGCCTTCGGGACAACATGCGTCGTGTGTGGCGTGCTGTCCGTGACGCGTCGCAGTACCCCAAGACGGTGGACAAGTACTTCCCCGATGGTTGGTTCTGTGACGTCGACATCCACATCGGTGCGAACTGGAAGGAATGCAAGAAGGGTAACAAGGACCTAGAAAGGAGTCTCCTGGGATGAAACTCGCTCTAGAAATCCCCGTCAGCATGCTCCCGGACATTATTCCGCTCACGGACATGAGTTTCACGCTAACACACATGGTCCTCCAAAACGACACTTACCGGGAGTTCTACGAACACCACAACCGACATCACGGCGACTGTATCCTTGACAACAGCATGCACGAACTCAATCACCAACCTATGACTCCTGAGGACATCCTGGAGGCGGCCTCGGCCATCCGTCCCACATATATCATTCCGCCGGACACTCTCGGCGACTCCAAGTATACGTGGGAGGCGTACAAACGCTTCACGAAGCAGGCTCACGGCCGATACCACCTGATGCCTGCGATTCAGGGAAAGGACTACATCGAACGACGCGATCTGTTCCGACAGTACTGTAACGTCGGCGCTGCAGCCATCGCTCTGCCGTACCGTTCGCCGCGGCTCGACACGTTCCGTCAACTGTTACACGAGGTCGGAACTGTCCGCCGCGCCTGGCCAGGGAACGGACGGATTCACCTCCTCGGTATGAACACAATAACCGAGCTCATCGAGTTCCGCAACATCTTCGTTGACCTCGACTGGCCACGTGACTTCCTTAGCCTCGACACAGCGAAGCCAATCAAGTGGGGTCTACAGGACCGCCTTCTGGAGAACCTGCAAGACACCCACGGAGGAGGACTTGTGCCGCCTGATGTAGCGAACTGGACATCGCACGACGCCGCAGTCTACCGAAACATTGCGTACCTGCGCAAATTCCTATGAGCCCCATCTGTGCCGTCCAACATACCGCTCTCACAACAGATCTTTCTGTTGCAGAGGCATCTAGAGCTGCATGCCGACAGCACCATGTCGGACCCGAACTTCTCCACGATCACGGAGTGGGTCCGTCAAGTCCCACCTGCGGCACGGTCAGCCTCCCTCACGGAGCTACTGTGTCGGAAGTTTCACATCACAGAGGAGGCACTGACACACCTACTCAACACAACCAACCACCGCAGCGACTTCGACTCACTCGTACCACGTAACGGATACTTTCGTGACTACATCGAATTCACGCGCACAACAGAACCACCAACGGTCTTCCACTTTTTTGTGGCCGCAACCACGCTTGGGACTACCTTGGCTCGTAACGTTCGGTTCAACAAAGGCTCCTACTTCGTCTTCCCGAACCTTTGCTGTGTACTGGTCGCTCCTTCGGGACGGTGTCGTAAAACGAGTGCTTGTAATATCGGTGTATCACTATACCGATCCATTGGCGGAACTATACTCGCAGACAAAACAACGCCGGAAGCGCTGGTGGAAGCCTTTCGCGATGCCACCTCCGCAGTGGGACTACTGTACGCGCCTGAGCTTGCAGTGTTCCTGGGGAAGCAGAAGTATCAGGAGGGTATGGTACCTCTACTAACGTCGCTGTTCGACTGTCCCACGGAGTGGAGCAGCAAAACGATCGGTCGGGGCGACGCGCAGCTGCACAACGTCGCACTCAGTCTGCTCGCCGCTTCCACAATGGACTGGATCCAAACCGGCATTCCGCGTGACGCCTTCGGAGGGGGCTTCATGTCACGCCTTCTGTTCGTAATCCAGAACGACACTCCGCGCAGCTTCCCGTTGCCCCCACCTATGGACGAGACGCTACGCGCTCAGCTCCTAACCCTGTTACGTGAGGCACAGGACTATCGCGGGGAGTTCACGATGAACCCCGCAGGAAGGATTTGGTATGAGGACTGGTACAACGAGCGTGCAGACAATCGTGTTGATGAGAGACACTTTGCCGGATATTACGAGCGTAAGCCTGACCAACTCATCCGAGTGGCTATGCTACTGGCCGCAGCCTCAGGCCATGACCAGACACTCACCCCTGAGCTACTACAACATGGGCTCAATATACTCGATCACCTGGAACTCTCCCTGCCTGCTGCCTTCGATTCTATGGCTCAGAATGCAGTCGGGGAAGATACCTCCCGTCTACTAAAGCAACTCCGTAACCGTGGCGGTCAACTCGACCACAGCACGTGGCTCCGCCTTAACAGCAGCCGTATGAACGCCCGTCTGTTCCGTGAAGCCGTCGATACACTCCGGCTCGCAGGCTTCGTGGAACAGGACGTTAAGACGCATCTCTACTATCTCACGCCGGAGGGCTGGAACCACTAACATGTTCGGACGATTCTTCAACGCTTCGTATCAACCCCCCGTATGGCGACGCATTCGCATCAAGGACGGGGCCCCCAAAACTGTCGAGGCACGTCTGGAGGACATCCGTACGTTCTACGCGGGGTTCAAGATCACTGACGAGATGCTCTCCTCGGACGAGTTTATCCGCCTACTCGACGATGTGAGCTTCCTCGGTCAAACCCTACTCCACGTCATCAATCAAGGAGAGTTCGGTGTCCAAAAAACCACACCGGGGCCAGCAGAGGCAGATCCTCAGCCTGCAGTCACGACTCCACCAGACGGAAAAGGAACGAGCACAGTTCCTCCAGGTGTTAGTACTCTTAGCCAACGACAAGCCAATCAGAATCCCATTGGAACTGCTAACGTCGTTTCCCCCGAAGGCGGCACTCCGGGTCCAGGTACAAGGAAATGAACTAGTGTTGGAGTCTATCGATGAATCAATGGGAATCACTGGCGAGGTCGCTCCACTACAACACGGAACAGGAGATGTGGACCAACCTGTACCTGAACAAGAACCTGAGCATAGCGAACCTGTCAGCACGGTTCGCGTGCGCGCCGCATACAATCCGGATGCGCCTGAAGAAGGCGGGGGTAACAATGCGTCCCCGAGGAGGGGAGAACAACATAAAGTACGAGGTGACTCCTGAACTGGAAGCGGAGATCGATCGGGACGGGGTCGCTGCGGTGGCAGAGCGCCTACATGTAACAGTGCAGGCGCTCTACCGTCGTGTGTACTACAAACGGGGTCGGCACCGTCGCTCTACGGCTGTGCAGGAGGCATCCCCAGAAACCGCTTTATCGCCGTCGGAATGTCCTCCTGAGAAATCGCGTCAATAGCATCCCAGGTGTGCCGGAGACCCCCAACTGGCACACCTGGCACCAACTGTGTCCACGCGCCCTTCAGCCTCGCCGCCGCAATGGCATCGGTCGGATCCTTGCTGCCCGCTACCGCCGCATTGAACGTCTTGGCCGCGTCGTAGCCGGCCTGTGCCAACGGACCTCCGGTGTAGCCCATCGGCGCGAAGAACAGCCACCGGCCCGCGTCCACGCCGAAGGCCTCCTTCGCCACCTCGTACATCACGTAGTTGGTGGTAGCCCACCGCGTTGCGACCTTCATCCGGTTTTCTAAACTACCTCGTAGCACCATGTTCCGTAGGTGCTCCACGAAGTACGCAGGCCACGTGCCGTACTGTCCCAGCAACCGCCCCGGCGTGTTCATCATCCAGTATGGCTGCGTACCCCGTCTGTAACTGAACTGGGTCGCCCTCATGTAGTCCGTGGCTACAATGGCCGCGGCCCCGTCATTGTTGCCCTCACGGAGCATCTGCTCCAGCGCCCGTTCCATCGCTCCGCCCTTCGGCGTCCTCATGTCCGCCATCGACTCCTTCATGTACCCCGGAAAATCGATGTCACCTGCCAGATACCGTTCTCCGGCGGCCATGCTGGCACTGTGCTGCGCGTAGTACGCAACCACCCTGTTGATGTTGTCGGCGTCCTTATACGTCCGAGTACCGAGCTCCTTGTACCTGCTGTACGTAGGCTCGACCTTTTGCCACAGCGTCTTCGCGGGACCGCCTTCCATACCCTGCATGGCGTCCATCGCATGCTGGACCTCATTATACGTCTGGTTCCTGATGTCCCTCGTCAGGATGCCCCGTGCGATCAACTCCTCCTCGAACTCCGGCACGTTCTTCCATCGCAGGGCCGCCTCAACCCCCGCCTTATAGGCCTTCATCCCCAAGCCCGTGCTGGTCTGCAACGTCTGTAGCATGTTCCGCATCACGAGTCCGGGATTCCAGGCCATGTTGGCGAAGTAGTTGGCGCCCACCAACATCTGTACGAAGTCCTCGTTAGCCGCCCACTTCAGCATCGGTCGTCCTGCCAACCGGTCGCTGATCTGTTGAGCCATCCGAGTCAACGACGCAGCCATGTGATCCGGCATATGAACCACCTCGCTCATATACCGGCTGAAGTACATCATGTTGTCCCGCGTGACCTCACCTGAGAGCTGCCTCGCCGTGATCTGCGCCTTCACGCTGTTCCACGTGGGCTTCAGATCCTTCTCATTACTGATAGCCCGGCCGAGACGCATCATGACCCGGTACAGGTCCTGCTCTCTCCCATCACTCAACGCCACGCCGCTGCGGAACTGTCTGCTCAGCGTGGTCATCAGATCAGGGATCGCGCCCTTGTGCGACACGTAATCCGCCCAGTCCCCATCACTCTTCCGGAGCTGCCACATCTCGCCGAAGAACTGGTTTACCTGGTCCTCAGTGTAGCCGTACGTCCCCGTCAACCACTTACGCCAGATCTGTTCACTGGCGTCCGCCAACGCGACGCTCCTTGGCGTGCTCCCCTCGAGCAACGTCTGGTAGTTCGGATCGTTGGCGTGCTTGGCCTCCAGCAGCAGGTTAGCGCCAATGCGCTCGTCCGCATTAGTACCCAGGAACAGCTGCGTAACGTTGTGCTTGAACCCGTTGAAGTTCGCCTCCAACTTGTTCCGGGCCCCTTCAATGTTGTTGTACCAGGTCCAGTACGGCACGCCACTCTTGGCTTCCCAGTCCTTCATCAGCTCCTCCGGTACGCGGAAGAACCGACTCAACTTACCCAACACACCAGATTCCTGCGTCACCCCCACACGTTGCGCCCGTTCCCACGGATCTCGCCCGCTCAAAATCTCCCACTCCGGCTCCGGCTCCGTGATCGGCGGCGTGCCATCGCCAGGATGCATCCGCGTCCCTTCCGGGAACGACTCGCCAATCACTTCGTTGAGGTCGACGCCCTGCGGTCTGGGCCACTCCTCACCCCCGAGACCCGCCGGTCCATCGGTGGGCATGCTCTGCGGTCCTGCCGGCGGCCGTAACGGGCCAGCAGGACCCATCGGTCCCAGTCCTGCTGAGGGATCGGCGCTTGCGACGCTGGGTGTCCCAAGCGGTTTATTGAAACCGGAAGTCTCTGCCACATCCGGCGTAAACGTTCGATAAAGCCCCATCGTGTCACTGTTAAACCTGCCTTGCTCCCATACTTCCCGCAGTCCCCTCTCCCGCGCCCACGTATACAGGATAGCGTCCAACGGATTACGCCCGCCAGCGGCGAACGCCTCGAGCCCCCACGGCTTCTGCGCTAGCAAGCTGAGGGCCTGTTCCGCAGTCATCTCACGCGTCACACCCAACTTAGCCAACTGGGTCTCCAACCCGTTACGCATCATCTGCACAGCCGCCTTGTTGTACACGACCATCGTGGTCCGAGCACTGCCCCGGGTACCCCACGCGCCCGTGACAGGCAGCGCCTGCAGCGTTCCCTGCGGCAGCTTCGCCATCTGTTCCATCGACGCTAGCGACTCGCGCACTGCCTTCGGGTCCCGCGTATACATCGTCACCGCGGCACGCTTGCCCTGCATCAGCTCCTGCGTCGCCACGTCCTGCAACGACGCATTAACGAACAGGCTCTGATCCTTATCAGGGTCCATCATGCGCCCTCGACCAAGCCCGAGCTGCGCCTCGATCGGATCCTCCAACCGTTGCAGTCCCACGTTGCCCGTCGGTTGCCTCAACACGAAGTCTGCGGCCTCCAACTGCGTATCAAACTTACGTTCCCAGCTCCCGTCATCTGCACGCAGGATCACACCACGCCCCTGTGGCGTAGCCTTAATCCCGCGCGGAGCCGCCTCGTCAAACAACCGGGTCATGGACATCTGGCGTGGTTCGTAGTCCGCCAACTGACCCAACGTCCACTGATGTCCCCCGTCCACATTCTTGTGAGTGTCCCACGCGGCACGGAAGAACACCGGTGTCTCTCGGTCTACGCCCTTCGACATCAGGATGCGTGCCGCCTTAATTCCCTGTGCCATCTCCGGATGACCAACAAAGTCCGGGCCGATGCCGTACGCCTCCGGCAACTCCATCGACAAGTCCTCCTCGAACTTCGTTGTGGAGTGTCTGACACCCCTAGCGTACTGTAACCCGCCCCTCTTCACTGTCATCCCCTCAGGGATCACTGGTGTCGGTTCAGGAGGAGGCTGTTGCACCTGCATCGTCTCACGCAGCGGAGCGCCGTACACGGGCTCCATCGTGCGGGTCTCAGGATTCCACTGGTACCCGCCAAGACCCGCACGGAACGCCTGTGGTTGGTTGAGCGGCCTCGGCGCGGCCACGTCCACGGCGCCCTCACCCACCGGTGTAGGTCCGAAGGCCAACCGGTGTTCAGTCAGCTGCTTAGCGGTGAGCCCAGGAAACGGGCTGCCGCTCTTATCGCCTGGCTCAGCCTGGTTAGCAAAAGTCCCTTGGCCCAAGTTGCTAGCCTGATCGTAAGCAATCCGATTCGACTCAATCCGCTGCTCCACTTCCTCGAGGTTCTTCATCCGCCCATTCTCGAGGCGGCTAGCGCTCGTTGCCTTGTGCGTTTTCACACGCACCAGCTCCTTACTCAGGTCGCTGGTGTTGTCCATCGGAATTAGGCCTTCACCCGTCGCACTCTTCGCTCCGCCACTATACCGCCCGCCCGCCATCGGTGGCTTCTGCCGCGCCTGGGTGAACTGTGCACTGTCCTGAGGACCGAAATCCCCGCTCTTCCCGAACTGCGGCATCTCCCATAACCGTTCACCAGGCGTCACGCTAATCGTAAGCCCGTTGGGACCAATGAACGCCCGCGGATCATGCCCGTTGTTCGCGTCGTAGTCCGGTGTGTAGAAGTGCCCGCTCCGGAACGAATTCACGCGTGGATTCATCGCAGAGCCCCAAGGCTCCACACTCAGCTGCCTCGCCGGATCCGTCTCGTTCGTGTGCACCAACATGTTGCGTGGTTGGCCATCCGGATGTGGCAACCAGGGACCCATGTCCGCCTTCTGTCCAGCCACCTGCAACTGAACGGGGATCTGCGCTAACGAAACCTCCTTATCCGTCCCGTCTGGCATCCTCACTACCACGTGCCCAGGCGCCGGCTGCAACGTCGAACGCGTCACGCCCGCTACATTCTCCACGGGCTCCGTAGTCTCGGGCTTCGCCATGAGGGGCGTCAACGCCACGCCCTGTTCCGCCAACGCTCTCCTCTTAACCCCGACCTGGTTGGCCAGACTCCACATCTCTCCCCGTTCCACATCGGTGAGTGGATTCCGACTGAACTTCGTGTTCCGCCGTTCCAACGCCTCAAAGCGTGCCTGCAGTGAGCCTAACTCCGTGTCGCCAGCACGCTCAGCAGCGTCCATCGCCTTACGGGCCGCCACGATCTGGGGAGTCAACGCCTTGCGCTCGGCCAACGCCGCCGGCGCCCGACTGTTCTGTAGCTGCTGTACCCTCGCTACCAACGATTCGTACTTCTGCCGTTCCGGGCTCTTCCCGGCGACGCCTAGCACGGCACCCGGATCCTCGGTCGGTGCCAACATCGGCATCTGTGGCGGCTCTAGCGGTCCGCGTGGTCCAAGTGGTGCCTGAGGCACGCCCACCACCGTGACGCGCGCTGGCGCGGCGCCCGGGTCAACCACTGTCTGTGTAGAGCCGACGGGAGGCACTCCGCCACGCTCCGCCCAGCTATTAACCGGCGCCGCG